>Ga0299913_10000053_pt1 | contig 48524 bp, 49 predicted proteins | sample RVTome_9_FD_201360 | JGI IMG/M metagenome (GOLD analysis project Ga0299913, IMG submission 201360) | Soil microbial communities from uranium-contaminated site in the Upper Colorado River Basin, Wyoming, United States - RVT155D38 (version 2) ... | reverse complement strand
GCTGGACCGCCTGAGAGAAGCCGGCCGGGCAATTAGCCTTTCAAGACCGGGGCCCGTAGCTCAATCCGGTCAGAGCAGCGGACTCATAATCCGTTGGTTGCAGGTTCAAGTCCTGCCGGGCCCACCGTGTGATGTCGCGGGACTTGTGAAAGTCCGGTAGGTCTGTCTCACCTTGGCTCCGGCTGGTGTGTCTCGCTTTCCAACCGCACGTCACCCCACGTGGTGCTGTCTAGTAGATCGGCCCCGGAGGAGGGACATCCGGGCCCGGGGGAGCGGGGGGCGCTGGAGCCGGCGCGGGTGTTGGGCAACCGGATGGCGGGGTGCCTCCCCCGGGTAGCAGCCCGAAGTTGCCGGCCACGGGCAGGCCGGAGGGCATGCCGTAGCTGATGGTCTCGTCGGCCACCCCCTGAGTGTTGGTGTACCGGAGGAAGATGGTGCACGTCGACGGGCGAAACAGACCAACAGTCTCTGGCCCGGAACTTCCACGTCGGGCCCATTCGGCGGCGATGATCTTGTCTCCGGGGTCACCGAAGATGAAGGATTGGTCGGCGACACCCTGGGAATGGGTGAAGCGGAAGTAGACGAGGCCGGTCGACTCCCGATGGAGTCCGACCTCGTCGATCCCATCGTCGTCGAAGTCGCCCACGTAGGGGTTGTCGCCGGGGTTGCCGAAGAAGTAGGCGACTTCTGCCGGGCCGAGCCCGCCCTCGTTGGCACCAAGCTGGTTGATGATGTGTACCCGGCCCTCGGACGGGCGGTAGATGCTCACGGTGTCACAACCGTCTCCGTCGAAGTCGCCGGCCAGCGGAATGTCGCCCGGGTCGCCGAAGAAGAACCTGATGTCGGCGACGCCCTGTGAGCTCGAGTTCCTCAGGTAGACGAAACCGTCGGACTGGCGGTAGAGGCCGGGGGTCTCGTCCCCATCACAGTCCCAATCTCCGACGAAGGGGAGATCACCTGGTGAACCGTAGAAGAATCTCGTGGTGTTGCCGGCGAGGTCGCGGAGATACCACTCCCCGGTCGAGGTGTCGACGATCCCGACTGAGCCTTCCTGTGCGACCGCGGGGGCGGCGATTCCGAGTAACAGCGAGATGGCCGTCAGGACGATGGTGGCGCGGCGCATCGGATCTCCTCTCGCCGGTTCCCACCGAACCTACCGACGCCGGCCCACGAAGTCCAGGGCGCGTATGTCGCCGGCCCCTCCCTGCTGGGAGCACGGGTCACTGCGTCAGGGACTCGGAGACCCAACCCGCGATCTCATTCACCGTGGGGACGCCGCGGGTCCACGTGGGCCATTCGTGGTGAGGACGCCGATCGCGTATCCGTCGGTTCCGTCCGGATGGCGAACGAAACCGACCGAGTTGGCCACACCGCCGGCGAAGCCGTTCTTCTGCCCCACGGTCCAGCTCGCGGGAACGCCCGACACCGATGCCGTGCGCTGCCTGGAGCCCGGGTTCATGGAGAACTCGCAACCGGTCCTGGTGTCGTAGCCGTGGGCGGTGAGGACCGACCGGGGTGGTGGGCGTCGAATGGCGAGCCGTAGAAGAATCTCGTGGTGTTGCCGGCGAGGTCGCGGAGATACCACTCCCCGGTCGAGGTGTCGACGATCCCGACTGAGCCTTCCTGTGCGACCGCGGGGCGGCGATTCCGAGTAACAGCGTGAGGGCTGTCAGGACGATGGTGGCGCGACGCATCGGATCTTCTCTAACCGGTTCGCACCGGAACCTACCGACGAACGACGAAGCCCAGAGCGCCCATTTGGAGGCGCAGATTGCATCGATTTGGGACCGCCAGGTCGATTCGGGGCCTGGCGGTCCCAACTAGAGGAGCGTCAGCTCTCGTCGACGACGGTGAGGCTCCCCTCCATGCCGGCATCGAAGTGGGTCTCGATGGCGCAGATCACCTGATAAGTCCCGGCGGCCGGGGCGGTGAAGGTCAGTGTCTTCGAGTCCCCGGCCTCGACCTCATCCTCCACGTAGACGAAGTCGGCAAGCAACTCCTCCTCGGTCTCGGGTAGGTCTGCCTCGGACTCGATCTCGACACCGGGTTGCATCAGCACCCATTCGTGAAGAACCGATCCGCTGTTGGTTATGTCGATGGAGATCTCCGCACCGGCAGGAACGGTCCACTCGCTGGGGGAGAACTGGAAATCCGAGGTCGTCACCTCGAGGGAGGTGCTCGCCTCGTCGCCCCCATCGCAGGCGGCCAGAACCATCGCAGTGACAGTAAGGCCGGCGACAATGATCCATGGTCGGTGTCTCGTCTGTTGCCTCCTTGTTCCGTGCTCCCCTCCCTGCGGTCAGATCGGCCGCAGGTCGAAGCTACACCTGAACCGGCGACGGGTCGGGCCATAATGCGGGTGATGTCAGGGTCTCCCTGGTGGCGGAACGCGGTCATCTACCAGGTGTATCTCCGCTCGTTCGCCGACGGCAATGGCGACGGCACCGGCGACATCGCCGGGCTCAGGTCCCGTCTTTCTCATATCCGGTCCCTGGGCGTGGACTCCATCTGGATCAACCCGTGGTACCGGTCGCCTCTCCGAGACGGTGGCTACGACGTGGCCGACTACCGCAGCATCGACCCGAGGTTCGGGACCATGGAGGAGGCGACGGAGATGATCAAAGAGGCGAGCGAGCTCGGATTGCGGACCCTCCTCGACCTGGTCCCGAACCACACCTCCTCGGTGCATCGCTGGTTTCAGGAGGCCCTGAGCTCGCCGCCGGGCAGCCCACCCCGTCATCGCTACCACTTCAGGCCCGGGAGCGGGACCGATGGAACCCGCCCCCCAAACAATTGGCGCAGTGTGTTCGGCGGGCCCGCCTGGACCAGGGTCCCCGACGGGGAGTGGTATCTGCACCTCTTCGATGCCAGCCAACCCGACCTCAACTGGGCCAACGGCGACGTCCGCGCCGAGTTCCGGGAGATCATCAGGTTCTGGCTCGACCGTGGCGCCAGTGGGTTTCGGGTCGACGTGGCCAATGCCCTGGACAAGGACCCTCTCTATCCCGATGTGTCGTCCGAACAGGATCACATGATCATCGCCGCGGAGGGGGCCGACCACCCGTTCTGGGACAGGGACTTCCTCCATGATGTCGTGCGGGAATGGCGCTCGGTCGTGGACGAGTACCCCGGTGCCATGCTCATCGCCGAAGCGTGGGTGTCGAGTTGGGAACGGCTCGCCCTCTATCTGCGGCCCGACGAGTATCACCAGGCCTTCGACTTCCGTTTCATGCTCCTGCCCTGGGACCCCGAGGTCATGAAGGAGGCCATCGACACCGCCCTGGCCGGGGCTGCCTCGGTGGGGTCGGTGCCCACCTGGGTCCTTTCCAATCACGACGTGGTGAGGCATGTGACCCGGTACGGCCTGCCTTCGGTTCCAGACGCCCGGGATTGGCTCCTCGACGGGGACCGGTCGCTCCTCGACGAGGAGGCCGGTCTGAGTCGTGGGCGGGCGGCGACTCTTCTCATGCTGGCCCTGCCCGGGTCTGCCTATCTCTATCAAGGCGAGGAGTTGGGACTTCCCGAGGTGCACGATCTGCCGGTCGAGGTCCTCGACGACCCGGTCTGGGATCGCTCGGGTCACACCGAAAAGGGGCGGGACGGCTGCCGGGTACCCATTCCCTGGAGCAAGTCTGGAGAGTCGTTCGGGTTCGGCTCCGACGGGAGTTGGCTGCCCCAGCCCGAAGGATGGGGCGGGTTGTCGGCGGCGGCCCAGGAAGGGGTGCCCGGTTCGACCCTGGAGCTCTATCGCACCGCCCTCGAAGTGCGGCGCACACACCTTTCCGGTGACGAGAGCCTGGAGTGGGTCGAGTCCGATCCCACTGTGATCGCATTCCGCCGCGGCGGCGACGTGACGGTCTTGGTCAACTTCGGGCAGAGCCCGATTCCGATTCCACAAGGCCGGATCCTGTTCTCGAGCGACGATCTCCCCGACGGGATGCTGCCGGCAGACTCGGCGGTGTGGGTGGCCCGGGCCCCCTGAATCGGCAACGTTGATAACCTCGTCCCATGATCGACTTCAGGCAATACATAGGCGGCGAATGGGTAGATGCTGAAGCGGGAGGAACCTGGGACCTGGTCAACCCGGCCACAGAGGAGGTCATCGAGCAGATTCCCTTCGGTGACGGATCCGACGCCTACGCCGCGATCGATGCCGCCGCCGAGGCTTTCCCCGAGTGGTCGCACCAGACTCCCTACCAGCGTGGTGCGATCCTGGAGCGTGCGGCCCAGATCGTCGACGAGAACCTAGACGAGTTCGCGCGAATGACCACCGAGGAGTCGGGCAAGCCATTGGCCCAAGCCAAGGCCGAGTGGGCCACCGCACCCAACCAGTTCCGCTGGGCATCGGGCGAGGCACAGCGTCTCTACGGGCGTTGGATTCCCTCCCGAATGGCCAACCGGAGGATCGACGTCACGTACCAGGCGATGGGGGTGATCGGGATCATCACTGCCTGGAACTTCCCCGTCTACAACCAGACCAGGGCGATCTCGTCGGCCCTGGCCGCGGGATGCACCGTGGTGGCGCGTCCCTCGGAGTACACCCCCAGGTCGGCGATGTTGGTGGCTCACGCCTTTTCTGAGGCCGGCCTTCCCCCGGGCGTGCTCAACGTGATCAACGGCGACCCCGAGCCGATGGGCCAGGCAATGCTCGACGACAAGCGTCTCAGGAAGATCCAATTCACCGGCTCGACCCGGGTGGGCAGACTCCTCATGGACGGCGCATCACGCACCGTGACCCGTCTCTCCCTGGAGCTGGGGGGCAACGCCCCGGTGCTGGTGTTCCCCGACGCCGGCGACATCGCCGCCGTGGCCAGGAGTGCGATGAGGACCAAGGTGCGCAACAACGGCCAGGTGTGCATCGCCCCGCAGCGGTTCTACGTCCACGAGTCGGTGGTCGAGGAGTTCAGCGACAGCGCAGTGGCCACCGCCGAGCAGCAGGTGGTGGGCAACGGTCTCGACCCGGACACGACGGTCGGCCCACTGATAAACGCACGGCAACGCGACCGGGTCGTCGATCTGGTCTCGGCCAGTGTCGACCAGGGGGCTCGGGTCCTCACCGGGGGCGACCGGCTGGGGACAGCCGGCTACTTCTATCAGCCCACCGTCCTCACGGACGTGAAGCCGGGCGTGCCCGTCCACGAAGAGGAGATCTTCGGCCCGGTCATGCCGGTCATCCCCTTCGGTGACATCGACGACGCCATCGCCGTCGCCAATGCCACCGATTACGGGCTGGCCGCCTATGTCTACACCCGCGACCTGGCGACCGCCTTCAAAGTGAGCGAGGAGCTCGAATTCGGGATGGTGGGCATCAACGACTGGCACCCGAGCACCCCGGAGGCTCCCTTCGGCGGTTTCAAGCAGTCGGGACTCGGGCGTGAGTCCGGTGTCGAGGGTCTCCACGAGTACGTCGAGACCAAGACCAGGTACTTCGGAGGCATGAGTTGACGTCTCCGGAGTCGAGGTTTCGATAGTGCCCCGCTTGGTCCGCCGTGAGGACATGCCCCATCTGACCTCGACGCGCGACACCCGTGACCGCATCGACCTGGTCACCGAGGAGATGTTCGACACGACGGACCTCCGGGCCGACAGGATCACCTATCACCCGGGCGACACCGCCGCCGCCCACAGGCACCCGGGTGCCAAGCACTTCTTCTTCGTGCTCGAGGGTCGTGGGCTCCTCCACGCCGGAGACGACGACATCGACCTGGCCGCCGGCGACGTCGCGCTCGTCTACGAAGACGAGGTCCATTGGTTCGAGAACTCGCACGACGAGGAGTTCTCCTTCATCGAGTTGTGGGTGCCCGCACCGAGTGAGACGATCTGGGTCTCCGAGGATCAGTGCCGATGGGCCCCGATCGGCCAACGCGAGCCGGTCGACAGACCGAGTTAGCCGCCGGCTCCGGCTAGCCTTGGCTTTGCCGCACCGACCGGGAGGCCAGCGTTTCTGACGCTCCACGGTGATCCACGGCACTTCTCATCCGGTCAGACTGCCTCTTCTGCCGATCTCGCAACCAGCACAACCGGTGCCGGCATCGAGGGAGATCGACATCTGACCTGACAGCCCCGGACGACGGGGCGGAGAGACACCCATGACCACCTTTGCCCAGCTCGGCCTGCCCGAGCCCCTGATCGCAACGCTGCGCCGTCGCGGTATCGACAAACCCTTCCCCATCCAGGAAATGACCATCCCTGACGTCCTCGCCGGACGTGACGTGGCCGGTGGCGCCCCGACCGGGTCGGGCAAGACCCTGGCCTTCGGCCTACCCGCCCTGGCCCGACTCGGGCGGGGGAAGAGCCGGAGACCGCGCGGTCTGGTCCTCTCGCCGACCCGGGAGCTGGCCGACCAGATACTGGCCGAGCTACAACCCCTGGCCAAGGCCGCCGGTCGCTCGCTAGCGGCCGTGTACGGCGGTGTTCCCTACGGAAAGCAGCGATCCAGGCTTCAGCAGGGCGTTGACCTCCTGGTGGCCTGCCCGGGTCGTCTCGAAGACCTCATCGACCAGGGTGTGGTCGATCTGCGCGACGTCGATCTGGTCGTGGTCGACGAAGCCGACCGGATGGCCGACATGGGATTCCTTCCCGCTGTCAAGCGGATCCTCGACATGACATCTCCCGACCGGCAGACAATCTTGTTCTCGGCCACCCTCGACGGCGACGTCAAGGTGCTGACCGAGAGGTATCAGCGAAACCCGGTGCGTCATCTGTCCGATGTCCAGGAGGACGCGGCCAGCGACGCCGAGCATCACTTCTGGAAGGTGGACCGCGCTGATCGACCTGCGCATGTCGCCCACCTGGTCGCCTCGATCAGCCCGTCGATCATCTTCACCCGGACCAGGCATGGAGCAGACCGCCTGGCCAAGCAACTCGACCGTGCCGGGGTGAGGGCCGTCGCATTGCACGGCGGGCGCTCACAGCCGCAACGGAATCGTGCGTTGAAGGAGTTCACCACGGGACGGGTGCACGCATTGGTCGCCACCGACGTCGCTGCCCGTGGCATCCACGTCGAAGGTGTGGCCAGTGTCGTCCACTACGACCCACCCGAGGACGAGAAGGCCTACGTTCATCGCTCCGGTCGCACCGCCCGTGCGGGGGCGAGCGGGATCGTCGTCTCGCTGCTCGAGGCGGGCCAGGTGAGGGCGGCCCGGCGTCTCCAGCACGCTTTGGGCATCGACTCCCCCGTGATCGACCGGCCCATCCCCAAGCCGGGGCAGTTCGAGCCGGCCGGCTCGCCGGCGGCTCGACCCCGCGAACATTCCGCCCCGGCCCGGTCCGATGGGTCGATCTACGTTGGGAACCTCCCTTTCACGTTGACGGCTGAGGACCTCACCCGGATCTTTGGGAAGTACGGGGAAGTGGGGTCGGCCACGGTGGTCACCCATCGCGACTCGAAGAAGTCACGCGGATTCGGCTTCGTCGACATGCCTCAGGCGATGGCACACGCCGCGATCACGGGTCTGAACGGGTCGACGATCTCTGGACGTCGCCTCAAGGTGAGGGCGGCACGAAGCCAGGTCTGAGCCCATCTAACGTGGCCCGGTGATCCAGGCCACGGCGGTCAAGACATGGAAGCTGCTCCTGATCGGCCTCACCGCCGGTCTCCTCTCCGGCGGCTTTGGGGTTGGAGGAGGCATCGTTCTCGTCCCCCTGCTCCTGGCGGTGGGGATGGACCGACATCGGTCCCACGCCACGTCGCTGGCCAGCATCTTTCCCATCGCTGCGGCAGGGGCCATCTCTTTTGGCCTCTCAGGCGAGGTGAATCTGGGTCTGGGAGTGGCAGTTGGTATCGGGGGAGTAGTCGGCTCGATGGTGGGAGCCTCGTTGATGAACCGTCTCAGCACTCGATCGCTTGCCATCTTCTTCGGCCTTGTGATCCTGGCCGCCGGGATCCGGATGATATTCAGCACCGACCCGCTTCCTGGATCCGCTGACTTCGGCGAACTCATCCTGGTCCTGATCGCCTTCGGCATTGGCCTGATCTCCGGCTTCTTCGGAGGCGTGGCCGGGATCGGTGGAGGCATCGTCATCGTGCCGGCGACCGTGCTCCTCCTCGGCATCAGTCAGCACGAGGCCCAGGGCACCTCGCTGCTCGCCATCATCCTCACCTCGGTCGCGGCCACGATCGTCAACCGGAAGAATCGCCGTGTCGACCTGAAAGATGCAGTCATAGTCGGAGCCGGTGGCGTCGGCGGATCGATCTTCGCCTCACAAGTGGCGCTGGGTGTCGACGGCAACCTTCTCTCCGCCCTCTTCGGTGGCTTTGCAGTGCTCATCGCCCTCCGCACCCTCTATCGGGCATTCACCGCCGGGCCGCGCCCGGCCTGACCCATCTCAGACGATGGTGACCTCGTTGGAGCGGAGCTCCGCGAGCGCACGGGCCCCGTCGCCGGGCTCCAAATCGACCGCGGCACTGGCGTTGGTCAACACCGAGGTCTCGAAGTCGTGAACCGCGTCGAGCGCGGTGGCCTTGACACATACGTCGAGGGCCAGCCCCACCACAACCACCCGTTCGATCCCCCGCTCCTGGAGCATGGCCCGCAGGGGTGTCGGGATCTCCTCGCCGGTCACCGGGTCTCTCATGGTGAAACCGGAGTAACCGTCCTCGCCATTGGACCCTTTGCGCACCACGGGCCCCGACACCTCCAAACCGGGATGGAGCTCGGCGCCCCAGGTGTCCTTGACGCAATGCACAGGCCAGATGCCCCCGTCCTTCTCGAAGTGTGGCGTCGACTCGGGATGCCAGTCCTGGGTGTAAACGACGAAGGCGCCGGCGGAGAGGGCGCGCATCACCTCGATGTTGACCCTGGGCACCACCGCGTCACCCCCGGTGACGAACAGGTTGCCGTTGGGATCGGCGAAGTCGTTCTGGACGTCGACCACGACCAGGGCGGTCTGCCTGTCGTAACTGATCACGATTCCAGAGGCTACCGGGTGCAATAGGCTGACTTCGATGGGTATCTCCCGCGGCGCCCTCCTCACCGACCAGTACCAGCTGACCATGGCCCAGCTCTACTTCCGACATGGGCTCCACGATCGCGACGTCCGCTTCGAGCACTTCTTCCGCCGCTATCCCGACTACGGGGAGCATGAGGCCGGGTATGCGATAAACGCCGGCTGGGGCTGGTTGGGGCGATGGGCCGATCGGGCCCGATTCGGGGAGGAGGAGCAGGCCGCGCTCCGCTCTCACCGGGTCGAAGGGCATCGGCTCTTCTCCGACGACTTCGTCGACTGGCTGGGAGGTCTGAGCTGGGACGCCCTCCGCTACGAATCCGTCCCGGAAGGGAGGGTGGTCCACGCCAACGTCCCGATCACGGTGGTGGAAGGGCCGCTGGCCGCGGCGCAGATCCTGGAAACGCCCCTCTTGAATCACCTCAACTTCCACACCCTGATAGCGACCAAGGCTTCCCGGGTGGTGGAGGCGACCCGCGGTGGTGCGGTGCTCGAGTTCGGTCTGCGCCGGGCTCCCGACGAGGGAGGCATTGCGGCTACCAGGGCGGCTCTCATCGGCGGGGCCAGCGCCTCTTCGAATGTGGGCATCTCACACGAGATGGGAGTGCTGCCCCAAGGGACACATGCGCACTCCATGGTCCAGGTGTTCATGACGTTGGGGGAGGGGGAGTTGGGCGCGTTTCGCGCTTACGCCGATATGTACCCCGACGACTGCATCCTCCTGGTCGACACCATCGACACACTGGAGTCGGGCATGCCCAACGCCATCACCGTGTTCGAGGAGCTGAAGCGAAAGGGGCATAGGCCGATCGGGGTCCGTCTCGACTCGGGCGACCTGGCCCATCTTGCGGTGCAAGCGTCGCAGATGCTGGACCGGGCAGGTTTCGAAGAGGTCCACATCGTTCTCTCCAGCAGTCTCGACGAGCTGACCATCTTCCAGATCCTCACCCAGATCGCCGACGAGGCGCCCCGCTACGGGGCTGACCCCGATCGGGTGATCGGCCGGTTGCTCTACGGCGTGGGGACTCGGATGGCCACTTCCGACGGGAAGCCCTATCTCGACGGGGTGTACAAGCTGGTCGCCGTCTCAGATGAAGGGGAGTGGCGCCCGGCGATCAAGGTCTCCGACACCCCGACCAAGATCGTGAACCCGGGCCGGAAACGGGTACGTCGTTTCTACGACCGTCGAGGATTGGCGACAGTCGATCTCATGTCACTCCACGACGAGACACTCGAGTTCCCTCTCGAGGTGCTCCATCATCATGAGTTCGGCGTGACACGTGTCCTCGCCGAGCCCGACTCGGCCTCAGAGGAGCTTCTCGAGGTGATGAGCCTGGGGGCCCCGGTCGACGACCCGGCTGCCGTCGGCGAGGCCAGGAAACGAAGAATCGCCGACCTGGAGCGGTTGGACCCGGGTGTGAAGCGGCTGGTCAACCCGCACGTGTATCACGTGTCGGTGACCAGACGGCTCGCCGACCTCAAGGCCAAGCTGATCGCCGAGACCACCTAGCGGGCCGCTTCTCCCGGCGCGCCCTCCTCTTCTTCCTTCTCGGCGCCCTCGTCCTTGGGGAGGAGAACCGGGAGGAGGATCGCCCCGCCGATCACCAGGAGGAGGACCGGCCAGAACCAACCCGTGACCGAGGCGATGGCTTTGACGACGTCCACCGGTGTCTGCGGGATCAGGAAGGCGAGCCCGAGCAGTGTGATCACCACCCCCGAGATGAAGGAGATGGCGTCGAATCTGTGTGTCTTCATGGTGAACCTCCGCGCTCAACCGTTGATGATGCTGATGTTTCCGATGTCGGCGATGGCCGAGAGGTCGAGCGTCCCGCGTGAGCCGGGCTCGTCGAAGGTCAGGGTCGGCCTGTCCAGGCCGGCGCTCACCTGGCCCAGTGCGCTCACCTGACCGACGTCGAGCGATGCTTCCCCCACCAATCCGACTCCATCGGGGATGATGACCTCGATATTTCCCGCGTCGACCTCGACGTCGAGATCGATCTCCTCACCGTCCCAGGGGAGGCGGCGAAGATCGATGACGATGCTCCCCACATCGATGCTGTACGAGTCCTCCAACTCGGCGAAGGTCGATGGGCGGATCTCGCGGTTGGCAGTAGGGGGAGGATTGTTGAAGTCCCCCAAGTTCCAGTTGTACTCGACGACGGGGGAGAAGAGCAGGGTGGGAACCAGGACGATACCGACCAGGATCAGCCCCCTCGCCCGACCGACGAAGCCACCGACGACCAGACCGAGTCCGAGAATGGTGACCGCCAGCGCCATGTAGTGACGAGGTTGCGGCTCGAGCGCCAGGACCGGGATGTTGTCCAGGATGGCGAGGATCCCCATGCCGATCAGGATCACGCCGATGGTTATGCGCCCGAGGTAGGAGCGTTCCCGGGGCGGCTTGGGTCCCGCCGGGAGGATCGGCGGAGTCGGTCTCGTCGGGTGCGCGGGTGGAGCCGACAAAGTGGTGCTCCCCTCCTCCTGCGCCTCGGTGACGGCGAAGCGAGAGGCGGAAGCGGCAGGGCCCACCGGGGCGGCAGAGGCCTCGACACTCCCGTCCTCGGCGCCCGGCTGGTTGACCAGGCGGGGGAGATCTCCTGTGTAGAGCAGGATGCCAACCACCAGAAGGCCCACCGCCCACACGATGCCACCGGAGAGGAAGGTGAAGTTGTCGAGCAGGATCAGGACGGCGATGAACACCAACCCGATCCCGATCCACGACCGGGAGGTCGATGCGCCGGTGAAGAAGCGCTCGGCCGGGGCCTCGGGCTCCTCCTCGGACCGGATCAGGAACCAGCCGGCTGCATAGAGAGCCACACCAAGCCCGCCGCCGAAGGAAAGTAGGACGAGGAGGATCCTGACCCAGACAACTGGTATGTCGTAACGGTTGGCCAATCCTTGGGCGACACCGGCGATCATCCGCCCCTCGCGAGGGCGGACCAACTCGGGGGCGACCGGAGTCGCAGTCTCGGTGCTCGTGTTGCTCTGTTCCATGATGTCAATTCGACCCGAGAGGTCGTGCATCTTCAATCGGGGACGACCCTGAGATCACCCCGACACTCTCGGGGATGTCCCCGATTGAGGTTGGCCCCACCGCCCGCGATCATCTCCGGTATCAGCAGCATCAGAGGTCTTCGATATCGCCGGCGCGGCAAGGATCGTGTCGTCGCCGGCGTGGCCGGTGGCCTCGCCGACGCCCTTGGCGTCAGCGATGGATTCGTCCGAGCGGCTTTCGTGACCCTGAGCACGGTTTGGGGGCTGGGGGTTCTGGTCTATTTCGGCATGTGGCTCATGGAGCTCGACCGGGTCGAGGATGTCGAGCCCGAGTCGGTGGCCCCACATCAGGCCCTGGGGCTGGGAATCGCCTTCGCCGGGCTCGTGCTGCTGTTGGGCGCCTTCGGCTGGTGGCCGTCGAGCGCTCTGGTGCTCACGGTCGGGGCATTGGCCTTCGGCACCGCGGCACTCACCGATCGCAACATGCCAGGGCCGCTCACAGCCCTGGTCGACCCCAACGTGGACCGTCCGGGTCGGTTGCGCATGCTGGTCGGGATCGTTCTTCTCATCGGCGGTCTCGCCGTCTTCGCCGCCAATGTGGGGCCGATTTACGAGATCGGGCCCGTGCTCCTCGCCGTCGCGCTCACCGGCGTTGGGATCCTCGTCGCTTTCGGCCCATGGGTGACTCGCCTGGCCCGCGATCTGAGCACGGAGCGGCGGGAGAGGATCCGTCAGGAGGAGCGAGCGGAGATGGCGGCGCATCTCCACGATTCGGTGCTCCAGACCCTGGCATTGATCCAGCGCAGTGACGACCCGGCCCGCATGTCGATACTGGCCCGTCACCAGGAGTCGGAGCTACGCGACTGGCTCTACGGGAATGCCCCCCTCGACGGAGTGGACCTGCTCTCCACCGCGCTCAGGGACGCGGCCCGCAGGATCGAGGCCGATCACCAGGTGCCGATCGAGGTCGTGGTGGTGGGGGACCACCCGCTGAACGAGACGACCAGAGCCCTGCTCGGTGCGGCCAGCGAGGCGATGGTCAATGCCGCCAAACACTCGGCAGCGGGCCGTATCTCGCTCTTCTTTGAAGCCGAGAACGGCGAACTGGTGGTGTATGTGACCGACCAGGGGAAAGGCTTCGAGCCCGGAGACGTGGCGGACGACCGCCGCGGGATCAGGGAGTCGATCAAGGCCAGGGTGGAACGCGCTGGGGGAGCGGCGGCCATCGAGAGCGAGCCTGGAGAGGGGACCGAGGTCGTGCTCAGGATGCCGGTGGGCGCGGGATGAGCATCACGGTCTATCTGGTCGACGACCATCGCCTGTTTCTCGCCGGGGTGCGGGCGGAGCTGTCGGAGGAGTTCTCCATCGTCGGCTCGGCCCACGACGTCGACACTGCAATCGAGGAGATCAGGGGGTTTGCGCCCGACGTCGTCCTCGTGGATGTCCATATGCCCGATGGGGGTGGGATCGCCGTGGTCGAAGGTGTGGCCGAGACCACCCCGGATGTGAAGTTCCTCGCCCTCTCCGTCTCCGACCAGGCGGAGGATGTGATCGCCATGATCAGGGCGGGTGCCCGCGGCTATGTCACCAAGACCATCGAGCCGGCCGACCTCGCCGATGCAGTTCGCCGAATCGACGCCGGTGACGCCGTGTTCTCCCCCCGTCTCGCCGGGTTCGTCCTCGACGCCTTCGCCGGAGCCATGCCCTCGGACGATGATCCCGAGCTGGATCAGCTGACCACGCGAGAAAAGGACGTGCTCCGTCTCATCGCCCGCGGCTTCGCCTACAAACAGGTCGCCCGCAAGCTCAACATCTCGATCAAGACCGTGGAGACCCATGTCTCCTCGGTCCTCCGCAAGCTGCAGCTGACCAACCGGCACGAGCTGGCCAGATGGGCCTCCAAGCGGCGGATCGTCTAGGGCAGAGCCTCGACGAGGTTCCGGCGCCAAGTACTTGATGTCCGTCTACAAAACCGACCGGCTGCCCGGTTCCTTGTAGAGAACGCCGCCCTTGAACACGTGGGTCACGTTGCCCGGGTCTGAAAGGACCGATACATCGGCGGAAGGATCGCCGTCGACGCAAATGACATCGGCGTCGAAGCCCTCGATCAATTGTCCTGATTTCGGCGCCTGTGGCCCCAGGGTGTCGGGCCCGTTGGCGGTGGCGCACTCGATCGCCTGGAGTGGGGTCATGCCCACTTCGACCATGAGCGCAAGCTCCTCGGCGTTCTTGCCCCAGAGGCCGGTGGCCCAGATATCGGTGCCCATGGCGATCGTCACCCCCTTCTCCACGGCGAGGGCGATGGCATCGGCGTGGCTCCGGGATGCGATCTCGCCTTTGATCCGGGCGTACTCGGGCATGCCCTTCTTGGTGCCCTCGGTCATCAGGTAGTTGAGGATCCATCTGGTGGGGACGAGCATCGCCCCGGTCTCCACCATGGCGTCGGCCGCCTCTTCGTCGAGGTAGGTGCCGTGCTCGATCGTCTTCACGCCTGCCTGCAATGCGGCCATGATCCCGCGCTTGCCATGGCAGTGGGCCCCGACCAGACGCTCCATCCTGGTTGCCTCGTCGACGATCGCCTCCAGCTCGGCCTTGGAGAACTGGGGGAGCAGAGGATCGTCGAGCTCGCTCATCACCCCACCAGAGGCGTGCACCTTGATCACCTTGGCTCCGAGACGGAGCATTCTCCTCACCCCGGCCCGGCATTCGTCGGGGCCGTCACACATGTTGTCCTCGCCCCACTGGCGGGCGATCGAGGCGCGGGCGACGTCGAGCTCCATCCCGTGCTCGTCGCCGTGGCCTGCGGTCATCGACAGCATCGCACCGCTGGCGTAGACGTTGGGCCCGACCACCTGGCCCTCTTCGATGGCCCTGGCCAGGAACGTGCCCATCCCACCCATCTCTCGCACCGAGGTGAACCCGGCCATCAGGGCACGGTGGGCGTCGCCGGTGACTCGCATCGCCCCGAGTTGGGGGCGCAGGGTGTGGATCTCGGCGATGTTGGCGCTATAGGTGCCGATGAAGTGACCGTGGCATTCCCAGAGACCGGGCATGACCGTGTCGGTGGTGACGGTCTCGGAGTCCTTGCCTGCGGATGGCGCGTCGGTTGCAGGCCCGGCGAAGACGATCGCACCGTCTTCGAGGAGGACCACGCCGCTCTCCACGACATCCCCCCGGCCCGGGATGAGCCGATTCGCCTCGATGCGGACTGTCGTCATCAGTGCACCGGCTCGATCGATGGTCGGGTCGTCGCCCGCAGGGCGCCAAAGGCCACCATGCCACCGAGGCGGAGGATCGGGGCGTCTGGGTCGGAGGTTGCTCGGGTCAGGTCTTCGAACGCTCCGGCCACGACGCTGCCGTCGAAGACCACTCGCCACCCGGGGGGTACCACCAAACTCACGGCTCCGAAGGCGGCCAGAATGTCGATATAGATCCCGGTGGGGGCGGGGATCGCCCGACGCAGGTCGAGCGTGGTGCCGGCGAATGCGGTGGTCACCTTCCCACCGAAGAACGGGTCGGCCGAGGAGATCAAACGCTCGGTGGCGAAGATGTTGACCAGATCGATCTCCTCGGTTTCCCCGAAGGCGTGCGATCTGAGCAGGAACTTGGCCGCCAGCGCGGCACCTAGGGCGAGCACCACCACCAGGCGAACCAGTCTGAAGAGGAATCCGATCACGGCCGTAGGTTACGTCGCCAGCCGCTCGCCGGCCTCCACCGCGAACGGCAGACGATTCGCAGGCGGGGCCAGGGGACATGACCACCGGCTGGAGTGGACACATGAGGGGTGGTAGGCGAAGTTGAAGTCGAGGGTGATCTCCTCGCCCGTGTGGCCCAGGTCGGCCCCCTTGACCGTGTCGAGCAGGTAGCGCCCGCCTCCATAGGTGGAAACACCGTTGCTCGCATCCCGGAAAGGGAGAAACAGGCCACCACCGTATGCGTCGAGCCAGAGGACCTCGAGCCGACCAGGATTGCCGGCCAGCTCGAACTCGACGACGCCGATCTTGGCGAAACGGGTCGTGCGCTCGCCGGAGTGACCGACCACGGCGCTCTCGTCGTCACCGGCGGTGAAGCGACCCGAGGTCCGCCATCTCGGGTCGTAGGGGAAGTAGGGGAGCCCGTTGAACCGGGCGCGGTCCTCGATCGGCGACTGGGAGTGGCTGGCGAAGAGCTCGTCCCTATCGACCACCCACCGAGCCCAGGATTCGGGGCCCGGGCTACGGTCCCGGACCCGCCGATACTGGTCGTGCACCCGCCGCCGGTAGTCCCAAAGATCGAGAGTCGAACCCATCGTCGTTCAAAACTAGGCGGGTTCTCTTTATTGCCTTGACGGATCGTTTCCGACCAGGCAATCTGGCGGCGTCGAGAGAAGAGGTACCAATGGTGAAGCAGCGGATCATGAATCCCACCGGAAAGGCAGCGCTGTTTGGCGCGCCCGCGCCCGCTGCCCTCGGCGGCCAGCCGAACACCTGGCGACCTCTAGTCACATGATGTGACATCCAGCACGAGTCTGTTGTGAGGCCGCCGGAATCACCGGCGGTTTTTGTTTCCCGCCTCCACACAGCAAGACGAAGGACTCGACAAGTGAACACCCATCTACAACAACTCCAAGAACTCGGACGATGTAGCCACGAGGGCAGCCACGAGCTGTTCTTCTCGGAGAAGCCCGCAGAGCTGGCCGAAGCTCAGCGGATCTGTGGTGTCTGCCCTGTCAAGGTGCAGTGTCTGGAGATTGCCCTGCGTGATCGTCACGAATGGGGCGTATGGGGCGGTGTCATCTTCTGGGATGGCCAGCCCTATCACCGGCGTCGGAGTCGCGGCCGTCCCCGCCAGTCCGAGGCCGGTCTGCCCATAGAGGCAGACACCGGTGAGCTCTGGGAGCAGGTGAAGTCGGCCTGAGCGATCAGGAGACCGCCAGCTCCCGGAGACCTCCGGGAGTGGAGGGATGACGCATCTTGGCCAGGGCCTTGGCCTCGATCTGTCGGATGCGCTCCCGAGTCACGTTGAAATGACGCCCTACTTCGTCCAGGGTGGCCGGCTCCTGGTTGCCCAGGCCGTAGCGCATCTCGATGATGGTGCGCTCCCGCTCGGTGAGACGGTCCAAGACGAAATGCAGGTTCTCGATGTTGAGCTTGGAGGCGATCAACTCGAAGGGGGCTGCGGCGTCGAGGTCCTCGATGAAGTCGCCCAGAGTGGCGTTGTCCTCGCCGACGGGCTCGAAGATCGAGATCGGCTCCGGGGCCACCTTGCGCGCCTCGCGGATCTTCTCGACGGTCAGACCCGACTCTTCGGCCAGCTCCTCGTCGGTGGGCTTGCGCCCGAGACGTTTGGTCAGGTTGCTTTCCGAGGTCTGCATCTGGGTGATGGTGTCCATCATGTGGACGGGAACCCTGATGGTGCGGCTCTTGTCGGCGATGGCCCGGGTGATGGCCTGGCGGATCCACCAGGTGGCATAGGTGGAGAACTTGAAACCTTTGCGATACTCGAACTTCTCCACGGCCCGGATCAGACCCAGATTGCCTTCCTGGACCAAATCGAGGAAGGGGAGGCGGGCATGCCCGTAGCGCTTTGCGATGGAGACGACCAGTCTCAGGTTGGAGCGGATGAACGTCTGGCGGGCTTCCTCACCGGCCCGGACCATCTGGGCGAGCTGACGGCGCTTGGCCTGGTCAGTCTCGGACTCGAGGGCCAACTCTGCCTTGCGGCCTGTTTCGATAGCTTTGGCGAGGCGAACCTCGTCTTCGGCGGTGAGCAGATTGAAGAGGCCGATGCCATCCAGATACTGACGAATTGCCTCGTCGCTGACTTCTCGTTCGATGGAGCTACTTCTTCCCATTGCCGTATTCGCCTTCAGCCAGGGTAGGTACACCCACGGCCTGTCCAGGGGATTGTCAACAGCTCTATCGACACTTCTGCCCCGAATGTTGAATGGGTTGAGCGACCCATTTCTCTTAGACTTTCCCGGGTCATCCCCACGATCGCGGGCGTTTAGCTCAGATGGCTAGAGCACTGCCCTTACAAGGCAGGGGTCGGCGGTTCGAGTCCGTCAACGCCCACTAGGAGAAATCCCTGGTCAGACCTGGTTTCTGGCCGCGTCGCGGTCGAGTGAGATCACCTGGTGTCCGTCTGGTGTCCGTCTGAGCAGCACCACGCAGCCGTTCCAGACCTTCCATCACAGCCTCGTCAGCGTCCTCATAGAGGTGTCCGTAGACGTCGAGAACGGTTCGAGTGCTCTTGTGTCCGAGTCGATCAGCGATGTATCGCGACGACTGACCATCGGCGATGAGCATGGCGACATGAGTGTGTCGAAGGTCGTGTGGAGTACAGGGCTCGCCTATCGAGATCTCCACGGCAGGGTGCCAATGACGACGGCGAAATCGTCCGTAGTCGAGTGGACCACCCGACTCGTGTGAGAAGACGAAGTCGGTGGAAGATGGAAACGTCGACAGATGCGCGGCGAGGGCCTCAGCCAAGCCGACCAACTGGGCAGCCGATTCCTTGAAGGAGAGTACGGAGGCGAGCCGCGCCGACAGCAGCCCGGGTCAGGAGGCGTCGGGGTCTTGGAGTTTCACGGCTACACCGAGGACGCAGACCATGCGCCTGACCGTGATGACCGAGGTAGGGGCCGCCCAGGATCCCAACCCCCACTGGCGCGAGGTGTACGTTCGGTGGCGGCATCGCCGAGAAAAAGGAGGGCGAAACGATGCCGACCTACATCACCCTGGCCAATTTCACGGAGCAGGGCATCCGCAACTACAAGGACACCACCAAACGGGCCAAAGCCTTCCGGGACATGGTCGGACAGATGGGCGGTGAGGTCAAAGACATCTACTGGACCATGGGGGCCTACGACATCGTGGCGATCATGCAAGCCCCTTACGACGAGACGGCCACTGCCACGTCCGTGAAGGTGTCGTCGCTCGGGAACGTGCGCACCACCACCCTGCGGGGCTTTGGCATGGACGAGATCGAAAGAATCATCGAGAAGGCTGAGTGACCGGTGCTTTCCGGCCAAGAGCTCGCGAGGAGCAAAATCCATGTTGAAGAAAGGCGAACGAGTGGAGGAACTCACCAAGAAGACTGGGCAGCGGCCCCGAGCGGGCATGATAATCGACATCCGCAGCGACTGGGTGGAGGTGCGGTGGGACGATGGCCATGTGTCAAGTGTCACTGGGGCTCTGCTTCATCCCATAACCAAGCCACAGAAGCCCACCTCCCGTTAGCAGTCGGCGATCCCCCTCGGCCTTTTCGGTCGCAGTAGGCCTGTCCCAGCGTGTCCGGTCTGGTGGCACAGGGAACGGCCAAGTGGTGGCGGGCTCCAACCCCTCCCTAGAGATGGACCACGGGGCATGTCAAGGTGCGGGTGACTCCCTCGACGGCCTGGATTTTGGTAACGACAAGCTTCCCGAGAGCATCAACGTCTGCGGACTCCACGCGCACAATGACGTCGTACGGACCAGCGAGGATGTCGGCGGTGGCAACGCCCGGGATTCGGCCGAGTTCCGCGGCTACCTGCGTCTGTTTTGCGATCTCGGTTTGGATGAGAACGTAAGCTTCGACCACTGCTTCTCCCGAAGGCTCACCCCGGGCTCAACCGTAGTCCCTCAGACGACAGACCACAGGGGAAAGGCTCCCCCCCAGCGCCAAGCCACACACCCGCTCATGACAACGCTCAAGAACGACCGCATTGTTGGCCGCACCCGCCCTTAACAGGGTCTACGCGGCGATCGGGGTTTGCGGCCTCTGATCTTGATGGTGGGCCGAGTATCCCATTGACTCCGTGGTTGAGGAGTAGCCGCAGCCGATAGTTCTCGAAGTTGCGGTAGGCCTTTTCGGGTGGCCGGCCCTACGGATCAGGGGGCTTGTCAATCCCGATGCGGCGATCTCAGCAGGCCGAGTATGTGGGGGTGAGGCTCGATTGTGGTGTCTCGTCCTGTCGGGACCTACGGGCAGTCCGTGGCCTGGAAGACGCCGGTCGGCAGACCCGTTTGGGTGTGCGCCTGGTGGGCGGTCCCGGCGATGATGTTGTCGAAGGGTCCGTTGCCTTGGGCGGGTAGGACGAAGTGACAGTGCGGACCTTCTGCGCTGGCACCGCGGCCGACGTTCGCCACGTTGCCCAGGTTGGCCGGCTGGGTGTCCTGGGCGAAGGCGGTGCCACCACCGAGCAGTAGCAATGCCGCCGTGGTCACCACCACAAGCCGTCGGGTCAAATGCCGCATTTTCTCCTCCTTGGATTCGGCGATAGCGGAGCCCCGCGGGCTCTGTTTCCTATACGGCTCAGGAGCCGGAACGGTTCATATGACCTCCGCTAATGCCCGATCTCGACGATCTGGGCCATGGGTGAGACGGCGCGCCTACGAGACCGGACCGATCCAACCGGGAGATGCCAACTGACGACGGATCTACCCGGTGCCCGGGGTGCAATCGGCTGCGCTGAACTGGCCCAGCCGACGGTTCCCGCAGGTGACGCGGGCACGTTTCAAGGAGGAGTCAAAGGGCTCATAGGGTCGAAGAGCTGCTCCAGTAACCAAGCCCTCCGTGTCGAATCACTGCAGATCAGACCACGGAGGGCTTCATGTGCGGAAACATGAAGATGGCGCTCGCCAACCAAGCCTGACCACGGCGTTAGAGGGTCCGGCCGAACCGAGCGCAGTCGTGCCGATAGCGGACGGTCTCGGATATGGGCGATTGTGCCCGAGATCTGTTGTTATGGGTGGTTTGTGATCAGAGACTCGGGATAACGTTCTCCAACGGCCGACGCTCGCGACCTGCATCGACCATCGATTTGGACGAGGCGCCGATCAAGAAGGAGCACGCCCATGGTTGTCACCATGCTTGAAGCCCGAGTGGACGAGGAAATGATCAGCGGTCTGGTCGACTCTTTCAATGCGTCCGGGGATTCCCTGCCATCTCCAATAGTCGAATCTTTCCTGATTCGAGAGCGCAACAGTGACATCTGGCGGATCGTCACCGTATGGGAGAGCCAGGAAGCCCTTGATGGATATCGAACATCTGTGGACACGCCAGAGGGGGTGCTCATGTTCCGAGCTGCAGGCACAGAACCTTCTTTGTCCATATCCGAAGTCTCGGCTCACGTTTCTCACAAGTAGCGGACATCAGGAGCGCCGAGGTGCCGATAGTGCCCACTCCGCCATCAGAGCGTTACGCGTCCAGACTGAGTGATCGGTGCACCGCCGTTCGGAGACGCAGCCGCTCTAGGTCACTGGTAGGCGCTACCCAATCGGAGTGAATGGCCCGTAGGGCCGTCGAGGAGGGATCGCTCAATTCGTGTCGGCTCGAGGCGCGAAGGCTCTCTTCCCGGACCCTTGTACTTCAACGGGTTCGGTATAGGCCGCTCACCACGTTTGGTCGGCGTGCTCCTCGTGATCCGCCTTTGAACCGCTGGCTTGGGTGTCTTGGAGGACCGACAGTAGTTCATATAGGCTCGGTGCGCGATGAACGAACGTGACTACTCACCCGGACTGAAGGACGTGGTGGCAGGAGAAACGTTTCTGGCACGGGTCGACGGCGAGCGGGGACGGCTCCATTACCGCGGGTACCCGATCGGCGAGCTCGTCGAGGGCGGCAGCTACGCCCAGGTCGCCGAGCTGTTGTGGACCGGGGAATGGCCGGCCGAAGCGAATCTGCCCTGCGCCCCACTGCCTGAGAAGGTGGTGGACGAGCTCCGGTTCCTCCCGCCTGGCACCGCGGCTATGGATGCGTTGCGCACTGCTATCTCGGTCTGGGGCGCCGTGGAGGGCACCACCTGGCCTCCCACAATTGAGCAGGCGCGTGCCGTCACTGCTCTTGCTCCATCGGCTTTGGCCGCTTTCGCCCGGCTTGGTGACGGGAGCGAGCCGATTGACCCGGATCCTTCGCTGGACCTGGCGTCCGGGTTCTTGTACCAGCTGACTGGCGTGCGGCCCGACAAGGCGGCGGCCAGCGCCCTCGACGCCTACTTCATCGTCGGCGCCGAGCATGGCTTCAACGCCTCCACATTCACTGCTCGGGTCATCATCAGCACCCACTCCGATATCGCTTCTGCAGTGGTGGGCGCAATCGGTGCTTTGAAAGGCCCCTGGCACGGCGGTGCCCCCACAGAGGTGGTCGACCAGCTTCACGAGATGGGATCAGTCGACCAGGCCGAGGATTGGATCAGGCAGACGCTGGCGCAGGGTGGGAGGCTGATGGGCTTCGGTCACCGCGTCTATCGTGCCCACGACCCGCGCGCCACTGCCCTGCGCAGGGTGGCGGAAGGTCTGGCAGGCGTCGCCGACTGGCTCGACAAGGCGGTGGCGGTCGAAGAGATCGCCCTACGCCTTCTTGCCGAGCACAAACCCGACCTCGTCATCAAGACCAACGTTGAGTACTACACCGCGGCCGTGCTCCAAGGCGTAGGACTTCCTGCCCAGATCTTCCCGGCCACGTTCGCCGTGGCCCGTCATGCCGGCTGGACGGCGCATTGCCTGGAGCAGGCCGAAGCGAATGTTCTCATTCGGCCCGACGTGCTCTACGTCGGGCACGAGGAGCGGCACCTCCCGGCCTGACCGACGGTGGGTTGCCTCAAAGGGCGGCGCAAGCCGTGTCGCTGAACATGCAGCTGGTGGTCTGGTATATGGGCACGGCCTGGGCATATGCCGGGCCGATTCATGGCCGGCGTGGACCTGGAGGGTCTCCAACCCTTAATCCCGCATGGTGACATGAGACACTCCTCCACCCCAGCCCGGTGAACGCTCCGCACCTGCACGACCAGCGTCTCACCAAGTCAACACCTAACCGGGCACGACGTGCCAATCCCGGACGGTCTTAGATATGGGCGATATCGCCCTGGATCGTTGATCTGCGTGCGATGTCATCGGCAAGCAAACGGGGTTTCATACCTGGCTCCTCTCGCTGGTAGGGCCGGCAGGGCCGCCTAATCCGTCGATGAAAGAGGTCAACATGGCGGCATATGGATCCGGGTGGGTGCGGTGGGGGATGTGTCCGGCGCCCTCGAGCGTCTCGACTCGAGCCGCGGGTAGCAGGCGTGCCAGTTCCTTGGCGGCGGCGACCTCGAGTTCGGGAGTCTCAGTGCCAAGCGAAATCAAGAGCGGAACAGGACTGGTCGTCAGAGCGTCGACATCGATGGGACTGTCATCTCGGCTCTCGTCGAGAAAAGTCAGGGCGTTTGAAGTGAGCACGATCTGCAACTGCTCGGGGAACATCTCCCACGCACCTGGACCGACAGCCACCTCTTCTACGAAGTATTGAGCAGCTCGCCGGTGCTCTCCACTCTCGATCAGCTCCACCACATTTCCTATGTGCTGCTCCTCGGCCTTCATCAGCTGCCCAATTCGCTCGGCGCTAGTTCCTTCAGGAAGAAACCCGGCAACTCTCGGCTCGTGGACAGCCGCGCTCGCTGCGAGATCAGGCCGAATGGCGATCAGGTCGAGAACCACCTTGCCCCCGGACGAGTTGCCGACCAGATGAACAGGTTCGCCTCCCAGGTGTTCGATAAGACCAGCGAGGTCGGCAGCATCCTCAAGGTAGCTGCCAGCGGCGGTGCCGTCCTGGCTCCTGCTGTGACCCCGTCGATCCCATGTCACCAGCTCGAAACGGTCAGCGAGCCGCTCGACCACCGACTGCCAGCCTCGACCATCAGTCCAGGCACCGTGAGTGAACGCAATGCGCTCCCCCTCTCCGATCTGCTCGAAATACAGCTCAACTCCATTCATGCTGACAACAGACATACGCACGCCTTCCCTAGCCTCGATAGGACTCCGCCCGAACCTATCGCCGCAGCGCCAGCACCGCATCGGGCGAACACCCCATTTCCCCGAACACAAGACGACGACATCGGCTCACCGGACTCTGTCGTCTCAGTCCTTCCTGCCTTCTTCAATCGATCGGCATCCGGCGTGTCGACGACGGTTGAAAACTGAGCTAACCCCACCGGCGATAACCGCGCAGTTTTAGACCGACGTTGACACCGGCGTTCCGAACCGCACGCCGAAGTGCCGATAGCGGACGGTGTCAGATATGGGCGGTTCCGCAACAGATTGATCGTTATGTGTGGCGTGGCCCCAGCCTCTACATCTAGGGTCGGTGTATGCGACTCGGGCTCATCAATCAGCTCCACGGCCGTCCGGATGGCGCCACACCCGCACCTTCATGGAAATCGATCAGCGAGCGTGCAGCCGCGGCTGAAGCAGCTGGGTTCGACATGTTCGTGTTTGAAGATGCTCTGCTCTACCGGGGCGAGTCGGGCACGGATGGAGTCTGGGAATCGGTAGTCATCGCGGCCGCGGTGGCGGCGACGACGAGCCGTATCAATCTGGGGCAATCAGTCGTCAATTCCCCATACCGCGCTCCGGCGATGACGGCGAAGATAGCCGAGACGATCGATGAGATCTCTGGGGGGCGGTTTGTCCTCGGCATCGGAGCGGGAAACACCCCAGACTCCGACTACGAGGCCTTCGGGATCCCGACCGACATGCGGTTCTCGCGGTTCGCTGAGGCAATCCAGATCATCCACGGCCTTCTCAAGAACGGAGAGATCGATTTCGAAGGCGAGTTTTACTCGGTCAAGCAGGCCGAGTTGGTGTTGCGCGGTCCTCGGCAGAACGGTCCACCGATCAACATCGCCGCAGGCAGCCCGAAAATGCTGCAGCTGGCCGCGAGATACGGCGACGCCTGGAACTGGTGGGGCTGGGACGAGACACTCGAACAGATCAGGGTTCGGCTGAGGCCCATCATCGACCTCTTGGAACAGGCTTGTGAGGCGGAGGAACGAGACCCCTCCACGCTCGTTCGGACCTTCGATTTGTACACGGTTGTGCCCGAAGCGTTCAGTAACCGGATCGGCAACGCCGAAGGACTCCAAGTTGAACAGCCTGTGACGGGCACGTCCGCAGAGATTGCCGAGTACATCCTCTCTTTGGGCGAGCTCGGCCTTGAAGAAGTCCGGTGCGACGTATGGCCCAAGGAGACTGCCGCGGTAGAAGCCATCGCACCTGTCGTGGAGATCGTCCACACTGGTTGAACCGACCCCTGACCCCGTTCGTCGAGCGCATAGGTGCCGATATCGGACGGTCTCAGATATGAGCGGTTTCGCTCGGGATCAGGTGTCGGCGCTGGTGGTTGGCTGGGATTAGGGGTGGCCTGAGGCTCTGGTCAGTCGCTGATCTGTTCTGCGGCGTCATCCAATGTCCACGAGACGTCGTGGTATTGGTCGTTGGTACTGACATACATGAAGGTCTCAAGCGTCCCCGGTGAATGCAGGACCAGGGTGATGTAGCCAGGTAGGTTGCCTCGTGACCCGTAGACGGCTTCTGGAGCGTCGAAGAGTTCGATACCAAGCCCATAGTCGTAACGTCGTGCAGGGTCGCGGCGAGACTCAATGCCAGTTCCGGTGATCATCTCTGAGAACAATGGCGGCGGGATGATCTCTCCCTTCGACAACGCAGTGAAGAACTGGTGGACGTCGACAACGTTGCTGACGAGTCCACCGGCGGCCCAGACGGTGGTCTCAATGGCGGTGTAGTCAAAGTCCACCGGTACAACAGGGCCTCCCAACTGCTCGGTGAAAGCGTCACGGGGTGTCGCTCCTTGTTCGTAATGGCTCAGGTAGGTGGCAGCTAGTCCGAGGGGATCGAGTATCCGTTCCCGAAGGGCTTCGTGATATGGCTGACCGCTCACTCCCTCTACGAGTAGTCCGAGGATCATGTGGTTGGTGTTGGTGTACCGGAATCTGGAATTCGGCTCAAAGGTCAGGTTTTCGTTTTCGATAAGTTGATAGAGCTCGTCGGGTGTCCAGGCTGTGGAGTTGCCATCCTCGGTGTTGCCGTAGATCGCTTGCTGGGTGTAGTCGGCCAGCCCGGATCGTTGATTCAACAGATGACGAACGGTGATCGTTTCCGGAAGAGAGAGCGACGGGAGATAAGCCGATGCCGACGTGTCGAGGTCGATCAAGCCATCGTCGACCAGGGTCAGAACCAGGGCGGCCGTGAATACCTTGGTGATGCTGGCTATCCGGATCGGGTCATCTGGTCCGAGGTATCCGTCCCCCTTATCGACAGCATCGACCGATCCGTCGGCTCCGACCAGTGCCAGAACAATCGACCCGCGCTCTGGCTCGTCGACTTGGTCGAGCTGGTCCCTGAGGAAACGCTCCTCGGCGTCGGTGCAGCCTGTCAAGACGACGGTCGAGAGAATAAGGCAGACAACGAATCGCATTCCGCCAGAAGCTACGCGGGATGCCCAGCGCCGAAGTGACGCCGATCTTGGGCGTCACCGTTATGTGCGATAGCCCGAGCGAGACGTGCCGATCACGCGCATGCGCGAGATGCTCGTTATGGCGCGAGATCACTCGATATGTGCGTTTTTGCGCGGGTGGGTGTTGGCTGCCGGTGACTGCCAAAGCCCGTCCGGCCGGTAGCACAACCACGTCGAGGGTAGGGTTGACTGATCGAGGAGAATCGCATTGACTGATCGCGTCTCTACGGCCCGATGGACGGGTGTGTTCTATCTGGGTCTAGCCGTGATGGGGCTCGTCGGTTTCCTTTTCGTGCGTGGCGAATTGTTCGTCGCTGACGACTCTTTGGCGAGTTGTGGATGATCGGGTACCTCCTCATCTTTGGTGTTCGGACGGCTGATCGAATTCCCCCCGCTGGCTCCCCTGAAGCAGCGGCGTCAGGGGGGTAGGACGCGTGTCGGGTCGGCTCGGCAGGCGTTGAACTGACTCAGACTCTCATGGAGGACACGCTTTCGGCGGGCGCGTCGAGAGGCTTTGCCCACCGAGTCCAACTATGCAGCCTCGACCGTATCGGAAAGCATGTGCGCGGCGACGGAGAGGTTAGGGCGCCGTTCCGGGGCTGAGACCGATGAGTTTCTTTCCTGATTCCAAACCGCCCGCAGGGTCCTGCCACCCAACGCTGCGACGAGCGCACATAGCGCGCGCGCCCGCCCGCCAACCAACACTCTCAGACGGCGCGCGATAACCGGCAGTTCTGGACTGGGGGCGCCGCCTGTGTGACGGCGCCCCTGGTCCCTTGGCTTATCTGGTTGCTCCTGCGAGGTAGGTGGCGACGATGTAGGTGGCGTGACGGTCGAGGGATCCTCGGGCCCGGTCGTACCGCATCGTCGTTCGGGGGTCGGCGTGCGACGCTGCTTCTTGGACGTCTCGGAGCGGAACCCCGGCGTCGAGGGCGGCGGTGATGAACGCATGCCGCAGGGTGTGGGGAGTTACCCGCTTGTCGATCCCAGCTCGTTTCGCCAATTGGCGGACGATGCGGGCGGCGGCATGACGGTCGAGACGGGCGGTGCCGTCTCGGTTCATCAAGATCGGACCGTGTCACGTTCGCCGATGCACAAGTCGATAGCCCGGCCGGTGCGTGGCGCCAGCGGCACGGTGACGATGGCGCCGCCTTTGCGGGTGACTGTCAGGGTGCGATGGCCGCGTACCACCCCGAGGTGTTCGATGTCGGCTCCCAACGCTTCTGAGATGCGCAGCCCGTTGAGTGCCAGCAGGCACGCCAACGCGTGGTCTCGGCCTCCGGCGATCCCCGCTTGCACCAAGAACATGCCTACCTCGTTTCTGTCCAAAGGCGTCTGGTTCGACTCGTATGAGACTCGGGGGCGGCGCACATGCGCCGCCGGGGAATGAGCAATCAGTTGTTCTTCGGTGCAGTACCGGTAGAAGCCTGTGATCGTGGACAGTCGGCGCGCAACCGTCGACTTGGCTCGGCCGGTCTCTTCCAACCACCGGGCGAACAGTTCGATGTGAGCGCGTCGCACCTCGAACAGATCCAGGTCATGATCCAGGCACCATTGCGACCACTGCCGCAGATCCAGCGCGTACGCCTCGAACGTCTTGCCGGAATAGCCGGCCAAGAAGCCGCCCATCGCCACCCGAGCCCGGAACGGATCAAACCCCGCGTCCACCACCACAGGAACCAACCCGTGATCTGAGTTGAACATCGCATACTCTCCTTCATCCCCATCGGAGGAAGGACCGGACCTGCACAGCCGGTGTCAGCTCAAGTCAACACCTAACCGAGACCCGATACGTGCCGTTATGGGCGGGGTGTGGGGCGATGTGTATGTTCGCCTTGATACCTACGAAGGAGATCATGAGCGTCTCACGTTCAATCGCGGAATGGACCACCGACAAGTACGAGGCCGCTGTGGACCTGGCTCGGCGGATGACGGATTACATCAAGGCGAACGAACCCGACACCCTCATCTTTGAATGGTTCGGAGATGAGGAAACCGGGCGTGTGTTGTGGTACCAGGAGTACCGGGACGATGAAGCGTTCCTAACTCATGCCCAGAACATGGTCGAACAGGGGTTCAGGGAAGAGACATTTCAGGTGTTGGCCTTTGACCGCGTGGTTCTCCTCACCCCTGCGAAACACCCAACGGTCAAAGAGATGGTTCAGCAGCCAGGCTTCGTGAAGTTGCAGGGCATCGCAGGTGTAGTCCGATGAGCAAACTCGTCCCGAACATACGTGCCGGTATGCGCTCTTTGGGGAAGCGAGCGTTATCACACGAGAACAGGCCGATCTGCGGGACGGTGGCTGCGGTGATCCCCCACTAGTCTCTGACTCTAAGTCGCTGGCCTCCGGCTGCCGACCCGAGCCGGAGACGAGATCGATGAGCGATGAGCACGCGACGCGCGACGCCTGGGACGCCTTCGGCGGCGGTTACGACCAAGCCTTCAGCTCGTCATTCACTGCAATCGCCCGGGCAGCTCTCCGATTCGCGGACGTGCAGCAAGGCATGCGGTTGCTCGACGTGGCGGCGGGAAGCGGTGCGCTGAGCATCCCTGCGGCCGAGCTCGGTGCCGAGGTGCTCGCGACCGACCTCTCCCCGGGCATGCTTGACCTCTTGCGCGCTCGAGCCGAGGAGGCAGGAGTCACCAGCATCAGGACCGCGGTCATGGACGGGACGCACCTCGACCTCGAGGACCTCACGTTCGAGCGGGTCTGCTCACAGTTCGGCGTGATGCTCTTCCCGGACACCGATGCGGGATTGCGTGAGATGTTCCGCGTCACCGCCACCGGCGGTCTCGGCGTCGTTGTCATCTTCGGCCGACCCGAACACGTCATGCCCATCTGGTTGTGCGAGCAGGCACTGCACGCCGCGCTCCCGGATGTCGAGCTCCCGCCCGGGAACCGACTCCAGACCGACCCAATGAGCCTGGCGGAGGCCATGTCCACCGCGGGGTTCGACGATGTGAGGCTCCTCAAGCTGGACCTGAGCGTCGAGGTCGGCTCGCCCCGCGGCGCCTGGGACGTCATGAGCGCGGCAATGGCGATGCTCCTGAGTCGGCTGTCGGACGAGCAGGTCGGCGCCGTTCGCGACACGTTCGTCGCCGCGGTGTTGGAGCGTTACGGACCGAATGTCACGCAACTTCCCGTCGAGGTCATCGTCGGCATCGGCAGCAGGCTGTAGGCGCACGGAAGCCGCATGCGACGATGTCGTGATGGTGATGGGCGGGCACGACGCGCCGATAGCGAGCACCTCTTGAAATGTGCGTTATCCGCCCAGAATCACGTGCATATCTAGTGATCTTGGGGGCGGTCTCTACTTGTCCGCTTCCTCGTACTGACTGTCGTCTCCTTGATTTCTGGGAGCCGTTGTTTCCAAGAATTCTTGGAGGCGATCCCAACAGGGAGGCTTCTCGTGCGATTAAGTGTGTGTTGACTTTGACTGAGGAGACCAGTGACTCGCCTCTGGTGCGCGGTGTTCCGGATTTCCGCGCCTTCTACCAACGCGAATATCGGGACTCATGCGTTCTCGACGTTGAGAACCGCTCGATCGACATCATATGTCTCCCATGCTCTGGTCACGCGGGAGCAATGCCACAGTCGAGGCTGGCCGACGGTGTGCAGCAACCAGACGTCGCTTACCCACTCAGGGAAGACCGGTGCCTCGCCGGGCAGGTAGTCGTCGTCGTCACCGAATCCGTACATCGCTACACCAGCCCCGCTCCGCTCCCAGATATCAACCCAAACGAAGAGATGACGCTCACCCTTTCGACCGTCGAGCTGTGAGCGCTTGGCGTCGAACCGTTCCTCTGCGAGGCGATTGATCGTGTTCGCATCGACCCAGTGCATCTGGCCGCTCGGGTTGAATCGCACGACGGCTTCGTCGCCGCTGGCGGAGTTCGTCGGTCCAGCGCGCGCGACGTGGTACCCGTCGAGGATCGCGTCAGACTCAGGATGGCTGTTCGGGTCCATCCAGCCGGTCGGGTAGGGACTCATGGTCAGCTCCCGTATCACGAGGGCATCGACTAGTCGCTCTCTGTCGTACGCTCTGAAATCGAAGGCAGGCTTCAACAGCAGAAACCAGTCATGCCGGAGCCGATCGGTCGTGAGCTTGTGGCCTCGTTCTTCGAGCTGGCCGTAGAGCGTCCGCGATGCTTGGTCGGTACCAGTAGTGACTTCCAGCCATCCGATACGCTCCCCGTCGTGGACCATCTCGAAGTCGGGCATTGGTTCGTGGCCGCGTTCGGGGAGTGCGAGAAGGACGGAGTCGATGTAGGGCGCGACGATCTTCCTCGCTAGACGCTCCTTATAACGAAGAGGACGAGCCTCGTAGCCGTCGATCGTCTCCATGTCGAGTCAGGGTAGAGACCACCCCCGCTCATAGGACCTCCTTCGGACGTTAATGCTATGCATGAACCGGACCCACACTCCGAAGTGATCCCATGAGCGGGCGGGGCCTCCCCGCTCGTCGGTGACCCGGCAGTATCCCGGGTTGCTCGTTATCTCACCGACAAGGAAGGAGGCCCGAGATGGGAGCGTATCTGGGTATTGATCTGCATCGTCGCCGTTCGTTGGCGGTGTGTCTCAGCGTCGAGGGAGAGACTCTGTGGTGGAGAAGGTTCGAGAACTCGCCGGCCAATCTGGCTGGATCATCGAGGAGGCTGGCCCCGAACCCGAGGTGGCGGTCGAAGCCACGTGGGGTTGGTATTGGGCGGCTGATCTGATCGCCGACATGGGTGGCACAGTCCATCTTGGGCATCCGTTGGCGATCAAGGGTTATGAGAACCGTCGGGTGAAGAACGACCTGGCCGACGCCACGCTGTTGGCGGACCTGTTGCGGATGAACCGGCTGCCGGAAGCCTGGATTGCGCCTGATTCGATCCGACAGCTCCGGGAGTTAGTCCGGTATCGCCAGCTGTCGCAGATGCGCTCCGGTTTGAAGGGTCAGATTCATTCGGTGATGGGCAAAGAAGCGATCATTCCAACTCTGGTGGAGCTGTGGGGTCCTGCCGGCACCGCATACCTCGACTCACTGGACATGGGCGATGCCTACGCATTGCGGGTCGACTCGCTGAGAGACCTGGTCGACATCTTCGACGACGAGATTCGTCAGCTCGAGAAACGCATCCACCAACGACTGAAAGAGGACACGGGTTACCGGGTGGTCCAGCAGCTCAACGGTGTCGGCCGGGTCCATGCGGCCGTCTTCGTTGCCGAGATCGGTGACGTCCACCGGTTCCCCAACGCTCGGAAACTGTGCTCCTGGGCGGGCCTGACACCAAAGGTGAAAGAGTCGGACCTGAAGAGCTACCCCCAGTCGATCAGCAAACAAGGATCGAGGCTGGTCCGATGGTGGGCAGTCGAAGCCGTCTCCCGGTACCACGGAGGCGCCGAGATCCGAGACCTCTACCAAAGGGTGGCGGAACGACGAGGCCGCAACATCGGCAAGGTCGCCGCCGCCAGAAAGCTTCTCACCCTCGTCTACTACGGGCTAAGAGACGGAGAGATCCGATGCCTCAGAGACGCCGCGTGAGACAGTTCGGGCACGGTCAGACTGCGAGCTCGCGAGATCGGCTGACCCCACCACGTCGTGGTGCGGGTCGACATATGTGATTGAGCCCAGATCTGACTGTGGCCGGAAAGCTCCATGCTCACCACCCATCTAGGGGTGCGTAGCGAAGGGATGCAACGGCAACCGAACAACTTTCGCCACTACCTCACTATCGAGGTGTCCGGAGCCAGGCCCCGTGACCCACAACACCTAAAAACCCAACCCATCAAACCCAGACCAACCACCGGGGATTGATTAGCCGCGTCCAAGGTCCCCACTTGACAGGAACCATCCGCTCAGGGATGCCGATATCGAGTGGTCATAGATATGGGCGGAACCGCCCGGGATCTGTTGATCGGCGCTAGTACCTACTCGGCCTGACGTGTCCCGCCCGTCTAGGACTGTGAAGAGCCGAGGGTGGCAGTGTCATCTGGTCTCAGTCGTCATCACGGAGAGACCCGACGAGGCGAACCAACGGCACCAGGAGCCGGCGCATCTCAACAGTTGACATCTTCGAAAGGACGGCGGCGGCTGCGGCAGCCAGAGCGGGTGCGAACATCAGAAGCACGATGCCTAGGACGACAGTCCATCCGCCGACCCACTCGTTGACCCGAGCGTTGATCAGCGCGATGGCGGCTCCGAGTCCGGCAATGAGCGCGGCACCGTGTGAGAGGCGCGGTGAGTGGCCAGTGTCGGCATTGCTCACGGGCTTAGCGCCTCAGTATCGCCACCAAACCGATCATGCAACAGCCAACTGCTCCAGCGAACAGCAATGCCTTTCATCGTTTAGAAGCTACAGCTCACTCAGGTGAACTATCCCGCACCTTCCGAGTTGAGACCACAAAAGCATCTTGCGCGACTGGACGGAGCGACCGACGCGCTCAAATACTCGCAGCGCACAACGAGCGTCCACCGGTCACGAAATCTGTCCATACATCGGTCTCCGGGAACCGGCAGTTCTAGAACGAGCGCCGAGGTGCCGATCCCGGGCGGTCTCGATTATGTGCGTTTCCGCCCGGGATTATCAATATGGTGCGCCTTTTGGGGCGAACGACTGACGATGCCGGGGCGACGGCTACGTCGCCATGGCTGGAAGAAGTGAGAGCGAGTCATCGCGTGCTTGTCGCCGAGTCGGGTAAGGCATGTTGCTGACGAGTCCGCCGGCGGACCACACCGTGGTGGCGATGGCGGTGTAGTCGAAGTCCACCGGCCCCACCGGGCCGCCCAGCTGCTCCGTGAAAGCCTCGCCGGGTGTCTCTCCTTGTTCGTAGTGACTCAGGTATGTGGCATCAAGTCCAAACCATCGTCAACCAGGATCAAAACCAGAGCGGACGTGAATGCCTTCGTGATGCTGGCAATCCGGATCGGGTTATCAGGGCCGAGGGGCGCATCGCCCTTGTCGACAGCATCGATCGAGCCGTCGGCTCCGAAGCGCCAGAAGGAGCGTCCCTGTCCGCGGATCGCCTATCTGATCGACCCGGTCCTCAAGAAGACGCTCCTCGGCGGTGTACAGCCGAACAGGATCAGAGTGAGGACGATCAGGCAGACTCCGACGCGCATCCCGCCAAAAGCTACGCCGACCAGTCGATTCTCTCAAGGTTCTTCCCGGCGTGGAGTTTTCCCACAGATGAGGATGCACAGGTGCGACCGGTCCTGTCGGCGATAGGTCGACTCAAGACGGTGGGACGGTCCGAGCATGGGACCTGCCTCCCTGTGATCCACTCAAGGAGGGCTGGGGCGACTCTCCCGGTGAGCAGCTCGTAGGATTTGAGCCGGGACTTCGCTTCGTTGGACAGCACTGGTGGGAGAGGGAGGCCGCTCAGTCCTTGCTGGATTATGACGGCTGCCCATTCGGTCCCGCGTTGGTTCCATGGGACCTCCCGGTCGGCCCAATGCTCGAGGCCGCGTAGGTTCATAAACGCCGATCGCTTTGTATCGGTGACATTTGCTGTTACCCAGGCGTGGGCGAATTCGTGCTCGTAGACGAATTCGATGTCGGAGGAGCAGATCCGGATCTGCCACGACTCGGATGTGGCCATGAACAGGCCGTGACGCTCGCTGCAAGGCTCTTGGTCGGGGTGAAACCAGATGTCGACTGCGGGGAGTTTGAGGTCGCCGTTGGCGAATGCCATAACGGCTTGACCGAGCCTGCCTAGGTCTTCGGCGGTGGCATTGTGCACCGTGAAGCGAGCCTGTTGTTGTGTGTCACGGGCCCAGGCATCAGGTTCAGCTTCTACGAGCACTGGTTCGGCGATGCTGACCGGGAGGTTCGATGGGCCAAGAACGGAGAGCCACAGCATCAATGCGACGGCCGCCCAAACCGCCGCGATCAGCCACACGGTTGTCTTGCGAGTGATCATGTGGCCAAGGTCCGACCCGGGGGCTAAGCCGACGCAAACGTCTGTCAAAGACGGGCAAAAGCCCGATTAATCGCCGATTAACCGCTTCCGCGTAGCCTTCGGGCCAGGAGGAAGGGACAATGGCTCAAGGGACGCTCGACGAGCACCCGTCCGGGCGGCCGGGTTCGGATCAGAGCGTTCAGATCGCCCTTCTCGGCCCACTCGTCGTCTCCAGAGAGGGCCACTCCATCGACGTGACCGGTCCCAAGAGACGTGCGCTGCTCGCTTTCCTCGCCTTGCATCTGGACACGCCGGTAGGGAGAGACGAGATCATCGAAGCCATATGGCCGCGACGACAGACCGGGCGAGAGGAATCCACTCTGAGAGTCCATATCTCCCATCTCAGGGACGAACTCGAGCCAGACCGCTCGGACGAGCCCAAGATCCTCCTCACCCGGGGTCAGGCCTATCTGCTGTCGGGGCACACCGTCCAACTCGACACGAGAAGTTTCTATGACCTGATCAGCGAGGCGAGGTCTCATCTGGAGAGCCGCCCTGATGTCGCGCTCGAGCTCCTCGACGAGGCTCTCGCCCTCTGGCGTGGTCGTCCCCTTCAGGACGTCGAGTATGAGGACTTCGCCCAGGAGCCGATCAGGAGCCTGGAGCAAACACGTGTCGACGCGATCGAGGATCGAGCCGAGGCTCTGATCGCGGTGGGGGAGGACATTGCCGCGGTGCAGGACCTCGAGCCGCTGGTCCGTGGCGATGCAACTCGGGAGCGGCCTACTTCACTGTTGATGCTGGCTCTGTACCGACTGGGACGTCAAGCCGACGCACTTCGCACCGCTAGTCGTCACGCCCGTCACCTGTCCCAGCAGGGCCTCGAGACCTCCCCGAGGATCGGTGTTCTTGAGGAGCGAATTCTCAACCATGATCCGACCCTTCTTCCTGAGGAGGTCATCACCCCGGAAAACATCCGGCCTGGTCGCTCGATCCGCGGCTATGAGCTGAGAGAGGAGTCGGGTCGGGGCTCGCTCGGTGTCGTATACCGGGCCTACCAACCGTCCGTTGGTCGCGAGGTTGCGATGAAGGTGATTCATCCCGAGGTGGCGGGGACCCCGGATTTCGTGCGACGTTTCGCCGAGGAGGCTCGGGTCATTGCGTCGTTGGAGCATCCGCACATCGTTCCTCTTCATGACTTCTGGCGGGAGCCGAACGGCGCCTTTCTGGTGATGCGTTGGATGGACGGTGGCAGTCTGGCCGACCGTCTAGGGAAGGCATGGGAACCAGGGACGTTGGCGCGAACCTTCGATCAGGTCGGCAGTGCGCTGGGTCATGCCCACAGCCGAGGCGTGGTCCATCGTGACGTAAAGCCGGCCAACGTGCTATTCGATGTCGGCGGGAATGCCTACCTCTGTGACTTCGGCCTGGCGGTGGCCGGAATAGAAACCGGTGCAGCCGGCAGGGGGCTGAACAGAACCATCAAGCCGCCCTATGCGTCCCCCGAGCTGACCAGGGGCGAAGGACCCACGGTGGCCTCGGACGTCTTCGGTCTTGGCGTCATGCTGGCCGAGGCAGCATCCGGAAGAGGATTTCCCGAGGCGATGACTGGCCTTTCCGACTCGCTCTGGGAAGTGGTCACCATCGCAACGGCAGCAAACCCCGCCGATCGTTTCCCGGATGTTGCCGCCTTCCGTCTGTCATTGTCCGAGGCGGTAGGAGGGCTCCCATCACCGGCACCGAGGACAGTGCGCCGGAATCCATACAAGGGTCTGGAGCCCTTCGACGAAGTCGACGCCGCCGACTTTTACGGTCGGGACGACGTCGTCGACTCTCTCCTCGGCGCTGTCGCATCCCATGGCCTGGTGGCCGTGGTTGGAGCGTCAGGCTCTGGTAAGTCCTCATTGGTCAGGGCGGGACTGATTCCGGCGCTCCGTGACGGCACAATACGCGGGTCGGAGGAGTGGTTCATCGTCACGATGGTCCCGGGAACCGATCCGTTCGACGAGTTCCACATCGGATTGCGCGACGCGGCCGTAGGGTCAACCGAGGCCTCGACACGTGAAGGCTCCCGTGAGTTGCGTGAGGCATTCGCCTCTGCCCTCGACGGCCCCAACAGCCGGGCTCTGTTGATCATCGACCAATTCGAGGAGCTCTTCTCGGTCGAGGTCTCCGATGAGACCCGCGAACGATTCTTCGAAAACGTGGTCGACCTGGTCATGGATCCCTCGCAAAGGGTCAGGGTGGTGATCACGATGAGGGCCGACTTCTCGGACCGCCCCTTGGCCCACCCCGGTTTCGGGGAACTGTTCGCCAGATCGTCCTACCTGTTGGCCCCAATGCGCCCCGAGCAGGTAGAAGAGGTGATCCGTGGTCCTGCAGGCCGGGTCGGTGTCCAGGTCGAACCCGGGCTCATCTCCGAGATCGTGAGGGACATCTCCGACGCCCCCGCATATCTGCCCTTGCTGCAGTACATCCTCTCCGAGCTATTCGAACGCAGGACAGAAGACCGGCTGTCCGTCCAGACATATCGATCTCTGGGTGGTGTCGACGGGGTGTTGGAGCGACGGGCAGAGGCCACTTTCTCGACACTGAGTGACAGGGCCAAGGGAGCGTGTCAGCAGCTGTTCCTGCGCATGGTGCATCTCGGCGACCACGGCGAGCAGACGCGGCGCCGGTTACCTCTTAGGGAGATTGCCGGGTTGGGGGATCGAGCTGAGGTAGAAGAAGCGTTGGAGGCCTTCTCCACGGCACGGCTGCTGACCTACGACCGCGACCCGGTGAGCCGGACCCCCACCGTCGAGGTCGCCCATGAGACGGTCATCGAACGATGGACCCGATACCGGGTGTGGATCGACGAGACCCGCTCTGACATCCTCTCTCACCGTCGCCTGTCATCGGCGGCTGAGACCTGGGTCGAGTCCGGTGAGGACCCGGTGTACTTGCTCACTGGGGGCCCGCTGACGGCGGCGCTGGATCTTGCCCGATCAGAAACAGTTCTTCTAAACGCAATCGAGGATCGCTATGTCGAGGAGAGTCGACGGTCGGACGAAGAGACCCGAAGAGCAGCGGAGGAGCGGAGACAACGGGAGGTGGCACTCGAGCAACGATCGCGTCGTCGTCTTGCCGTTGGCATTGGGTCAGGGGTCATCGCAATTGTGATCACAGTGCTGGCCGTTTTCGCTTTCATTCAGCGACAACGTGCGGACGACCTGGCTGAAGCACAGGAGAGGCAGAGTCTCGCTCGCGAATTGGCGGCGGCATCGATTGCGAATCTCGATTCGTCTGATCCCGATCTGAGCCTTCTCCTCGGCATCGAAGCTGCTGACCTAAGTCTCAACGCCGATGAAGAGGTGCTACCCGAAGTAGTCGACGCTCTGCACCGGGCGTTGATCAATCCGCGGCCCGAACTGATCATCGAGGGCGCCGGCAACTCCCTCGGAGGGCAAGTGATCGATTACTCGTCAGACGGGGCCTCGCTTGCGGCGCTCACCGCCGATGGTGGTGTATTCGTAATCGACCCGAATACTGGAGGCGAGCTGGGCAGGGTCCCGGCGGTCGAACAGCGCGCCGTTGGCGTCGCATTCCATCCACGCGGTGACACCATCCTCACCACTCATCCCAACGGGGTTCGGGAGTGGGATTGGCGGTCGGGGCTAGAAAGACGTCAGCTGACTCTCCCCGACGGTGTCTCGGTCACAACCGCCATCTACTCCAATGATGGATCGAACATTGCAGTGGGTGGAGACGACGGTGCCGTGCGTGTCTATGCCACCGTCTCATCACGCGTGATCGCCGAACTGAGAGGACATGAAGGCCCTGTCGCTGCCATCGATTTCGACCCAACCGGAGCCAGGCTCGTGTCCGGGGGAGGCGTCGGCGACGCACTGGAAATCCTGGTGTGGGATATCGCATCAGGGCAGGTTGCTGTGCGGGCCTCGCCAGAGACCATCATCACAATCATCACCTCGATCAACCATATCGCCTGGCATCCCTTCGCTCCGTTCGCAGTCGTGGCTACATCGCAAGGTGAGATCTTTCAGTTCAACACCGACACCGGCAACCGACATGTCTCCTTCGGCAACGGGAATAGCCACAGTTATGGCGTCGCCTATGACCCCAGTGGGTCGTTCGTTGTGGCAGCCGGCACTGACGGATTCGCTCACGTGTTTGGAGCCTGGGTGGGAGGCGAGGCAGTGACCGAGCTTCCTACGGGTGGCCTTCCGCTTCGCGATGCGGTCTTTGGCCCCGTGGGCGGCGTTGCCACAGTCGGAGTAGACGGCAACGTCAGGATCTTCAAATTGGACAACCTCGGTTCGGAGCTTCCACTCCGAGTGCGCACAGACTTGTCCCGGGGCATTGCCGCAACCCCCGATGGAAGCCGATACGTGTCGAGTTCCAATGTGTTGTGGCCTAGTGCGATGCTGCGGGGAGACCAGGCGCCGATGATGGAGGTCGTCGACGCGGCAACCGGCGAAGTGCTATTGGAACGTGAGGCGGTGCAAGCCCTCGGTCGGAGACGGCCAGCGATCACCGACGACGGCTCGCTGGTGGCCTATCCCGCACCATCCGGGAACGTCGCCGTGGTCAACGTCGACACTGGAGCCGTCACCGAGCTACCCGACTCGGCCACCTGGAACATCCACCTCGACTTCAGCGACGACGGGACACTCTTGGCAGGCACCGGGCTCGAGGGATCAGTCGCCGTGTGGAACGTAGCCATGTCACGACCCACTATCACTCTCAGCGGTCATGGCGACCGGACGCCCCCCTACGAGAGCGACCCACGCAACAGGAGCCGGGTCGACGAGGTCATGTTTCGGCCAGGCACCCATGAGCTTTACTCCGCCGGCTACGACGGCACGATCCGTGGCTGGGATGTCGAAACAGGGAAGGGTCGCATCCTCCGCGCTTTCGACTATGAGGTCATCTCGCTGGCATTCCCGGGAGACGGCTCACGGCTGGCATCGGCCGATCGATCCGGCTCTGTTGTGATGATGGACGCCAACTCGGGTGAGATTGAGCTTGTCCTCGAAGCAGTGTCCGGCCCCGCCGAGCTCACGTTCTCTACGGACGGCAGCCTTCTCGCCGGAGCAGGACCAGGTTCCGTCGTCCACATATGGAATACCCAGACTGGTCTGCTTCAACGCCGACTTCAAGGTGCGATCTACCCGGTCATGGGTACCGTGTTCGTCAACGATGGAACAGAGTTGAGAGTGTCCTCTGATGAGGGACTAATACGCGGATACCTGCTCGATCCCGGCGATCTGGTCGAACTAGCGCAGCAAGAGGTCTCCCGAGACCTCACCGAGGAGGAGTGCCAGCGATATCTACGTAGCTCATGTTATACCCACCCTTGAAGCGGCAATGCTTAAGCACACACCGAGGCGCCGGTATCGAGCGGTCGCCCATGAGGGCAATGTCGCTCGATATTTGTTGATCAGCGCTATAGCACGCGATCCGCAATGGAGGCAGACAGGATGTATTGGGATCGGTTAGGAGCCGCGACCGGTATCGGCTTCGTCGTTCTTTTCGTGGTGGCATTCATCATCGGTGGACAGCCTGGAGTAGACCAGGACGTCGTCGAGTTCTTCGTAGCCAACAGACGCCAGCTCCTCACCCAGGCGTACCTGTATGGGCTGTCGATGGTCTTCCTCATCTGGTTCCTCGGTTCCGTACGTAGCCATCTGCGCCTCTCGGAGGGCGGAACCGGACGATTGTCGGCTGTCTCCTTCGCTGGGGGGATCATCTTCGTGACCGTGTTGTTGGTGAGCGGGATTGTGAATACCGCCTTGGCAGATGGGATCGCCAGGTTTTCTGATCCTGAGACGACCAGAGCGCTGTATGCGTTGGTGGTCCTCGCCAACGATGTGAACTGGTTCCCCATGGCCGTTTTCACCGGAGCAGCGACCTTGGTCGCCTTCCGGCACAATGCCCTTCCTAGGTGGCTGGCATGGTTCAGCGCAGCTGTTGCGCTCTCCTCGCTGATTGGGGCTTTGGCCATAGTCGTCGACACCGGTCCATTCTCGAGTGCCGGTGTCTTCAGCGACATCGTCGGTCTTCTTCTGTTCCTTCTCTGGCTGGTCCTTCTGAGCATTGTTCTCATTCAAAAGGCCGGTCGCGCCCACGCATAACGCGCGTCACCCATCCCCGAAATCGGTAATCAGACCCGTCCGAGAACCGGCAATATGCGCTCTCCTGGAATGACTCGGGCCCTTCAGCCCTGGAGCGAAGGATTCCGGCTTTCAGATTCGTTTCTCACTCCCAACGTGGGTCCGGTCCCCGCAAGCTCAGTAAATAGTCGTGCGTTGGTGTCCGTCTGGTGTCCGTCAGAGGATGAAAGATCACGAGAATCGATGAGAAGCAGCGTGGGACACACGCCCAGGTAGCGGGCCTATTTTGCATAACCTTCCAGGTGGCGAGAACCCCCTGATCTGCCCTTACAAGGCAGGGGTCGGCGGTTCGAGTCCGTCAACGCCCACTTCTGATCCTGCCGTGGCTTCTGGATCGGGCCAACGTCGCCTGATTCCGAGACCCGACGGAGCCAAATTGACATCGGACGCGTGTATACGGAGAGTGTCGGAAGCGAACCCGGATAGGTCAACGGGGACCACGCTGCTGTGACAGCGGGAGGAGTTCACAGCCTTCTATCAGGAGTGGCGTTATCCCGTTCGTCGGCGCCTCGCCATGGCTTTAGGGGACGTTGGGCTTGCTGAGGAGGCCATCGATGAGGCGATGACCCATGCTCTCGCCCACTGGCACGACGTGGGGCCGCTATGACCGTCCCGAGGGGTGGCTTTACCGAGTTGGGCTCAACTGGGCCCGTGGAGTCTTCCGCAAGAGACGCTATGAGCTGCTATCCGACCGTGCTGGATTCGGGTCCCACCCCAATGCCGCCCGGGATCTTCGACACATCCACATTTGCGCCGTTGTGGGGAGGGAACCCTCCGCCGACTAAGGAATCGACAATCCCATAGTGGATTCTCTGGATCGATGACTCAAAGCCGGATAGGTCGTCGTAGCCTCGACGGCATGACCGAGCACGGGGACCAGATCACCAAAGGCCGTGCCGCAATCCGGGCGAGCAGGTGGTCAGAGGCATATGAGATCCTCTCCGAGCTCGCTCGCGAGAAGACGCTGTCCCCCGAGGATGTCGAACTGCTGTCGACGGCGGCGTTCATGCTGGGTCGGATCGACGAGATGCTCTCCGCTTTGGAGAGGGCCCACCAGGCGTATCTGGAAGACGACGACCTCTTTCCCGCCATTCGAACTGCGGTGTGGCTTGGCACCCATCTGGCGAGCCGGGGAAAGTACGCCCGGGCCAGTGGATGGCTGGAGCGGGCCCACCGGCTGATGGAACCTGTCGACGAGGATCGATTGGAGCGTGGATACATGCTCCTGCCTGCCGTTTTCAAGCACATCGATGCCGAGGAGTACGAAGAGGCGGCCGCGGTGGCGGGCGAAGCAGCTTCTATCGGAAGACGTTTTAGAGATGACGATCTGGTGGCACTCGCCATGCACACACAAGGCCGGGCTTTGGTCAGACATGGCAGAGCCCAGGAGGGCCTCAGGTTGTTGGACGAGGCCATGGTGGCGGTCACTGCCGAACAGCTGTCGCCGATGGTGACCGGGCTCGTCTACTGCAGCGTGATCGAGGGCTGCCATGAGATTGGTGAGATCCGGAGGGCGGGGGAATGGACCATGGCACTCTCCGCCTGGTGCGACGCCCAACCCGATCTCGTCGCCTTCACCGATCAATGCCTGGCCCATCGCGCCGAGATCATGCTGTTTCAGGGCACCTGGACCGAGGCGCTGGAGCAAGCGCGCCGGGCTCACCAACGAAAGGACGGGGGCCTGATCGCGGCGCAGGCGTACTACCAGCAAGCCGAGATCCATCGTCTTCGGGGAGACTTTGCAAGTGCGGAGGACGACTACCGGAATGTCAGTCGCCACGGCGGAGATCCCCAGCCCGGTCTGGCCAGACTGAGGCTCGCCCAAGGCAATCCCTCTGCTGCGGTCGCCTCGTTGGAGCGCGCTCTCACCGAACAGGGGGATTCGATACAGCGCCTCGCGATTCTCCCTGCCTATGTGGACATCATGTTGAGCGTGGGCGATATCGCCGCGGCCGGGAAAGCCTGCGATGAGCTGCAGGCAGTCGCCGACCAGTCCGGCATCGACATGCATCGGGCCAGGTCTACGTACGCCCGTGGGGTGGTCGATCTCGCCGATGGTCTTCCCGGCGCCGCCATTCCCAGCCTGAGAGACGCCTTCAAGTTGTGGCAGGCCTTCGAAGTGCCTCATGAGATGGCTCGGACCAGGGCCTCGCTGGGCAAGGCGCTTCTTGCCGTGGGTGACGAGGACATGGCCCAACTCGAGTTCGAAGCGGCTCGATCGACCTTCTCCGAGCTCGGGGCGGCGCCGGATCTGGTCGGGGTCGAAGCCATCATCGGGACGGGTCCCCGAGAGCCACACGACCTGACACCACGGGAGCTCGAAGTGCTCAGGTTGCTCGCCTCGGGTGCAACCAACCGGTCGATCGCAGAGAAACTGGTTCTGAGCGAGCGAACCGTCGACCGCCATGTAAGCAACATCTTCGCCAAGCTCGGAGTGACGACTCGGAGCGCGGCCACCTCCCACGCCTACCGACATCGACTGGTGTGACCGGTTCTGGGTAGTACTACCCAGATCCCAGGCGTCACCGGTTTGGGTACTTCAGGCGATGCGGGATCGCCCATCCATCCATAGGTTGCGGAGGTAGCCAGAAATGGAGGGGACAGTGGAGCGCGATTCGAGAACGGAGCGATTCGAGACGATCGTCATCGGAGGCGGGCAAGCGGGTTTGGCCACCGGTTACCAGCTCGCCAGACGCGGTCTTCCCTTCGTCATCCTCGATGCCGGTGAGCGAGTGGGCGACTCCTGGCGCAAACGGTGGGAGTCGCTTCGCCTGTTCACCCCGGCCCGATACGACTCGCTTCCCGGTATGCCCTTTCCGGCACCTGCTTCCACCTATCCGACCAAGGATGAGATCGCCGACTATCTGCAGTCCTATGCGACGAGCTTCGATCTCCCGATTCGAGGCGGGGTGAAGGTCGATCGGTTGTTCAAGGAGGGGGAGCGGTTCGTCATCAGCGCGGGTCACCTGCGGTTCGAGGCCGACAGTGTCGTGGTGGCGACCGGTGCCTATCACGTCCCTCAGGTCCCGGCCTTTGCCTCCGAGCTCGATCCATCGATCCTCCAGATGCATTCGAGCCGATACCGAGACCCGAGTCAGCTGCGGGAAGGTGCCGTCCTCGTGGTCGGGGCGGGCAACTCCGGGGCCGAGATCGCCCTCGACGTCTCCCCTCATCATCGCACCTGGCTCTCCGGTCGAGATCCCGGTCAGGAGCCGACCCGAGCCGGGAGCCTGCCCGACAAGCTTTTCACGCCGATCATGTGGTTCGTGGCCTCCCGAGTGGTCAACGTCAGGAATCCGATCGGCAGAAAGGTCCGGGACCGGTTCATCGACCCTCCCCGGGGTATCCCTCTGGGGCGGGCCAGGCGAAAGGACATTCTCGCCGCCGGGATCGAGAGAGTCCCCAGGACGACCGAGGTTCGTGACGGGAACCCGATGCTCGAGGACGGCCGGGTGCTGGATGTGACCAACGTGATCTGGTGCACCGGATACGTCCCCGACTACTCCTGGATAGACCTTCCCATCGTCGGTGCGAATGGCTATCCGACCCACACCCGGGGCGTGGTCGAGTCACAGCCCGGTCTCTATTTCATCGGTCTGCTCTTCCTGAGCACACTGAGCTCGGCCCTGGTGGGCGGGGTGGGCCGGGATGCGGAGCACATCGCCGCGCATCTCAGGTCGGCACCCCCGCACCGGGGTGAAGACGGCCAATTGCAGAGCCAAGCGACGATGACAGGGTCCTGACATCGCGTCAGCCTGGATTGCCCGCCCGGATCTCAGCGGATGGGGACTTGGACCAGGTCGAAATCGGCCGTGGTCGGGTCGGGCACCTGGTTGAACCGTGCGTTGACCAACACCAGCCGATTGCCGTGTTTGGCGGCAGTGGTTGGAATATCGAACAGGTCAGATGTGATGGAACCGGTGACCTCACCTGAGCTCAGGTCTGCGGAGAGCTTCACGATGTCGACCTGATCGAGTTGGTTGCGGACCACGTAGAGGCGCCGCCCCACGAGGAGGAGGCCGTCTCCGGCGGTGACCTCTTCACCACCGAGATCGATGGAACGGCTGGCCCCGTCGGGCTCAACGACATACAGCTCCCCTTTGCTGCTGTTGACCACGATCAGCTCGCCACCCGTTGTCTCGATCCCGTTGAGGTTGAACCCGACGACGAAGTCTGCAGCCGGGCCCGACAATGGGATCGTCTCCGGGTCGCCTACTCCACCATCGACCAGCGGCACGCGATACAGCTGGGACTGGAAGGAGTCGGTGAACCAGGCCGCGTCTCCGGCCACCACGACATCGTTGACGAATGTTCCCGTGGTCGGGTCGGTCAGCTCGAGGTCGGCGAGAGCTGCTCCGGTGTGCGCGTCGTAGACGAAGGCACGGCCGGTGGGGCCGCCCGCCACGATCACCATTCCTCTCTCCACCGCAAGCCCGACGGCAACACGGCCCTCTGCCGGATCGTTGTCGACCAATGGCGTGACCTCGCCCGATCGCAGGTCGACCGTGACGACGTCACCATCGGCCAATGACCCGGCGTATGCGGTAGATCCCCGAGTGTCGACACCCTCGGGCTGGTATCCGGTCGGAAGCGGGATCGATGCCGGATGCGGTGAAGCGGATGCGGTGCCTGCCAGCATTAGCACCCCGGTGACGATGGCGACGAGTCTTCGCATGAAACCTCCTCAGTTGCCTCGACCCGAAAAAACATACCGGCACGTCGGATTTATGTGGACGATGCAGCCCAGCCCGGTAGCCCCGGTATCAGCTCTCGACTCGAGCCGCCAGACGCCGACCGGCGTCGTTCACCATCGAGAGGTGACGACTGTGATCACGCATCAGGTTGCGGTGTTGACCTGGAGTCAGCCGCTGACACACGTAGTCCCAATGCAGGGCTACCAGGTCACCGGGAACGATCGGATCGTCGTCGACCGGGGGTAGCGCCGACTCGACCTGGTCCGGGGCGAGAGCAAGAGACCGGCCGTCCCAAGTGAGCGGCTGGGATTCGACCAGCAGCCGCTCACCGGCACGGCCAACCACCGTGCCCCAGCGGACCCGGCAGCGATCCAGCACCTGCAGCGACTGGGTCACCACACCGGAGCGAAGGAGCCCCACCCAGGGATAGATACAGAACACGTGGAATGCATGACTTGGGCGTCCCCCCGAGTTGAGAGCGTCGGAGACCTTCTCCCAATCCAAGCCCGCCCGGGCTCGGAAGCGATCCTCCATCGAGTTGCCCAAGGTGAGGAGGTCGATCTTCTCCAGCAGCGGTGTCCCCAACCAGTAGGCCTCGACCACCTCCGACTCCAGCGGGTCCCGGTCGAGAGACGTGCCGATCAGTTCCAGGTAGGGCCAGGCCCCGTCGAAGGCGGTGATCACGCGACGCCACTCCTCTGTGAGCTCATCGCCTGCAGGCACCAGCTCTCTCATCAACCCCGAGTCCGCCGGGCCGCAGTAGCCGAGTGAGTTGGGTGGGAAGGCGAATCGGGCAAAAAGGGCGGCGCCGGACAACAAGGTCATCGAACCAGGGCTGGGCGGCGCCATCCGGCGGCGATGACCAAGAGGACGCCGGTGGCGATGAGGAGCACTCCCGTCCCAGAAGGAAGTGCCGCGCCCCGCAGGCCGGTCTCGAGCAAGCCGGTGATCAACGCCCCTGCCACCAGGACGGCGGTGACGTCCACGGCCTGGGCCCGGGCCAGGGCTGCGTACCAGGTGCCGACATAGCCGGCCAGGGTCAGCGCGGTGACCGCGATCCACATGACGTGCTCGGGGGTGATCCCGGTCAATCCGGAGAAAGCACCGCGCCAGATCCCGAACAGGATGAGGACGAGGGCCCCGCCCGCCATCCGGGTGACCCCGAGGGCGAGGGAGGGCACGGTGGAGAGCAGCCTTTTGGCGATGACCGTCTCCACCGCCCACAGCAGCGTGGCCAGCAGGATCATCCACTCACCGCTCCCGAATGCGACGGCACCCACCCCGCCGGTCAATGCCGCTTGGCCCCAGATCAGGAGCACCAATGCGGCGAGATGGGGGAGACCGACCCGCTCGTGGAGGATGGTCACGGCGAATATCGCCACCCAAACCACCAGCGTCTTGTGGATGAACGCGGCGTCACCGGACGTGGACCGGGCGAGACCCTCGAAGAAAAAGACAAACGGGATGCTGCCCCCGACTATTGCGATGAGGATCAGGCCCACCTTGTGCTTACCCAAGCGGGGGCGGTCGAAGCCCCCGGCACCTTGGACCCTGGCCCGGAAGATCATCGCAACGAGGAGGATCAGGGCCGCGCCGGCGTTCTTGAACGTGGTGTAGGTGGTGGGATCGGAGATCTCGGTCCAGGCCCTGACCCCGTAGCCGTTCACGAAGACGGAGACCCCGCTGATGAGAGCCGTTGTCGCCGCCAGGAGGACTCCGGTCTGACGGTGATCGAGTCGAGTGCGAGTCCCCAATGCCATGACGGCCCATCACCCTACATGCTCCAGGATCCGGCAGATACAGGGCATCGGGGGCGGCCTTCGCACGCCTCCTGCGACTATCGGTACTGTCTCCCACATGGACGGCATGAGTCAAAGCGTTCTCGACCGCCAAGACTTTCCCGCCCTCTTCGATGCGCTGGGCGCCGAGGGTTACACGATCGTCGGCCCAACCGTTCACGATCACGCCATCGTCTACGGCGGGCTCGACAGTGTCCACGACCTTCCCATCGGCTGGACCGACGAGCAGGAAGCGGGCGAGTATCGGCTGAAGCGTCGGGACGACGATGCGCTGTTCGGTTATGCCGTCGGCCAGCAGTCGTGGAAACAGCTGCTCTTCCCGCCAACGACAACCCTGTTCCAAGTGAAGCGAAGCAACGGTTCGCTGGGCTTCATCCCCAGTGAGGTGGCCGACACCCGCTATGCCTTCCTGGGAGTACGCGCCTGCGAGTTGGCAGCCATCGCCATCCAGGATCGTGTCTTCATGGGGAGCGGCGCGGTGGACCGCACCTACGAGCAGAAACGCCGCGATGTGTTCACCGTGGCGGTCAACTGCATGGTTGCCGGCGGCACCTGTTTCTGTGTCTCCATGGGGACCGGCCCCCGCTGCACTTCGGGATACGACCTGGTGCTGACCGAGATTCTCGAGCCGGGGCGGCACGAGTTCGTGTTGGAGGCAGGGAGCGAGGCGGGGGAGAGGATCCTGTCGCTGCTCCCGGGGAGGTCAGCCGCCGAGGACGACCTCGGCACCGTGGACCGGATTGTGGCCGAGACCGCCTCGAGCATGGGGAGGTTCATGGACACCGAGGGGATCAAGGAGCTCCTCTACGAGAATCTGGAGCACCCGCGTTGGGACCAGGTGGCGGAGAGATGTCTCTCCTGCACCAACTGCACCCTGGTTTGCCCCACCTGCTTTTGCTCGACGACCACGGACACGGTGACCCTGGACGGCGAAACCGCACAACGTTCTCGTCGGTGGGACTCGTGCTTCACGATGGACTTCTCCGCTCTCCACGGGGTCCCCGTCCGCGGCGACACCAGGGCCCGCTACCGGCAGTGGATGACTCACAAGCTGGCGTCGTGGTACGACCAGTTCGGGTCCTCAGGATGTGTCGGATGCGGTCGATGCATCAGCTGGTGCCCGGTGGGGATCGACATCACAGAAGAGGTGGCGGCCATCCGGGCCACACGCGGAGCGACGACATGAACCTGGAGGCATTGCGCTCGAGCAGTCCACTGCTCACCAAGCTCTCCAACACCGAACTCGCATTCTTCGAGTCCGTATCCCAGGAGGTCCACCTGTCCAGCGGCGAGGTCCTGTTCGAGGAAGGGAGCCAGGCCGACAACTTCTTCATAATCTCCCAGGGCAAGGTGGGATTGGAGATAACCACCCCGGGCAAGCCTCCGATGATCATCCAGACCCTGGGACCGGGTGACCTGGTCGGGCTCAGCTGGTTCTTCCCGCCCTACCGCTGGAACTGGCACGCCCGGGCTATGGCCGACACCTCACTCGTCGCCTTCGACGCAGTCGCGGTCCGTCGGAAATGCGAAGAGAACCGCGATCTCGCCCTCGAGGTGCTCGGTGTGGTCGCATCCGAGTTGGCCGCGCGTCTCCATCGCACCCGGATCCAGTTGCTCGATCTCTACCAGGCGCCATGACCTCCCCGTCTCCCGCCCCCTCCATCGCCCCCCACACCGTGGGCGAGGCCATGCTGCCCCGCCCCTACCGGGTCAGCTCCCGTCGCATGGAGACGGGGGACACCGTGACCCTCGAGATGGTGCCCGATGACGGGAAGGGGTTGG
>Ga0299913_10000052_pt1 | contig 48712 bp, 47 predicted proteins | sample RVTome_9_FD_201360 | JGI IMG/M metagenome (GOLD analysis project Ga0299913, IMG submission 201360) | Soil microbial communities from uranium-contaminated site in the Upper Colorado River Basin, Wyoming, United States - RVT155D38 (version 2) ... | reverse complement strand
GACTCGCTGGCCCGACTCGAGGGGACCGGGCTCGTTCGCTTGCACCCGGGTCACGGCGACGACATGGACGATCCTGATCGGGTGATCGGTTGGTACATCGCCCACCGTCGGCAACGTCACGAGCAGATCTTCGAGGCGGTTGTCGGCGGCGCCTCGACCATCACCGAGGTGGTCGAGGTGGTATATGCCGACGTCGATCGCTCATTGCATCCTCTCGCCGCCAGGTCGGTCGAGGCCCACCTGACGTTGCTGAGAGATCAGGGACGGATAGCCTTGTCGGGAGATCGGGTCGTCGAGACCCGTCCCCGCCTCTCGTGAAACGGTTAGCCAGCGCCTTCGCCTCATTGCTCGTCATCGCCATGGCTGTCCCCGCCATCGGCCAGGTCACCGACGAGGACATCGACCGCGCCCGTGGCGAGGTCAACGAGATCATGGCTGATTCCCAGGAACTGGGCATCGAGGTTCAGGATGCCTGGGCACGTCAGTTTGCCCTGGAGAAGGAGATCTCTGACTTGACCTCTTCGATAGAGGTAGCCCGGGTCAAGATCGGCGATGCCGAGCGGAGACTCGAAGAAGTGGCCGTCGAGATGTACATGGGGTCGAGTTCGGTCGCTTCGATCCAGGTCCTGTTCTCGGCTGACGATGAGAAATACGGTGCGGGCATCGAGTACCTGCGCAATGTCACCGGCGTCGAAGAGGATGTGGTCAACACGCTTCGCTCCTTCCGGGCGGAGCTTGGGCGCCAGACCGACCGGCTGAACGAGGCTTCCGCCGAACAGGAGATCCTCGTGTCAGAGCTGGAAGTGAGAGCGACCGAGCTGCAGAGTGACCTGATCGAGGCCCAGGCTGTCTACGACACCCTGGTTCAGAGGCAGGCCGCCGAGGAGGAGGCTCGACGACGCGCTGAGGAGGAGGCGCGTCGCCTGGCGGCAGAGGAGGCAGCACGCAACGCCACCACCACGACTGCTCCATCGGCCACGACCGCGCCCGAGGATGACCCGGGCGAAACCACTACCACGGCCCCCGGTGAGACCACCACCACTTCGCCGGCGCCGCCACCTCCGCCCTCCTCGGGTGGCGCCTGTCCGGTGGCGGGAGCCGTGTCGTTCACCGACAGCTGGGGAGCGCCCCGTTCCGGCGGGCGCGCCCATCAGGGAGTGGACATGATCGCCGCCCGGGACACGCCATTGGTGGCCATCTACTCGGGCACCATCCGGCGGATCTCAAGCGGCAATCTCAGCGGTCTGTCGGTGTGGCTCCAGGCGGGCAACGGGGATCAGTTCTTCTATGCCCATCTGGAGAGCTACGGCGACATCTCGGTCGGTCAGAGCGTGAACGAGGGACAGGTGATCGGCTACAACGGATCCTCGGGGAACGCACCCTCCTGGTTGCCCCACCTCCACTTCGAGTATCACCCTGGTGGCGGATCGGCGGTCAACCCTTATCCATTGGTCCGTTCGCTCTGTTGAACGCGGAAAAGGACCCCTGCGGGTCCTTCTCCGATCTGGCCTCCCAAGCCCCCAAGCCCCCATGCCCCTGAGGCACGCTCTAAGAGACATAATCCGCCACTCTCCGTGGTTAGTAAATGACCCTTAGTGAGATGCTCGTCTTGACTAGTCCAAGGGTTTGCCGGCGGCGGCTATCTGGCCCGCACCACCCGGGTGCCACCTGCGAACGTGTCATGCCAACCGGTCCGGGTCTGCGAGTTGCTGATGGTGACCGCGATGTACACCGCGACCGCCAATTGGGCCAACCCTCCGATCCACGGGACGATGGCAATGGCGTACCACGCGTTTCTCTTCAGCGCCTGGTCGAAACTCGGCTTGTTCCCATCCGGGCCCTCGGTCTTGAGCCCGACCAACATCTTGCCCACCGTCTGGCCCAACTGCGCCTCCATCAGGGCGAAGTAGCCGATCACGATCACCGCGGTGACGATCGACGCAACGATTGATCCGATACCAAACCCGCCGAACAAGCCTCCAAACCCGGTTGACACGTCGGCGAATGCAGCCGCGATCACCAATGGGATGATGATCAGAATGGTCACGATGCCGAGGAGGATGTGGTCGATGAGACGGGCCACAAACCGGGTCCCCACGTCTGCTGGTGCTCCGACACCGGAGGCCGCAGGAGCTGGGGGAAATGAGGGCGGCGGCTCTGGGGTTGGTTTATCGAAATCTCCTGGTTGTTCCGGTCCCTGGTCTGTCATCGTCCCCTCCTCTGTGGGTCGGGCTTGCTCAACAACCCCGACGTTAACAAGAAGTTGCCCGGGCTTACGTGGGAATCCCGGGTCGGCCCTAAGCCGGTAGCTCCAGGTCGGTGAGGATCTTGGCAATCCGGCCGGTGCAGGTCTCGAGCTCGGCCGGAGGGACCATCTCGACCAGCGTCCCGGCCGCGGCGCGCAGGGCGGCACCGGCTGTCGACCTGGTGCCGCTGCCGACCACGGGCCGGCCATTGTCGCCGCCCGGCACCACCTCAGGGTCGAGCGGGATCGACGCGATCAGCGGCACCCCAAGGTCGTCGGCCAGCTCGCGCCCACCGCCCTCGCCAAAGACGGCGTGAACCCGGCCGCAGTCGCAGGCCAATCCGGCCATGTTCTCGATGACCCCCACGATCGGCATATGAGAGCGTCGGGCCATGTCGGCAACCCGAACCGCTACCTTCTGCGCCGCCCGCTGCGGGGTGGTCACTACCACCATTTCGGCTTGAGGCAGCATGCGGGTCAGGGCCATCTGGATATCTCCGGTGCCCGGTGGGAGATCGATGATCAGGTAGTCGAGCTCACCCCAGTCCACTTGCTTCAAGAATTGTTCGAGCGCCTTCGACAGCATCAAGCCTCGCCACATCAGGGCGGTCTCTTCGGTTTCGATGATGAGGCCGGTCGAGACCAATTTCACCCCCTGGGCCTCCACGGGGATTATGAGCTTGCTCTCGTCACTCGCTCCCAGACGCTCGTCGACACCGAGCATCCGGGGTGTGGAGAAGCCCCAGATGTCCGCATCGAGGAGCCCGACCCGGTAGCCCGCCGCCGCCATGGCCACCGCGATATTGACCGAGATCGAGGACTTTCCCACACCTCCTTTACCCGATCCGATCGCGATGACCCGGGTGGTAGGTGAGACCCTGGTTGGCTCGGCGTTCTCCCGCGCCCTGCTTCGGGCTACCGACATCAGACCGGCGCGCTGCTTCTTGGTCATTGCCGTGGTGCGCAGGTTGACCTGATCCACTCCCACCATCGCCTGGACTCTGCGCAAAGTGTCGCCTTCGATCTGGTTACGCATCGGGCACTCGGCGATGGTCAGGGCGAGCCCGATGTCCACAGTCCCATCGTTGATGGAGATCTCGCTGATCATCCCCAGCTCGACCACGTTTCCACCGAGCTCAGGATCTCTCACCCCTTCGAGTGTCTTCAGGACGTCGTCGCGCGTGACCATTGCCCATCATGGTAATTTCCACTATGGATGTAGTGGGAATGGCCATTGGGTCATCCGTTGTTACAATGACCAGGTAGGCCAGCACCTTCAAGGAACATGACACAGATCCTCACCATCAAGTCCAACAAGCCCGAGAAGACCGTCGAAGTCACCGATTTCGCCGTGGAGAAGATCGGAGAGCTGATCGCGGCTGAGGGTGACCCCGGTCTTGCCTTGCGTATGGCGGTCCGCCCCGGTGGCTGCAGCGGGTACTCCTATGAGATGTACTTCGACAGCCAGATCGACGACACCGACATTGTCGAGGCGTACGGTGAGGTGAGGGTGGTTGTCGATCCCCAGAGCGCCGAGATGGTCAAGGGCTCGACCCTCGACTACAAGGACGGGTTGATGGGTGCCGGGTTCTCGATCAACAACCCCAACGTCACCCGCACCTGCGGCTGCGGCAACTCCTTCTCCTAGCCCCACGCATCTGAGAACGCGTACCTGAGGTACGGCGCCAGCCGGGGAGGGGGGAACTTCTTCTCCCCCCGAAGGGGGGAGTACCGGCGCCAGCCGGGGAGGGGGGAACTTTTGGCGCTAGACGCACAAAGAAGCACCAACCGGCTGGTTCTGTGTCGGCCCAACGCCGTATTTGGCGCCAGGTACCTCAGGTAAGGATTGGACCCCGCCCCGGGTACGCTCCGCTGAGAGTCGATCAGGAGCCTGAATTGTCGAAGACCGTTCCCGCCACCCCTTCCGCGCCCAAAGCGATGGGCCCCTATTCCTTCGCCACGGAGGTTGGTGGCCTGGTGTTCCTCAGCGGGCAGGTGGCCCTCGACCCGGCCACCGGGGAGCGCGGGCCCGACGACGTTGAGATCCAGGCGCGCCAGGTGATGGACAACATCGGGTCGATCCTGGGTGACCTCGGCTTGACCTATGAGGACATCGCCAAGACGACCATCTTCCTTGCCGACATGACCGACTACCCGAAAGTGAATGAGGTCTACGGCTCCTATTTCGGCAGTGAGCCACCGGCAAGATCGGCGATCGAGGCCGGGGCCTTGCCGGGTGGGTTCCTCGTCGAGATCGAGGTGGTGGCCGCACGATGAACAAGACCGATGTATTCGACGCCCTCGGGCTCGCCGACGAGAACAGCGGCGCTTTCGCCGGTGGGTGGCTCGAGGCCACCGGCGAGCAGATCGAGGTGGTCAACCCCTCCGATGGGCAGGCCATGGCCAAGGTGACGATGGCTTCGGTCTCCGACTACGAGCGTGTGGTGGCGAGCTCTGTCGAGACCTTTGAGCGGTGGCGGCAGTTGCCGGCGCCCAAACGAGGCCAGTACGTGAGGCAGTTGGGGGATGCTCTCCGGGAGAGAATCGAGCCACTGGGCGCCCTGGTCACTCTCGAGATGGGCAAGATCTTCCCCGAAGGCGTGGGCGAGGTCCAGGAGATGGTCGATATCTGCGATTTCGCGGTCGGGTTGTCCCGCCAGCTCTACGGCAACACCATGCCATCGGAGCGACCCAACCACCGGATGTACGAGCACTGGCACCCGTTGGGCCCGGTCGGGGTGATCTCCGCCTTCAATTTCCCGGTCGCCGTTTGGTCGTGGAACTCGGCACTTGCCGCGGTATGCGGCGACACCGTGGTCTGGAAGCCATCCGAGCGAACACCTTTGACCGCGATCGCCGTCACCAAGATCGCAGCAGAGGTGATGGAAGGCAGCGGCTTCGAGGGAGTCTTCAACCTCGTAGTGGGCGATGGGGCGACCATCGGCAGTCGCATGAACTCGGACACTCGCTTGCCTCTCATCTCCGCGACCGGGTCGTGCAACATGGGTCGAATCGTGGGGCCTGCCGTGGCCCAAAGGATGGGTCGCTCGATCCTCGAGCTTGGTGGCAACAACGCAGTGATCGTGATGGACGATGCCGATCTCGATCTTGCCGTGAGAGCCACCCTCTTCTCGGCGGTGGGAACCGCCGGACAGCGATGCACCAGTCTCCGTCGCCTTCTGGTGCACGAGGCCATCGCAGACAAGATGGTGAGCCGGCTCACCGAGGCCTACAAGCAGGTGGTCATCGGCGACCCTCTCGAGCCCGGGACCCTGATGGGCCCGTTGGTCGGCGAGCGCGCGATCGAGCAGATGATGAGCGCATTGGAGATCGCTCGCGAGCAGGGAGCGCGGATCGTCACCGGAGGGAACCGGCTCGACCGGCCCGGGTTCTTTGTGGAGCCGACCATCGTCGTGGTACCCAAGGACGCGCCTATCACCCAACAGGAGACCTTCGCCCCGATTCTGTGGGTGATCGAGTTCGACACCCTCGACGAGGCCATCGAGCTCCAGAACGGTGTTACCCAGGGGCTTTCCTCGGCGATCTTCACGGAATCAGTGAGGAGCGCCGAGAGATACCTCAGCGCGAGCGGATCGGATTGCGGGATCGCCAACGTGAACATCGGCACCTCAGGAGCCGAGATCGGTGGGGCCTTTGGTGGCGAGAAGGAGACCGGAGGGGGTCGCGAGGCGGGCTCCGATGCCTGGAAGGCCTATATGCGACGACAAACGACCACCATCAACTGGGGTGACGACCTGCCCCTGGCGCAGGGGATCGAATTCGGCTGACATGGATTCCGTCGAGTGGGACCAGAGGTATCGGGAGGCCGACAGGCTGTGGTCTGTCACCCCAAACCTCTTCGTCGAAGACCGTCTCCGTCACCGGGCGCCGGGCCGTGGTCTCGACCTGGCAGCAGGTGAGGGGCGTAACGCCATTTGGCTTGCCTCTCTCGGCTGGCAGATGACCGCCGTTGACTTCTCCGCAGTCGGCATCTCGCGCGCATCGGCGCAGTCAGACACCGTCGAGTTCGTTGTCGCCGATGTCCTGGTTTGGGAGCCTGAAACCGACTTCGACCTGATCCTCATCGCTTACCTGCATCTGGGGCAGGCAGAGTTCCAACGCGTGGTCCAGAGGGCACGGGAGTGGCTACGTCCTGGTGGGGAACTGTTCATGATCGGTCACCACACGAGCAACATCGAGAGCGGATGGGGTGGGCCGCAGAACCCGGAGACTCTCTGGGACGTGCCGGCGGTCCTCGAGTGGCTCGAAGGGATGACGGTCATCGAGTCGGAGGTGGTTCGCCGGCCGGTTGAGACCAATGAGGGTCGCCACTACGCCCGGGACGCCCTGATCAGGGTTCAGTCGTCGCCTCCTGTTGGGCCAATGTGAAGGTGAGACAACCCAACTCATCGGCCAGACCGCAGATCCGGTAGACGTCGGGGACAGCGTCGGCCGGGAGGCTGATCTGTTGTTCGACCTCGGGAGTGTCTTCACACGGAGGGTTCGATGACGGGGGTGTGCGCCACTCCGCCCCGGCGATGTCCTGCTCGGAATAGGTCTGTCCCACGATCACCCAACCAAACATCCCCCACTGCTCCATCTGGAGACAAACTCCACCCACTCTCGTGATTTCACCGGTGGCCTCGACTTCTGGGTTCGGGCCGGTGAAGGACATGATCACCGTGAGGACGAGAACGGCCACCGCGATGCCGATGAGCCTGGAGCGGCTCACGATTGGAGGGCGTGTCTTCTCACACCCGATCGAGGGCTGCGTCGAGGTCGGCGATCAAGTCGTCGACGTCTTCGAGACCGACCGAGAGACGGACCAGGCCATCGGTGATCCCGGCGTTGATCCGCTCCTGGACGGGAACCGCGCCATGGGTCATGGTCACCGGGTGGGTGATCAGTGATTCCACCGAGCCCAGGTTCTCGGCGAGGCTCCACAACTCGACAGCGTCCATCAGCTTCTTGCCGGTCTCGACCCCACCCTCGACCTCGAAAGAGACCATGGCCCCGAACCCGGTTGCCTGAGAGCGGGAGAGCTCATACTGGGGATGATCGGCCAGACCGGGATAACCGACGTTGACGATCTTGGGATGGTCCTGCAGCCACTGGGCAATGGTGAGGGCGGTGGCCGCCTGTCGGTCCATACGCTCACTCAAGGTCTTGATTCCTTGCAGGGTGAGGAATGCCACCATCGGTGACATGACGAGACCGGCTGCCAGCCGGGCGAAAGCGATCTTTTCCTGAAGCTCGGGGCGATCGACCACCACGGCGCCACCGACAGTTGCGTTGTGGCCTTCGAGGAACTTGGTCGTCGAGTGGATGACGATGTCGGCACCCAGCTCGAATGGCCGCTGAAAGTAGGGCGTGAGGAAGGTGTTGTCGGTCACGTGGAGGGCGCCCGCGTCCCGGGTGATCGCTGAGACTGCGGCCAGGTCGGTGACCTTCAGGGTCGGGTTGGCCGGGGTTTCGGTGAATACGAGACGGGTCTCGGGTCGTATGGCAGATTCGATGGCGCCGACGTCGGCGGCGTCGGCGAAGGTCACCTCGACTCCGAACTTGGTGAGGAACTGGTCGGCGAAGCGATAGGTCCCTCCGTACACCACATCGGCGATGACCACGTGATCGCCTGCCTTCAACAGACCCAGGAACACCGCCACCGTTGCCGCCATGCCCGACGCGTACGCGGTGGCGTCATGACCCCCTTCGAGGGCGGTGAGCTTCTCCTCGAGAGCACGGACCGTCGGGTTCCCGGCGCGGCTGTAGGAGTAACCCTTGGCCATGTAGTCGTCCACCGAGTCCTGGACGAAAGTGGTCGACTGATAGATCGGGGTGAGTATCGCTCCCGTAGTTGGGTCGGGGGAGACACCGGCGTGTACTTGTTTGGTGCGGAAACCCATGGTGGCAATTGTGGTCGATCCCGGACGGTTGTGTGCAGCCACCTCCGTAATGGCGCGGCACCCGGGTCAACCGAAGCGATACCCGACCGAGCGAACCGTCGTGATCCAGGATGCGCGCTCCTCGCCAAGCTTGGATCGAAGCCGGCGAATGTGGACATCGACGGTCCGGGCGCCGCCGTAGTACTCATAACCCCAGACCTTGGACAGGAGCTGCTCCCGGGACCAAACCCGGACCGGGTTCTCCACGAGGAAGCGCAGCAACTCGTACTCCATGAAGGTGAGGTCGATCGGGATCGAGGCCAGCGTCGCCTGATAGTTGAGAGGGTTCAGCTCGAGGTCCTTGAACACCACCAATTCGTCTTTCGATCCGTCGACCAGGAGACGCTGGACCCGGAGTCGCAGCTCCAGCGGGTCGAAGGGGGTGATAGCGAAGTCTGCGATGCCGGCTGTGCTCTCCATCAGGGCCAACTGGTCGGATGTCACCACGAGGATGATGGGAAGGCCGATGACCTCGACGATCCGGGTTATCTCCCGCAATCGCCGCATCGGCTGGTCGCCCAATTCCACCAGGAGGACATCGGCGTCATTGATCGCCCGATTCTCCGGGGCGAGCTCGGAGGCTTCGACGTGAGTCGCTCCCGCCAGCACCAGTCCGTCGAGGATGCTCTCGGAGCAGTCTGGAGGGTGGATTGCGACGTTCACAGGATGGGCAGGTAGGTCTCGAGCTCGAATCTTGAGACGTGCTGCTGATAACCGTCCCACTCGGCTCTCTTGTTGCGCAGGAACCAGTCGAAGACGTGCTCGCCCAGGGCCCCGGCCACCAACTCCGACTGTTCCATGATGTCCAGAGCCTCCGAGAGGGTTTCCGGCAGCCGCTTGGCCCCTGCGGCGGCCCGCTCAGCAGATGTCATCTGGTGCAGGTTGGCCGCGATCTCCGGGGGTATCTCATATCCCTCCCGGATACCGGCCAGACCGGCGGCGAGGAGCACCGAAAGGGTCAGATAGGGGTTGCAGGCCGCGTCCGCCGCCCGGTACTCGACCCGAACACTCGACGGCTTGCCCTTCTTCACGGTGGGTACCCGAACCAGGGCCGACTGGTTGTTACGCGCCCAGGAGATGTAGATAGGGGCGTCGAAACCACCGACCAGACGCTTGTAAGAGTTGACCCACTGGTTGGTCACCGCAGTCATCTCTGCCGCATGGCGAAGCAGCCCGGCGATGAACGCCTGGCCGATCTTGGACAATCCACCAGGCGTGCCCGGCTCGTGGAAGGCGTTTACATCGTCCTCGAACAGGGAGAGATGCAGGTGCATGCCCGACCCGTCGTGGTTCTCGAGCGGTTTGGGCATGAAGGTGGCGTAGATCCCGTGCTTGAGGGCGACCTCTTTGACCGTGAGACGTGAGGTCATGATGGTGTCGGACATGGTTAGCGCGTCGGTGTATCGGGCGATGATCTCGTGCTGGCTCGGGGCCACCTCGTGATGGGAGTGCTCGATGGGGATCCCCATCTGCTCGAGGGCGTTGATCGTGTCGCGGCGATAGTCCTGGGCGGCGTCGAGTGGGGTCAGATCGAAGTATCCCCCATGGTCGAGGACCTCCGGCTCGGGGCCTGCGTCGCGGAAGTAGAAGAACTCGAGCTCGGGGGCGGCATAAAAGGTGTACCCCATCTCCGAGGCCCGGTCCAGGTTCCGTTTGAGGACGATCCTGGGATCACCGGAGAAAGGCTCCCCGTCGGGAGTGGCGATGTCACAGAACATCCGAGCCACCTGCTGTTCGGTGCGCCAGGGGAGGACGGCAAAGGTCGACGGGTCGGGTCGAGCCAGCATGTCGGCTTCTTGGATGCGGGCGTATCCATCGATGGCCGATCCGTCGAATGTCATCCCCTCTTCGAAGGCAACCTCGAGCTCGGCCGGGCTTATCGAGACCGACTTGAGAAAGCCCTGGACGTCGGTAAACCAGAGCCTGACAAAACGGATGCCACGCTCCTCAACGGTGCGGAGTACATACTCGGCCTGCTTGTTCATCTGCCATTCCCCGTATCAGTTGGTCACACATTATGAGACGCCGGACCCGGGAAGGGAATCGCGCAGCGATCGAACGTTGCCCAAGGTGAGCCGGATCGTGATCATCGAAGCCACCGCGGCCACTCCCACCACCACCGCCAGGGCAGTTGGCAGGTTCCACGCCATGGCCGCGGCACCGACCAGCGCCGGCGAAACCATGAATCCGAGCCGGGTGCCGACTGTCAGCGCAGCCAGCCCGGTTCCCTCGGCGAACGAGTGGTGCCCGCCGGCCAGCTTGTACAGCACAGGCAGCGCGACCGAGACGCCGAGCCCCCAGATGGAGAAACCGACCAGCGCCAGTGGCGACACTTGGGACACCACGACCAGCAGCATCGCCGCCACCGACAGGACGAGACCGGCGAAAAGGGTGGGCACCGATCCAAACCGGTCGACCAGGTGATCGCCGCCAAGCCGACCGATGAGCATCCCTCCGGTGAAGAGGATCACCGCGGTCCCGGCCAGCGCGGGGCCGGCGCCGGTCACGTCGATGAGGAATATGGCGCCCCAGTCGAAGGGGGCGCCCTCGATGAAAACCGCGGTGCCTCCAGCCAGCATCAACCCCACTGCGAGAGACCCCGATCGGCTGCCGACGCGTGGTCGGGGCGGCGACTCGGGCACCAGACGCGCGGCGCCCAACGCCGTTGCAACGCCGACAACGGCGAGAACCACCAGAAGGGGAAGGAGGCCGACTCCGGCCAGGACCGCGAGGGCGCTCGCCCCCGAGCCGATCAGCGTGCCCAGACTCCAAAGACCGTGGAGCCGGGTCATGATCGACCGGCCGACGGCCTGTTCGACCCGTATCCCGACCGCATTCATTCCGACGTCGGCCTGGGAGTCGATGAAACCCATGGTGGCCAGGACCGCTGCCAACACGATCGCCGTCGGCGCCACCGAGATCAGAGGAAGGAGGAGATAGAGGAAGACCGCGGAGACCACCGCGGCCCGCCGGGCACCGATCCGTCCCACCACCAGACCGCTGATCGATGAGCCGACCAGAGAGCCCATCCCGCCCAAGGCGAGAGTCAGGCCAAGGGTCCTCAAATCGATCCCCAGCCGATCCCTGATTTCGGGCAGGCGGGGGAGCCAGCTCCCGATCACGACACCGTTGACGAAGAACAACAGCGCCACACCCAGGGTGGCCCGTTTGACGGTGGTCAGGCGTGGCCCTCGGAGCGGGTCAACTCGCCCGACGGCGAGCCGCCAGCCACTTCCGTCTCAGAGACTTCCGCTCGTCCTCCGTGGTCCCTCCCCAGATCCCAGCTCTCTGGTTGGTCTCCAAGGCATACTCGAGGCAGTCGGCTGTAACCGGGCAGCTCGCACAGATGGCCCGTGCGCGCCCCGTCGAGGTCTCATCCGTCCCGTCCCTGGGGAAGAACAAATTGTGCTGATTCCCGGAGCAAGCCGCCAGGTTCCTCCAGTCGGCGGCAAGCTCGGCTGTCAGTTGATATGGGCTAGTGGTCACCCACCGAGTTTGGCGGCAGGGAGCCGGTTTGCCAATACCAGCGAGAGCACGGTGTGCGGATCACATGTCGTCGTCGCCGCCGGCGTCTGGATCCGGCTCCGCGGTCTCGTTGTCGTCGACCGGTGGATCTCGCCGCTCGTGGGCTCCGGTCCCCCGAGCAGTCCCCAACGTCCTTCCCGCCACCGCGCCGGCGGAACCGGCATCGCCCGCCTCCGCGTACGGGTGGCTGGCACCGGCCTCGTCAGCGATCACTACCTCGGCCTCGCGAGTCCGATTGAACACCAGCAGAAGCAGTGAGATCAGCGCCAGAGCGGCGATTACGGCGGCGATCCGGGAGACGAGGGTTGACAGAGGATCCGCGGTCAGGACCACGAATCCGAACCCATCACAGGCCCCGCCTCCACCTTCGATGTCACCACCCACCTCGAGGACACCGCGCAACTCGAATCCGGCGATATCGGAGACTTCCTGCACGTAGCTGGACACATCGGCGACGTCGCCGATGTTCTCCTGGGTTCCGGCGCTATTCGGTTCTGGCTCCTCGTTTCCGGCGATCGGGATCGAGAAGCCACCGACGTCGACATAGATGTTCCACAGGTGGTCGGTGATGGGGCCCGGTGAGGCGGCAACCCAGGAAAGACTCCCGTTGGGGTCGATTTCGAACGGGTCCTGCCGGCTGCTGTCGGTCACGACAGTGGCATCGACGCTCGAAGTGGCATCAACCGTGCATCCACCGTTGATCTCTCCGTTCTGGTTGAAGGAGGCAAACCCGAGTGCGCCGAAGGCGAGCAGGGCCACTGCCAGGACCAGGGGGAGGATGCTGGCGAAAGGCCCTGCCTTGTCACGCCCTGCCCCGCCGATGAGCATCCCGATCAGTGCGAACAGGCCAGCGGCTCCGAAGAGAAGGAGTTGATCCAGTGGCCAAATACCCGCTTGCTGGATTATGACGGCAAGGGCGATCCCGAGAATCAGGCCAAGGAGGAATCCGGTGAAAGGCCGGGCGCTCTTGGTGACCAGGGCCGTCGTGGTGGGCTCTTGTTCGGTGCTCATGGGACTCCTGACGTCGAAACCCGAATCTAGTGGCCTGTCGGCTTCGATGGTTGTTTCGCTCTGAGCGAGATAGCCTCTTGTCATGCCACGAATCCGCGCCACCTCCATCGACGAGCACAAGGCACTGACCCGCAGTGCTTTGCTCGAATCGGCCAAGGAGCTGATCGCCGATGCCGGAACCGCTGCCATCCCCCTGGCTGAGGTCGCCCTTGCCGCCGGAGTGGGCCGCACAACCCTCTACGACTACTTCACCGACCGTGACGACTTGATCGCCACCATGGTCGAAGACGAGCTGCCCGGCGTGGTGGATCGTCTGATCGCCGGCTCGTCGGTCATCGGCTCCCCGTCGGCGAGACTCGCCGACCTCGCGGTGAGGACCGTCGAGTTCGTGGTGAGCGATCCGGTCCTGGGATTGATCCTGCATCGTGAGGTCGGTCGGATGGGACTCCAAGCCCAGCAGCGAATTCGGGCGGCACACGCCAACCTCGCCGATGCCATGGTCGGTCTCTACTTCGAGGCGGTCGAACTGGGTGAATTCAGATCGATGCCTCCCGAGCTCGCCGGAAGACTGATTCAGGACACCATCATGTCGGCCGCCCGCACTGTGATTTCCTCTCGTGACCCGCGCGACAGCATTGTGACGGTGACGAACCATCTCCGTCGCTTTCTGGTGGGAGGGCTCAGCTACGAGCGTTAACCCTTCGGTAAACCGGCTCTGCTAGGTATGTGACACCTTGGAATCCTTCAATCCAGAGCATTATCTGAATCGAGAGTTGTCCTGGCTCGAGTTCAACAAGCGGGTCATGTATCTCGCCTCCAGACCCGACTTTCCTCTTCTCGAGCAGGTCAAGTTCCTGGCGATCTGGGCATCGAACCTCGACGAGTTCTTCCAGGTCCGGGTGGCCGGCATCAAGGAGCAGGTAGCCCACGGAGTTGGGTCGACTCCACCGGACGGCATGACCCCCACCCAGCAATTGGCCGCGATTCGACGAGAGGTCGACTTCCAATACGAGTCGATCTCGAAGCACTTCCTCTCCGAGATTGCTTCCGCGTTGGCCGACGAGGGTGTCGTCTTCAGCGACTACCCGACGCTCGACCCGGAGGATCGGGACTACCTCGACCGTCAGTTCAGGGAGCTCGTCTACCCGGTGCTGACCCCGCTGGCTGTAGATCCATCCCACCCTTTCCCGTACATATCGAATCTCTCGCTCAACATGGCGGTATTCGTGCGGAACCCGGAGACCGGTCTGTCGAGGTTCGCCCGGGTCAAGGTGCCCCCGATTCTTCCCCGGTTCGTCGTCCTTCCCGATCGGGAGCGGTTCGTGCCGCTGGAGCAGGTGATCGCGGCTCACATCGACGCCCTATTCCCCGGCATGGAGGTCCTGAGCCAGCACGTGTTTCGGGTGACCCGCAACGCCGACTTCGAAGTCGAAGAAGACGAGGGTGGTGACCTGCTGATGGCCATCGAGTCTGAGTTGACGCGTCGGCGGTTCGGGAACGTGGTTCGACTCGAGATCCATCCCGATATGCCCGAGGACGTGCTCGACCTCCTGATGAGGGAGATGGGGGCCACCGAGGACGATGTCTATCGCGTCGAGGGCCCGCTCGATCTGGCCGGTTTGATGGGGATCTACGAGCTGGAGCGGCCCGAGCTGAAGTTCGAGGTATTCGCCGGAGTCACCCCGCCCCGTCTCGCCGGGCCACCCGGTGAGGTGGTCGACTTCTTCGGAGCGGTCAAGCAGGGCGACCTGCTCACCCATCACCCCTACGACTCGTTCGCCTCGACCGTCGAGGCTTTCATCGAGCGCGCCGCCCGGGACCCCAAGGTCCTGGCCATCAAGGTGACCCTGTACCGGACCTCGAGTGACAGCCCGATCATGGCTTCTCTGATCAAAGCCGCCGAGATGGGCAAGCAGGTTGTCGCCCTCGTCGAGTTGAAGGCGCGTTTCGACGAGGAGCGGAACATCGAGTGGGCCCAGCGTCTCGAAGACTCCGGGGTGCATGTGACCTACGGGGTGGGTGGGCTCAAGACCCACACCAAGATCGCCTTGGTGGTACGTCAGGAGGGCCAGGGTGTGGTCCGCTACGCCCACATCGGTACCGGCAACTACAACGAGAAAACGGCACGGAGCTATGAGGATGTCGGCATGTTCACCTCAGGCCCCGAGATCGGCTCCGATCTCTCGGATCTCTTCAACTATCTGACCGGCTATTCCCGTCAGACGAAGTATCAGCGGCTCGCGGTGTCACCCAACGGGATCCGCAACCGGCTCACCGAGCTGATCGAGGAGGAGGCCTCCCGGGCGGTCGGGCAGATCACACTCAAGATGAACTCGCTGGTCGACGCCCGGATGATCGAGTCGTTGTACGAAGCGTCGCGGGCGGGCACCCGGATCGACCTGATCGTGCGCGGGATCTGCTGTCTCCGGCCCGGTGTCGAGGGGCTGTCGGAGAACATCCGGGTGAGATCTATCGTGGGGCGGTACCTTGAGCATTCCCGGATCTTTCGGTTCGGGGCCCGGGGGAGGACCCGTCATTACTACATCGGCTCGGCCGACTTGATGCCGAGAAACCTCGACCGTCGGGTCGAGGCATTGGCTCCGATCACCGACCCGGGTCTGCAGTTCCGCATCGACGAGTTCCTTGATGTGCTGCTGGCCGATGACAATCTCGCCTGGGAACTGGATACCGACGGGAGCTGGCATCGAGTCGTGGGCACCTCGGTCGTCGACTCCCACGTCGCGCTTCAGGAGCTGGCCCGGGCCCGGGCTTCGGCGATGCTGTAGCTCGGGTCTCGCCCGCCAAGCCCCGCGACCGCTCCTCGAGCAGAATCAGGCCCGAATCTCGACCTCAAACGTTCATCTCTCGTTTACGCCTGAGCAAACGTTTGGTTAACGGCCCCCCATACGTTCATCTCGGGCTGCGGAGGAGATCTTCGCGGTCCAGGTACGGAAATATCCCCGGAACAAGGAGCTAAAAGGGATGAAGTCCCGAATTGTGCGCCTGGTGGGCCTGATCGCGGTTCTCGCCCTCGTCATCGCCGCTTGCGGTGACGGCGGAGCGGAGGATGGCACGACTACGGCACCCCCGGCTGATGACGAGACAACCACAGCGCCCGGCGAGGATGGTGGTGGAGACCTTGCAGGTCAGATAGTCATATCCGGATCGTCGACCGTGGAGCCGATCACTGCTCGCGTCGCCGAGGCATTTGGTGGTATGAACTCAGGTGTGGCTATCAGCGTGGACGGGCCGGGCACCTCCGACGGCTTCGTGTTGTTCTGCAACGGGGAGACCGACATCTCCGATGCTTCACGATCAATCAAGGAAGAGGAGGTCGCCACCTGCCAGGAGAACGGTGTCGAGCCGATCGAGATCAAGGTAGCCATCGACGGTCTGTCGGTCTTGACCTCGATCGCCAATGAGGCAGTCTCCTGTCTTGCGTTCACCGATCTCTATGCACTTCTAGGCATCGAGTCGACCGGTTTTGCCAACTGGTCGGACGCCAATGATCTGGCGGCAGAGTTGGGGGCCCCCAATGCTCCTTATCCTGACGCTCCCCTCACGGTCACGGCGCCGGGTGAGGAGTCGGGCACCTTCGACAGCTTTGTCGAGATCGTGCTCGAGGGCATCGCCGAGGAGAGGGGACAGGATCCGAATCCCCGTCCTGACTATGTGGCCTCTCCAAACGACAACGTGATCATCGAGGGTATCTCGGGTAACGACACATCGCTGGGCTGGGTGGGCTACGCCTTCTTTGTCGAGAACCAGGACGTGGTCAAGGCTCTCGCCGTCGACGGCGGTGATGGGACCTGTGTCGACCCGACTCCTGAGACCATCGCGTCCAACGAGTACCCGATCTCTCGGCCTCTGTTCATATACGTGGACGCCAACAAGCTCGATGCCAAGCCCGAGCTGGTCGCCTTCGTCGACTACTACCTCACCGAGGCCGGTCTGGCCGAAGTCGGCAATGCCGGCTACGTGGATCTCACGCCAGAGGAGAACGCGGAGTGGTTGGCCAACTGGGAAGCCCGTAACGTGGGCAAGGTCGACTGACACCGGCGAATACGAAAGGGCCGGCCCGTCACCCGGACGCTGGGCGACTGGCCGGCCCTCTACCCTTCATCGACCAGGCGGATAGATGACAACCAATACATCGGAAGGGATTGCAGCCTCACTCAGCGGCGACCCTCGTCGCCAGCGACGTGAGGTCTTCTGGCGGCTCTTCTTCCTCGGTGCGGCGGCCACCTCGATCGTGATCACGATCGCCATCGTCCTCTCCCTTGTCGGTGAGGCCTGGGTCTTCATCACGAGTATCGATCTCTCTTCCCTGTGGGACATCGGATGGTTCCCAAGACGCGGAGCATTCGACATCCGCACAATTGTCTTGGGCACGCTCCTGGTTGCCGCCATAGCCATGCTGGTGGCGACGCCTCTCGGATTGGGTGCTGCTATGTACCTCTCCGAGTACGCCCGCCCACGGGTGCGCAAGGTGCTCAAGCCTGCGCTCGAGATACTGGCAGGAGTACCTTCGGTGGTCCTCGGCTACTTCGCCCTCACCTTCATCACCCCGGAGATTCTCAAGGCGCTGTTCGGCAATGCCATAGCCGGGTTCAACCTGCTCGCCGCCGGGATCGGCGTCGGGATCCTCACGGTCCCGCTGGTGGCCTCGATCGCCGAGGACTCGATGCGGGCAGTTCCCGTCTCTCTACGTGAGGCTTCTTACGGGCTGGGAGCGTCCCGCATGGTCACCTCGATCCGGGTTGTGTTCCCTGCCGCGGTGTCCGGCATTGTGGCCGCCTTGATCATCGGCCTGTCCCGGGCAATAGGCGAGACCATGGTCGTGGCTATCGCCTCCGGTGCAACCGGCGGCTCCCTCTTCAGTTTCAACGTCCTCCAGCCCGGCCAGACCATGACCGCAGCCATGGCCTCGCTGGCCATCGGGTCCGACCAGGTGCGCGGTGCCGACTTCGCTTTCCAGAGTCTCTTCTTCGTCGGCTTGGTCCTCTTCCTGATCACATTGGTGCTGAACGTCCTGTCGGAGCGTTTCGTTCGCCGGGTGCGACAGCGGTATTGAGTAGGGGTTAACCATGGTTGCAACATCCGTAGACGTCCCGGCTGTGGTGAGTCAGAGTCTCATCGGCAAGCGAAGGGACTTGAAGGGTGCAGTTTTCTCGTGGTTGCTGCTTTTCGCCTTGTTCCTATCGATGCTGGTGCTGGCAGTCCTGTTGTGGGACGTGATCACCGACAGCTTCCCGGTCTGGGCACAACGGAGTGTTGGCAGCTTCGTCACCAGCCAACTATCCGCAAACCCCGACGTAGCGGGGATCTGGCAGGCTCTGTATGGGTCTCTGTTGCTGATGGTGTTCGTGATCGCGTTTGCCATTCCGACGGGTGTGGCATCGGCGATATACCTGGAGGAGTACGCGGTCGACAATCGCTTCTCCCGGATGGTCAATGCGGCGATCCGGAACTTGGCCGGTGTTCCCTCCATCGTGTACGGAATCCTCGGACTCGCCATCTTTGTGAAATTGCTGGGACCGGTCACGGGGCCTGCAGTCGAGGGCCGGAGTCTCATCGCCGGAGGGCTAACGCTTGCCGTGCTGGTGCTGCCCATCGTGATCATCACCACCGCCGAGGCTCTGCGCGCCGTTCCCAACAGCATCAGGGAGGGAGCAGTCGGGGTCGGCGCGACGCCATTCCAGACGATCCGACACCATGTGCTCCCCGTGGCTGCGCCGGGAATCCTCACGGGGACCATCCTTTCGATTGCGCGTGCGTTTGGCGAAGCGGCACCTCTGCTACTCGTAGGTGGGATAACCACTTTCTTCCAGGCGGGCGCCGACTCCACATTTCTCGACGTGCTCCAGGGGCGGTTCAGCGCGATGCCGGTGTTGGTGTTCTCCTGGGCCAGACTCCCTCAGGAAGGCTTCCGCGCCCTGACTGCAGCATTGATCGTTGTGATGCTCGTTGTGCTCCTCCTGATCAACTTCACTGCGATCTACCTGCGCAATCGATATGAAAAGACCGTCTAACTAACATGGAGCGTGATGTGGAGGAGCAGACCGAGGAAGCGGTTCTCGAGAGGAGCCGTCCGGCGATCGACATAACAACAGCAGATGTGGATGGCACGCCAACTGATCGACCACTGGTAATAGACGTCAAGAATCTGAGCGTCTACTACGGCGACTTCAAGGCGGTCTCCGACGTGGATATGCCTATCCGAAAGAACGAGATCACCGCCCTGATCGGGCCATCGGGGTGTGGCAAATCCACGGTGCTGCGCTGCTTCAACCGGATGAACGACCTGATCGAGACCGCTCGGGTCGAGGGGCGTCTGGAGTATCACGGTATCGACCTGTATGGGGAGAAGGTGGACCCGGTGGAGGTTCGCCGCCATATCGGGATGGTGTTCCAGAAGCCCAACCCGTTTCCCAAGTCGATCTACGACAACATTGCGTTCGGGCCTCGGATCGCCAAGTACAAGGGAACCATGGACGACCTGGTCGAGCAGAGCCTGCGCAAGGCCGCACTCTGGGACGAGGTGAAAGACAAGCTCGACGAGTCGGGCATGGCCCTGTCAGGGGGTCAGCAGCAACGTCTCTGCATCGCCAGGGCCATAGCCACCAGCCCGGATGTAGTTCTGATGGACGAGCCCTGTTCGGCACTCGACCCGATCGCAACATTGAAGATCGAGGAGCTGATGCTCGATCTGAAGAGCGAGTATTCCATCATCATCGTCACCCACAACATGCAGCAGGCAGCCCGGGTGAGCGATCGAACTGCTTTCTTCAACGTCAGGCTGAGCGAGGAAGGGATGCGTACCGGCTATCTCGTCGAGTTCAGCCCCACCGAAGAACTGTTCACGTCGCCCCGGGAGAAGGACACTGAGGACTACATCACAGGACGGTTCGGATGACCAACGCACCAGACATCAACCTTCACTTCCATCAGGAACTGGACGCTCTCGAGCAAGTCGTGCTCGGGGTGGCCGACCGGGCCGAGCAGATGGTGGAGATGGCAGTCGAAGCGGTGACGACCGGTAACCTCGAGCTGTCCAAGCAGGTGATCGACCTCGACGACGAAATCGACCGGACGTATTTCACAGTCCACAACGATTGGGTCCATCTGATGGCACGGTTCCAACCACTGGGCTCGGACCTGCGCAGGATGAGTGTCCTGCTCCAGCTCAACAACACTTTCGAACGGATGGGTGACCAGTGCGTGAACATCGCCAAGATCACCAAGTTCAACGCGGGGCTTCCCCGAGTCGAGCGAATCGTGGAGCAGATCCAGGAGATGGGCGACCTGGTCCGGCCCATGATCCGAGCTGCGATCGAGGCCTATCTCAGACAGGACCTGGACGAGGCCCGATTGCTCCCGGCCATGGATCAACCGGTCGACCGGCTCAACGCCAATATGTACAAGGAGATCGTGGCGGTGGGGGGCGAACCGCAACAGCTGGAGTGGGCGACCAAGATGCTCATGGCATCTCGTGCCTTGGAACGTGTCGGGGACCAGGCGGTCGACTTCGCCGAGCAGACGGTCTATCTGATCACCGGCGAGCGAGCTGAATTCAACGAGGCGGGTCTCGATGGGTCGGCCGATGACGACTCCAGTTGAGCGCCGAAGACATCGCATCCTTGTCGTAGAGGACGAGCCCGGTCTAGCTGAATCGGTCAGGTACTCGTTGGAGACCGAAGGCTTCGAAGTGCTGGTGTCTGAGTCCGGCGTCGGTGGCCTGGAGTCGGCTCGGGTCAACCAACCTGACCTCGTGCTGCTGGACCTGATGCTGCCCGGGATGTCAGGTCTTGATGTCTGTCGTCAAATCCGCTACTCGTCCGACGTGCCGATCATCATGCTCACCGCCAAGGACGCCGAGTCGGACAAGGTGGCCGGTCTCGAGCTAGGCGCAGACGACTACATGACCAAACCGTTCTCGATGAGAGAGCTGACCGCCCGGATCCGGGCCCAGCTGAGGAGAGCCACCAAGAGCGGAGCGCTCTCGGAGTCCAACGAGGTCTTACGCGGAGGATCGATCGAGCTCGACATCGACGCCCACCAGACAAGGGTCGACGGGGAAGCCGTTGAGCTTCGCCCCAAGGAGTTCGAGCTGCTCGAGTCGTTGATGCGTCGCAAGAACCGTCTGGCGGCACGGCACACCCTGATCGACGAGGTGTGGGGCCCGAGCTACTTCGGGGACACCAAGACCCTCGACGTGCACATCAAACGGTTACGCCAGAAGCTGGAGCAGGATCCGTCCGTTCCGACTCAGATCGTCACCGTTCGGGGTCTTGGCTACAAGTTCGTCGATGAGCAGTAGAGGCCCGGGCCGGGCTCCGCTGGCCCTCCGCCTTCTCGGCGTCTTCGGCGTGACGTATGTGGTTCTGATCGTGGCGATGACCGGGTTCGTGCTTCAGGCAGTGGACCGTTCGACAGCCGACGCTTCGTCCGCTCGCAGCTCGATCATCATCATCGCGGCCGTGGCTGCCGTAGTTGGAGTCGCGGTCCTTGCCTACCTGGCTCGACGAGCCTCAGCTCCCATTGCCGACCTGACCGCTGAGACGCTGGCCATGACACGAGGAGAATCGGGGCAGGAGCTGCACCGATCACCGGTCCGGGAGATCGACCAGCTGAGCGTCGCCGTAGCCCGTCTCGAGGAGGACAACCGAGTGCGTCTGATGGAGGCTCGCAGAGCTTCCGGCACGCTCGAAGCGGTGCTTGGGGCCTTGCCCCAGGGCACGATTCTCTTCGACGAGGACGACAGCGTCGTCTATGCCAATCCTTCTGCCCAAGAGCTCCTGGGAGCAGTACCTAAGACGCTCTCCGGATTGACACCGCATCCATTCCAAACCGCAGTTCGGGCGTGCCGCGAGTCCCGGGCGGGGTCATCAAGGCTGGTGGAGCATGGGAAACCGATCCGGCAGCTCAACGGTCTTGCCACCCCCTTCGCCGACGATGGGCGAGTCCTCCTCGTCGTCGTCGACGTCACGGAACGGGAGCGATCGGCATCGGTGCGGCGGGACTTCGTTGCAAACGCTTCTCACGAGCTGAAGACTCCGGTTTCCGCGATCATCGCCTCGTCGGAGGCTCTTCAGATCTCAGTTGAGCGAGGTGACGATTCGGCGCTCCGATTTGCTCGCCAGATCGAGGCCTCGTCGCGTCAACTCGATCGTCTCGTGGTCGACCTCCTTGATCTGTCGCGATTGGAGCGCGACCAGCCCGAACTGGATCCGCTGAGTCTGGATCACCTGGTCCGGGAGGAGCTGGAGCGGATCAGACCGCTCGCGGAGGAGCGGGACATCAGCCTGGCGACCGAGGTGGGTCCGGTGCAAGTGTCGGGTAGCCGGCGCGACGTGGCTATCGCGGTTCGCAATCTTCTGGACAACGCTGTTCGCCACACCCCGGCGGGAGGGTTGATCAAAACCGAGCTAACAGCGGTGAATGGCGATGCGTTGCTCCGCATCACCGACACCGGCGAAGGAATCCCGACGCGAGACCTCGACCGGGTGTTCGAGCGCTTCTACCGGGTCGACAGTGCCCGGGCCCGGGCCACAGGAGGCACCGGCCTCGGCTTGGCCATCGTTAAGCATGTGATCGAGAGTCACGGAGGCAGTGTCGAAGTGGAGAGCGAGCTGGGTGTGGGATCGACTTTCGTCGTCCATCTCCCGGTGCTCGTGGGGGACAACGCCAACGCCCAGCTAGCCTGAGCGGGCTCCCATGTCCATTCTTGAGTCCATTTCGAGTCCTGCCGACCTGCGTGGGTTGACTCCGGAGGAGCTCGGGCAGCTCTGCGACGAGATCCGCTCGTTCATTCTCGACAAGGTGTCGAAGACCGGGGGGCATCTCTCACCCAACCTAGGGGTTGTCGAGCTCACCCTCGCCCTGCACCGCGTCTTCGACTCGCCCACCGACCGGTTCATCTGGGACGTTGGGCATCAGGCGTACGTTCACAAGCTGGTCACGGGTCGGACGGCGGGATTCGACCAACTCCGGCACACCGGGGGTCTCTCGGGGTATCCCAGCCGTGAAGAATCGGACCACGACTTTGTTGAGAACAGCCACGCCTCGACCTCTTTGTCGTATGCGTTGGGGCATGCGCTGGCCGGCTACCCCGGGTACACCGTGGCGGTGGTAGGGGACGGCGCCCTCACTGGAGGCATGGCCTACGAGGCGCTCAACCACATTGCAGTGACCAAGCCCCCCAGGCTGATAATCGTGCTCAACGACAACGGCCGCTCTTATGCGCCCACGGTCGGTGGGCTGGCAGCCCTGGCCAGCCTCGCCCATTACCGTTTCGACCCCAGGTACGAGAAGACGAAACGCACCCTGAGTCGAATGCTCAGAGGTCTTCCCCTGGTCGGGGAGACAGCCGACGAGCTGGCGGGCCGTCTCAAAGACGCGGTGAAGCAGATACTCGAGCCATCCACGGTCTTCGATGCGCTCGATCTCAAGTACACCGGCCAAATCGACGGCCATGACATGAGCCTGCTCGAAGAGACCTTCAACACCGCCAAGACCTATGACCAACCCGTCGTCATCCATGTGGTGACCGAGAAAGGGAGCGGTTACCAGCCGGCCATCGAGGACGAATTGGAGAAGCTGCACGGTGTCGGCTCGTTCGATCTGGCCACCGGGAAGGCGCTCAAGCCCGAGCTACGTCTCAGTGATGTCGCCGGGAATGCGTTGGCTGCCGCCGCGCTCACCCGACCCGACCTGGTGGGCATTTCGGCGGCCATGGTCAGCAGCTCCGGTCTCATGCAGATGTCGCAGAGGTTTCCCGATCGGGTCTACGACACCGGGATCGCCGAGCAGCACGCGGTGACCCTCGCCGCCGGGATGGCCATGGCAGGGAAGAAGCCGGTGGTCGCCATCTACTCCGCTTTCCTGCAGCGAGCCTTCGACCAGATCGTCGCCGACGTCGCCCTTCACGACCTCCCCGTTGCATTTCTGATCGATAGGGCCGGTATCACCGGCCCCGACGGCCCCTCCCACCACGGCGTGTTCGACCTCTCCTATTTGCGCATGATCCCCAACATGGTGGTGGCGGTCCCCGCCGACGCCACCGAGCTCTGCGCCATGATCGAGACCGCGGTCGACCACGACGGCCCCATCGCCATCCGCTATCCGAAGGGTGCCGCGGTATCGGTCCCGGCGATCCCGGTGGAGCCGCTGCCGATCGGCGAGGCGCAGCGTCTTTCTGAGGGGTCCGACGTGATGCTGCTGGCGGTGGGCAGGATGGTGGAGACCGCCGAGAAGGCGGCTGTAGACCTCCGAACCAAGGGCTTCTCGGTCGGAGTGGTCAACGCCAGATGGGTCAAGCCTCTCGACCCGCGCATCGTCGAGTGGGCCGCGGCGGCGGCACATGTGGTCACTCTGGAGGACAACGTGGTGGCGGGCGGGTTCGGGGCTGCGGTCATGGAGGCGCTCTCCGCGGTGGGCATGGTCAAAGAGGTCACCTGCATCGGTGTCCCCGACAGGTTCCTCCCTTTCGGCTCGGCGTCCGACATCACCCACGCCGTCGGCCTCGACCCCGACTCGGTCGTGTCCCGGGTCCTCGCACTGCTTACCTGAGGTACGCAGCGCCATATCTTGCGCTAGCGGGACAGAGAAAGATTGGTGGGCGTGGTGGCCGTCGTCTTCTATGTCTGAATAGCGCCATATCTGGCGCCAGGTACCTCAGGTAAGCGGATTGGCGCCAGGCGCGGTTGGGTGGCCGAACCCGTTTTCATTGTTCCTCAGGGCTCGGTTGGGTATACGCTTTGGGCGCACCCGGGACCGGGTTCCGGGTCATCCAAGGGAGGAAGAAAGAATGAAGAAAGCAATCCGACTGGTCGCGGTGCTCGCAGCAATGGCCCTGGTACTCGCCGCATGTGGCGACGACGGCGGCGATGGTGGTGTTGACGCAAGCGATCTCGAGCTGGTTGAGGCAGGCACCCTCACCATCTGTACCGATGTGCCATTCCCTCCGATGGAGTTCGAGGACTCGAACTCCGAGCTGGGTTATGACGGCTTCGACATCGAGCTCTCGGTGGCCATAGCCGAGGACCTCGGTCTGGAGCCAACCGTCGCGACACCAGGCTGGGACTCCATCACCGGCGGTCTGGCCTTTGAGGACGACCAGTGTGACCTGGCCGCAGCCTCGATCACGATCACCGAGGAGCGGGAGGAGAACATCGATTTCTCCGACCCCTACTTCAACGGCGAGCAGGCGCTGCTGGTCAAGGCCGACTCGGGGATCACCAACTGGGAGGGCCTCACGTCGGTAGCGGCCCAGACGGGCACCACCGGAGAGATATATGCCCAGGAGAACTGGGAGGGAGTCGAGATCGTGTCATTCGAGGACGCCGCAGGCCCCTATCTCGCGCTCGACGCCGGTGAGGTCGACGGTGTGGTCTTCGACCTCGTCAGCCAGCAGGATGTCGCCGACAACGACGACACCGTTACGGTCGTCGAGACCTACGCCACGGACGAGGAATACGGCCTGGCCACCAAAGACACGCCAAACCTCCTCGAAGCCATCAACGGGAGCCTCGCCGGGCTCCGGGATGCGGGCACTTACGACGAGATCTACAGCAAGTGGTTCCCTGAGGCCTAGTTGACCCGACCCAGTACACCGAGAAGGGGCGACCGGTAAGGTCGCCCCTTCTTTCATGGCAATCAAACCCCGTCAGCGCCAACGTCTCTTCCGGTGGTCGATGTACGCGCTCGCCGTCGTAGTCGTTGCCCTCGCCATCCTGCTTGGCGACTGGGAGCGGATCAGGTTCAACTTCTTCAACGTCGAGGTCATGGCGGACATGTTCCCTGGGGTCCTCACCGTCGCTGCACGGAACACGATCCTCTACACCTTGATGTCTTTCGCCATCGGGCTGGTGGGGGCATTGGCCCTCGCATTGATGAAGCTGTCCACCATCGGGCCCTACCGGGCATTTGCCATCGGCTACATCGAGTTGTTCCGGGGTCTGCCCGCCCTGATCACCCTCATACTGATTGGGTTCGGCATCCCAATCGCCTTCGATCTCAGAATGCCTGGAGGCAGGGTCGGTGCCGGCGTTCTCGGTCTCTCCATCGTCGCCGCCGCGTACATGGCGGAGACGATTCGGGCAGGGATCGAGGCCGTCCCCTGGGGTCAAAGCGAGGCGGCGCGTTCACTCGGCATGTCGTCGAATCGGACCATGTTCACCATCGTCCTCCCTCAGGCATTCAGGATCGTCATCCCTCCGCTCACCAATGAGATGGTGCTCCTCATCAAGGACACATCGCTGTTCTTCGTCCTGGGGACCACTCCGCTCACCAAGGAGTTGACCAAGTTCGCCCGTGACTTCATGGTCGAGATCCGCAATGCCACCCCGCTCACGGTCGCAGCCCTCGTCTATCTGGCCATCACACTCCCGCTCACGTGGCTCGTGCGTCGGCTGGAGAGAAGGGCAGCGGTGTCACGATGACGGCTTGCGCGATCAAGATCAGTGAGCTCCACAAGTACTTTGGCAAGCTCGAAGTGCTGAAGGGCATCGACTTTGAAGTTGCCATGGGCGAGGTGGTGTGCGTGGTTGGTCCTTCGGGCTCGGGAAAGTCGACCCTGCTCCGTTGTGTCAATCGTCTCGAGGAGCCGACCTCGGGAACCATCCTGATCGAAGGTGACGACATCACCGACCCCGATGCCGATGTCGACAGGCTGAGAACCCGAATCGGCATGGTGTTCCAACAATTCAACCTGTTCCCCCATCTGACCGTGCTCGGCAACGTCACCATTGCCCAACGCAAGGTGCTGAAGCGGTCGGAGAAGGAGTCCGTGGAGGTGGCCAGACAGGTTCTCGATCGCGTGGGCGTCCTCGACAAGATCGACGAGTATCCGATTCGTCTCTCCGGTGGCCAACAGCAACGTGTGGCCATCGCTCGCTCCCTCGCCATGGACCCTGACATGATGCTGTTTGACGAGCCGACCTCGGCGCTCGACCCCGAGTTGATCGGGGAGGTCCTCGATGTGATGCGAAAACTGGCTGAGGACGGCATGACCATGATGGTCGTCACCCATGAGATGAGCTTCGCCCAGGAAGTCGCCGACCGGGTGGTGTTCATGGACGGCGGGGTGGTTGTGGAGGAGGGCCCACCAGCCGAGGTGCTGTCCAACCCGAAGGCGGAGAGAACCCGCAGGTTCCTGCGGATGGTGCTCGAGAAGTAGGCCTCGCCCCCGGGGTTTCAATCTTCCCGACCCGCCCTGAGGCTCCCGGGCTATGGTCCGGATCTGGCAACACGACCACTTTGGTGTGCGTGAAGCAACAACGGAGGAGAATATGAAAACAACCAGACTATTGGCGGTACTAACCGCCCTGATGTTGGTGCTCGCTGCCTGTACCACGGGCGGCGATACGACCACCACCTCCGGTTCGGAAGAGCCGGCCGGAGAAGAGACCACAACCACAGCCGGTGGAGATGAGCCGACCACCACGGCTGGAGCGCCGGAACCGTCAGGTGAAGGTCTGCTCGAGACGGTTCAGGCCCGCGGCAACGTGCTCTGTGGTGTCAACGACGTTCTTCCCGGATTCGGGGTTGTCAACGAGGACGGCACGTTCTCGGGTTTTGACGTCGATCTTTGCAGGGCGGTCGCGGCTGGCGTTCTAGGAGACCCGGAGGCGGTGGAATTCGTCCCATTGGTCGCCGACGCACGATTCACCGCACTTCAGTCGGGCGAGATCGATGTGCTGATCAGAAACACCACCTGGACGGCAACCCGTGATGGCCAGGAAGGCGCCACCTTCCTCTTCACCACGTTCTACGACGGTCAGGGGATGATGGTCCCGGCTTCCACCGGGTTCACCACCCTCGAGGATCTGGCCGACGCCAACATCTGCGTGCTTTCCGGCACCACCACCGAGCTCAACCTGACCGCGGTGTTCGGTGCCCGAGGTATCCCGTTCAATCCGCAGGTGTTTGCTGACAACGAGCAGCTACGGCCTGCCTACGAGTCAGGCCAGTGTGAAGCATGGACTTCGGATGCCAGCCAGTTGGCGGCGCTCAAGGCCACCATCGAGGCCGAAGGTGGTGAGGAGCAGTTCATCATGGCCGAGATCATCTCGAAGGAGCCCCTCGGGCCCGCGGTGCGCGATGGTGACAGCTCCTGGGCGCAGGCGGTCGAGTGGTCGATAATGGCGACGGTTCAGGCCTGGGAGTTCGGGCTCGACTCGACCAACATCGGCTCCTACTCCGGGACCGACCCGAATGTCCTCAACTTCCTGGGGACCGACGGTTTCGATCCGGGGCTGGGTCTCGCCACCGACTTCGCCATAACGATCATCGAGTCTGTGGGCAACTACCAAGAAATGTACGAGCGGAACATCGTTCCGATCGGTCTCCAGTTGGAGGGAAGCCCCAACGATCTGTGGACCAACGGCGGGCTGATGTACGTCCCGCCTTACCGCTGATCGAGTGATCCGATTTGGGGGAGGCCCAACCGCCTCCCCCAAATCCTCGACCTTTCAGTCAGCCCTAGGTGACTACTCCCCCCTCACCACTGTCGACCCGCGTTCCGCTGTGGCGCGACGTCCGGGTTCTTCGTGTTGTCGGCCAGGTACTGGCCGTCGCCGTCGCCTTCCTGGTGCTTCGTTGGCTTCTGGGCAACCTCACCAGCAACCTCGATCGGCTGAATCTGGGCCTCGACTTCGGGTTCCTGTCCAGGCCGACCCAGTTTCAGGTCCCATACCACTCGACGTTCAATCCGCGTGCCCCGGTGGCCGACATGGTCCTCGTTGGCATCAAGAACACCTTTCTCGCCGGTTTCTCAGGGATCGTGATCGCTTTGACAGTAGGTCTGATGGTCGGAGTGTCCAGGCTCTCCCAGAACTGGTTGGTGGCAAGGCTGGCCACGGTCTTCGTGGAGTTCTTTCGCAACATCCCGCCACTGGTGATCATCATCTTCTTCGCGGCGGCTGTGTTCACCTTCGGTCCGTTCCCCAATCTGCGTGAGGCAATCCTGGTCTCCGCTCCCGGATCGTCGTCGAACCTCGTCATCCTGAGCAACGACCAGTGGGGGATTCCGGGCTTTGCCGGTGGCTCGCCTCTGTTCACCGGGCTGATCGGCCTGGGGTTGATCCTTGCCGCGGCGGGATGGCTGTGGCGGACCCGGCTCAACGAGCGGACCGGTAGGCCGCATCACCGGCTGGCATGGTTCCTGGGGATCCTGATCGCCAGCGTCATCATCAGCTATCTGGCACTGGGTCGCCCGGTCTCGATGTCGTGGCCGGCACAAAGCGAGAACAGGCGGCTGATCGTCGGCGGATTTGCCCTGAACTGGGGGTTCATGTCGGTCACCGCCGGCCTCGGTCTATACACCGCCAGTCATGTCGCCGAGATCATCCGTGGCTCGATTCTCGCGGTCCCCAAAGGGCAGAACGAGGCGTCGACGGCCCTGGCGTTGAGTGGATTCCAGCGGTACCGCTTCGTCGTCCTCCCACAAGCGCTGAGGATTGCCATCCCTCCGATCATCAACCAGTGTCTCAACCTGGTCAAGAACACCTCTCTGGGCACCGCGGTCGCCTACGCCGAGATCGCCGCTCTCACCCAGACCTCTATCGGGAATGGTCGCCCTGCCCTGCAATCGCTCATCGTGATGATGGCTGTCTACCTGATGTTCTCCCTGAGCATCTCGCTGCTTCTCAACCTGGTCAATCAGCGTTTCCAGTTGGTGACCAGATGACTGCCACGACCACACCACCCCTCGTCAAACGCCTCACCGGGATCGGTTGGGTTCGATCAAATCTCTTTCCCAATGTCTGGTCGAGCATTCTGACCATCCTTCTCCTTCCAGTCCTTCTATATTCGGGCTATCGGGCCGGCTTGTTTCTCCTTGTCAACGCAGAGTGGGAGGCCGTCGAGCGCAACTTGACCCTCTTCATGCAAGGCACGTTCCCCCGTGACCAGCAGTGGCGTCTCGTGGCCCAGCTTCCGTTGTTCGCCCTGGCTCTTGGAGCTGGGCTGGGGACCGCCTCGTCCTCTGCCCAGGATCGAGCCATCGAAGCGGGGCTCCCCCATGAGCGGACCAGCCCGATCGGCATCGTCCGTCGGTTCTGGTCGGTGATCGGGTTCGTGCTGGTGCTCTTGTACTTCGCATCCACCGCAAACCCCTGGTTCGTGGTGCTGGGCTCGGTGCTCGCTTTCCTCCTCGGCTTCCAGATCAGGGGCTTGCCGGCTCGCTTTCGGCTCTACGGGTGGTCGCTCATGTCACTCCTGCTCGTGGCCGGATTCCAGGTTGTGTCGGGAACCACTGGTCGAGCCTGGCTGGTGACCGCCATCGTTGTCGGTATCGGTGCGTGGACCCTGACCGGGAGCGAGCGGATCGTACCGGGCTGGAGGACGTGGGCTCTGAAGACCGGTGCTGTCATAGTGACCTCGGTGTTGGTGTTCCTCCTCTACTCGGTGATAACGGACCCTGGTGTGGGATGGGACAAGTGGTCTGGTCTTCACCTGACGCTGTGGGTGTCGGCGCTCGCCATCATCCTGTCATTTCCCTTCGGCTTGATCATGGCGCTGGCCCGTCGCTCAGGCTTGCCGGCACTTCGCTTGCTGGCAACGACCTACATCGAGCTGATTCGCGGGGTGCCGCTGATCGCGCTTCTATTCATGGGCCAATACGTAGCCCTGTTCTTTCTGCCCGCCGGGTCGTCGCTGTCCAGCATTTCGAGGGCAATTGCGGTATTCACGCTGTTCACCGCGGCCTACGTCGCCGAGATCGTGAGGGGTGGGCTCCAATCCTTGCCGCCGGGTCAGACCGAGGCCGGTCAGGCCCTCGGTCTGACCCCGCCGTCGGTGATACGTTTGATCGTTCTGCCCCAGGCATTACGGGCGGTGATACCCGCAATGGTGGGTCAGTTCATCTCGCTGTTCAAGGACACATCGCTTCTCTCGATCCTCGCCATCTTCGAGTTCTTCAACGTGAGGTCCTTGGTCCACGGCCAGCCAGACTTTCGGGTCGTTGCTCATGCCGAGACGTTGGTATTCGTCGCCGTCGGATACTGGGCCGTAGCCTTTGCCATGTCACGTGAGAGCCAGCGTTTGGAAGGTCGATTGAGGGTTGGAGCCGCATGAACGACGAATCAACACAGCAGGTCTATGCCGACGCCACCAAGGCCAAGGGCGATGCCATCATCGAACTGGAGGGGGTGGACAAGTTCTTCGGTGACTTCCAGGCGTTGAAGGACATCAACATGGCGGTCGGGCGACAGGAAGTGGTCGTGGTCATCGGCCCTTCAGGGTCGGGCAAGTCGACCCTGATCCGTTGCATCAACCACCTGGAGACCCACGAGCGGGGCCGTATCGTGGTCGACGGGATCGAACTTTCCGAGGACATCCGCAACATCCAGGAGGTGCGGAGAGAGACCGGGATGGTCTTTCAATCCTTCAACCTCTTCCCTCACCTCACCGTCCTCGACAACGTCACCCTCGCCCCACGTCAGGTGAGGAACATGGCCAAGGCCGATGCCGAAGAACTTGCGATGAAACAGCTGACCAGGGTCAAGATCCCCGAGCAGGCCCGAAAATACCCGGGCCAGCTCTCGGGTGGGCAACAACAACGGGTTGCCATAGCCCGGGCGTTGGCGATGCAGCCCAAGGTGATGCTCTTCGATGAGCCGACGTCGGCGCTCGATCCGGAGATGATCAAAGAGGTGCTCGACGTGATGGTGGAGCTGGCTGAGGGCGGGATGACGATGATCGTGGTCACCCACGAGATGAGCTTTGCCCGGGCCGTGGCTAATCGGGTGGTTTTCATGGCCGACGGGGAGATCGTCGAGGTAGGCACCCCGGAGCACTTCTTCACCAATCCCGAGGAGGACAGGACCAAGTTGTTCCTGAGCCAGATCCTGTAAATCGGTCCGGTGCCGGGCGCCAACCCATGCCTGGGTTAGCGCTTCCCCGGCGTATACCCTCCACAGGACCTTGACTCGAATCTTCAAGTACCTGATCGTGCTCGGCGGCGGCGTCATCCTGGGAGTGGCCTCCTTCCTTGTGTACGGACCGGGTGAGCCGGCGGAGGGAGCCGCGTTGACCGCTGAACCGGAGGCGGTGGAGCCGTCGACAACCACCGCATCGACGATCACACCTTCTACGACGACGACCACGCCGTCGACGACCTCGACCGAGCCCGAGAAGGGCTGGTTGGTGATCCATGGGACCGGTGATGTAGCGGTCGATCCCGACTACATCCCCACACTCGCCCAAGAGGGCTACGACTACGCCTGGTCCGGTCTGGACGGGCTCTTCGTGGAGGACGATCTGACGGTGATCAATCTCGAGTGTGTCCCCTCCGACATCGGGTCCCCCCTCACCAAGGACTTTGTCTTCCGTTGCCCCACAGAGACTCTTTCTTCGATCAAGGCCAATGGCATCGACGTCGCCAACCTGGGCAACAACCACTCCGCCGACTTCGGCAAGGAGGCTCTGGTCGACGGTCGGGACAACCTGATCGCCGCCGGAATCGGGGCGGTTGGCGCCGGCCGCGACTACGACGAGGCGGGTGAGCCGGCGCTCTTTGAGATCAACGGCTGGAAGATTGCTGTGCTGGGGTTTGGCGGAGTGGCACCCAACGACAGCTGGTATGCCTCGGCCGACCGGGCCGGGATGCGGAGCGGTGATCACACCGACCAGATGGTGGAAGCGGTCGAAGCCGCCAAGGCGGTGGCCGACATCGTGGTGGTAACAGTCCACTGGGGTCGAGAGCTCGACACCACCCCCCGGGCGGACGACATCGAGCGAGCCCAGGCCATGATCGCCGCCGGAGCCGACATCATCTTCGGCCATCATCCTCACCGGATGCAGCCGTTGGAGATGGTCGACGGCGCGGCCGTCTTCTGGTCGCTGGGCAACTTCGTATGGCCTCACAACAATGTGCCGAGCGCAACCACGGCAGTGGCTCGGGCTGTGGTGGCACCGGACGGGTCAATCGAGGCGTGTCTGATACCGGCATACATCGAGACCCACGGTCGCCCTGTTCTCACCGGTGAGGCGACTTGTGCAGTACCCGGATAGGGAACACCGTTCGTGAACGAGCGAGCGGGCCAGGTGATCACGATTGTGGCTGTAGGAGTCATCCTCGGTCTGGCCGTCTTCCTGATCACTCGCCGAGATGACCCCGCCCCGGTCGATGCCCTCCAGTCGTCGTCGTCAACACTCACCGTCACCACCGAGCCGGAGGCGCGGGTCGACCCCGAGGGCCCGACCACCACGTCCCTGCCTGCAACCACCACCACTCTTCCCCCCGAGCCGCGCCAGCCGGGGACAGTGCCCGGCTGGACCGTCGGCCAGCCATGGGGATCAACGGTCGGTGTCACCATGTTCAGGGGCAATCCGACACGGAGCTTCTATGGAGTTGGCCCGGTGCCCGAGTCGCCAACCGTGTCCTGGCGTTATCCCGACGCCCAGATGTGCAGCCCATCGTCGGAGGGTGGAGAGACGCGGATCTGGTGCGGGATGGGATGGACCGGCCAGCCCGCCGTCTGGGAGCGCCCGGACGGGGTGACCGAGCTCATCTTTGGCGCCTACGACTCGGCGGTTCATTTCGTCGATGCGGCGACGGGGGAGGACCTGCGGCCCAGGTTCCTCACCGGGGACATCATCAAGGGCTCGGTGACCCTCGACCCGGACGGATTCCCTCTGCTCTACTTTGGCTCCCGCGACAACAAGCTGCGGATTCTCGCTCTCGACCGCGGTGATCCAACCCTTCTCTGGTCGATGGACGCCAATGAGGTCAATGGCATCTGGAACGACGACTGGGACTCGAATCCGGCCATCATCGACGACATCATGTATGAAGGTGGAGAGAATGGCTGGTTCTTCGCCGTCGAGCTCAATCGGGGCTACGACGGGGAGGGCAACGTGACCGTGGACCCGGTGAAACTGGTGCAGATCCCCGGGTACAACGACGAGCTGTTGGCCAACTCGGGGCGAAATGTCTCGATCGAAACCTCGGTGGTTGTCTTCGACCAACGGGTCTACTTCGCCAACTCCGGTGGTCGCGTCGTCGGCTTGGACGTCTCCAACGTGAGAGACGGTGAGGCGCCAGTGGTCTTCGACTATTACGCGGGAGGGGACATCGACGCCACCATGGTCGCCGATGAGGAGGGAATGCTCTACGTCTCCATTGAGCATGAGCCGTCCCAGATGGGCTCGACCGAGACCGCCCGCAACCTCGAGGTGGGTCAACTGGTCAAACTGGATCCCTATACCGATGGTGAACCACGGATCTGGGGACTGGACCTGACCGCCGGGTCCTCTGATGCAGGTTCGTGGGCCACCCCCGCCGTCCACCAGGGCGTGGTCTACCTGAACATCCAGGAGGGGTCGCTGATCGCGGTCGACGCCAACGACGGCGCCTTGCTCTGGGACGACGAGGTCGGTTTCCACTCGTGGTCTTCACCCATCGTCGTCGACGAGACGCTGGTCACCGCCACCTGTCTCGGTGACGTGCGGGCCTACTCACTGCAGGATCCGCGCTCGCCGAGCCTGCTCTGGTCGCTGGATCTCGGGGGCTCGTGTCTCGAGTCGACCCCGGTTGTCTGGAAGGGCGCCATCTTCATTGGATCCCGGGACGGCTACATACGCGCCCTTCGCTAGTGCTCCGGGCGGGGACTAGAGCCTCCAGCGCAGCTCACCCCCAACGATGGTGGCCTGGCAGCTGCCGGCCCCATGCTCGACGATGCGGCGCTCCAACTCCGACAGCTCGGGGTCGACCCCGAGCACGGCGAGATCGGCTCTCTTCCCCGGCTCGAGCGACCCGAGCTCTCGAGCCAGCCCGATGGCGGTGGCTCCACCCAACGTGGCGGCGTGGAGCAGACGCCGGTCGAGGTCGGCCAGGTGGTAACCCCCGCCAACCGCGAGGGTTCTCAGCAGAGCCACATCTTCGAGCAGGTCGAGGGAGGTGTTGGAACCAAGCGAGTCGGTGCCGATCGCGATCGGGCTCTCCTCGGCCAGGAAGTCGGCAACCGGGGGCGGTTGGATGCCAACCGTGATGTTGGATCGGGGGCAAAGAGCGACATGAGTCGAGTTGGCGCGAAGGAGAGCCCGCCCTTCGGGACCGAGATACACCCCGTGGGCGACATGACTGTCTGTGCCCAGCAGCCCGCAAGCAGCGGCGAATTCGGCGGCGCCCAGTCCCGTGCCGCCCCTGGCCAGGATGCTCCAAGGCCGACCGACGCGAAGTGTGACCCGTTCCGCCAGGGCACCGGTCCCGGTGCGGTAGTAGGAGTCTTCGCTGTCCGACTCGGCTAGATGGATGTGGAGACGCAGGCCTTCATCGCGGGCCAGCGAGGCTGCCTTCTTCAACACCGGCTCGTCGACACTGTATGGGGCGTGGGGAGAGAGGCCGATTCGGGAATCGGGCGAGCGGTGTGCCCCGCGCAGGGTCGCCAACACCTTCTCTTTCACCCGCTCCTCCCACGCCTGATCGTCGACTCCGATCAGCTCCAGGTAGGACACACCCGGGACACCGGTGTCGGCCAGCGCGTTGAGCGCCCCGACGTCGGTCACCACATCGGCGAAGCAGGTAGATCCGGTGGTCAGCGCCAGTCCCACCCCGGTGCGGGCGGTAGCTCCCCAATCCTCCGATCGACGCCCTTCGTACTCGGAGACAAACCGCTCCGACCACGCGACATAGCTGGGATGAGGCTGAGCACCCACCGAGGCAAAAGACGTGTACTGGAGATGGGTGTGGGCGTTGACCAAACCAGGGATGAGCACCCCGCTCCACTCGACGACCTCGGCCTCGGGATGGCCATCGAGAATCTCCTCGCGTCCTCCTACGCCCTTGATGACACCTTTCTCCACGGCCACGGCGCAGTCGGGGAGGGGTGGGCCGATCACCGGCACCACGGCCGGGGCAGTGTGGATGGTCAGGCTGCTCACCAGGTTCGCGCGGCTCGAATCTGGTCCTCGGTCGGCTGGTCGATTTGGATGCCGGCCGCGGCGAGTTGAGTCATGGCGACTTCGTCCTCGATATCGCGCGGCAACAGGTGAACCCCTGGGGCGAGATCCCCGCCGGCGAGATGATCGAGCGCCCTGAGTTGGAGGGCGAGGGAGAGGTCCATGATCTCGATCGGGTTCCCCTCTCCGGCAGTCGTGTTGACGCAATGGCCATCGGCGACCACGAAGACCGTGTTGCCATTCGGAGCCGTTAGCGCCCTCACCTGAGGCCGAACCTCGTCACCTTCGACGAGATGGGGGCCGGCCGTCGGGTCGAATTCAGGTCGGCCCGCTCCGCCCACTGCGATGACGGCGCCATCCTTCATCTGTGTCACGTGATGGGCTGTGAGGGAATGCCCGATCCCGGTGGCCGTGAAGACAAAGTCGGCCTCGGTCACCCCCTCAGCGAGGGGGCGGACCTGCAAGCCCTCGTGATACGCCTGAAGTGCCGCCACCGGCTCGATCTCGGCGACGATGACTCGGGCACCGAGCCCCCTGGCCACCGAGGCGATGCCTTTTCCCACCTTGCCGTAGCCCACCACCACCACGACTTTGCCCGACATCTGCAGGTTGGTGGCATCGAGCGCTGCCATCACCACCGACTGGCCGGTTCCGTAGACGTTGTCGAAGAGCAGCTTCGTCCGGGCGTCGTTCACCGCCACACACGGGACCATCAGACTCCCATCTGCCTCCATCAGACGTAGCGGGCGAACTCCGCTGGTCGTCTCTTCAGCCACCCCGCGCAGGTCATCGAGCACGTCGCGACGGTCTCCGTGAATACGGCGAGCGATGGTTGCCCCGTCGTCGCAAAGAAGCTCGGGCCGGGTGTCGATGAAGAGATCCCGAAGCTCGGCGACCCGCTCCGCTGTTGCCCCTGCCTCGGCGAAGACGCTGATCCCGCCGGCGACGAGGGCTTCGACCACGTCGCCCTTGGTCGAATGACCACTGCCGAACACCGCTACTTCGGCGCCGAGCGAAGCAACCGCCTCCACCAGGCATGCCGTCTTTGGCTCGAGAGTGAGGGCGATGCCGACCCGGCGTCCAGAGAGCCGTCCCCCTATCCGGACGGTGTCCGCCGCCGCCTCGAGGGCAGGCATGAACTGCCTGGCGAAGTCGATCATCCCGTGTCCGATATCAGACATGACCATCCCCACCCGGCGAGAGGTCGAGGATGCCGTGAAGTGTGTCCTGTTGTGCCGTCTCCATCGGGTCCAGGAAGATCTCGCGGCTCTCCAGCTTGGCGGTGGCGATCTCCCGATCCAGCTCGGCCGGGAACAGGTGAACACCAGGGGCGAGGTTGCCCTTCGCCAAGAGGTGACACCCCATCGCCTGCACCGAGAACGACAGATCCATTATCTCGATGGGATGCCCCAGACCTCCCGCGATGTTCACCAGGGCCCCACCGGAGAGGAGGTAGACGGGTTTGCCCTCCTCGAGCAGATAGCGGGTCACGCCGGGCCGGACTTCGTCGATGACAGATGCCGCCTCCTCGAGCGCAGGCACGTCGATCTCCAGGTCGTGGTGACCGGCGTTGGCCAGAACGGCCGAGGGGGCAATGACGTCGAAGTGGGACCGGCTGATGGCGCGCATCCCGCCGGTGGCGGTGATGACCAGGTCGGCACCGGCGAGCGCCTCTCTGAGATTCGCCACCTCATGGCCGTCGGTGTGTGCCTCCAGGGCCTTGATCGGGTCGATCTCCACCACGATTGCCCGGCCCCCGAGATGGTGGACGTAGCCGGCGATTCCACGTCCCACCCATCCATAGCCAACGATGACGACCCTCTTCCCCGGCAGACGGAGATTGGTCATCTGAAGGATCGCCTGGATGGTCGACTGACCCGTCCCGTAGCGGTTGTCGAACAGGTGCTTGCAGGCAGCATCGTTGGCGGCGATCGCGGGCATCGGGAGCCGCCCGGCCTCCTCCAGCCGGCGGAGCCGGGTTACGCCGGTGGTGGTCTCCTCGGATACCCCGCCCAGATGCGCGTAGAGCTGGGGACGGTCCCGACTGATCCTCACGGTCAATTCGGCGCCGTCGTCGACGATCAGCTCCGGCTGGGTGTCGGCTACGGCCATGAGGTCGGACTCCCACTGTTCGGGCGGGGAGCGTCGACTCGAGTGGACTTCGACTCCCCTTTCCACCAGAGCAGAGGCAACGTCGTCACGTGTGGTCCAAGGATTGGAGCCGGCGACCACGACCTCTGCCCCGGCGTCGGCCAGGACCGTCGCCAGGAATGCGGTCTTGGCTTCTAGATGGACCACCACGGCGACGCGTCGGCCGCGGAGAACGCCATCGTCGAGCCGGTGTCTCACGAACCGATCGAGGACGGGTGAGTGGAGGCGGGCCCACTCGATGGCCCGGTGCCCGCTGGGAGCGAGGGAGACGTCGGCGATCCTGGAACGGGCCGCGGCGTCGCTCACAGTCGTCCCGCCTCGATGATGCGTTGGAGGAATTGGCGGGTACGCGGGTTCTCCGGGTCCGAGAAGAGCTTATTGGGCGGAGCCTCTTCCAGGATGCGACCGGCGTCGAGAAAACACACCCGGTCGGCGACGTCACGGGCGAATCCCATCTCGTGAGTCACGATGATCATCGTCATCCCCGACGTCTTGAGATCCCTGATCACCGAGAGCACTCCGCCGATCAGCTCGGGGTCGAGGGCGGCGGTGACCTCGTCGAGGAGCAGCACGTCGGGATTGGTCGCCATCGCCCGCACAATGGCTACCCGTTGCTGCTGCCCACCGGACAGTCGATCCGGGTACGACCCGGCGAAGGTCCCCATGTCGAACAGTTCCAACAGCTCATGGGCCCGGACTTCGGTCTCCTCCCGGTCGAATCCGTGGACTTTGCGTGGGGCGAGGGTGATGTTGTCGAGGACAGTCATGTGTGGGAACAGGTTGTATGCCTGGAAGACGATTCCGACTCTTTTGCGCAACTGGTTCTGCGGCAGGCTGTCGTCCTGGATGTCCACCCCATCGAGCAGGATGGCGCCGTCGTCGTAGTCGACCAGTCGGTTGATGCACCGGAGCAGAGTCGACTTGCCCGACCCCGAGGCGCCAATCAAACAGATCACCTCATGGATCCCGACCGAGAGGTCGACCGAGTCGAGAACCAGATTGTCCCCGAAATACTTGGTCAGGCTCCTGATCTCCACCCGCGGCATCACAGGGTCCTCTGCAGACGCCGCTCTTGATCACGTCGCGCGTACCGGTCGGTCAATCGGGCCAGGGGCACGCTTGCGATCAGGAACAAAACCGCGGCCGCGATGAGACTGGAGTAGTTGAAGGTGCGCGCGGTGTAGATCTGGGCCTCCCTGACCGCCTCCCTCACTCCGATGACGCTGAGAAGGGCCACGTCTTTCTGTAGGGACACAGCCCCGTTGAGCAGGGCCGGAAGCACGTTGCGCACCGCCTGGGGGACTATGGCGTAGCGCATGGTCTGCCATTGGGAGAGGCCCAGGGCCCGGGCCGCAGCCCGCTGGCCGTCGTGGACCGCCTCCATTCCCGAACGATAGACCTCGGCGGTGTACGCGGAATAGCCGAGGATCATGGCCACTGTTCCCCAGAACAGGGCGCCACGCGGGAGACCGGGAAGCTGGAGGGCGGGCACCCCGAACCCGAGTAGCAGGATGAGAAGAAGGGCCGGAATCCCACGCAAGAGATCGATGTAGGCAATGGCGAAGACACGAAATGGGGCCGCGATGGGGCCGGTGAACGATCTCATCAAGGCGAGGACGAGGGATAGGACCAGGATGAAGATCTCGGCGATGACCCAGATCCTGACGTTGAGCCAGAAGCCACGCAGCACCGCGGGGAACGACTCACGGATCGCCTCCCCTGAGAAGAACTGCCTCTGGACCGCCGGCCAGAACTCTGAGCTGGTCACCCACCACGTGGCGAGTCCAAAAACGACCCCGGTGCTGACCACACTGGCCAGCACCGGGATCCATCGGTCACGAGCGTTCCGTCTGCGCCGGGCTGACGCGGAACGCTCCTTTGTCACTCAGTTATCTCCGGGATGTCCCCACCAGCCTCAAGCCACTCGTCACCGAGTGCCGACAGAGTCCCGTCGTCGGTCAGCGTCTGAAGCGCGGCGTTGACGCACTCGACGTATGGGTTCCCGTCGGTGAACAGGAGACCCATTCCACCCTCGGTGCCTCCCACGTCGGGGAGGACACCCGAGATCACCGCGTTGTCGATCTCGACGGCGGTGATGAAGTATGCGGTGGACAGACCGATCACTGTGGCGTCGATCTGACCGGCGGCGAGCGCGGCGAAGGTGGCGGCCTGGTCGTTGTAGACCGCTACCTCGGCATCGGGTACGCCGATCACCTCCACGATGTAGTCGAGGTCGGTGGTGCCGATGGTTGCGCCAAGATTCGATTCGGCGAGCTCGGCGAAGGTTGTCGCGCTGGCAGCCGCGGTCCCTTCGAGAGCCACGACGGTCTTCTGCTCGACGTAGTAGGGGATCGAGAAGTCGACGATCTCATCGCGCTCCTCGGTGATCCCGTACTGCTGCATGTTGAAGTCGTATGGTCGCTCACCGGGGGCGATCGCCTCGTCGAACGTGGTGCGGACCCAGTTCACATCTTCGGCGGCGAAGCCGAGCTCTTCGGCAAGTGCGTAGGCGACGGCGCTCTCGAACCCCTGACCATTGGTCGGGTCGTCGTCGATCATCCATGGCGGGAAGACCGGCTCACCGGTGGCGATCGTCAGCTTGCCCGGCTCGAACAGCGCTTCGCTGTCAGTCGAGCAGACGTCGGCTCCGCCGGTGGTGGTGGTCTCCGCTGCCGTGGTGGTGGTCTCGGCTGCCGCCGTGGTTGTGACATCACCCGCGGTCGTGGTGGTGTCCTCGGACGATCCGTCGCCACATGCAGCCAGAACCAGGGAGAGTGCCAGGACAATGTATAAGCGTCTGCGAAGCATCGCAGGCCTCCTCGTTCAGGTGTTTCAGGTACGTGCCCACCCACACGCTCGTGGATTGGGAACGGCTGCGCGAGCAGCGGCGTGGATTGTAAGCCTGTGCTCTCACGCCCCGGTCGATGCGGCGTCGCGGTGGATGGTGCTCCCCTCACCCATAACCTGACCATTCCAGGCCCCGTCGTAAGATCGCTCGCGATGCGCAGGTTCATTCCCTTACTCGTGTTGGTGCTGGTCGCCTGCTCGTCACCGGATGCCGGGACCATCACGACAACGACCACCACGACCGCCGCCACGACGACATCGGCTTCAGACACCACCTCGACCCAACCCCCGGTCGAGTGCCCCAAACCGCCCTACGAGTTGGGCTTTCTACCGACCGGTGTCGGTGACACGATTCTCGATCCCGCCGGGATCGAGCCCGATGTCTGGACGTCGGTCCCCGGGACCAGCGCCACTCTGCTCGCCCGTGATGACGGCCTGGTGGCGATCGCCTTGATCCGCGGGACACTGCCTGCCGTCGATTGGCCTGCGGAGAAGGGGGAGGTCTTCGTCGACGGCACCCGGGCCGCGGTGGGACCTCACCCGGATGGCACCTGGGTGGTGGGTTGGTTCGAGGCTCCGGGGGAACGATGCGACTTGTACACGATGGTCTTGTACCCGCCGGTGAGCCCGCCCGAGGTGGAACAGGTCATCGCCGCCATGAATCGCGTCGGCGGCTGAAGCTTCGGTGGCGGTCTTGACGGATCATCCAGGCCGGCGTACCGTGCCGCGCGTATGAACCGATCGATCACCTCGCGGACCTTGCACACCTGGTGGTGGGCTTGGCGTGCGCCGGAGGTGGCTTCGGTCGGATAGCTTCGCTCTCTGATCACGATGAACCCATCTCCGGTCTCCGGCAGGTGGGTTTTCTCATATGAGGGCCCCATTACCGGCAGCCGGCGAGAGGAGCCCCATGAACAACATCTTCGACATCCCCGCCGATCTGGACACACCGACCTCGGTCTATCTCAAGCTCGCGCCGCTAGGCCCCCGTTTCCTCCTCGAGAGCGTCGAGCAGGGCGACCAGGTCGGCCGATACTCGTTCATTGGCTTCGGTCATGGCCTGGACGTCAGCAGCGACGGCTGGAGCATTCAGGCCGGGGATAGCCGGATCGAGACCGACGGAACCATCAACGGTCTGATGGATGGCCTGCGCAAGACACTGGCACTGGCGCCCGCACCGGGCCCGGTGAGCGGCGCAGTCCCCTTTCACGGTGGTCTGGTCGGAGCGGTCGGATTCGATGTCGCTCATCGTCTTGCTGGACGGGCACCGGCAGCCGCGGTCCGTCCCGAGATCCAGCTCTACGGCCCGCCGAGTGTGATCGTCTTCGACCATCTCAGTCGAAGGGCGGCTCTCCTTCATGAGGGGTCTGACACCGACCGGCTCGCCTTGCGTCGCGAGGTGATGGGGCTCCTGTCCAAAGGCCTTCCCGGACCGGACGCCGTCGGCGGGTTCGGCGACCCGGTGGCATCGATGGGCAAAGACGAGTACGAGTCGGCGGTGCGCAAGGCCCAGCATCACATAACCGAAGGAGACGTCTATCAGATCGTGCCGTCAGTCAGGTTCTCGGGGGAAACCGATCTCGATCCCTTCACGGTGTACCGCGGGCTCCGGCTGCTCAATCCGTCGCCGTACATGTACTTCTGCGACTTGGGCTCCACCAAGGTGATCGGCTCCTCACCAGAAGCCCTGGTCCGACTGCGTGGGACTACCGCCGAGCTGCGGCCAATAGCGGGGACTCGACCCCGTTACAACGACGAGGACCGCGATCGGATGGCCGAGGAAGTGTTGATAGGGGATGCCAAGGAGGCCGCCGAGCACGTCATGTTGGTCGACCTGGCCCGGAACGACCTGGGTCGGGTGGCCGTGCCCGGCTCGATAAAGGTGGATCCCTATCGGCAGATCGAGAGGTACAGCCATGTGATCCATCTGGTGAGTGGGGTGAGTGGCACTCTTGGCGCCGGCATCGATGCCTTCGACCTGTTCGCGGCCGCCTTCCCGGCAGGGACCGTGGTTGGTGCTCCCAAGATCCGGGCCATAGAGTTGCTCCGGGAACTGGAGCCTGTGCCCCGCGGCTTCTACGCGGGCACCGTGGGCTATTTCGGCCATGGGGGCAGCATGGATCAAGCCATCGCCATCCGAACCATCGTGATGACAGACAGCGGGTACAGCTTTCAGGCGGGAGCAGGGATCGTTGCCGACAGCCTCCCGACCGCGGAGTGGGAAGAGGTCCTGTCCAAGTCGGGCGCCATGCGGGGCGCCCTGGAAACGGCGGCGAACGGGTTATGAGCAAGGTTCTGCTGATCGACAACTACGACTCGTTCACCTACAACGTCGTCCAGGCGTTGCGCGTCCTGGGTTCGGAGGTGGTCGTGCGCACCAACGATGACATCAGTCTCGAAGAAGCCAGGGAGCTGGAGCCGACCCACCTCGTCATCTCCCCTGGTCCGGGACGGCCCGAATCGGCCGGTGAGTCGATGAAGCTCATCGCAGGCATGCTCGACGAGATGCCGATTCTCGGCGTCTGTCTCGGTCATCAGGCTCTGGCTGCTGCCCTCGGCGGCACCGTGGACCATGCCGAGGAGCTTCGCCATGGCAAGTCCTCCCCGATCTATCACGACTCGGCCACGATCTACGCCGGGCTTCCCAACCCATTCGATGCCGGGCGATATCACTCCCTGGCCGTGATGGAAGCCGACCTGCCCCAGGATCTCGTGGTGACTGCTTTCACCTCGGATGGCGTGATCATGGGCATCAGGCACCGCTCGCTTCCCGTGGAGGGGGTCCAGTTCCACCCTGAGAGCTTGCTCACCCCGCACGGCGACCTGTTGCTGCGCAACTTTCTCGACCTGGCTGGCACCAGACGATGAGACAGGTGCTCGACCACCTGCTCCAAGGCAAGAACCTCACTATCGACGAGGCCGACACGCTGGTGCGGCAGCTGACCGGCGGAGAAGTCGATCCAGCAACAGCCGGAGCACTACTTGCTGCCCTGCGGGCCAAGGGGGAGACTCCCGAAGAGGTCCAGGGGTTTGCCCGTGCGATGCGAGATCTGGCCACCGACCCGTTGATCGACGTGACCGGCGCCGTCGACGTCGTCGGCACCGGCGGGGATCGGTCCGGGAGCCTCAATCTCTCGACGGGCTCAGCCCTCCTCGCCGCGGCGGCCGGAGTTCCCGTGGTCAAGCATGGCAACCGGTCGATGACCAGCGACTGCGGCAGCGCCGATGTCCTCGAGCATCTCGGTCTGCCGATGCCGCTCGACGAGGATCAGGTACGCCGGCTGTTCGCCGCAACCGGTTTCACCTTTCTCTTCGCCCCCCATTTTCACCCGGCGATGGCCGCGGTAAGCCCGATTCGGCGGGCGTTGGGAGTGAGGACCGTGTTCAACATCCTCGGGCCACTTACCAACCCGGCAGCTCCGAGCCATATGGTGATCGGCGCCTTCGATCCTGGCGCCGCCCGGCTCATGGCCGGTGCCCTTTCCGGGTTCGAGATGGAGAGGGCCTTCGTCATCCATGGGGCCGGGGGCTGGGACGAGCCGTCACCGCTGGGCGACTTTCTCCTCTTCGACGTCACACCTGGCCGGGTGGAGGAGTCGGTGCGGAACCCCGCCGACCTCGGAATGCCCCGTTGTGAGCCGTCGGACCTGGCCGGCGGAGCGCCGTCGCACAACGCACAACGCCTGCTCGACGTCTTCGAAGGCGAGCGGAGCGCTCACCGTGATGCCGTCGTGCTGGGTGCGGCCTTGGCCCTGGAGGTCACCGGAAGAGCCGAGAGCGCCTCCGCCGCGGCGGAACTGGTCGCGGCGGCCATCGATGACGGGAGGGCCCTGACCTTGGCCAAGCGTCTGGCCGAGTTTGGTTCGGGCGAGGCGGCGTCTTGAGCGCCTTCCTGGAGACCATGGCCTATAGGTCCCGGCAACGGGCGGACGAGGCCGCTCGGCATCTCCCGATGGCCGGGCTCCGGGAGGCCGCGTTGTCCGGGCCCCGCCCGAGGCCGCTCCGAGATTTCGGGTCGACCTTCGATGTGATCGCGGAGATCAAGCCCCGTTCACCCTCTGAGGGCTCGTTCCCCACCCACGACCCGGTCGCAATTGCAGACGATTACCAGAGAGGCGGGGCAGCCATGCTCTCGGTGCTGACCGAACCGAGCGAGTTTGGCGGCTCGCTCGACAGTCTGGGACAGGTCGCGGCCGGCTCCGAGATTCCGGTGATGGCAAAGGACTTCCTCGTCGACCCCTTTCAGGTGTTCGAGGCACGGCTGGCGGGGGCCGACGGTGTCTTGGTCATTGCCCGCATCCTCTCCGACCAGGTCATGGCCGACATCATCGGCAGCGCCACCGAGTTGGGGATGTTCGCTCTCGCCGAAGCCTTCGACGGCGACGATCTCCGTCGTCTCGCCACGGCGGTGGAGGGGACGGCCAACGTGCTGATCGGGGTCAATTGCAGGGACCTCGACAGCCTCGACATCGTCCCGGAGCGTCACCAGGAGCTCGCCGACCACCTCCCGGCGGGGGTGGTCGCGGTCGCGGAGAGCGCAATCAGGCGGCCCGACGATGTTGAGCGTGTCGCCGGCTTCGGGTATCGGGCAGTCCTCGTCGGCTCCGCCTTGATGAAACACGATGATCCCTCCCGACTGGTCCGCCGTATGGTCGGGGCCGGTCGACGAGCAGTTGCGGTGACGGCGTGACCCTCTTCGTCAAGCTATGCGGCATCGCCAACCAGGCAGACCTGGAAGCCGCGGTCGAGGCCGGGGCCGACGCGGTCGGTCTCGTCATCACTCCGTCGCCGAGACAGGTCACCCTTTCTGTGGCCAGATCGTTGATGAGCCTGTTGCCCACCGATGTGCTCGGTGTCGCCGTGTTCCATGATCCGACGCCTCAAATGTTGCTACAGGTGCAGGAGGACGTGGCGCCTGACCTGTTTCAGGCGGAGCTGCGCTCGTTGGCCGGTATGCCAGGCGATCGGATCCTGCCGGTAGTGGTCGACAGCGACTCGCTCGAAGTCGACCTCGATATGGCCCTCGAGACGACCACCAGCGGGATGGTTCTCGTCGACAGCACCGCCAAGGGTGGAAGCGGAATGCCTGCCAACTGGGACCGTCTCGCCACGCTCGCCACCTCCGAGCGGGTTGTGCTGGCCGGTGGCCTCGATGTCGGCAACGTGGCGGTGGCGGTCTCGAGAGTGGCGCCGTTCGGGGTCGATGTCAGCTCCGGCATCGAGCGCCGCCCTGGTGAGAAGGACCCCGACCTGATGAAAGCGTTCGTGAGAGCAGCTCGGGGAGAAGCGCCACGGGGGGCCCATGTTGGTTTCGGATCTGGAAGGGAGAGACGATGACGACAGCAAACCCTGGGAGCAGCGACGGTCGATTTGGCCGCTTCGGCGGGCGTTACGTCCCCGAGATCCTGATTTCGGCCCTGACCAGGCTGGAGAAGACCGCCACCACCCTCCTGGGCGACCCCGGCTTTCTCGCCGAGTTCGACGCCGAGCTGTCGTCGTGGGTGGGCAGGCCAACCGCGCTGACCCATGCAACGCGTCTCGGGGAGGCCTGGGGTGGTGACGTCTGGCTCAAACGGGAGGACCTGGCTCACACGGGGGCCCACAAGATCAACAACGCCATTGGCCAGGCGCTCCTTGCCCGCGCCATGGGAGCAGAGCGGGTCATCGCCGAGACCGGAGCCGGCCAGCACGGGGTGGCGACGGCGGCGGCGTGCGCCCGGGTCGGGCTCGATTGCACCGTCTACATGGGCACCGTCGACATCGAGCGCCAGGCGCCCAACGTGGAACGGATGATGTTGCTCGGGGCAAAGGTCACCCCGGTCGTGTCGGGGGACGCCACCTTGCGCGCCGCGATCAACGAAGCCCTCAGAGACTGGGTGAGCCAGCCAGAAACCACGTACTACTTGCTTGGCTCAGCGGTGGGGCCCCATCCTTACCCGTGGTTGGTGCGAGAGCTTCAGTCGGTGATCGGGCGGGAGGCGAGAGCCCAGATGCTGGAACGTGCCGGCCGTCTCCCTGACGTGGCCATCGCCTGCGTCGGCGGCGGGTCGAATTCGATCGGGTTGTTCCATCCACTGCTCGGCGACCCGATCGAGCTGATCGGTGTCGAGGCGGGTGGAACCTCCCCGGAGCTGGGCCACAACGCGGCAACCATCAGTTATGGAAGCCCGGGAGTCCTGCACGGGAGCTACTCGTATCTCCTTCAGGACGAGGACGGTCAGATCCAAGAGACCCACTCGGTGTCGGCCGGTCTCGACTATCCAGGAGTCGGTCCCGAGCACTCATGGCTGGCCGAGACGGGTAGGGCCAGATATGAGAGCGCCACTGACGACGAGGCGTTGTCAGCTCTCGACGAGCTGGCTCGACTCGAGGGGATTATTCCCGCTCTCGAATCGAGCCATGCCCTTGCCGGCGCCAAGAGATGGCTGGCCGCCAACCCGGGAGCGGTGGTGCTGGTGGGTCTCTCCGGCCGGGGCGACAAGGACATCGACATCCTCAAAGGCTTGCGCCAATGAGCACATCACTGACCGGTGTGGCCACTCTCGAAACGCGGCTCGAGGGTGGGGGCACGACTGTCGTTCCGTATTTGACCGGTGGATTCCCGACGATGGCTATCTTCAAGGAGGCGCTGCAGTCGCTCTCGACCGGCTCGATCGCGGTGGAGATCGGCATCCCTTTCTCCGATCCGATGGCTGACGGTGCCACCATCCAGGAGTCGAGCCGCGCTGCCCTCGAGGCTGGAGCCACCCTCGGGTCGATCGTTGCCGCCATCGAGGGCCTCGCCCCGTTGAGCGCCGAGTTGATCATCATGAGCTATCTCAACCCAATCCTGGCTTTTGGCCCTGACGAGTTGATGCCCCGACTGGGGGCGGCGGGTGTTGCCGCATTGGTGGTGCCCGACCTACCGCTCGAGGAGTCGGGGGAACTCGGTCAGGCTGCCAGGGAGAGTGGCATCGGTCTGGTTCAGCTGGTGAGCCCGGTCACTGACCCGGACAGGCTGGCGACGGTCGCTTCGGCCTCGGAGGGTTTCACCTATGCGGTGACAATGACGGGGACCACCGGTGGCAGGGCCGATATCGGGTACCAGGTCACCGGCTATCTGGATCGGGTCCGGGCTGTCTCACGTCCCCCGGTCCTGGCCGGGTTCGGGGTGAGGACGGTCGAACAGGTTCATGTCCTTGGACAGCACTGTGACGGGGTGATCGTGGGGAGCGCCCTTGTCGAGGTGCTCGCCGCCGGCGACGACCCGGTGGCGTTCATCGAAGAGCTGAGAAAGTGATCGCAACCCTTGCTCCCGAATGCACCCTGGCGGAGAAGGCCGCCATCCTTCGTTTCATCGAGGGGCACGGGCTCCGGGTGCATGTCGGCGAGGCAGGCGTGACCACCATCGTCAGCATCATCGGCGAGCCGGAAGCGGGGATCGGTGAGACGATCGCGACCCTTCCCGGGGTGGAGTCGGTGAGTCTCGATGCGCCGAGATACCCCTTCGTGGCCCGCGAAGCGAGAGCCGAGCCGAGCACGGTGAAGGTGGGTGACGTGGTGATCGGCGGCCGGGGGGTGGCGGTGATCGCCGGCCCGTGCTCGGTGGAATCGGAGGATCAGCTTCTGGGCATCGCCCGGGCCGTCGTCAAGGAAGGCGCCGTCCTGCTGCGGGGTGGGGCCTTCAAGCCGAGGACCTCGCCCTACAGCTTTCAAGGTTTGGGGGAGCGCGGGTTGGAGATGCTGGCCGCAGCCCGCGAGGAGACCGGGCTGGGCATTGTCTCCGAGGTTGTCGCACCCGAGGACATCCCGCTGATGAACCGATACGTGGACATGCTCCAGGTGGGCAGCAGGAACATGCAGAACTTCAGGCTTCTCTCCGCGGTAGGCGCCCAGCCGACCCCGGTCCTGTTGAAGCGGGGTCTCATGTCGACGATCGAAGAGCTGCTCCTCGCCGCCGAGTACATCGTCGGCGCAGGCAACCCGCGGGTGGTGCTTTGCGAGCGTGGAATCCGATCTTTCGAGACCGCCACCCGTGGCACCCTCGACATCAGTGCTGTCCCGGTTCTCAAGGAGAGATCGCACTTGCCGGTGATCGTGGATCCGA
>Ga0299913_10000051_pt1 | contig 49050 bp, 41 predicted proteins | sample RVTome_9_FD_201360 | JGI IMG/M metagenome (GOLD analysis project Ga0299913, IMG submission 201360) | Soil microbial communities from uranium-contaminated site in the Upper Colorado River Basin, Wyoming, United States - RVT155D38 (version 2) ... | reverse complement strand
GTGAGCTTCCGGTTGGTGAGCTGGCCTCGTCATTAGGGCTGCCACAGCCAGCAACTTCCAAACACCTCCGTGTCCTCCGTGAGGTTGGGCTGGTGTACGTCCGCCAGGCGGGCAAGCAGCGCTTGTATGGCCTCGATGCCCGTGGGCTGCGGCCGATCCACGAGTGGACCGGCGGCTTCGAGAGATTCTGGTCCGAGTCTCTCGACCGTCTCAACGAGTACGTCCAGGAACTGCGACAAGAGGAGCAATCCAATGGAAGCTGACTTGAACGGCGAATCGACCTCCGAGCGGGAGATCGTGGTCACACGGTCTATCGAGGGACCACAGCGCCTGGTCTTCGCGGCCTACACCGACTCGAGTCACCTATCCAATTGGTGGGGACCAGAGGGGTTCACCACCACCACCCACTCCTTCGAGTTCCGCCCCGGAGGGGTTTGGGACTTCACCATGCACGGGCCGGACGGGACCGACTATCCGAATTGGATCGAGTGGCTGGAGATCTCCCCACCGGGACGGATCGTGCTCCGGCATGGCTCGCACTCCGAGGACCCCGAAGCCTTCACCTCGACGGTGACCATCACGGAACAGGGCGGGGTGAGTGAGATCACCCTCCGCTCGGTGTTCAACACCAGGTCACAGAGAGACATGGTGGTGGAGAAGTACCACGCCATCGAAGGCGCAGAGCAGACCCTGGGTCGGCTGGCCAACCACGTGTCGGCTCTGTTGAAACCGACGACCGAGAGTGGAGACTGACCATGGGCACGGTGTTTTTCAGCGTGACGATGTCCCTCGACGGTTTCATCGCCCCTGAGGGCATGGACCTGGACCACGGCGACGACCCTGGGTACCAGGACTGGATGAGCCTCTGGATGCAGCTGCAGCACTGGGTGTCCGAGCAGAAGTTCTTCCGGCAGAACCTCCGGCTCGGAGACGACGGCGAGACGGGCCGGGACAACGAGATCGTCGAGGAGACGTTCGACCGCACCGGGGTCAGCATCATGGGGAAGCGGATGTTCGACGGAGGCGAGCGGTATTGGCCCGAAGAAGCCCCGTTTCATACTCCCGTGTTCGTGCTCACCCACCAGGAGCGTGAGCCCTGGGAGCGTCCGGGCGGCACCACCTTCTACTTCGTCAACGACGGCATCGACAGCGCCCTGACCCAGGCCCGCCAGTCCGCCGGCGACAGAGACATCCGTATCGCCGGCGGCGCCGACGCCATTGTCCAATACCTCAACGCCGGTCTGGTCAACGAGTTCTCCATCGCCCTGGCGCCGGTCATCCTCGGAGCCGGGACCCGCCTGCTCGATGGGGTCGACCGGAGTCGGGTCGCCATCGAGATCGCTGAAGCCATCCACTCACCGCTGGTCACCCATCTTCGCTACCTGGTTCGCCCCCACTGAGTTCCCTGGTCTCGATCACGCTATCTCATTGGTCACAGGGCTGATCGTCATCGTCGCACTCCTTCGATGGCACGGAGTGGATACCGATCCCCCGCAGTGCTTTTCGATGTTCGACTACAGAGTGCCTTGCGGTTCTGGGCTGGCGTTCGCCGCCGGCGCAGCCGCCGCCGGCGCCGTGGGCTTGACTCTGTGGCTTGTCAGCCGTCGTAGATGATCCCGGTCAGGAAGAGCCGGGATCTGTCCTGCGCGGGCGAACGGAAACCCGCCCCTCTGATCGCTGGGATCTCGGAAGCGGGTAATCGTCTGTTCAGATGCCGCTTTCGGCGGCAGGCGGTGGGTGGAGGTGCGGGGAGTCGAACCCCGGTCCGTTGAGCCCTCAGCGAAGGCATCTCCGAGCGCAGTCGTCAGCGAGCTTCGGTCGTAGGGACTCTGACGACGAGTTTCCCTGCGCCTATCCGGGATTGGCTTGACCCCACGGTCCCGAAACCCCGTGGGGAGCATCCCGCTTTGCGGCGCCCGGTCCCCACCGTGCGGGAGTCGGTCGGGCGGACGGGCTGCTTATTTAGGCAGCCAGTGCGAAGTTATCTTCGGCACTTATTGGTTTTTCCGGTTTGTTGACGAGGCCCCGGAGACCCCGGCTCGCTTCCAACGCCTCAACACTCAACGTCGAAACCGTTTCACCCCCATCTGCGGGTTGTCACATAGGCTAACGGTCCTGGCGTCCTGTCACATCCCGCATTCTCAATGCAGGGCGTCACGTATACGTGACGCCCTGCATTAGGAACGCGTTTTTCGCGCCCTGGCCGCGGCTCGCTCCATCTCGCGGTCGTGGTCGCGCTCTTTGATGGACTGGCGTTTGTCGTAGGTGGTCTTGCCCTTGGCCAGACCCAGCTCCACCTTTGCCTTGCCCTCTTTGAAGTAGACCTGGAGGGGAACGAGGGTGAGACCCTTCTCGGCGATGTGGCCCCCGATACGGTCGATCTCGCGACGATGGAGAAGCAGTTTTCGCTCTCGCTCCGGTTCGTGACCACCCTCTCGGGCGAACTCATAGGGGGCGATGTAGGCGCCGATCAGAAACGCCTCGCCGTCCCTCACCAAGGCATACGAGTCCTTCAAATCGAGACGACCCTCGCGGAGGGACTTGACCTCCGACCCGACGAGCGCCAGCCCCGCCTCCACTGTCTCGACAACGGTGTAGTTGCGCCGGGCCCGGCGGTTGCTGGCGACGACCTTTACCCGCTCGGCCTGCCCGGCGCGGGCCATCAGACCGCTCCGGTCGGGATGTCCTCGCCGGTGCCGTCGGCCTCGCGCAGATATCGGCTCAAGCCGAGGAGAGACCCGATGACACCCGCTGCCGCCCCGAACAGGATGAACAGCAGGCCCCAGCGGAAGAAGAAGTCGGTACCCACGTCCAGACGGAACAGGGCGAACCCCTCGCTCGCCCTGGCGAGGCGCGTTGCCCCCAGCCATACCGTGAACACGGCCAGGGCAGCGCCGACCATGCCTTCGATCAGTCCCTCGAGGAGGAAGGGGATCCTGATGTACCAGTTGGAGGCGCCGACCAGCTTCATGATCTCGACCTCGTCACGTCTGGCGTATATGGCGAGACGGATCGTGTTGGCGATCAAGACCACAGCGGACAGGCCCAGGATGACCGCCATCCCGATGCCGAGGACATTGAGGACGCTGGAGAGGTTCTGCAACTGCTCGATCTGCTCCGCTGCCGTGTCGACGCGACGAACGACCTGCTGTTGTTGCTCCAGCTTGAACTTGGCCGACTGATGCAGCTCGATGGCGACCAGCTCTATCCGGATGGAGGCGGGGAGGATGGTGGGGTCGATGGCGAGCAGCTCGTCCTGGCCGGCGAAGATCTCCTGGTACTCGACCCAGGCCTGGGTCTTGTCCACGTAGAAGGCACCGTCCGGCTGCCTGACCTCCTCCCAGGTGAGAACCTCCTGGAGCAATGCCTGATGCGCTCCGGGAGGAACTCCGCTCGTGCCCTCGTCCTTGAGGAAGGCGATCACGTGCACGCCTTCCTGCCAGGCAAGGGTGTTGAGACGGAGGACTTCGTTCACGACCAGGGCACCAAACGCGAGGCTGAGGGAGATGAACACGGCCAGGATCGCCCCGGCCACCACCAGGAAGTTCCGCTTGAGGTTGACCAGTGCCTCTCGCAGGAGGAAGAAGAACCGGCTCATTCCTCGCCTTGCTCGTAGCGACCGGAGTGCTGGTCCCGCATCACCAGACCCTTCTCCAGGGCGACGACACGACGCTGCATGGCGTCGACGATGGCGAAGTCGTGGGTCGCCATCACGATGGTGGTCCCGGTCCGGTTGATCCGGTCGAGGAGCTTCATGATCCCGACCGAGGTCTTGGGGTCGAGGTTCCCGGTGGGCTCGTCGCAGAGCATGATTGGGGGCCTGTTGACGAAGGCCCGGGCAACGGACACCCTCTGCTGCTCACCACCCGACAATTGACGGGGATAACGGCCACCCTTGTCGGCCAATCCGACCAGATCGAGGACTTGGTCCACCTGAGGCGCGATCACCGAGCGGGGTCGTCCCAGCACCTCGAGGGCGAAAGAGACGTTCTCACTGACGGTCTTGTTCGGGAGCAGCTTGTAGTCCTGGAACACCGTTCCCACAGACCGTCTGAGATATGGGATCTTCCACTTGGGCAACGTGGTGATGTCCTTGCCCGCCACCCAGATCTTTCCCCGGGTCACACCCTCGTCCCTGAGCATGAGGCGGATCAAGGTGGACTTCCCCGACCCGGAAGGGCCGACGAGGAATACAAACTCGCCTTTTTGGATGTCGAGGGACACGTCGTGGGCGGCAACAGTCCCGCCCTCGTAGACCTTGGTTACATGCTCGAGACGAATCATGGGGGTAAGAGGAGTGTCGCAGGCTTCACTGGCTCATCTGCGGACCTCGAGGACGGTAACGGCCTCGAACCGGTTACGCGGAATCTGACCCGGCTTCGTGGCCGGCCCGTCTCCACCTGAGATAGGCCTCGACGAAACCCATGAGGTCTCCGTCGAGCACCCCCTGGACGTTCCCCACTTCGTGGTCGGTGCGGAGATCCTTGACCATCTGATACGGCTGGAGCACATAGGATCGGATCTGACGGCCCCAGGCGGCCTCCCCCTGCTCGCCGCGGATCTCGTCGAGATGGGCCAGTCTCTCCTGACGGGCCCGGTCGGCGAGACGGGATTGGAGGATCGCCATCGCCTTGGCTTTGTTCTGCAACTGGGAACGCTCGTTCTGGCACTGGACCACGATCCCGGTGGGAAGATGGGTTATCCGCACCGCGGAATCGGTGGTGTTGACGTGCTGGCCCCCTGCGCCCTGGGAGCGGTAGGTGTCGATGCGAAGGTCGTCCTCGTCGATCTCCACCTTGGCCTGCTCGCCCAGGTAGGGCACGACATCGACGCCTGCGAAGGAGGTTTGGCGACGTGCGTTCGAGTCGAACGGGCTGATCCGAACCAGACGGTGGACACCCCGCTCCGACTCGAGGGTTCCGTAGGCACGGTCGCCTTTGACGGTGAACGTGGCCGACTTGATGCCCGCTTCCTCCCCTTCGGTCACCTCCTCGACCGTGTAGCTGAAGCCCGCATCGGTGAGAAACCGCTGATACATCCGGGCCATCATCTCGGCCCAGTCCTGTGCATCCACTCCCCCGGCTCCGGCATGGACGCTGAGGATGGCATCGGACTCGTCGTACTCGTCGAAGAACAACGACTCGAGCTCGAGGGCGTCGAGCTGGCCGGAGACGTCGCTGAGCTCGGCGATGGCCTCTCGCCGTGATTCGGGATCACCGGCTTCGTCAGCCAGCTCGAGGAGGACCTCCGCATCGTCGATCTTCGACGTGAGGCTGCGCACCATCTCGAAGAGCCCCTCGTACCGGGCGAGCCGCTGACTCACGTTGCGCGCCTCGTCCTGGTCGTCCCACAGATCGGGCGCGGACACTCGTTCTCTGAGCGCCTCCAGCTCTCTCTCTTTGGCTTCCATGTCGAGAAATCCGCGCGCATCGACCAGTCGCTGCCGCAACTCGGCCAGGGTCAACTTGGGATCCGTGATTTCGAGACTCATCCTGCGTCCAGGTACCTGATACCCGGTACCCAGTACAGCGTCGTGGAGCGGCTACGCCGCACCGTGACAGCGCTTGTACTTCTTGCCCGACCCGCAAGGGCAAGGATCGTTACGGCCGATCTTGTCCGAGACGGCCTGCTTGGCGGGTTTGCCCCCGGTGGGGTTGGCCTCCACCCGCTGCGGCTCGGACTTGGGTTGGGCCAGCTCGACTCGGAACAGATAGCGGACCGCGTCCCGTTTCACCGACTCGACGAGTTCGGCGAACATGTCGTAGGCCTCACGCTGGTACTCCGTGAGAGGGTCTCTCTGTCCCATCGCCCGCAGCCCGATCCCGGCGCGCAGATAGTCCATCTCGGAGAGATGCTCGCGCCATTTGTTGTCGATCACCGAGAGCATGACCGATCGCTCCACCTGGCGGAGAACTTCGGATCCGAGCTCGGTCTCGCGCTTGGCGTAGGCGTCCAGAGCCTCTTCGACAACGTGGTCTACCACCTCATCGACGCCCCCGGTCTGGGTCGAAGGGTCGACCTCGGTCGGGTACACCTGGGTGAGCTCCCGCTGCAGGGCCTCCCAATCCCAGTCCGAACGCGGGACATCCGAAGAGATCTCGCCCTCGACAACGTCGGTCACCACCGTCTCGATCCACTCCCCGACGAGGTCGTCGCCGGCGGTTCCCTCCAGGATGGAGCGACGCCAGGTATAGATGACCTCGCGCTGGCGATTCATCACCTCGTCGTATTTGAGGACGTTCTTGCGTATCTCGAAGTTCTGCGACTCCACCTGGCGCTGGGCGCGCTCGATCGCCTTGGAGACCATGTTTGCCTCGATCGGCTGGTCCTCGGGCAGTCGGAGCCGGTCCATGATCCCGGTGACCCATTCCCCCTGGAACCGGCGCATCAGGTCGTCTTCGAGCGATAGGTAGAAACGGGACTCACCTGGATCGCCCTGGCGTCCGGACCGGCCACGAAGCTGGTTGTCGATGCGACGCGACTCATGACGCTCGGTGCCGACGACATAGAGACCGCCCGCGTCGATGACCAGCTGCTTGTCCGGGGCGATCTGGCTGTCGAACTCCTCGGTGAGCTTCGACTCGAGATCGGCATAGGACGGATCGTCGGGAGTGATCCCCCTTCGCTTCAGCTCGGTGCGAGCCATGCCGTCCGGATTGCCGCCGAGCATGATGTCCACACCGCGCCCCGCCATGTTGGTGGCCACCGTCACCGCAGCGGGCCGTCCCGCCTGGGCGATTATGTCGGCCTCCCGGGCGTGATGCTTGGCGTTGAGCACCTCGTGCTTGATTCCCTGCCGGTCGAGCTCTTTGGACAGTCTCTCCGACTTCTCGATGGAGACCGTCCCGAGCAGGACCGGCTGTCCCTTCACGGTGCGAGCGGCGACATCGGACACCACGGCGGCGTACTTGCCGTTCTCGGTCTTGTAGACGAGGTCGCCTTCGTCGGCCCGGGCAAGGGGGCGATTGGTCGGGACGGAGATCACCTCCAGCGAGTAGATCTGAGCCAGCTCGGGCGCTTCGGTCTCGGCGGTGCCGGTCATACCCGCCAACTTGTCGTAGAGCCGGAAGTAGTTCTGCAAGGTGATGGTGGCCAGCGTCTGGTTCTCCTCTTTGATGGCCACGCCCTCCTTGGCCTCGATGGCCTGGTGGAGACCCTCGGAGTAGCGACGCCCTTCGAGGACACGACCGGTGAACTCGTCGACGATCTTCACCTCGCCGTGATCTATCAAGTAGTCGACGTCCCTGAGGTAGAGCTCCTTGGCCTTGAGGGCGGCCTCGAGATGATGGACGAAGTCGACCGCGGCATGATCGAACAGGTTCTCCACGCCGAGCACCTGCTCGACCCGGGAAACACCTTCCTCGGTGGTCAGGACCTGGCGCTTGCGCTCGTCGACCTCGTAGTGGATGTCCTTTTGCAGACGGTTGGCGATCTTGGCGAAGTCGCGGTACCACTTGGCACTGTCCGCCAGGCGGCCCGAGATGATCAATGGGGTTCTCGCCTCGTCGATGAGGATGGAGTCGACCTCGTCGACAATGGCGTAGGTATGCCCACGCTGGACCCGGTCGGCCGCGCGCATCGCCATGTTGTCCCGCAGATAGTCGAAGCCGAACTCGTTGTTCGTCCCGTATGTGATGTCTGCGGCATAGGCCGGGTGACGGTCGGCGGGGGGCATGCCGTTTTGGATCAGGCCAACCTCCAGCCCGAGGAAGCGGTGAATCGCGCCCATCCACTCGGCATCACGTGAAGCCAGGTAGTCGTTGACCGTGACCAGATGAACCCCGCCACCGCCGAGTGCGTTGAGATAGGCGGGCATGGTCGAGACCAAGGTCTTGCCCTCACCGGTCTTCATCTCGGCCACCATCCCACGATGCAGGGCCGCGGCACCTATGACCTGAACGTCGAAGTGACGCTGACCGAGGACCCGTTTTGCCGCCTCCCGCACGACGGCGAAGGCCTCGACCTGAATATCGTCGAGCGATTCACCGGCAGAGACGCGATTCCGAAGCTCGGTTGTCTTGGCTTTCAGGTCCTGGTCGGCGAAACCTTCGAACTCGGGCTCCGCCTCGTTGACCGCGGCGACGATGCCCTGGAACTGTCGAAGGGTCTTGCCTTCCCCGGCACGCAGGACCTTGGAGAGGATTGGCATTGAGCCTCCATGCTACCGGTAGCCCCGATTTGACCCGTACCGACTGGCCCGTCGATTTGTCAGTGTTTCCCGCAGATCCGGCTCGCTGATCAGCACTGAGAGCTCTCCAGGGCTCAACGAATGTCGATCAGACCTTCTCTTTGCGCCCAGGTCACCGCTTCGAACCTCGACTTCAACCCGAGCTTGTCTAGCACGTTGCGCACGTGGTTGCGCACCGTGTTCTCCGAAATGAAGAGCTCGGCCGCGATCTCCTTGGAGGTCTTGCCCGCCCCGACGTGGCCGAGGATCTCCAACTCGCGCCCGGTGAGCTCGGGGCTGCGCGCCACGGCGTCGCCGTGATGACGAAGCAGGTCCCGCAACGCAGCGAACAACTTGCCCCCCATCGCCGGGGAGAGGGCTGCCCCACCGTCCAACACGTCGTGCATGGCGGCGACGAGGCGAGGCAGAGGGGTGTCCTTGGTCAGATACCCCGACGCCCCGGCCTTGACCGCGGCCAGCATGTCCTTGGCCGACTCGCTCGAGGTGAGCAAGACCACCTTCGTCTGCTGGGACGCCTTGAGGATGGCGCCGACGACTTCGGTTCCGGACATGCCGGGCATGAGCAGGTCGAGCATCACCAGATCCGGTCGATGCTCCCTGGCCATGTCGATCGCTTTCATTGCGTCGGCGGCGACGGCCTTCACCTCGAACCCCTCCTGCGAGAATGCAGCGCGGAGGGCCTCACGGAAAAGCTCGGCGTCGTCGACTATCACAACGGAGGCCATGTCAGCTCTCCGTGGATGGCCGGTGATTCATTTGTTCTCCCGAGCGAGTTGGCGGACTAGACACCATATCGGCCACAGTGGCCGATATCACAAGGGCTAATCGGCTCATTCCCGGGGTTTTCGCTGCCGAAAGCACCGTCGCCCCGGTGGTTACCACGTCGTCGACCAGCAGGACGGGGTCCTCGGCGGGTTCTCTCACACGGAACCCCGGCGGCGGCCGGGAGTGGTCACCCCCTGCGCGACGTATGGCGTGAATCGGGGCGGTGAGCGAGTCCAGGAGCGGCACCTCGAGGGCGGCGGCCAGCCTGAAACCGATCTCGCGGGCGGGATCGATCCCGTATCTGATCTGACGGGACCAGGCTCGGGGCACCGGAACGATGGGCAGACGGGGCACCCGCGGTGCGACCACATCCACCACCAGGTCCGCGAAGCGGGTGAGACCACGATACTTGAGGTCGTGGACCAGGCCCCGGGCGACGCCGGTGTGCTCGAAGGCCGCTACGAGCCTGATCCCTCCCTCGAGGATCCGCTCCGCAGCCGGTCGCAGATCCGCCCGGCAACGATCGCAGAGAAAGCCGCCGGAGAACGAATGACAGCCTTGGCAGATCATCTAGCCCACCCTATGGGGTGGGTTAGATGCGTACTAGGTACTTGGTACTTGGTACCTGGTCCAGATGTCCAAGTACCCAGTACTGAGTACCAAGTACCTCAGGTGCCCTCCTGCCAGCCGGACAGATAGGCGATCTGCTCCTCGGTGAGGCTGTCGAGACCGGCCCCCATCTGCTCCAGCTTGATCCGGGCCACCTCGTTGTCGATCTCGGCCGGGAGCGTGTAGATCTTGGGCTCGAGGTCGTCGACGTTGATCGCCAGGTACTCGGCCGCCAGCGCCTGGTTGGAGAACGACATGTCCATCACGTCGGCGGGATGGCCCTCGGCTGCGCCCAAATTGACCAGCCGCCCTTCCGCCGCCACCAGAATGCGCCGCCCGTCGGAGAGCTCGAATTCGTCCAGGTTGTTGCGGATCCCCCGGCGCGCCACCGATGCAGAACGCAGCGCAGCAAGGTCCAACTCGATGTCGAAGTGACCCGCGTTGGCCAGGATCACCCCGTCCTTCATGACATCGAAGTGCTCCATCCGCAACACGTGCTTGTTGCCGGTCACCGTGACGAAGATGTCGCCGACGCGAGCCGCATCGGCGGCTGTCATCACCCGATATCCGTCCATGACCGCGGTCAAGGCGCGAACCGGGTCGACTTCGACAACGATCACGCTGGCTCCGAGGCCGTCGGCCCGGTTCGCCACTCCGCGGCCGCAGTCCCCGTAACCGATCACCACGATGTTCTGTCCGGCGAGGAGGACGTTGGTGGCCCGGATTATCCCGTCGATCGCCGATTGCCCCGTCCCGTAGTGGTTGTCGAAGAGGTGTTTGGTCGCCGAGTCGTTCACCGCGACCACCGGCACCCGGAGCGTGCCGTCGGCCGCCATCGCCTTGAGACGGATCACACCGGTGGTCGTCTCCTCGGTGGAGCCGATCACCTCGATGTCACGACGGTCGGTGTGGAGCAGGGTGGCCAAATCGGCGCCGTCGTCCATGGTGATGGCCGGCGCGTGGTCGAGCACCGCATTGATGTGCTTGTAATAGGAGTCGGCACCCTCGCCCCTGATGGCGAAGACGGGGATGCCCTCTGCGACGAGGGCGGCCGCCACATCGTCCTGGGTCGAGATTGGGTTGGAGGCGCAGAGAAGGGGGTCGGCGCCGCCGTCCCGAAGCGCCAACATCAAGTTTGCCGTCTCCGCGGTGACATGGAGACAGGCGGCGACCACCAATCCGTCCAGCGGCTTCTCTTTGGCGAAGCGCTCCCGCACAGTGGCCAGGACCTGCATTCGACGTCCGGCCCAGTCGACTCTGCGGGCGCCGTCTTCGGCGAGGGCGGGATTGGCGATGTCGTAGTTCATCTCAGTCCTTCACTAGGAGTTTCTTCAGTTCTTCAATGGTTTCGACCGGCACCGGGTCGACACCCGCCTCGACGGCCAGCATCCAGGACACCAGGTCGCCGCAGACCGTGAGCGACATCAACCTGGCGAGCTCCGTCTCACCATGGGCCGGCACCTGGGCCAACCAGGGCACGGCGAATTCGGTCAATGCCGAAGTGTGCTCGAGACGCGATCGAACCCGGGGGTGATCGGCCGGGTCGGTGAGGGCGACGATGCCGATGAGGTCCTTGGTGATCTCGGGCAATGTCTCCCAACCCACTATCTCGTTGTGGTCGAGCTCGGGGAGCAGCGACCACCAGGCCGGCATCTTCGCATTCTCGTTGATCTGGGTCTTCCACCGCTGGGCGGCCGTGCCGCTGATCGGCCCGCCTCCGTAGACGATGGTGAGACGACCGACCAGGCCCTTGGCCAGATCTGAAGCCATGGCCCATGTCACCGACTCCTCGCTGACCGCCCCGTCGACAAGGTCGGCGGCCTCTCCCAATGCAGGTCGCTGGTCGGAGAGCACTCCGAAGGAATGAAGCACCCGGGCAACCGCACCGGCGAGATAGCCGATGGCGGCTCGAGGCTGCAGCCCGCCGGGAACCGGGAGGGTGGGCCACCCGTTCTCGACGGTCAACTCGCCGAGACGGCCCCCGGTGGTGATGGTGACGATCGGCAGGTCCGCTTCGGAAGCAGCCGCCACCACGTCGAGGGTCTCCTCGGTGTTGCCCGAGTATGACGCTGCGACCACGGCCGGCTTCACCCGGGCCGCCCAACCGGGGAGAGGGGCATAGCCCTTCTGCACGGCCACCCTGCCTTCGCTGCCCACCGCCAAGGCTGCGCCGAAATCGCCTGAGATCCCGGAGCCCCCCATCCCGCCGACCAGGACCTCGGCGCTGGGAGCGAGATCCGGCACAACCAGATCCCGAGCCCAGCGCAGCTGATCGCCCAGGGTCCGGATCATCTCCAACATCTCACTCATCAGGTCCACCTTCGGCCTCTTCGACCAGCATGACGGGGATTCCGTCCTGCACCGGGTAGCGGCGGCCACATTCGGTGCAGACCAGATGTGAGGTGGCCTCGTCCTCGCTCAGGTCGGACTTGTCCACCGGGCACACCAGGATCGCCGCCAACTGCGGGTCTATGAGACTCAATGGCCCTCCTCGAGTGTCGCGGTCAACTGTGCCACCGTCTTCTCCAGTGTCTCTTCGTCACCGGCCTCCACGTTGAGACGCAACAGCGGCTCGGTGTTGGACGGGCGCAGATTGAACCAGACTTCCCCGAGGTCCACCGACAAGCCGTCGACATGGTCGACCGCGGCGTCGGGGAACATCGCCTCCACCTTTGCCATCGACTTCGCCGGATCGGCGACCACGAAGTTGATCTCTCCTGACGCCCGATACGGCTCCACCTCGCGGCGGAGGGTGGAGAGGGGGCGACCGTCCTCGGACATGACCCGGAGCAGGACCAGCATGGCGAGCATGCCCGAATCGGCCCGATAGTTGTCGGCGAAGTAGTAGTGGCCACTGTGCTCGCCCCCGAACACGGCTCCCGACTCGGCCATCACCTGCTTTATGTAGCTGTGCCCGACCCGGGTTCGTATCGGGTTCCCCCCGGCGGCACGGACGGTCTCGGGAACGGCGCGCGAGGTGATGAGGTTGTGGATGATCGAGGCGCCGGGATGACGTTGCAGCATCCAGCGGGCGATGAGGGCGGTCACCGTGCTTCCACTCACTGCCTCCGCCTGGTCGTCGATGAAGAACGCCCGGTCGGCATCCCCGTCGAAGGCGACACCGAGGTCATGGCCGCCATTTCCGACCATCGCGATCAGATCGCGGAGGTTCTCCGGTTGGATCGGATCGGCCGGGTGGTTGGGGAAGGTCCCATCCGGTTCGAGGTAGAGCCCGTCGAGAGTGGCGGCTATACGCGAGAAGACCCTGTCCACGGTCACCCCCACCATGCCGTTCCCTCCGTCCACCGCCACCCGGAGCGGCCCGATCGTAGAGGCGTCGACCACCGAGAGCAGGTGATCCACGTAGTCGTCGCTGGCGTCGGCAGTGCGCACCGAGCCCTCGGTCGCGGCCGATGGAGACTCCCCGCGGACAACATCGGCTTTGATCTCGGAAAGCCCTGTTTCCACGCCCACCGGGGCTGCGCCGGCTCGGCACAACTTCAACCCGTTGTACTGCGGAGGGTTGTGCGATGCGGTGATGATCGCCCCCGGGACCTCGTGTTTGCCCGAATAGAAGTAGACGAGATCGGTCGGCACCCGCCCCAGGTCGATCACGTCGGCGCCGGCCCGGGTCATCCCGGCGACCAGCCCGGCGAAGAGCCCGTCCGAGGACTCCCGGCAATCGCGTCCGACCGCGATCCGGTCGGTGGCAACCAGAGAGACGAAGGCCCCTCCCACCAGCCGGAACAGTTCGGGATCCACCTCCCCGTTGTCGGTGCGGCCGCGGATGTCATAGGCCTTGAACACTGTGTCGGGGTCCATCGGCGGCGAAGTCTAGGGGTGGGTCTATCCCATGGTCATTCCTACACTGCCGCCACCGATGAGCTCGACCTTCTCGATTGTGGTCCCCGTGTACAACGAGGCCGCATTCATCCCCCGGGCTCTTCCCGCCCTCATCGAGCAGTTGGAGGGTCTCGATGAGACGTACCGCATCCTCATCGTGGAGAACGGATCCAACGACGAAACCGCGGAGGTGACGCGGCGGGTCGCCGGGGACCACCCGGTAACGGTGCTCTCCCTCGAGGAGCCCGACTATGGAGCCGCGATGAGGGAAGGGTTCCTCGAGGCCGACGGTGACTGGGTGGTCAACTTCGACATCGACTATTTCTCCGTCGACTTCCTGAGACATGTCCTCGAGCTCGAGGGCATCGACCTTGTGATCGCTTCGAAACGGGATCCGGGTTCGGAGGACCGACGCCCGCTGATCAGACGGATCGCCACCCGGGTCTTCAACCTGCTGCTCCGCAGCATTCTCGGTTCGCGGGTCAGCGACACCCACGGGATGAAGGCGTTCCGACGCGAGCTGGTCGACGCCCTGGCGCCGCAGGTGGTGAGTCGCCAGGATCTCTTCGACACCGAGCTCGTGGTCAGAGCAGAGCGTGCCGGCTACCGCATCGAGGAAGTGCCGGTTGTCGTCGAGGAGATGAGAGTGGCGAGATCGTCACTGGTGAAACGGGCCCCAAGAACGGTGATCGGGCTGTTCAGAATCCGAAGCATTCTGAGTTCCGAGCTATGAGCTACGAGCAACGAGCTATGAGCTACGAGCTACGAGTCAGAGCGCGTCTTTCTGGCCCGTTGCTCGTTGCTTGTCGCTCGTTGCATATCCCCTACCCCAGAGGACTGCACCCAACAAGACGACCACACCCACGAGCGTGGCTATCTTCCCTCCGTTCTCCGCCCAGGTGTCCTCGAACTCGAGCACCACGTCCTCGGCGGTGGGCACCACCACCATGAGAGATGGTGTGGCCCGCCACGGACCGTCTGCGCCTTGGGCGGTCCAGTTCGGGAAGTAGGACACCTTGACCAGGTGAGGGATGCCCACCGCGGTGGTCGTGAACGAGATCCGATGGTTCTCGACGACGACGTCACTGACTGCGCCATCGGGAACGTCGAGTTGGACGGTTGGCCGCTGCTCCAGCGTCTCGATCCGAGGCCAGTCTTCGGGGCCGTCGGCAACGACCCAACGATCGAGATTGTCCACGTCGTCGTACCAATCGAGGGCCATGTCGAAGAAGCTGGGCAACTCACGGCCGTCGGAGGCGGTGACAGTTGGTGCCCCGGTCAGAGAGGCGAACACGTTGCGCTCTGGCACCTCGTAGACGGCGGGGAGGAACGTCGCCGCCTCGACCAGCTCGCTCTCGGGAAGTCGATAGATGGTGAAGGGGCCTGCGGTGGACTGCCTGGTCAGCTCGGCGAAGCCGTCGGCTCTCTCCGTCGCCTCGGGGGTCACCGCCACGTAGTAGTCGACGCCGAACAACTCGAGGTGCTTCAGGCCACGCTCCATCTCGCCGGTGTGATAGGTCAGCCCCGGGATGGGATTGGACGGTCTCTCCGACATCTCCGAGGAGGTGATGAAGTGAAACGGTGTGGTGAGCGACGACTCGAAGTAGAGGCCTTCCATGGAGGGATGCGAGCCCTCGGTCCAGTACGGGATGAGCATCGGCGACATCGGCGTCCCGTAGACCCCTAGTTCCTTGTTGGCCGCCTCCCAGTGCACCCTCCCCGCCGGCAGGGCGTCGATCTCCATCATCAGAGCCTCGTACTCGGGCCAGGGCTCCTTCATCTCATAGCCTTCGTAGTTCCATCTCGCCCAGCCGTCGACGAAGGTCACCCCGGAGAGCGCCCCGAGCACCACGACCGTGACCATGGTCCCGGTGAGAAAGGTGCGGGTGGACAGGGTCGAACCCCACATGTAGGAGACCGCGACCAGGATTGCCCCGGCGACGGCGACCGGCACCCACGCCCACGCCGGGAAGTCCCCGGAGTCGGCCACGAGGGATGAGGCGACCACGGTCACGAGTGCGATGAGGGCGCGCGGCCAGTGAGCGGAGACCCGTGAAGGGAGTCTCCGGGACAGCCAGATCACCACCGCCCCGGCTCCCACTGCGGCGAAGAACGCCACCCCGAAGTACCAGTAGGGGAGGAGCCGGCCGTTCCAGAGCTTCCATCGCTCCCCCCCGAACACACCGGGGAGCAGGTCGGGCATGATGTGGGGAAGGGGGAAGTAGAGGACGGGAAGGATCGTCGCCGCCAGTAACGGGGCGGCCCGGGCGGTGCGACGCCCAACCCAAATCGCCCCCGGTATCGCAAGGGGCAGGAGGAGCCACAACTCGACCGGGAAGACGTCCTTCCACCCGGACAGCGGCGTCCAAGCCATGTCCGAGGTGAACCCGATCCTGGCGATCAGTGGCAATGCCCAGAAGGCGGCGATGGAAAAGCCCCAGGCCCAGATGGCGACCGTTCGCCAGAAGCCCTTCCGCCAGGGCAGGACGAACAGGGAGGCGAAGACGACCACGATCGTTGTGAGCACATGGGAGAGGGCGGCCACGGCCAGTGCCAGGGCGGCCCACTTGACGTACCTGCGATCGTCGCGCACTGCCCGGATCAACAGGCCCAGGTAGAGCAGCGAGAGAGCGAACGACCACGAGTAGGCGAATTCGCCGGCCAGCGTCGAGGCGATGTTGCCGCCGTATATCGAGTAGCTCTCGAAAAAGGCGAACACCACTCCCGCCCCGGCGGCAACCAGCGAGACGTGCCTGCCCAGGCGCATCGAGCGAGCCAGGTAGTAGGCGGCCGGAGGGGTGGCCAGGAGCCCGAGGACGGTGACGACCTTGAAGGCGACGCCGTAGGGCATGAACAGGTCGAAGAGGACGATGGTCAGGGAGGGCAACGGGAAGTAGAAGTAGAAAGCAGGGAAGCCGGCGAACCAATCGTTGGACCAGCCGAGGATCCTGCCCTCGGGAAGAAGGTGGTCGCGCAGGTAGGCCGGGCCGAGCACATGTGCCCCCATGTCCCCGCCGGTGGGCGTGGTGGACGAGACGATCCACCATGGGTTCATCACCACGAAGATGACGAGTGAGATCCCGGCGAGGGTGAGGGCTACTGGCCAGGAGGGGGACCGAAGACCCGCCCGCAGTGAGGTCACGCCCGATGCTGTCGGACGATCTCCAGGACCTGGGAGATGTCGATCTCCTCGCCATCGCGGTTCCACCACCGCTCCTCACAGTGGTGACAGGCATAGAAGAGCACTTGAGTCCCGTCCGGGAGGACGTGCTCGATCTCCATCACGTCAGGCTTTGAGCACTGTGGGCAGTCCATATCGTCTCGACCTCGGGCAGGGGGATATCGTACGGTTCTCCCGCGATTACAACAATGATTCCTCGTCGAGGAGGCGCCCCACATAGCGGCTCCGCCGTCGCCCATTCTCGGTCCAATAGGCGTACCAATACGGCCCATGGGGGCACGTGGTGCATCCTGTTTTCCCGCATCGAACCGACTGTTGACGCATGTGAACCTTCGGATGGCCCTCTGCGCTGAGAGCGCCAGAGCCTTGTAGCTGAGCCCTGGTCAGTATGAGGAGACGGCGAAGGTCGTGCTCGTCGAGATCTTTGACCGCATCCAACAGGTCGCGGTCGAGGGCCATCAGGCCACTGAGAGCGGTGCGAACAGCCGCGTCACCGTGCGCCGGTCGGTGAGCGTCCACCCGAGGGGAGGGATCATCCTGTCGGCGTGGTCGGCGCACATGGCGTACCCGTGTCGCTCGAGGCCGTTGACGAGATCGTCCATCCAGACCGAACTGTCGGAATAGGAGAACGTCATTACGGCGGCAGCCGGCGAGCCGCAACGGGCACAACTGAGAATCATGCGGGAAACGGTAGGAGTTGGAGCCTCCCCGTTCAAGGATCCAACCGCTCCAGGGCACGATCGGGCAATCCGGGGAAGCGGGTGGCCTCCCCCGCCTCCGAGACGATCAAGGTGCAGGGGACCATGTCGATGCCCAAGTCGGCGAACAGACCGGGCTCGGATTCCCATCTGATCTCGACGAACCCGGAGGGGCCGAGCTGTTCGACGAGACCGGCCCGCGCCGGGACACAGTCGGCACAGGTGGACGACGAGAAGAGGTAGACGCCCGGGCCGAGCCCACCTGCCTCGCCCGCTTCCCGAGGGCCCGGCCGTCGCAAGATGACGGCGACGAGGACGACGAGCAGGGTGCCTCCTGCCACGATCCCGAGTCTGAGCCAGACCTCACTCATCGGGCAGCGGAACGCCAACGCTGTACGCGGTCGCGGTCGGGGTGACAGTCACCGATAGGGGAACGAGCGCACCTTCGCCTCTCACCGAATACGCGTTGGCCCCGCCCTCGATGGCGGCGACCTCGATGACCGTCCCGGCTGGGACGTCGTATTGCCGCGCCGCCGACTGGTCGCGGTGGGCGGTGACGATCACGGTTGCGTCGTCCAGCCCTGCATTGAGCACCACCGTGCTCCCGGTGTCTCCCGGAGCAAGGCCGGCGGCGGGAAGAAACCACCTCGAGGCCGTGGATGGGGCACCGCTGGTGATGGCGACCCCGGTATCGGAGGTGCTGCGCAGGAATACGGCGACCGGTTGGGTCGATACCACCCTCATCGCCGAGGCCACCTCGAAACCGAGCTCGCCGAGCGAGATGACGGAGATCCCCCGGGCCGGCACCACTCCCTCCTGGAACGCCTCGACCACCCCCTCGGGGCCGTATACGTCCAACTGGTACTCGACCTCGGCAGCAACAGCGGTCGAGATGACCAGGTCCCCTCCCGCCGCACCGGCGGGGATGGGCACAAACCAATCGAGGGCTGGCGCCACCGAGCGCCATAGAGCGACGTCCGCGCCAACCCCGTAGCGGCCTGCTGCCATCACACTGCCGCTGACCGCCTCGATCGTGATCGACAGCGACTCCCGCCCGGGCAGGATCTCGGAGAGGTCGAGCACTTCCGACGATCGAGACGGGACCGAGATCCCGCGCAATTCGGGAACCGCTTCCAGACCGGACTCGGACTGCACGATCAGGTCGACCACCGCCTCGCCTGCATAGGGATTCATGAGGTGGACCTGGTACTGGACGTCGCTGACCGTGGAGCCGCCGGCGAGCAAGGTCTGCTGGATCGGGGTGGAAAGGCATGCCTCGAGGGCGACCGATTCGGTTCCCATCAGCAAAGAGCCCGCCGCCGAATCGGGCCCGGGGAGCTCGGCCAGACCGGCGGCAGTGCCCACGGCGGCGACATCGGCGAGGGCAATGGCGGTAGATCCCGATGCACCGGTCGAGAAAGGAATGGAGCCGACCGGACCGCCGCCGAGAAAGGCGGTGAAACGCCCCTCGCCATTGGTGCGGGAGGCTATGCCGACGGTCGTGCTCCTCCCACTCCCCTCCTCGACCGGGCAGACGGCCACCGCGGGCGGATCGACGGCTGCAGCAGGATCCGTCTCTGGGGGGTCCGCGGCCGGCGTGACCAGCACGACGGCGGTCATGACGGCCAAAATGAGAGCCAAGAATGCCCTGATCATCGCCGCAACCTCGCAAAGACCACCAGGAAGAGCGCCAGGACGAAGAGACCGGCCGCCAGGTATGGAGCCCATCTCAAGTATCCCCCGGCGTTGAACCTCGCCTCCCCATCATCAGCAGAGACCGTGGTGAACCAGGAGGACTTCTCCGCTTCCGGTCCCCATCCGTGCGAGTAGTTGACGCGGATGGCCGCCCTGTCCGGCCTGGCGAGGCCTGCAAACCCGGCCCCTTCCTTCTGCCAGACGATGTTCTCGCCCACCGCGGCCAAAGGCAGTGCCGCCGGGTTCTCGAACACCCTCGCGCCGGTGGCGAGCGGGGTGGGGATCAGGTCGAGCTGGGAATCGAGGATCGTGTCCAACGGCGAACTTTCGCCTTCGACGACGACCCATCCGATCGAAAACTCGGAGAGAAGGAGGCCGGGTCGCAACTCCCCTCCGCCGGCTATGAGGTCCAGTGCACCGTCGAGCTCGTCGTCACCTTCCTGCCGGTCCGGCAGCCACACCTCGTCGAGGGTCGATCCCGCCCCATCCAACAACCGGTACCAGACACCCGGGCCGGGCCGCACTTCTCCGGGGACCAAGCTCCGATCGCTCGAGACAACCAGGATCCGCTGTGCTCCCCCGGTGTCGGCCAGGGTCGAGGCAAAGGCGTATCGGTCGTTCACATCACCGGCAGGCAGGCCGAGCCGCCCGTCGAGCAGGCTCAGGGCGGAGACGAGCAAGATCGCGGTGGCGGCGATCGACGCCAGCAGCCGGCGAGGCTCGATGCTGAGCCGATCGAATGCCGCGGACACCACTATCCCCGAACCGAAGGACGCCAGGATCAAGGCCGCCTCCTCGACACCCGGCCCGCCGAAGGGAAGGCGAACCAGAAGAAGGCCACCCAAACCGACAACTGCCCCGAAGAAGCCGAGGCGGCGGGTACGGCCGTCGACGAGCATCATCGGGACGGCGGCGACAGCAATCAGGACCGGCCACCAATCCGGCACGATCAGTCCCAGCCGCCGCTCGACGTCGAACAGCCACCCCTGATCGTCGTAGATGAAGCCTGCGGCCAGAATCCCGGCGGGAAGGGTGGCGAGCCCGAGCAGGATCGACGACCGGCTCCCCCCAACGAGACGCCAGAGCACGGCTGACGCCAGAGGGACGACACCCAATAGCGGGGACACTGCGGTGAGCAGGGTCGTCCAGACCAGGGCCCAGCCGACATGAGTCATCCAGCTCTTGCCCTGATCATCGGTATGAAGGACCACCGATCGAACGGCCCAGGGGAGCAGGCCGGCCGCGCCCAGAGCGAGCCAGGAACCGGATCCGACCGCGAGCGCGGTCCCCGGGCCGGCCAGGATCACCAATCCGGACAGATAGCGCCCCGGGCCCCGGAACCCGAGACGCCCGGCGAGACGTCCCATCCCGAGCACGGCCATCACCGCAAACACGAGAGTGACGATGGTGCGGGCCGCGCCCTCGGCTCCGAACCAGAGGAACGAGAGAAGCCCGGTGAGCCCGACGGCGGGATGCACCGCGTCAGCCGAGCCGAGCCCGGAGTCGTTCCATCCGGCGAAGAAGCGATCGGCTGCAACGGTTGGCGCCTCGAACGGGAAGCTGAAGCCGGTGTTGGGGACCCCGACGAATGGGATCGACCATGACGCGGCCAGCACGATCCCCGCCGCCAGGAGGGCTCCCCAGATGCCCGGGCTGGACCAGACCCTTCTCGTCCCGCGCGCCAGGGCCTGGTCGTCGTCGAACACGGAGAGGACCAGATCGGTGATCTCCGAGCCAACCTCACGCAATCGGACCGAGCCTCGCGCCTGGAATCGGAACAGCTCCTCGTCCCCGGTTGCCCGCACCAGGCGGAAACGCCGGCGCAGAGCCATGGTCGAGGGCAGATGCGCGATGTTCCACAGCCAACTGGCGAGGTGCCGAACACCCACCCTCCAGCGGAACAGAAGGAGGTTGACCAGAGAGTCGATCACCGAGACCATGATGTCGAATGGAATGACCCAGAGCAGGGTGATTGGCCGGTAGGCCTTGAGCATGGCCCTCAGGCGCCCCGCCTCCTCGCGCCAGCCCGATCCCTGTTCTTCACACCGGGCTTGGTGATACACCTCCGACGAGGGAACGGTTATCACCCGGCCTCCGGCGAGACGGACCCGCTGTGAGAAGTCGAGCCCGGCGGCCACCGGCTCCAGCAGCTCGTCCAGCCCCCGCAGCCCCTGGGCGAGGTCGCGGCGGACCAGCATCGACACCGAGGACACGAACGCGACCTCGCGCACCACGTCATACTGCTGGAGGTCGATCTCACCTTCGTCCAGCCCTGAGAAGGGATCGCCGAACACGTCGGTTGCGCTCCCAATCGACTCCAATTCGTCCCTGGTGCCTGCGAAGAGGAGCTTCGACCCTCCGAGAGAGGCGTCGTTGCGACCCAACTCGGCAACCAGAGCGGCCAGGGCGTCGGGACGGGGCCTGGCATCGGAGTGGAGGATCCACAGATAATCGACCTCGGAGTCGGTCCCGACGATGGCCTCCTCCAACGTCTGGATCAGCCCGACACCAGAGGGCAGGTCGTCTTCCGGCGCGCCGATCACGACCACCTCGTGGATGCCGTCATAGACTTGACGGTCGACGGTGGCCAGGGCCGCCTCCAGGTCGGCACCCTCCACCATGGTGACGATCACCTTGACTCGGGGCGCGTCCGGTGGCGCCAATGGTGTCGATTCGTCCGCGATCTGCGGAGCTGAAGCACTAGTCATGCGGGAGGACATTGTGAACCGGACGCCGTCCCTGAGCAATACCGAGGGAGAAGATGCAGGTCGTTGAGCTGTCGGGCGGGGTCGGTGGAGCGCGGCTGGCGCGCGGGCTCGATGCAATCGCCGAGGTCGACTTGACCGTCGTGGTCAACGTCGGGGACGACCTCCCCACCCATGGCCTGTACGTTGCCCCCGACCTGGACACGATGGTCTACACGCTGGCCGGGCTGGAAGGCCCCAACGGTTGGGGGCGAGCCGATGACAGCTTCATCGCCAACACCGAATTGGCCCGATTCGGCGTCGACAACACCTTCCGACTCGGTGATCTCGACCTGGCCTTGAAGATCTTCCGCACCCACCGCCTGGGGATCGGCGAGACGTTGGCTGAGGTAACCGACAAAGTCCGATCAGGCTTCGGGATCGAGGCCTCCATCTTGCCTGCGTCCAACGACCCGATTCGAACCATGGTCACGACGCGCGACGGAGAGAGGTTGACCTTCCAGGAGTACTTCGTCGGCCGGGGTCATCGGGATCCGGTACGGGAGGTCGAATTCGCCGGCGCCGGCGCCGCCGCCCCCGCCCCGAGGGTCGTCGAAGCAATCGGGGCCGCCGACCTGGTCGTCATCGGGCCTTCCAACCCACCCTTGTCCATCTGGCCCATCCTCGCCGTCCCGGACATCGAAGGAGTGGTCCGCGATCACCCGCGGGTGATCGCGGTCAGCCCTCTGATCGGGGGAAAGGCGCTGAAGGGCCCGGCCGACTCGGTGATGGCAGATCTCGGGCTCGGCGCCGGCACCCAAGCCGTCCTCGCCTCCTATCGCCACCTCATCGACATCCTGATCGTCGACAGGAGCGACGACACAGACACCGGACAGTTCGACGGTGTCGAGGTGGTGGCGCGAGACACGAGAATCCCCGGGCTGAGAGAGGCGAGGTTGCTCGCCGAGGCGATACTGGGTTCATGACGCTACAGATCCTGCCTCTGACCGGGATCGGAACCGTGGTTCCGGGTGACGACCTGACCGAGGTGCTGGCTTCCGCCCTGGAGCGTCTCGCCCCCGAGCGGGGCGACGTCCTGGTTGTCACCCACAAGATCGTCTCCAAGGCCGAAAACCGGGTGGTTACCGTGGTTGGCGACGAGGAACGATTCAAGCGAGCGTTGGTCGAGTCCGAGGCGGTCTCGATCGTCAGACGCCGGGGGGATCTGGTCATCGCCGAGACCAAACACGGGTTCATCTGCGCCAACGCCGGAGTCGACCGCTCCAACGCCGAGCCGGGGACCATGATCCTCCTCCCTGATGACCCGGACCGGTCGGCCCACAGGATCCGGGCCCGACTCGAGCGGCGCCTGGGGGTCGACCTACCCGTGATCATCTCGGACACATTTGGCCGGCCGTGGCGCCGGGGCCTGACCGACGTCGCCATCGGCGTGTCCGGACTAGACGCCGTCGTCGATCTGAAGGGCACTCGCGACTGGGCCGGACGGGAGTTGGAGGTGACCGAGATCGCCGTCGCCGACGAGCTCGCCGCAGCAGCCGACTTGGTGATGGGAAAGGCGTCCGGCGTGCCGGCTGCATTGATCAAGGGCTACCAGGGCCCTCGGAGCGAGGGAAGGGGGGCCGACCTGGTGCGGAAACCCGAGGAGGATCTGTTCAGATAGCTACGAGCTACGAGCTACGAGCTTCGAGCTACGAGCCAGAACGCGCTCTGGCTTATTGCCTAGGGCTTGAGGCCTGAGGCCGGGCTCTGGGCTATGCCCCCGGTCGGCCCAGACCCCAATAATCCAGTCCTACCGCCCGCACTTTCTTCGGGTCCAGCAGGTTCCTCGCGTCGACCACTCTGTGGCCCCGCATCACTTTGGCCACGTCGAGCAGGTCCACCGTCAAGAACTCGGGCCACTCGGTGGCGATCAACAACACATCTGAATCGGTGGCTGCAGCCACCGGGTCGGGAGCCATGGTCAGCAGATCGGTCTCGGCCTCGGGGTCGTAGGCCACGACCTCGGCCCCGTCGGCCTCGAGAAGTGCGGCGATGCGCATCGCAGGCGACTCTCTCACATCGTCGGTCCCCGCCTTGAAGGCGATGCCCCACATGGCGATGCGCCGTCCTCTCAGACCCCCGCCGGCCGCCTGGCGCACCTTGTCGGCCACCCGACGTCGCTGCTCCTCGTCGGCCACGATGACGGCTCGCAGGAGCTCGAAGTCGTAGCCGGCGTCCTCGGCTACTGCGATCAGCGCGGCCGTGTCCTTGGGGAAACAGGATCCGCCGTATCCAGGCCCAGGCTGAAGGAAGTGGCGGCCGATGCGATGGTCCATGCCGAGGCCGTCGACCACGTCGAGGATGTCGGCTCCGACAGCCTCACAGACATTGGCCAACGTGTTGACAAAGGTGAGTCTCGCCGCCAGATATGCATTGGAGGCGTACTTGATCATCTCGGCAGAGGTCGGATCGGTGATGACCACCGGCGCGTCGATACTGCGATACAGATCGGCCACCGCCTTTGCATCGGACTCCTCCCACGCCCCGACGACGATCCGGTCCGGCTCGAGGAAGTCGGCCACCGCCCGGCCCTCGCGCAGGAATTCGGGATGGGAGACGATGCGTGCCGGGCTGCCCAGATCGGCCAGCCTCTTGCGAAGAGATGCGACAGAGCCGGGTGGCACGGTCGACTTGATCACGAAGATCGTGCCCTCCTCCACCTCATTGGCCAACTCGTCGACGACGCCGTGGACGAAACGTAGGTCGGCCCGCCCGTCCGGCCCCTCCGGGGTGGGGAGGGCGAGAAAGACGAAGCTCGCGCCGGCCGCCGCCTCCTTGTTCGAGGTGTGGAAACTGATCAGGTCGCGCTCGATCGCCTGGGAGAGCAGGTCGGGCAGGCCATCTTCGTAGATGGGCACTCCGCCGCCGCGGAGAAGCTCGACTCGCTCGGAATTCGATTCGCCGAGCCGGACCCGATGACCCAGGGTGGCGAGACCGCCACCGGTCACCAGGCCGACGTAGCCGGCTCCGATGATTGCTATGTCCATCCCACCCTCATCCTAGGTCCCAGTCGATTCCGATCAGGAGGCGTCGGCGCCGACGATCACGACGGCGTCGAACTCGTTATCGACCGAACCGAACTGAACTACACCAAAACCCAGCTGTCCCACGATCTGGTTGCCGGCCTCGCTGCCTTTGGGGACGAGGACGGTCGTGTGGGCATAGTCCCTCGCGTCTGCGTTGCCGACGCCGGCGATCTCGAACCCTCTCTCGGCGAGACGCTCGGACATAGCGACGGCAGCGCCGACCACGCCGTTGCCGTTGAGTACGTGAATTCGGAGAGGTGCCGCTGCCACGGTCGCCGCGCCTGAGGTGAACGCTTCGATCATCGCCGTGGCCTCGGGCTCGGCCGCCCGTACCACTGAGGCGCCACCCACATCGTCGCCGTACACGGGGAGGGTGTGGCCTTCCACATTCCCGGTGACCAGATTCCGGAAGTCCCACGCCAGCGATGCGATCGAGGAGGCGGCCAGGCCTGCGTCGACGGTCATGTGCTGGGCGATCGAGCCGGCGATCTGGCCCGCCTCGGCAATCGAGCCCGGCGTCTTCAGCTCGGCCATGATGGCCCGGACCACCTCTTGCTGACGTTGGGTGCGACCTATGTCGTTTGCCTCGACACTCACCCAGCGCTCGTTTTGGTATTCCTGGTAGTTGCGGGACCGGGCATATGCAAGAGCCTGCTCTCCGTCCAGGATCTGGATTCCCGCCTCGACACTCAATCCAGAAGACGAATCACGAGCCGGATAGGGGAACGTCATCTCCAGCCCACCGAGCTCGTTGATCAAGGCGATGAATCCGACGAAGTCGACCTCCACGTAGTGATTGACCTCGATCCCCAGATTCTCCCTGATCGTCTGCACCATGAGGCTGGGCCCACCATATGCATACGCGGCATTGATCTTTCCCGGGCCATTGCCGGGGATCTCGACCCACAAGTCTCTGGGGATGGAGAGCATGCGGGTATCACCGCTCCCCTGGTCGAGCCGGACCAGCATCACCACATCGCCCCGCTCGCCGCCCGCCCTACCGAAGAAAGACAGATCGTCGAGACCCTCCCGTGAATCGCTCCCCACCACCAGGAAGGTGAGGGAGTCGCCGGTCGCCTCTATCAGCTCGCTGACCACATCGTCGTCGGTTCGAGCCAGTGCGAGCACGTCCTGTCCGGTATTGACGGCCCAAAGCACTCCGAGCGCGCCGAGATTGGCCAGGACCAGGGCGGCGATGATCGTGATCCTGAGCGATTTGGGCAGCCCGCGTCGCGGCGCCAGGTGTCGTGGGGATGATGAGGACATCGTCGGTTGAGACGCCGTCAGGCTAGCTCTGGTTCCTCGATTCCACGGCAATCACCGGCAGGCCGGGGAGGTCGCCGCCCCAGGGCTAATCTGCCGGCCCATGGCTGTCCTGCCCCACGAGGGGACCCACTCGATCATGTACGGGGGTTGGCCCCTGCCCATCGGTTCCAGCCAGCGCACCCAGTACCTGGCACGACCGGACGCCGCCGGTCGGTTCCCCGTCGTCCTCGTGCTCCCCGGCTTGGATGGTTTGACCGGTTTCGAGAAGGAGTTGTGCCGGACGTTCGCCCGTTGGGGAGTGGTCGCCATCGGAATCGACTTCTACCGGCAGAAGGGCGATCCACTCGAGGCCTACCACTCGCTATCCGACCGCCGCGCCCTGACCGACCTCGACGAGATCCACGAGTTCATCGACTCCGACGACGTGAACTGGGCAGTGAGCGGAGACGTGGGCGTACTCGGCATCGACGTGGGTGGGCGCTTCGGGATCATGTCCGCCGCAACCCGACCCTGGGTCAAGTCCGTTGCAGTCGCCTATACCCCCCTCACCGGCGACGAGGGGCGGCAGTTCCAGGTGGCCAGCTATCTGGACAACCTCCCGGTTCCGGTACTCGCTCTCTATGGGACCGAGGACGAGCTGATCGAGGTCGCCACGGTCGACGAGGCGCAGCGTCGCAATGAGCACGGCCAATGGCTCCTCTACGAAGGAGCCGGCCACTTCTTCCTCGACGTCGAGTCCGACGGGTACCAACCCGACGCGGCCGCCGACGCCGGTCCCCGCCTGGTCGAGTTCTTCAAGTCCACTCTCCCCCCCGCAGTCGAGGTGGACCTGGGCTGACTGGCCCGCTGAGGCGGTGCGTGTCAGCCCCGGATGTGTCGGATGCTGCCGGAGGTGATGGTCTCCCGTCTCCCATCCACCTCTACGACCAGTTCCCCCCCGGCGGCGATGTCGACTGCCCTGCCCGACCCTTCCGGCTCCCAGCTGATGTCACGCCCCAGGGTGGCGCACGAGTTCCGATACTCCCCGGCCGGCCACCCGTCGGCGTCGAGCATGGCCATCAGCTCGGCTACCCACAACCCACCGATGCGCCTGTGCATCCCCGGGCCCGGATCCTCGTCGTAGACAGCGCCGACGCCCTCGGGAGGATCGGGCCACCACAGGTTGAGACCCATCCCGACCACCACGTCGACGGTCCGCTCGACCAGTATCCCGCCCACCTTGAGCTCGCCCACCATGACGTCGTTGGGCCACTTCAGGGTGACTCCCTCCAGGCAACGCCTTGCCGCCACGCCCGCCATCAGGGAAAACGGGCGGGGGTCGTCGCCGGAGTGGAAGGCGACAGACACGGCCAGGGCCCGGGGTGCGTTCATCCACCCGGCCCCACCCCGGCCCCGCCCGGCACTCTGCCGCTGGGCGATGACGGCAACCGGAAGATCACCCAGCTCGGCCAATGCCCGGTCCTGGGTGGATGGGACCTCGTCTACCCGCAACTGCAAATATGGTGTAGCCATCTCGTCTCCTGACGAGTCGGACAATGTGAGGTTACGGAGGAGTCTTGGGCACCGAGGCGCGAATCGAGAGACTCAGACAGCTTCGCGAGGAGGCCCTGCACGCCGGTAGCCAACGCGCCATCGCCCGCCAGCACGAGCAGGGCAAACTGACCGCGAGGGAACGGCTCGAAGCTCTGCTCGACAAGGGCTCGTTCCAGGAGATCGACCAATTCGTGCGGCATCAGTCGTCCGGCTTCGGCATCGAGGACAAGCGGCCCCTGGGCGACGCGGTGGTCACCGGTCATGGCACCATCGACGGCCGGCCGGTCTTCGTGTTCGCCGAGGACTTCACCGTGTTCGGCGGAAGTCTGAGCAAGGTCGTCGCAGACAAGATCTGCAAGGTCATCGACATGGCCCTCGACACCGGGACGCCCGTCATCGGGCTCAAGGACTCGGGCGGCGCCAGGATCCAGGAGGGCATCGCCTCCCTCGACGGATACGGCCGTATCTTCGAGCGGAACGTGAGGGCGTCGGGTGTCATCCCGCAGATCTCGGTGATCATGGGCCCGTGTGCCGGTGGCGCCGTCTACTCGCCCGCCCTGACCGACTTCGTCTTCCAGGTGGACAAGACCAGCCACATGTTCATCACGGGCCCCGACGTGATCAAGGCCGTGACCGGCGAGGAGGTGACCATGGAGGAGCTGGGCGGCGCCTCGACTCACGCCTCCAAGTCGGGGGTCACCCATTTTGTGTACCCGACCGGGATCGACGCCCTCGAGGCGGTGAGATACCTCATGTCGTACCTGCCGCGCAACAACATGGAGCTCCCCCCCTACTTCGCACCCACGGATCGCCCGGATCGGGTCGACGACTCGCTCGACTCGATCATCCCCGACTCCTCCAGCCAGCCCTACGACATGGTGGAGCTGATCGAGACCGTTCTCGACGGCGAGGAGTTCATCGAGGTCCACGAGATGTGGGCAAAGAACATCGTGGTCGGATTCGGGCGGCTCGACGGGCACACCGTCGGCGTGGTCGCCAACCAGCCGGCCGTGCTGGCCGGCACCCTGGACATCGAAGCCTCGGAGAAGGCGGCACGCTTCGTCCGCTTCTGCGACGCCTTCAACATCCCGCTGGTCACCTTCGTCGACGTGCCCGGGTTCCTCCCCGGTGTGGAACAGGAGCATCACGGGATCATCCGGCACGGTGCCAAGCTGCTCTATGCGTACTGTGAGGCCACGGTGCCGCGGATCACCGTGATCACCCGGAAGGCTTACGGCGGCGCCTACCTGGTCATGAACGCACGAGGGGTGAGGGCCGATCTCGTCTTCGCCTGGCCCTCCGCCGAGATCGCGGTCATGGGGGCCCAGGGAGCGGTGAACATCATCCACCGTCGTGAGATCTCCTCGACCGATGACCCCGACAAGACGCGCTCGGAGCTGATCGCCGACTACGAGGACCGGTTCAACAACCCCTACGTCGCCGCCGAGCTGGGATTGGTCGACGAGGTGATCGAGCCGAGAGAGACCCGGTACAAGTTGATCCGCGCCCTCGAGGTGCTTCGGGCCAAGCGGGAGACCCTCCCCCCGAAGAAGCATGGGAACGGCCCTCAGTGAACAACGAGCTCCGAGCAACGAGCAACGAGCAACGAGCTACGAGCTACGAGCCGGAAGCGGGGGTCGAGAGCCGATGATGTCGAGAGAGGTCCCCGGAGTTTCACGACGCTTCTATACGGGTCACGAGACGGATCAGCCTGCGCCGTGTTCTATCCATTTGGGCAGTGATCTCTGGGCTCGGTTGCATCATTCCGAGTCCGATAGCGAGCTCGATCTGGCTCTCCAGCTCACATGCCGACCCAATCGCGATCCTCAGGAATCTCGCCAGCTCTTTCTGGGATCCTCTGCCCGCACCCTCGGCGATGTTCGAGCTGATCGATACGACGGACGATCTCATCTCAGCTACCAGCCCGAATCGTTCCCGCGTTGGAAATCCCTCCGTCAGGCGATAGATGGCCGTCCCGAGTGCGATGCTGTCTCGCCAAACATCGAGCCGCCGGAAATCACGCACCCCTACCTAAGTAATCGACCGCGCCGTCGGGCAGAACCCCTTTGCGGCCAGACTCGCAGCTCGCAGCTCGTTGCTCGTTGCTCGTCGCTCGTTGCTCGTCGCTCGTTGCTCGTTGCTCGTTGCTCGTCGCTCGTTGCTCGTTGCTCGTTGGGCATCGGACCATGAAGAGCCTCCTTATCGCCAATCGCGGCGAGATCGCGGTTCGCGTGATTCGGACCGCCCGGGAGATGGGCATGCGGACGATCGCCGTCTACTCGGAGCTCGACCGGGACGCACGTCACGTCGAACTCGCCGACGAAGCGTGGAATGTGGGGCCGGCTCCGGCCGCGGAGAGCTACCTCAACCAGCAGCGAATCCTCCAAATCGCCCACGATGCGGGGGCGGAGGCCCTTCATCCCGGGTACGGGTTCCTCTCCGAGAATGCCGCTTTCGCAGGAGCGGTCAGCAACGCTGGAATCGTCTGGGTGGGCCCGCCCGCCAGCGCCATCGAAGGGATGGGCGACAAGATCACGTCGAGACGCAACGCCGAGAAAGCCGGCGTGCCGACCGTGCCCGGGGTCACCGATCCGGTTTCGAGCGTCGACGAGGTTGCAGCCCTCGCCGAGGAGTTCGGCTATCCGGTGGCGATCAAGGCAGCTCACGGAGGAGGTGGCAAGGGTCTGCGAGTGGTGCGCGCCCCCGATGAGTTGAGCGATGCATTCGAGGGGGCGCGACGTGAAGCCGACGCATATTTCGGAAACCCTGAGGTCTACGTCGAGAAGTACCTGGATCGGCCACGCCACGTCGAAGCCCAGGTTCTTTTCGACCAGCAGGGCAAAGGACTGTTCCTGGGCGAGCGTGACTGCTCGGTGCAGCGTCGTCATCAGAAGCTGATCGAGGAGACCCCCTCCCCCGGCCTCACCCTCAAGCAACGAAGGGCGCTGGGGCGGGCCGCCATCGCTGCCGGCAGGTCGTGCGGCTACGTCAACGCCGGGACGGTGGAGTTCCTCGTCGACCGAGACGGCAATTTCTACTTCCTCGAGATGAACACCCGGCTCCAGGTCGAGCACACCGTCACCGAGATGGTCACCGGGATCGACCTGGTCGAGTGGCAGCTCAGGATCGCGGCGGGTGAGGAGCTGGCCTTGGACACCGTCGAGCCGCGAGGTCACGCCATCGAGTTCCGAATCAATGCCGAAGACCCGCACAACGATTTCCTCCCCACCCCGGGACAGATCGTGGAATGGCAGGAGCCTGCCGGACCCGGGATCAGGGTCGACGCATGGGTTCGCCCCGGCACCAACGTCTCCCAGTACTACGACAATCTGATGGCCAAGCTCGTCGTCTGGGCGCCGGATCGCGCCAGTGCCATCAATCGAGGCAAACGCGCCCTCGAAGAGTTCCGGGTGACAGGTGTCGCCTCGACCATACCGGCTCACCTCGCCGTTCTCTCTCACCCGGACTTCAACAGCGGAACCCATCACACCAAATGGATGGAGGAGAATGTCGATCTAGGCGAAGGCGAGCCCGAGTCGACACCGTCACTCCCCGAAGAGGAGAGCCTGACCCGGCGGGACATCACCGTGGAAGTCGGAGGCCGGCGCTTCGCGGTGAGCTACTGGGCGCCCGAGCCGTTGGCGGGAACCGGGATCAGACGACGACCGCCCAAACTCGAGGCGAGCTCCGCGGCCCGTTCCGACGGTGTGGTGACAGCACCCATGCAAGGAACCATCGTCAAGGTCAGTGTGAGCGCAGGGGACACGGTCAGCGAGGGCGACCCCATATGCGTGCTCGAAGCGATGAAGATGGAGAACGAGGTGCGCTCGCCCGCCGCCGGCGACGTGGTCGACCTGAGGGTGCAACCAGGCGACACGGTGACCCCTGGACAGGTGATAGCCGTCGTGAAGTGAGCAACGGGCTACGAGCAACGAGCAACGAGCCAGCTCATAGCTCGTAGCCCAAAGCCGATCACTCAGCTGCGTCAGAGATGGCCTCTGTCATCGACGGGTGGACCATCAGGGCTTCGACCAGCTCATTCACGGTCACCTCCGCCTGCACGGCGAGCGTCAGCACCCCGATCAGCTCCGAGGCACGGTGACCGACCACCGTCCCGCCCAGCACCACCCCTGTCGCCGGATCCGAGGTGAGCTTGACGAAGCCCCGGGTGAAGTGTTGGAGAACCGATCGGGCATTGGAGGCGAACGGCACTTTCATCGTCCGCACCTTCCGGCCCTGGGCGGCCGACTCCACGTCGACCAGCCCGACCGAGGCGATCTCCGGCTCGGTGAATATCGCCTCGGCCACCTTGGAGTAGTCGAGCGGGGTCACCGGCAGGTCGAGGGCGTGCCGTGCGATCTTCCTGCCCTGCATAGAGGCCACCGAGCTGAGCAGCATCTGACCGGTCACATCTCCCGCCGCGTAGATGTGCGGCACCGAGGTCCGCTGATACTCGTCCACCTCGATGTATCCGTTGCTCACCTCGATCCCGGCGGCATCGAGGCCGAGACCCGCGCTGTTGGGGACGGCGCCGACGGCGAGCAGGGCATGACTGCCGTACACCACCCGACCGTCGTCACAGAAGACCGACACCGCGTCGTCGGCAACGTCGATCTTCTCGGCCCTGGCCCCGATGACCAGATGGACCCCTCGCTCCAAGAAGTCCTCCTCGAGGACCGCTGCGACCTCGGCGTCGCGGTGGGGAAGGATCTGGCGGCGGGACACGACCAGGCTGACCCTCGAGCCCAGACTCTCGAATATGTGGGTGAATTCGACACCGGTGACACCAGATCCGATGACCACGATGTGCTCGGGGATCTCGTCCAGGTCGTAGCAGTCGCGAGTGGTGAGCACACGCTCACCGTCGACGGGGGCCCACGCCGGAGTCCTCGGAGCAGAGCCGGTCGAGATGATCGCCTTGTCGAAGCCCACCGGGCGCTCGCCTGAATCGGATTCGATCACCGCTTCGTGATCGGAGACGAAGCGGCCGTGACCCTCGATGATCTCGACCGACTGAGATGTCAACAGCTCCAGCCAGGTCCGGTTGATGTCACCGGTGATCGTCTTGATCCTCTCCCCCAGAACCCTGATGTCGACCTTGGTCGGCTCGGTTGCCAGTCCCAGCTTCGCCGCATTCCGCACCGAGGTGTGGCGCAGGGCGCTGGCCGCCATCGTCTTGGACGGTATGCAGTCCCAGAGGTGGGCCGCCCCTCCGACGATCTCCTTCTCGACGAGCGTCACCCGACCGCCCTTCGACGCGGCGGTGGTGGCGGCCTGGGTGCCGGCCGGGCCGCCACCGATGATCAACAAATGTCTTCTGTTGTCGCTCATGCATCTGCTTCCGGGCGCTAATTGGGACGGTAGACACCGAAAGCGGCGCGGAGACGATCGGACACCTCACCCACCGTCGCCCCTTCCCGTAGCGCCTCCTTGATCGGGGGAAGCAGGTTGGCGTCGGTCGCGGCCCGTTCTTCCACCACATCGAGCGCCCTGCCCACCGCCTGGCCCGACCGGTGGGAACGCCAGTCGGCCAGTCGTCCCCGCTGCTCCTCCTCGAGCCTCGGGTCGACCTCGAGCACGGGTATGGCCGATCCCTCTTCGGACGCGAAGCGGTTCACCCCCACGACGATGCTCGATCCGTCGGCCTGGCGCCGGGCGTCCCGGTAGGCCGAGTCCTCGATCTGGGCCTGCATCCAGCCCACCTCGATGGCCGCAACCGCTCCGCCCATCTCGTCGACCCGGGTGAGGAGCGCCTCCGCCTCCTCCTGGATCCGATCGGTGAGGTACTCGACGAAGTAGGAGCCGGCCAGTGGGTCGACCGTGTCGCCCACCCCCGACTCGTGGGCGATCACCTGTTGGGTGCGAAGGGCGAGCAGGGCTGATTCGTCGGTGGGGAGGCCCAATGCCTCGTCGAAGGAGTTGGTGTGTAGCGACTGGGTACCCCCGAGCACGGCAGCCAGTGCCTGCAGGGTGGTACGCACGACGTTGTTCAAAGGCTGCTGGGCGGTGAGGGTGGAACCGGCGGTCTGGGTGTGGAATCGCATCGCCCAGCTCCTCGGGTCCTTCGCCTGGATGACGTCGCGCATCAGCGTGGCCCAGATGCGCCGGCCCGCCCGAAACTTGGCGACCTCCTCGAAGAACATGTTGTGACCGTTCCAGAAGAAGGAGAGCCGAGGGGCGAAAACGTCGATGTCGAGACCGGCGTCGAGGGCGGCCCTCACATAGGCCATCCCGTTGGCGATGGTGAAGGCGAGCTCCTGGGCGGCAGTGGCCCCGGCCTCGCGTATGTGATAGCCGCTGATGGAGATGGTGTTCCATTGGGGCAGCTCGGCGGCTGCGTACTCGAAGACATTGGTCACCAACCGCATCGAGGGCCGGGGCGGGTAGATGTAGGTCCCACGGGCCACATACTCCTTGAGGATGTCGTTTTGGATCGTGCCCCTGAGCCGGCCGGGATCGACGCCCTGCTCTTCGGCCACCAACTGGTAGAGGAGCAAGAGGATGGGGGCAGTGGCGTTGATCGTCATCGAGGTCGACACCTCGTCGAGAGGGATGCCATCGAGGAGTCTCCGCATGTCGTCGAGAGTGTCGATGGCGACTCCGACCTTCCCCACCTCGCCGGCAGCGAGAGGCTGGTCCGAGTCGAGCCCCATCTGCGTTGGCAGGTCGAAGGCAACGCTGAGCCCCGTCTGACCGGCTCGGAGCAGGTCGCGAAACCGCCGATTGGTCTCATCGGCGGTGCCGAACCCTGCGTACTGCCTCATGGTCCAGAGACGGCCCCGGTACATGCTGGGATATGGCCCCCGGGTGAACGGGTACTCCCCCGGTCGCCCGATCAGCTCGGGATCACCGGGCTGCTCGTGGACCACCTGGATCTCGATGTCGCTGGTGGTGCGACGGTTTTCTTCCATATCAGAGGTATCCTGCCACCCTGCCCGGCGACTGTGGGTCGGGAACTTCCAGGACCACCACAACGTCCATTTCCTTCAATGGCCCGAAAAGCCCTCATCCACCAAATCGAGGCGCGGGAACGGCGCGGCCGATGGTTCGGCGCGCTCGCCACGCTTCTCTCCATATCCCTGCTCCTCTCCGGATGGGTGGGACTGTTTGCGTTTCTCGGCGCCAACTCGGCATATGGCACCTTCGAAGGGGTCAGGGATGAGTGGGTGCCGGACACCCGCTCGATGGAATTGACGCTGCCCGACCTGAGTCGGGTGAGCCGGATCTTCGCCGACTCCGGTGAGGTGCTGGCCGAGCTTCACGACGGGCGCAATTCGGAGCCGGTCACCTACGAAGAAGTCCCCGAGACGCTGGTCTTCGCCATCCTCGCTGCCGAAGACAGCGGGTTCTTCGAGCATGAGGGAATCGACTTCCAGGCGATCATGTCGGCCGCCATCGACAACCTGGTCAGCGACCGCACCCGCGGCGGGTCCACCATCACCCAGCAAGTGGTGAAGAACGCATTCGTCGGCGCCGAGGTCACCATCCAGCGCAAGGTCACCGAGGCCTTCGTCGCCGCCGAGGTGGAACGGCGCTTCCCCAAGGAGCGGATCCTCGAGTTCTACATGAACTCGGTGTACTTCGGGGCCGGGGCCTATGGGGTCAAGACCGCGGCCGAAGAGTTCTTCGCCAAGACCATGGACCAGCTGTCGATCAGTGAAGCGGCGACTCTCTCGGTCATGGTGCGCAACCCGTCGCTCTACAACCCGCGTCGCCGCCCCGAGGAGGTGCTGAGACGGCGGGACCAGGTGATCCAGGAGATGCAGGAGAACGGATGGATCACCGAGACAGAAGGCGATGCCGCCATCGAAGAGCCGCTGGGCGTTGTCGACGCCCCGTTGCGCCGAGGACAGGCCGACCACGTCGTGGCCGAGGTGAAGCGGCAGCTGCTCAACGATCCCGAGTTCGCCTTCCTTGGCGACTCTCCCGAGGAACGGAAGAAGTCTGTGTTCGGGTGTCCGGCCGATGACGTTGCCTGCGAGGGCGGCGGTGGTCTCCAGGTGTTCACGACCATCGACCTCGAGTTGCAGCAGAAGGCCAACGAGATCCTTGCCACCTGGCTCCCCCTCCCTCCTTACGAGGAGAACGTGGCCAAGTGCAAGGAGATCCTGCCCAACGAAACCGACGACTTCCTCGCCCGTTACGCCGAGACCCATTCCTGTGTTCCCACCGGCGCCATGACCATGGTCGACAACTGGACCGGTGCTGTCCGTGTGATGGCTTCGGGGCTGCCTTTCGACTTCTCACAGTTCGACCTCGCGGTGCAGGGGCGACGGAACCCTGGGTCCTCGTTCAAGCCTTTCGGCCTCGTAGCTGCGTTGGAGAACGGTTTCACCATGGGCCACACCTGGAGCGGCAAGAGCCCGGTGAAGATCGAGTGCCCGTTCCCGTGCGCCCCCAATGGATCGAACATCTGGACGGTGAGCAACGCCGGGGCCTCCTATGGCGTGATCGACCTGGCCCAGGCCACCTACGGCTCGGTCAATGCGGTATACGCCCAACTCTCGCTCGAGGTGGGGCCGGAGAAGATCGTCGAGGTCGCCAAACGCATGGGGGTCGACGAATCCGCTCTCGATCCGGTGCTGTCGATCGTCCTGGGCAGCTCGGCCGTGACCACCCGGGAGATGGCCAACGCCTTCTCCAACTTCGCCACCAACGGCCTGCACGCCGACGACTATGTCATCGCCAAGATCGTCAACAGCCAAGGGGAGACGATTTACGAGCACCAGGAGGAGGCGACCCAGGTCGCCGACCCGGCGATCTTCGCCGCGGCCCACCGCGCCCTCCGGGTGGTGCCTGTCTCCGGGACCGCACCGAGGGCCAACATCGGCATCCCTCAAGGCGGGAAGACCGGAACCCATCAGAGCTATCTCGACGCCTGGTATGTGGGCTACACCCCAGAGTTCAGCACCGCGGTCTGGGTCGGGTACGAGGCGCAGCAGGTCCCGCTTGAGAACGTGGTCATAAACGGCCAGCCCTACGACAGGGTCTTCGGTGGCTCGGTGCCCGCCCCCATATGGGCCGAGTTCATGTCCTATGTGCACCAGGACCTGCCGGTGACGGACTTCCCGCCCGAGCCGGCCAACATCGGCAAATACCTGGTTCCGCCACCCACCACAGTCCCGAACGTGATCGGGCTGTCCGAGGACAGCGCGGTCGCCAAGCTGCGCGAGGCGAAGCTGAACGCATCCGTCGAGCGCATCCCTTCGCTGGAACCGGCGGGCACCGTGGTCAGGCAGTCGGTCGGCGGAGGTGCGACCGTGAAACAGGGCTCGTTCGTGACCATCTATATCTCTACCGGAGAGCTGCCCATCGGGCCCCTGCCCAACCTCACCGGGCTGACCATGGACGAGGCGCTGGACATCGTGAGTGCATTCCAACTGGACACCGGCGTCAAGGTCAATCTGGTCCAACAGGAGATCGGCACGTCCAACCAGGACCTGGTCGGCCGCATCGTCCAAACCACTCCGCCGCCTGCGTCCGAAGTCCAGGGCATGGTCGACGTAGTCGCCTTCATCGGGGTCCTGGCGAGCAATCCCCCACCGACGACGACCACCACCGCCCCACCACCACCCCCATGAGCGGGTGAGTCGGCGCCGAGGTCATCCACCAGACCGGGCCGAGCAAGGCGTGCTCAACCGGATCTGAGGGCCTCGACCGGCTCCAGGGCGGCGGCGCGAAGGGCGGGATAGAGACCGGCGAACAGACCCGTGACCGCTCCCACCACCGGTGCCACCAGCGGGACTACCGGATCGAGGACCGGCGTCCAGGTGCGGGCCGCGGAGATGCCCACCACCAGGAGGACGCCGAGGCTGGCTCCGATGATCCCGCCGACCAACCCCATTGCCGTCGACTCCATCAGGAACTGGCCGGCAACGTGGCGCCGGGCCGCGCCGAGGGCTCGACGGAGGCCGATCTCGCCGACCCGCTCCAGTACCGAGACCAGCGTGACGTTGGCGATCCCGATCGCCCCCACCAGCAGCGAGACCCCTCCCAGCACCAGGAACAGGGCATTGACGTCTCCTTCGACATCCCGGCGCAAGTCTTGCGGTTCGGGTGGTTTCTGCACCCGGAGCAGTGTCGGCTCGTTGGGAGAGAGCGCAACGGCCGCCTGCTCGGCGATGAGAGTGGCCGCACCGATCTCGACGTCGATCTGAACCGTCGTTGCCGACGTGTAGCCATACTCCTGGCGGGCGGTCCCCTCGGGCAGGATCAACCCGTTGAGCAGCTCCGGCTGGCGTCGCACCGAGTCGACGATCCCGATGACTACATACGCATCGTCTCCGATGAAGACCACCGGCTGTTGGTCGACGCGGGTGATATTGAGTCGCTGGGCGGCGCCGGTGCCCAGCACCACGATCCGGTCGCCCCGCTCAGAGTGCCCCCAGTCGAACCAACGCCCGGTGGCCAGGTCACCCCGGACGGCGTCGAGGAGCCCAGGGCTCGCCGCGTAGACGCTCATCTGGAACTCGGTCTGTGCGAGCGGGTCGGGTATGGGCACCGAACGGACCAGGGCCCCTCCCACCTCGACCGATCCGAAGGAACCGGCGGCCGTCACCCCGTTGAGGCGCAGCAACCGCGATTCGGCGTCGGCTGGTATCTCGATGCGAGAGTCGCCGCCCGGCCCGAAGAAAAAGCCCTGTTCGTTGGTCACGACGACCGAGGTTGCCGCCAACTCGTCGAAACGGCCCACGATCTGGTTGCCCGCCGTCTTGGCGACCCCGAGGGTGGCCACCAGGGCACCGATGCCCAGCACGGTGCCGAGGACTGTGAGCACAGTGCGTCCGGGCCGGGCGAAGATCCCGGCCACCGCCTCGGCGGCCAGGTCGCGAAGAGACATCTTGGCCGGGGCAACCTCTTCCCCATTCACCGGCATCACGATGCCGGTCATGTCAAGACCTCGATCCTGCCGTCGCGTAGGTGGATGGCACGGTCCGCATGGGCCGAGACCTGGGAGTCGTGGGTGACGACGATCAGGGTCAGGCCGTCCGCCCGCAACTCGTCGAATAGGCCGAGCATGGCCCCTCCGGTCGTCGAGTCGAGGTTGCCCGTCGGCTCGTCGGCGAGAAGGAGGGCGGGACGGGTGACGAGGGCGCGGGCTATCGCTACACGCTGTCGCTCGCCACCGGAGAGCTTGGTGGGAAGAAAGTCCATGCGGTTCCCCAAACCGACCCGGAGCAACGAGGTCTCCGCCGACGGGACCCGATCCGAGCGGGGCATGCCGTTGTAGATCGTGGAGAGCATGACGTTCTCGATCACCGTCCTGTGGGCGAGGATGTGAAACGACTGGAAAACGAAACCGATGCGACGGCTCCGCAGCCCGGCCCGCTGCCCTTCGTCGAGCGTGGACGTGTCGATGCCCTCGAACAGGTACGTCCCTTTGCTGGGCCGATCGAGAAGACCGACCAGGTTGAGCATGGTCGACTTACCCGAGCCCGACGGGCCGACCACCGCCACATATTCCCCTTGCCCCACCTTCATCGAGACGTCCCTCAGCGCGGGCACCGACACGTCACCAGCGACGAAGGTGCGGCTGACATCCCTCAACTCGACTACGGGGACGACCACGTCATCCCCCGGCGGAGCCATCGGTCGTGTCGGGCGAGGCGTCGGTCTCGTCGGTCTCCTCGGGGCCTTCGGTCTCTTGCGATAGGTCCGAGTCGGTGTCGTCCGACGATCTGGTCGAGCCCTCTCGGCCGACCACTACCCAGTCACCCACATCCAGTTGGCCGTCCACAGGTGTCACCTCGACCAACCCCCCCGCTGCCAGCCCGGGTTCCACCGCCACCGTGCGCAGCGATCGATCCTCCTCCTCGACCTGGAGCATGGTCGAACCGTTGGCGGTGGCGGATAGGGCCGCCGCCGGGACGGCGAGCACCTCTCCCCCGGTGGAGCTGACCGGGATGGTCACCCTCACGTTGATTCCGATGATCTCCGGCGGCAGCTCGGCCGGCTCGATCTCGAGATATACCCGATCCGGTTGGACGCCATCGGTGCCGGCTCGGTCGGCCTTGGCGGATATCACCCCGGGGATGGTCCCGCCGGTCTCGGGGTTCTCGATCTCGACCTCCATGCCCACTTCGACTCTGGGGGCATCTCGCTCGCTCACCGAGGAGCGCACGGCCAACTCGGAGCCGGAGACGGTGATGAAGGAACCGTCGATCACCGAGCCCCGGGAAACTGCCACCTGGTCGACCCGGACCGGCATGCTCTTCAGGAAGACGACTTCGCCGGCGGGGAGCCAGGTGCCGAGCTCGCCCTCGAGCCCGGCCAGCTCCTCACGGGCCAGGGCCAGGTCCTGACGGGCGGCGTCGACCTGACGTCGGATGGCTGAGGTGTCGACCCCTCGCTGCAGGTCGGCCAGGCTCGCCTCTGCAACCGTGACCGCGGCTATCGCCGCATCGACCAGCGCCTGCTGCTCGGTGGCGGTCCGTCCCACGTCGAACTGGGCTTGGTCCAGGGCGGCCAGGGCCTCGGCCACCGCCTCGTCAGCACCGGGCACGCCGTTGTCCTGGTCCTCCTGGGCCTCGGCCAGAGCAGCCTGGGCGTCGGTCACCGCCTGTGCCGCGAGCTGATTGGCGCGGTCGGCGTCGATGTTGGCCAGGGCCCAGGCGTCCCGAGCAGCCTCGATCTCCGCTTGGGCGGCAGCGATCGCCGCCTGCCCGCTTCCTGCGTTGGCGTCCCGCAACGCCTGTTCGGCGTCAGCCACCGCTCCCTCGGCCCCGGTCACCCGGTCCCGGGCCGCGCGCAACGCCGCCTCCTCCTCCTCGGAGAGACCGTTGGGGCGGTATCCGGCGTCCTGGTACCAGGCGGCAACGGCGGCACCCGTGTCCTGGTCCCAGACGTTGTCCGGGGCCACGCCGAGAAAGCCCATCCTCGCCAGGGCCTCCTCCACCTGGCGGACGTCATCGCCGCTGGCGCCGGGTCGCAGGTCGCGATACATGGGGATCTCACCGACGAGGAGGAAGACCGGCCGCCCCACGACCTCGACCGCCAAATCGCCCTCGGCCAGCTCGGCATCGACCTCGACCGCCTGGGTCACCACCAGCTTCTCGGGGGTCTCGGCGAACGACCCGGAGAGTGCCACCGAGAGGGGCTCGTCGTAGACGATGTCCCCACGAGTGATCACGTCTGCCGAGAGCACCTCGCTCACCACCTGCACGGTGATGTTGGACGGCTCGGGTGCCTCGGCCTCGGCGGCGGCCTCGGCCGGAGACTGGATCTGCGACCCGAAGAACCAGCCCAAGCCCGCCGCCACCACCACGGCCGCGATCACCCCGCCGAGCAGGACATTTCGTCTCACCTGAGCCCCCGCTCCCTCATGTGTCGCCCGGAGCTCTCAACCACCCTGGGCTTCGCGAATCTGCTCGAGGATCTCCCGGTTCTGCTCCACGAACTCGGCCTCGTAGTCCTCGGATACTTCCTGATAGACCTCGTAGTAGTCGCCCCTGCACTCGAAATCGGCAACCGCAAGGTCGATCTCCTCCTGCTGCAGGGCACCGAGGGCTTCCATGTCGACGTTCTCCTGGGAGGCCTGCTCGGCCTCGGCGAAGAAGGCGTCGATCTCCTCCTGGGTCTTCTCTTCGAAGAAGGCGTCGATCTCCTCCTGTGACCAACCCTCGAACGGATCGGCATATCCGCCGTTGGGGCCGACGATCTCGTCGAACCGTGTTTGGAAGTCCTGATAGATCGTCTCTTGCATCTGGGACATCGACTCGTACTCATATCCGGCTTCGGCCATGCATGCCGACCACTCCTCGTCGAGCTCCACGATGCGGGGGTCTGCCTGAACTCGCTCGTACATGGCCTCCATCTCGGGATTGAGCTCCGTCCAAAGGTCGTCCGTGGCCTGCTGCTCGCCGTATTCGGCCTCGTATGCCTCGCCTTGGCACCCTGCGCCATAGCCGTACGACACTTGATACTCCTCACCGGTCTCAGGGTCGACCTCGGTGACCATGTCCTCCATCTGCTCTTCCTCGGTGCCGTAGAGCGCCTCGTACCATGCCTGGCTCTCCGACTCCGACATCGCCTCCAGCATCTCCTGGTTGGGGTCGACCCACTCGTCGACGCGTTCCGGCTCCGTCACCGCATCCTCGTTGCCATACCAGGTGGTGATCCCGAAGCCCTGGGTGCGAACCCACTCCCCCTCGTCGAACTCCTCATCGACGAAACCAAAAGAGCCTTCCGGCGGGAGTATGGGCTGGTACTCGAAGCCGGCCTCGGCCATACACACACGGATCGATTCCTGGATTCGGGACTCCTGCTCCCGATACTCGGCTTCGGCCGCCTCGGGGTCCTCCTCGGAATACCCGAAGAAATCGGCGAGGGTCTCCTCTCCGGGACTCGAGGCGTCGGTCGCGTCGGTCGCGTCGGTCGCGTCGGTCGCCTCGGGCTCGGCTCCGCCCCCGCCACACGCGGCAATGAGGAAGGCCAGAAGCAACACCAGGATCATCGGCTTTCGCATGGCTCCTCCTATTCGAAAGCTCTTCGCGCTCGGCGGGATATCCAATAAGACGCTACTCAAGCCGGATCGGTTCCTCGGAAAAACACCCGTGCCCGGCCGAAATCTTTCGCGACCTGCTGTTATCTCACTTGACGTTGGTTTACGTTCTGTTGTAGATGGCTACGTATGAGAACCGAAGCGCCCGGGGGTGGTCAGACTGCTCGTCCTCCGCATCTGCACGCCGTGGGGCCCCCGAGCACTTCGGTCCGTCCGACGGCGAGGGTCCGGCCGGTGATCCCGGTCCGGCTGGAGCCTCGCCGCGGTGGGTTCGAGCCCTCGGACCCCTACGTCAGGCGGTTCTGGGTGGCCGCAATCGGCTCGAGCGCCGTGGCCGAACTGCTTCGCCTGGTTCGGGCGGCCGAGAAGGGGGAGGGGGTGCGGCTGCCCAGAACCCTCCCCGCCTTGCTCCGGGTCGGATTGGTCAAGGCCGAGACCTCCGGTTTGGTCGTCTACGACCACATCCCGCCCGTCCCGGTGGAGCTTCGCTGGCGCTTCCCGCCCAGTCTCGGCGCCGAGCACTCGCGCTGGGTGTGATCGCATGCCCGTGCATCTCACGGTGGACACGACCCGGGAATCAGCTGCGGATGGCGAGGACCGCCATGAGGACCAGAGCGACACCCTCACCGATGACAAAGGCGAGAGCAACCCGAACGTCGGGAGTGCCGGAGAGCAGGAGCAGTGAGATCACCGCCACGACGAGCCCGGCGATCCAGGCGGCCGACATTCGGGAAGTGCGCCCTTCGGCGACGAGCACCTGACCGGCGATTTGGGCTGTCGCCGCCGCCATCACCCCGGCTGCGGCGAGGGCGGCCACCGTCGGAGTCGGTGCGAATTCGGGATCGAAGAGCAGCGTCACCACGTCGGGACCGACCAGCCATCCCACGAGGCCGCCGAGGGCGGCCAGCGTCCCCCCTCCGACCATGACGATACCGGCGATCCGGGCCAGGCCGGTCCGGTCGCCTGAGCCGGCGATCCCGACCAGATAGGGAAGTACCCGTCCTTGGAGGGCGAAGATGAGTGTCAGCGGTGCGCGGAACAGGGTGAAGGTGACGAACACGATCGAGACCAGGGCCGGGCTGGCGCCCAGGGCGGCGGCCGCTATAGGCGCCGCGCTGAGCAGCAGTTGAGAGGAGGTCGTGGCACCGACATAACCGCCGAGGAAGCGAAACGATGGCGCGGCAGGGGCCCGGCTGTCGCCTGTGTCGTGGCGCCACCACCTCATGGCCAGAATCGAGAAACCACCGATGACCATGGCCCATCCCAGTGACACTGCGTCGGTCACGAGCCTGATCACCAGCACCGCCGCCCCCAACCGAACCACCGACTCGATCACCAGCACCCAGCCGACCTCGCCGAATCTTCGACGCCCGGCGAGGATCCCCTTGCCGACGAAGAGCAGGGCGTAACCGAAGAGGAGCAGGACGATCTGGAGCACGTATTGCCAGTTCCCCTCGAAGAGCCGGTCGAGGGTCAGGGCGACAAAGCCTCCTCCGACCAGCGCCCCGATCGTGGCCATGACGACCGCGGGCTTGAGATCGTGGGGAAGTGCCTTGCGACCCGATGCGACCTCACGGGTCACGTACTGCTCGAGCGGGACCAGGAGAACGGTGGCCAGGATGAAGAACACCGTCCATAGCTGGGCGATCGGAGCGAAGGCCTCTGTCCCCAGCTCATTTCCGCCATACGCCTGGAATATGTAGGCCCCGACCGCACCGATCAGGCTGCCGGCCACCATGAAGGTGGTCCCGGGGGCCCGGAAGCCTCTCCGCTCGGACTCGATCAACGGGAAACTCAACGAGCACCGAACCCGGTGAGGACCGTCCAGACACTCTTCCAGAGCACGCGCAGATCCATCACCGGGGACATGTGCTTGACGTAATAGAGGTCATAGGTCAGCTTCTCGATCGTGTCCGCCTGATCATCGGCATAGCCATAATTGACCTGAGCCCAACCGGTGACACCGGGACGGACCAGATGGCGGTGGTCGTAGAAGGGGATCTCGCGGCGGAACTCCTCGACGAAGGGGACCTGCTCGGCGCGTGGTCCCACCAGGCTCATGTCCCCCTTGAGGACGTTCCAGAGCTGGGGTATCTCGTCGAGACGGGACTTGCGGAGGAATCGGCCTCCCTGAACCAGACGATCGTCGTCCTCAGTGGCGAACCTGGGCCCGTCCTTCTCGGCGTCCTCGCCCATGGTGCGGAATTTGTACATGGTGAAGGTCCGCCCCTGATTCCCGACGCGCGGCTGGTGGAAGAGGGCGGGGCCATTGGTGGCCAGTCTGATGTAGCCGGCGACGACCAGCCCGACAACGACCCAGATCGGGCTGAGGAGGACGGTGACGACCAGGTCGAACATCCTCTTCCCGGGAAGCCAGGGCGCGACCTCGAGCAACGGCGCGGATATCTCCCAACCCTCCCCCAGATGTACCAGGGGCACTCGGCCGGTGTGCTCTTCGTAGACACTGGAGAAGGGCCGGATGTTGTAGCCGGCGACGTCGCACGAGGAGAGGAAGCGCGCAACCCTCTCGGAGAGGACTGCGCGCAGGTCGACTGCCATGGCAATGTCGCGGGCAGGCAGCTCGAGTGGTCCGTCGAATTTGGGATCGAGGACCCAGACCACGATGGCATGGGGTGAGGCGGCGACGTCTTCGGCCAATTGCTTTTCGGCGGTGATCACTCCGATCTTCTCAGTCCACGGCCGGAGCCGCTGCAGGGAACGATGGATGGTGGCGAGCACCACCCAGCCCAACCCGGCCCAGCCCAGAAACCCACGGGAGAAGTAGTCGGGGCGGACGAACACGATGAGCAACGCGGTCAATGCACCGGTGAGCAGGGCGATGGCCAGCATCCGCCCGTAGGTGGGGCGGGGCACTCCCGGACCCGACATCTGGGCGGTCAGCGACGATGCGACCACCATCGAGATGGCCAGGAAGAGGAGCATCGGGTAGACCCTTGCCCCCTGTACCGAATCCCAAGGCAGAGGGGTCCCGTACACGTATAGGGAGGCGCCGATCGCGGCGAGCGCCAGCACTGCCAGGTCGAGCAGCCCCACCCAGAACAGGAACCGTGCACGCATGGGCTGGGATGCTAGGAAACAGTCCCGGACTTTGGCTGGTCGACCAGCCCGCGGGCCAACTCGACCAGGGTGCGGACCCCGACACCCGATGCGCCTTTGACCTGCTCCCCCGCCGTCTCACGCCATCTCGCCGGGCCGGCGATGTCGAGGTGGGCCCACTTGCTGTCGTCGACGTAGCTGGAGAGAAAGAGGGCGGCGGTGATGGCGCCGCCGTAGCGACTGCCCGAGACGTTCTTCAGGTCGGCCAGGTCCGATTCGATCGACTTCTTGTAGTCGCGGAAAAGCGGCATCTCCCAGAAGTGCTCTCCGGCCCGCGCCGCGGCCTCGAGAACGGTCGAAGCCACCTCGGAGTCGGAGGCGAAGACAGCAGCGATCTTGTCGCCCAGAGCCACTCGTGCGGCGCCGGTGAGAGTGGCTACGTCGACGATGAGATCGGGCTCGTGACGACGGACCAGGCCGAGACCGTCGGCCAGGATCAGCCTCCCCTCGGCATCTGTGTTGAGCACCTCGATCGTCGGCCCGGATACAGGACGGAGGATGTCGCCGGGCCTGGTCGCCCTGCCCCCGACCGCGTTGTCGGTCAGGGGGATCACCGCGGTCACCCGGACGGGAAGACCGAGACGGGCGATGGCGATGGTCGTTGCCGACACCACCGCTGCTCCCGCCATGTCGTCTTTCATCTCTTCCATCAACGGCGCGGTCTTCAGCGAGAGGCCGCCCGAGTCGAAAGTGATTCCTTTGCCCACCAGGCCGAGATGAGCCACGGCGTCATCGGGGCGATATTCGAGGATCACGACGCGGGGTGGGCGGTCCGACCCGGCGGCGACTCCGAGGAGCGCGCCCAGCTTCTCCTCGACGATTCGGTCGTAGCCCCACACCTCGACCGACACCCCCGCCGCCTCCGCTTCGGTGCGAATCCGGTCGGCGAGGGTCTCGGGAGCCAAGTCGAGGGCGGGCGTGTTGACCCAGTCACGCGCCAGGTTGGTGGCCTCCGTCGTCACCAGGACCTGCGCGATGGTCGACTCTTCGGCGCCGATCAGCTCCAGGCTTGTGATGGGCAGGGGCTCGCCCTCGGTCTTGTAGGCCCGAAACTGGTAGGCGCCCAAGGCCGCCCCTTCGACCACGGCCTGCACCGCACCTTCGATCGGGATCTGGTTGAGATTGGTGACGGCGCGCTCGGTCTTCACCATCCGGATGGCGTTGCCCATCGCGCTGCGGATCGACTCGAACCCGGCTTCTTCGCCCAAGCCGACGAACAGCACCGACTTGGCCCGGTCGTGGGGGAGGGTGAGCACCTGACCGCCCTTGCCTTCGAACTTTGCCAGCTCGAGCATGACGGGATCGGCGCCGGCCAGCGCCTCCTCGGCGCCCGGGACGGGTTGATTCTCGGCGAGAACCCCCACCACCAATGTGGCATCGGTCAGATCGACATCTGCGCCGACGGTCATGATCTCCACTGTCTCTCCTCTGGTGCTCTGGCCACTGACGTTGGCTCTGTTCAGGGCGAGTCAGGGACGTCGCTCGGCAAGGACGCAGGACGAAGGCGCACTGGCCCGTTCGTCGAGGACGAGGACGCAGCCAGCGACGTCAGCTGACCTTTCTGAACGCGGCGAACGTTAGTGGTCGGGGCACTAACCGAAAGGTGCCAGGCCCGCGACCACGATGCGGCCGAGGAACACTCCGCCGAGAGTGGTCAGCACCGCCAGATATGACAAACCGGTCGCTGCCATCACGCCCGCATAGGCCGGATAGCGGAGTGAGCCGAACACGCCACCCATGAGCAGGACCGAGGTCGCCATCAGGACCCAGTAGGCAATCGTGGCCCCGCCGGGAGGGAGGCCGGCGACGGCGAGCACCGCGGCATCGGCGGCCAGCCCCACGATCCCGCAGATGGCCAAGGTCTTGAGTGTCCACCGGGGAAGCCTCGGATCGACCAGATACCAGTGGCCGAGTGCCATCTCCCCGGTGACACCCCCGAGGGCGAGGGCGGCAGAGACGGCGGGCAACCACACACCCTCACCCGAGGCTTGGATCAGGAGTGCGATTCCGGCGCCGGTGAGGAGGATCCCGGATAGCTGTCTGTTGCGGGCCCACAACAAGCCCAGCCCGAGGAGGATGAGACCGAAGCGGGCCCACCATGCGTCATCGGCGAAGACCCCGACCACCCCGACGAGGGCGGCCACCGAGGCAGTCACCCAGGTGAAGCCCGGGCCGACCACCCGGGCCAGCGAGACGAGCCCGGCCACGAGAGTGAGGCCTCCTGCCCATGCCACCAGCAGGAATTCGGGTTGGGCCAATGTCGTGAGATCGGTGGGCACGGAACGCCGCATGTTGGCCGTCACGGCCGGGCATCGCTAGTCCAGCAGGGAGGCGGTTCCCTTAGACGACTCGAGGAGCTTGAATGACCTCGCCCTTCAGAGGGTGGGCAACAATGCCGATTCAAGGAGGGCGACGCCGGGAGGTGAGCGGACTGCCCATGCTGCGACCCACAATCAACAGACACGTAGTCATCCTCGCCCTGTCCACTCTGCTGTTGGCCTCGGGCGCCGGTCCCGCCTTCGGCGCCGACAACGAGGTCACGGTCACCGGCGGCGGATGGGGACACGGGATCGGGATGCCCCAGTACGGCGCCAAGGCACTGGCCGAGAGCGGGAGCAGCGCCCAACAGATCCTCCAGCACTTCTACACAGGGGCGGCGATCGGGACCGTGGGTCAGGGAGGCCTGACCGGTCACGCCGCTCCTCTCCGCATCGGAGTCGGGCAGAAGATGAGCCGATTCGACTTCCGGGCCCTCGACGGGCCGCTAAATCTTCCCGGCGGCCTCGTCGCCCAGCCGGACCAGGCATGGTCGCTGCAGGTCGTCGCAGCGAATACATGTCAGTTCTTCCTCGACAACGTGGGACAGGGAACGGCAGGCCCCTGCGACGGGCAGATCACCTGGGCCAATCAACCGGGCACGAAGGTGCTGGTCACGACCCTGGGGCGAACCTATGCCCGGGGGAAGCTGGTCTTCGACCAGGTTCCCAACAACTCTGGAGCCTTCCATCTCCTCGTCGAGATCGACCTGGAGCAGTACCTCTACGGTCTTGGCGAGATGCCCTCGTCGTGGCATCCCCAAGCACTCCAGGCCCAGGCCATCGCCGGACGCACCTACGCCTTGTTCCGCGCCTGGACATACCGGAACCTCGAAGCGAACCCGGCCCGAATGAATGCCTGCGCCTGTCATCTCTACGCCTCGACCCAGGACCAGAGCTACATCGGATGGGCCAAGGAAGCAGAGGGCAGCGGTGCGTGGGGAGAGGTGTGGAGATCGGCGGTCGACGCCACATCGGGCAAGGCCCTGGTCCACGACTCCAGCGACAGCAGAGCCATCCAGGCCTACTACTTCTCCTCTTCAGGGGGCGCCACCGAGAACAACGAGGACCAGTGGGGGAGCCCGGCCCATCCTTACCTCCGCTCTCGCTCTGACCCCGGGCCCACGTCGTGGACGGTGACGGTCCCCCAATCGTCGTTCCTCACCGCGCTCGGCTTCGACAGCATCCTCTCGGTTTCGATCCCCGCACGGAACGTGTCGGGGAGCCCCAAGTCCATCGTCGTCCAAGGATCGGCCGGCGGCTCACCTCTGACCAAGACCTTCACGGGCAACCAGTTCAGGACGGCGTTCGGGCTTCGCTCCCACTACATCCACGACATCGTCGGGTTGGTGCCCTTCATCCCGGGCGCCGATCGACCGGTGCTCCACGACGCGGGCACGGGCAAGTGGGGCTACTACAACGCGGCGGGGAGCCTCGTCGAGATCTATTTCGGGAATCCGGGGGATCATGGGTTCATGGGGGATTGGGATTGTGACGGGATCGACACGCCTGGCCTGTACCGACGGTCGGACGGATACGTCTACCTGCGCAATTCGAACAGTCAGGGGAT
>Ga0299913_10000049_pt1 | contig 50145 bp, 47 predicted proteins | sample RVTome_9_FD_201360 | JGI IMG/M metagenome (GOLD analysis project Ga0299913, IMG submission 201360) | Soil microbial communities from uranium-contaminated site in the Upper Colorado River Basin, Wyoming, United States - RVT155D38 (version 2) ... | reverse complement strand
GCGTGTGCTCGGGGCACAGCAGTGCACCCATCCAATAACGGGTCTTCGTTGCGGACTCGTCCACGTAGGTGAGCAGCATCCGCGCACGTTAGCGGCGCCCTTCACTGGGCAGGGCAGAGACCGCATCGGGCTGTGGATACATGGGTCGCTCTGGAGAGGGCGTGCGGTGCCGACCCGGTTCGTGCCGCGCACCTATGCTGGAGGTCGCACGGGAGTCCGCCGCCGCGGGCTGAGAGGGCGCCGATCGGCGCCGACCGTCATCACCTGATCCGGGTCATGCCGGCGAAGGGAGCCACAGGTGTCCAGCGCCACAGCAGCCGACGTCGCCGTCATCGGCGGCGGCCCCATCGGGCTCGCGGTTGCGTGGCGCGCCGCACAGCGCGGCCTGACCGTCGCCCTCGCCGACCCCCGCCCCGGGCGCGGCGCGGCCTGGGCGGCCGCGGGCATGCTCGCGCCCGTCACCGAGACGCACCCGGGCGAGGATGCACTCCTCGCGCTGAACCTGCGGTCGGCGGCCGCGTGGCCCGCCTTCGCCGAGGACCTGGCCGCAGCCACCGGCCTGCCGCTGGGCTATCGCAGCGACGGCACGCTCACAGTGGCGCGCGACCGCGACGATCTCGAGTGGCTCGACGATCTGCGCGCGCTCCAGGAGTCGCAGGGGCTGGTCGTCGAGCGGCTCAGCGGGCGTGCGTGCCGCGAGCTCGAACCGTCCCTGGCGCCGGGCACGCGCGGCGGCCTGCTCGCCACGGCGGACCATCAAGTCGACAGCCGCCTGCTCACCGCGGCGCTCTGGCGCGCGTGCACGCTGGCCGGGGTCGCGGTGCACGAGCAGGAGGCAGGCCTGCTCATGGCCGGCGGGAAGACCGCCGGGCTGCGGCTGGCCGACGGCACGGAAGTCCTCGCGGGGCGGGTGGTCCTCGCCGCGGGAGCCTGGTCGGCCCGCGTGCCCGGCGTCTCGGCGGGCCTCGTGCCGGTGCGCCCGGTCAAGGGTCAGATCGTCTACCTCCGGGGCACGGCCGAACAGCCGCTCGCGGCGCGCAACATCCGCGGGGCGGAGGTGTACGTGGCGCCGCGCGCCGACGGCCGGATCGCCGTCGGCGCGACCATGGAGGAACGCGGCTTCGACGCCGTGCCGACCGCGGGGGCGGTGCACGAGTTGCTACGGGCCGCGCGGGAGCTGCTGCCGGGGGTCGACGAGCTCGCGTTCGACGAGGTCGTGGTCGGGTGGCGTCCCGCCACCCCGGACAACGCGCCGCTGCTCGGTCCGACCGACCTCGACGGGCTGGTCGCCGCGACGGGCCACCATCGCAACGGCATCTTGCTGACGCCCGCCACGGCCGACGCGCTGGCGGCAGTCCTCGCCGGTTCCGGCCTGCCGGACTGGGCGCGCCCCTTCGACGCGCGACGTTTCGCGACGGCGCAGGTGGGCTGACATGCGCGTGGCGGTGAACGGCGAGGAGCGCGACCTGGCGGAGGGCGCGCTGGCCGCGCTCCTGCGCGAGCTCGGTGTCGATTCCGTGCGCCCCGGCGTCGCGGTCGCGGTGAACGGCGAGGTCGTGGCGCGGGCGGGGTGGGACGCGCGGGAGCTGCGCGACGGCGATCAGGTCGAGGTGCTCACCGCTGTGCAGGGGGGATAGGAGCCATCGTGGACGATCCGTTCGTCATCGCCGGGCAGGCACTGTCCTCGCGCCTGATCATGGGCACGGGCGGGGCCGTCAGCCTTGCCGCGCTCGAGCAGGCGCTGCGCGCGTCGGGCGCCGACCTTGCGACCGTGGCGATGCGGCGCGTCTCACCTGATGCGCAGGGCAGCGTGCTCGACGTGCTGGAGCGCGCGGGCTGCCGGGTCCTGCCGAACACCGCGGGCTGCTTCACCGCGCACGACGCTGTGCTCACCGCCAAGCTCGCGCGCGAGGCGCTCGGGACGGACTGGGTCAAGCTCGAGGTGATCGGCGACGACCGCACGCTGCTGCCCGACTCGGTCGAGCTGCTCGACGCCGCCGAGCGGTTGGTCGACGACGGCTTCACCGTGCTGGTCTACACCTCTGACGATCCCGTACTGGCCAACCGGCTGGAGCGGATCGGCTGCGCCGCCGTGATGCCGCTCGGATCGCCGATCGGCAGCGGCGCCGGGATCCGCAACCCCTACAACATCCGCATCATCACCGAGTCGGCCACGGTGCCGGTGATCCTCGACGCGGGCATCGGCACCGCCAGCGACGCGGCGCTTGCGATGGAGCTGGGCTGTGACGGGGTGCTGCTCGCCAGCGCCGTGACGCGCGCGCGCGACCCCGAGCGCATGGCCGCCGCGATGCGCCACGCGGTCGAGGCCGGGCGCCTCGCCGCGCGCGCCGGACGCATCCCTCGCCGGCTGTACGCGGAGGCCTCGACCCCGTTCGAGGGCCTGCCGGACTACCCTGCGGTCCCATGAACGACGAACGCCAATCCCTGATCGACTTCGCCGCCCTGGCCGGGCAGCTGCGCGCGGCCGTCAAGGTCGTCGGCGCGGCCGCGCTGTTCGGCGCCGCCGCGCAGTCGGCCCGGATGGGGATCGACGGCGCGGTGCTGCTGCGCTGGCTGACGGCGTTCGTGGCACTGACGCTGCTGTGCGCCGCGGTGCTGGTCGCCTTGCACGCCTACCGGGGCGCGACCAGGGTGCACGAGCGCGGCGAGCGCCTGGCCGGGGACGACGTCGGCCTGATCCCGCCCCGTCCGCCGCGGCCCCCGGCGCGCCCATCCGAGCCCGGGCCCGAGTCCGAGCGCGGCCCGGACGCGTGACCGCCCTTGCCCGCACGGGCGACTGGCGCCGCGCGCGCCTGGCGTCCGCCCGGCTCTACCTCTGCTGCGGTCTCGAAGCCGGCGGGGGCGACCTGGCGGGATTCCTGGACCGTGTGCTCGCCGCCGGGGCCGACATCGTCCAGCTGCGGGACAAGCACGCCGGTGAGGACGAGCTGGTGGCGGGAGCCGAGGTCTTCCGCGCGGCCGCACATCGGCATGACGCGCTGTTCGTATTGAACGACGAGCCGCTGTTCGCCGCCGACGCCGACGCGGACGGCGTGCACGTCGGCCAGGACGACGCGCCGCTGATCGAGGCGCGCCGCGCGGTCGGCCGCGACCGGCTCGTGGGCTTCTCGACCCACAGCGCCGCGCAAGTCGACGAGGCACTGGCCGCGGACTGCGACTATTTCGCAGTCGGTCCGGTGCACCCCACGCCCACCAAGCAGGGCCGTGCGGGCATCGGGACGCTGCCGGTGCGCCACGCCGCCGCCGTCGCCGACCGGCCGTGGTTCGTGACCGGCGACATGCGCATGGGCACGGCGCCGGAAGTGCTCGCGATGGGCGCGCCCGGCATTGTGGTGGTGCGGGCGGTCACCGAGGCGCCCGATCCGGCGGCCGCGGTAGCGGAGCTGTCGGCGATGCTCAGGCGCTGGCGATCCGGCGCACCATCGCGCTGAGCTCGCCGGCGATCATCGGCCCGTCGACGCGGTCGCTGATCGTGCCGTCGCGGTCGATCGTGAAGAACCACGGTTCGCTGCGCAGGCCCCAGTCCTGGACGGCCTGCAGCGTGGTCTGGCCTTCGTCCTTGAAGATCTCGACGTGGATGAAGGCCACGTCGCCCCAGTCGTCACCGGCCCGTACGCCGTCGAGCGTCTCGACCGCGGGGCCGCACAGTGCGCTGGCGCAGTAGGCCGGGGTGGCGAACATCAGGGCGATCGGCCGCTTGTCGCGCAGCGCCTGGTCGAGGCTGATCTCGTGCATCGGGCACGGCGGGGTGTTGGTGCAGACCTTCGCGACCGCGAGGGGGGCCGCGTTGGTCGGAGTCGCGGTGGCGACGGCGGCCTTGCCCGGCACCGGCACCGACGAGTCGGCTTCGGCGATGACGCTGATCGTCTTCGTGCCGAACGCGTCGCCCGCCGAGACCACCACCTCGACGTTGCCCGGCTCGGGGACGTCGATCTGGGCGACATACAGCCCGAGCGGCGAGCCGCCCTCGTCGTGGAAGGTGGAGGTGAACGGGCCGCTGATCAGTGTGCCGTCCATGTCGCGCACGTACACGGTCGGCTTGACGCCCTTCAGCGGCACGTTGTCGGCGGTGGCGAGACCGTAGGCGAAACGCCGGCCCGTGCCGGCCAGCGTCTCGATCGAGGCGTGGACGACGTTCAGGGTCGGCTCGCCCTTGGGCAGCGCCTTGGCGGACTGCGCGTCGCCGGCTGGTCCGGCGTCGTCGTCACCGCATGCCGCGAGCAGCCCGGCCGCGCCGACGGTTCCCGCCAGGGCGCCCAGGGACTTCAGGAACGTGCGTCGATGCATGCGCGCGTCGGTCCTCTCCATGCCGGGTGGTTCCCGCAAGCGTAGTGCGCCGCCCAGGGGACCGCCCAACCGGGTGCGAGCCGGGTGCGAGCCGGGACGGGCAGACTGTGCGCCATGCCGGCTCCCGTTCGTGTTCGCGCACTGGCCGCCGTGGTGGTGCTCGCGCTGCCGCTGAGCGGCTGCGCGCTGTTGCGCGGGCGCACTGACGCGGTCGTGCTGGGGGTCGGTTCCACGACCGAGCAGCGCATGCTCGCGGCGCTCACCGTCGTTGCGCTCGACCGGGCGGGCATCGCCACGCAGATGCGGGCCGACCTCGGCGGCACGCTGGGCCTGCGGCGCGAGGGCCTGCGGCGCCAGATCGATCTGTGGTGGGACTACACCGGCGCCGCCTGGGCGCTGGGCCTGGGGGAGCAGGCACCGGCGGCCGATCCGGTCGAAAGCTACGAGCGGGTGCGGCGCGCCGACGAGGAACGCGGGCTGGTGTGGCTGGAGCCGAGTGCGGCCAACGCGACGCTGGCGCTGTTCGTGCGCGCGGAGGACCTGCCGGCGGAGGGGCAGCCGCGCGGGCTGAGCTGGCTGGCGGGGCGGCTGTCGAGCGGCGAGGCGAACCTGTGCGCCGATCCCGACTTCGTGCGGCGGCGCGGCGGCCTGGACGCCCTGGCGGAGGCGTATGCCATCGGGCTCGACCGCGTGCGGGTCGCCGCCGCGCGCGAGGACCGTGCCGTGGCGCAGGTGGCGGCCGGGCGCTGCTTCGCGGGCCTGGCGACCGCGACCTCGGGGGCCGCGCGGGCGGCGGGGCTGCTGCCGGTCGCCGACGAGCTCGGGATCTTCCCGGCGTTCATCGTCGCGCCGGTCGCCCGGGAGGTGGTGCTGACCGCGCGGCCCGCGCTGCGCGACGCGCTGGCCGGCCTGGCTCGCGTGCTCGACACGCGGGCGCTGGGCGAGCTCAACCGCGCGGTGCACGGCGGGGAGGATCCGGCGCAGCTTGCGGAGGCGTTCCTTGCGCAGGAGACCGTGCTACGCTGATCCGCTCGAACACACGTTCGAACGGAGTGGGGCGTGAGCAAGCGGTATCTGGAACCGGTCGAGGTGGAGCAGGAGGACGGGCGCCCGCGCGCCTTTCGCTGGCGCGAGGCGACCTACGCGGTGCTGGCGGTGCTGGGGCACTGGCGCGAGGACGCGCGACCGGACGTCCGTGGCGACGGCCTCGCGGTGCCGCAGCGGGACCTGTGGCGGGTGGAGGCCCGTCGCGGGGGCCCCGCCCGCGGCGTGTACGAACTGGTCCACGAGGCCGGCGCATGGCGCCTCGGCCGCATCTGGGACTGACGTACCCATGCACCCACTTGACTGGGTACGTTCGCGCTCGCATCCGATCGCAAAAGCACCCAGTCTCAGCGGCAAGCGTTTGGGTGCATGGGTACGGGTTAGCGGGCGGTGCCGCGGACGGAGCCGGTGATCTTGCCCGCCTCGTTGTCGTACAGCGCGCAGATGATCTGCCGGTCGCCCTTCACCCATGATTCCGCCGAGGGCACGATCGGGAACAACGAGAAGCGCGACTGGTCGTAGGCCATGCCGACGTACTCCGCGAACGGTGCGGGGCAGGCTTGCTCCGCGTGGGCCACGATCGCGTCGTGTCCCGGGAACGGCACCTCCGCGGTGGCCGGGTGCTCGACGGTGCCGAACACCTCGTTGTCGTGCGGCTGGTCGCACGGCGTCACGTCGACCTGGTCGAGCTGGCGGCCCGGCCGCGGGTCGTCGAAGCAGTCGCCTGGCCGCATGCGGAACACCGACGTGTCGGTACCGCCCCCGCCGCAGCCCGAAGCCACGACCAGCGACAGCGCCGCCAGGGCGCGCAGCCGCCTGCTGCGGCGTGCAGGCCGGCCTGCCATCTGCGATGACGCCTTTCGTCCCGGGTCCTTGCGGGCAAGGTACCCGGCGGCGCGCCCGGGCGGGTGGAAGACTGGTCCGGCGAGTACCGCGCGCTTCACAACAGCAGGAGGACGCGTGACGCAGCAGCCGCGCAAGCCGGTGATCACGGACGGGATGCCGACCCAGCTCCCCGACGTCGATCCGCAGGAGACGCGCGAGTGGATCGAGTCCCTGGACGCCGTCGTCGACCAGCAGGGCCGCCACCGCGCGCGCTACCTGCTGTTGCGGGTGCTGGAACGGGCGCGCGAGCAGCAGGTCGGCGTGCCGCACCCGCGCTCGACCGACTACATCAACACCATCCCCCCCGAACGCGAACCCGCCTTCCCCGGCGACGAGTTCATCGAGCGCCGCATCCGCGCCTACATCCGCTGGAACGCCGCGGTCATGGTCAGCCGCGCGAACCGCCCTGAGATCGGCGTCGGCGGCCACATCGCGACCTATGCGTCGTCGGCGTCGCTGTACGAGGTCGGCTTCAACCACTTCTTCAAGGGCAAGGGCGGCAATGGTGCCGCGGGCAAGGGCACGTCGGACGCCCCGCACTACGGCGACCAGATCTTCTTCCAGGGGCACGCCTCGCCTGGCATCTACGCGCGTGCGTTCCTCGAGGGGCGGCTGACCGAAGGCCAGCTCGATCTGTTCCGCCAGGAGTCGCGGCGCACCCCCGACGGCCGCCCGCCGCTGTCGAGCTACCCCCACCCCCGGCTGATGCCGGACTTCTGGGAGTTCCCCACGGTGTCGATGGGCCTGGGGCCCATCAACTCGATCTACCAGGCGCGCTTCAACCGCTACCTCCAGCACCGTGGCATCGTCGACACCGGCGAATCGCGCGTCTGGGCGTTCGTCGGCGACGGCGAGATGGACGAGCCCGAGGCGCAGGGCGCGCTCACGGTCGCGGGCCGCGAGGAGCTCGACAACCTCATCTGGGTCGTCAACTGCAACCTCCAGCGCCTGGACGGCCCGGTGCGCGGCAACGGCAAGATCGTCCAGGAGCTGGAGGCGCTGTTCCGCGGCGCGGGCTGGAACGTCATCAAGGTCCTGTGGGGCCACAAGTGGGACCGGCTGCTGGACATCGACACCACCGGCGCGCTGGTCGAGAAGATGAACTCCACGCCCGACGGGCAGTTCCAGACCTACACCGTGGCGGGCGGGGACTACATCCGCTCGCACTTCTTCGACACGCCCGAACTCCAGCGCATCCTGGCCGAGTCGGGCTTCACCGACGCCGACCTGCCGCTGCTCGATCGGGGCGGCCACGACTACACCAAGGTCTACGCGGCCTACGAGGCGGCGGTGAACCACGTCGGCCAGCCCACCGTGATCCTGGCGCAGACGATCAAGGGCTGGACGCTGGGGCCGGACTTCGAGGCGCGCAACGCCACGCACCAGATGAAGAAGTTGACCCAGAAGGCGCTGAAGAAATTCCGCGACCGCCTGTACCTGGAGATCAGCGACACCGAGCTCGAGGGCGACCTACCGCCGTACTACCACCCTGGCCCCGACAGCGACGAGATCGCCTACATGATGGAGCGCCGCCGCGAGCTCGGCGGCCCGCTGCCCGAGCGCCGTGTCCGCGTCCATCCCGTCGCCGTGCCGAACCACGACGTGTACGCCGAGCTCAAGAAGGGCTCGGGCCAGCACGAGGTCGCCACGACCATGGCGTTCGTGCGCCTGCTCAAAGACCTGATCCGCCACCCCGACCTCGGCGCGCGCATCGTGCCGATCATCCCCGACGAGGCACGCACCTTCGGCATCGACGCGTTCTTCCCGACGCAGAAGATCTACTCACCGCACGGGCAGATGTACGACCCCGTCGACCGCGAGATGCTGCTGGCCTACCGCGAGTCCACCAGCGGGCAGATCCTGCACGAGGGCATCACCGAGGTCGGCTCGATGGCGTCGTTCCATGCCGCCGGCTCGGCCTACGCGACCTTCGGCGAGCACATGCTGCCGGTGTACGTCTTCTATTCGATGTTTGGCTTCCAGCGCACCGCGGACTCGATCTGGTCGGCCGCCGACCAGCGCTGCAAGGGCTTTCTGATCGGCGCGACCGCCGGGCGCACGACGCTGAACGGCGAAGGCCTGCAGCACGAGGACGGCCATTCGCTGCTGTACGCGGCGACGAACCCCGCCGTCGTCGCGCACGACCCCAGCTTCGCCTACGAGCTCGCCGTGCTCACCGAAGACGGTGTGCGCCGCATGCTCGGGCCGGACGGCGGGGAAGACGTCATGTACTACTTCACCGTCTACAACGAGCCGGTGGTCCAGCCGCCGATGCCGGAGGGCCTGGACGAGTCGCTGGTGGTCCGCGGCCTGTACCGCTACCTCGACGCGCCCGAGGGCGCCGGGCCGCTCGCTCGCATCGTGGTCAGCGGTTCCGCCTCGCCGAACGCGCTGCGTGCGCGCGATCTGCTGCGCGACGACTGGGGCGTGCGTGCCGAGGTGTGGTCGGCGCCCGGCTGGGTGCAGCTGCACCGCGAGGGCCTGGAGTGCGACGAGTGGAACCTGCTGCATCCCACCGAGGAGCCGCGTGTGCCGTGGGTGACCGAGGCGCTCGGCGGCCCCGGTGCGTCCGCTGGCGCGCCGGTCGTCGCGGTTTCGGACTTCCAGAAGGCGGTGCCGCTGCTGATCGCACCGTGGGTGCCCGCCCCGTACGCGGTCCTGGGCACGGACGGCTTCGGGCGGTCGGACGTGCGCCCGGCGCTGCGGCGGCTGTTCCGCATCGACGCCGAGCACATCGCGGTCACGGCGCTGCACGAACTCGCGCGGCAGGGCGCAGTCGAGGCCAAGACGGTTGCCGAGGCGATCGCGCGCTACGGCCTGGACACCGAGCACACCACCGAACTGCCGTAGCCCGTGCGAGCGATCAGGCGCAGGGTGGCGGCGCGCCTTGCTCCTGCGGGCGCGGGACGAAGTCGGCGCGCCGGCCGCTGTCGGCGGTGAACTCGAGGCGATCGGGCGAGACCAGGACGATCACGCCGTCCTGATACGGGTTGTCCCAGTTCGGCGGCGGGTTGCCGTTGCCGTCCGACTGCGGCGGCAGCGCGTTCCACCATCGCCCGTCGAACCACGTCGTCTCGATGCCGCAGTGCGTGTACAGGCGATAGCGGTACGGTCGGCCGATCTCCGCCTTCTCGTCCTGGCCGAGTTCCCGTGGGCCGTCGGCGCGCGTCGGGGTCGGTTCGGGCCGCGCCGTGGCGGGTCCCGGCGCGACCGGTTCGGCCGCGGTCGGCGGCGTCGACGCGGCGGAAGCCGGCGTGGAGGGCGCCGGTTCCGCGGACGCGGTCTCCGACGGCGTGGGGAGCGCGCTCACGACCGACCCGGGCACGGGCTCGCCCGCTGGGCCCTCGGCGAAGCGCACATCCGCGGCGTCACGGCCGCAGGCAGTCGTGACCACCATGAGGATGAGCAGCACTGACCGGCGCATCGCAACCTCCCGCAAGGTCGAGTCGTTGCGTGGTGGGACGCCGCGGCCGCGCCAGGAGTTCCCGGTTCGTTACCCCTGAGTGGTGTTACCCCTGGGCCTGGCGGCGCGCGCGCCGCTCGTCGCGGTCGGCCGCGGCCAGGCGTTCGGCCTCGTCCACGGTCGGTGCGGTGCCGCCGAGGTGGGCGGGCAGCCACCAGCGGTCGTCGTCACCGGCCGGCTGCTGGGGGTACTCGCGCTGGGCCTGCTCCAGCAGCACGCCGATCGCGTCCATCAGGCGCTTGGTCACCTCGGTCGGATCTTCGCCCGCCTCGGGCTGGATCGCCGGCCCGTAGCGCACGTCGATCGCGACGCCGCGCTGCAGGTTGCGCGGACGGTCCTTGGTCAAGATGCGCTGGGTGCCCCACACGACCGTCGGGATCAGCGGCGCCGACGCCTCCAGGGCCATGCGGGCCGCGCCGGTCTTTGCCGCCGCCGGGACGAACGAGCGGCTGATCGTGGCCTCGGGGAACATGCCGATGAGCTCGCCCCGTCGCAGCGCCTCGACGGACGCCTTCACGGTCGCGTCCGCCCCGCCGAAGCGGTCCACCGCGATGTGCTTCATCCCGCGCATCAGGGGACCGGAGACCTTGTGGTCGAAGACCTCCTTCTTCGCCGCGAAGCGCACCAGGCGGTCGCGGTCCAGCGCCCCGAAGCCGATGAAGATGAAGTCGAGATAGCCGATGTGGTTCGAAGCGAGCACGGCTGGTCCCGTCGCGGGGATGTGCTCGGCGCCGGTGATCTTCACCTGCCAGTTCATGGCGGCGATCAGCGCTTTCGCGACGCCGATGACAGGGGTGTAGACCGGCTCCATACGGGGGGCTCCTTGCTGGGGGCGAGACCGTGGAGGGTAAAGGCGTTCCGCGCGCGGCGCGAGCAGAAACCTCCCGGCGCTGCAGGCGTAGCCCGCCTATCGCTTCCGCGATAGCCGGGGTATGCCGGATGGCGGCCGTGATTACAGTCGAACACATGTTCGCCCATCTCGCCGTCCGCACGTGCTACTCCATGCGCCAGAGCGCGCTGCGGCCCGGTGATCTGGCCGAGGCCGTGGCCCAGCGCGGCATGCGGGCGGTGGGAGTCGCCGACCGCGACGGGCTGTACGGGGCGGTTCGCGTTGCCCAGGCGTGCGCGGCGGCCGGGGTGCAGGCGATCTTCGGTGCCGACCTCGCGCTCGCCCCCGACGACACGCGCCCTGGCTGGGCGCCGCTGGTGCGGCGCGGCCGCTACGCCGGACCCGGTAGCGGCCCCGCCTGGCTCGACGACCAGCCCGCGCGCGTGACGCTGATCGCGCGCACGAACCCCGGCTACGCGAACCTCTGCCGCACCGTGTCCGACGCGCACCTCGAGTCGGTGCGGCCAGGCCCGCACGGTGGGAAAGCGCCGCGCCTTGGTTGGGCGCAGCTGGAACAGCGGCCTGACGCCCTGTTCCTGTTGCTCGGCGACGACTCGCCCGCCGGGCGCCTGCTCGACGCCGGGCGCGCCGACGCCGCCGAGGCCGAGGTGCGCCGCTGGATGGACCTGTACGGGCCCTCGTCGGTGCTGATCGGCGTGACCCACCACCTCGCCCCCGGCGACGACGCGCGTGCCCGGGCGCGCTTCGCGCTGGCCGACGCGCTGGGGCTGCGCGCCGTGGCGGACCAGCGCCCGCGCTACCTCGACCCGGCGGACGCGCGCATCGCCGACGTGCTCGACGCGGTGCGCAGCCAGGCCCCGCTGCATGCGCGGACGCGCACGCGCCGCAACGACCAGGGCTATCTCAAGGACCCCGCTGAGATGGCGCAGGTGTTCGCCGAGCGACCCGACGCCCTCGCGAACGCCGCCTGGGCCGCCGAGCAGTGCGACGCGGAACTGCCGCTGGGACGACTGCACGTGCCGGACTTCGTGGCGATGGGCGAGCACGCCCAGCGCGAACTGCACGCCCGTGCCGAGGCGGGGATCCGCGAGCGCTACGCCAGTCCCGGGCCGCAGCACTGGGACACGTGCGAACGCGAGCTCGCCATGTGTGAGCGCATGGGCCTGGCTGCCTATTTCCTGACCGTCGCTGAGATCGTCGCGCGCATCCGCGAGAAGGGGATCATCGCCGCGTGCCGCGGGTCGGCCGCCGGCAGCATCCTCGTGTACGCGCTGCGCATCTCCGACGTGGACCCGATCGCGCACGACCTCGCGTTCGAACGCTTCATGAATCCCTACCGCGACGAGCTGCCTGACATCGACATCGACGTCGAGTCGGCGCGCCGCGAGGACATCTACCGTGACATCCTGGATCGCTACGGCGACGACCGCGTCGCCTGCGTCGCCATGATCGAGACGTTCAAGGCGCGCATGGCGATCCGCGAGGTCGGCAAGGCGATCGGCCTGCCCCAGACCGAGATCGACGTGATCGCCAAGGCGTTCCCGCACGTGCGCGCCCGCGACGTGCGCACGGCGCTGGACCACCTGCCCGAGCTGCGCGGGCGCAATCTCGACCGCGTCGACTTGCACTTCCTGTTCGCCGCGGTCGAGGCGCTGGACGGCCTGCCGCGCCACATCGCCCTGCACCCGTCGGGCGTACTGCTGGCCGACCGCACCCTGCGCGACTTCGTGCCGATGGAGCACTCGGCGCCCAGGGGAGCCCAGGCGGGCTTCGCAATGGCGCAGTTCGACAAGGACGACGTCGAGGCGCTGGGGCTGTGCAAGCTCGACGTGCTCGCGGTGCGCATGCTGTCGTCGATGTCCCACTGCGTCGACGAGGTGCGGCGGGTGCGCGGTGTCGAACTCGACCTGTCCACGATCCCGTGGACCGACGAGGACACCTACGAGCTGATCCGCTCCACGCGCACGCTCGGCATGTTCCAGATCGAGTCACCCGGCCAGCGCGACCTGATCGGGCGGCTGCAGCCCGAGCGGCTGCACGACCTGGTCGTCGACATCTCGCTGTTCCGCCCCGGCCCCGTCAAGGGCGACATGGTGCGCCCGTTCATCGCGCGCCACCACGGGCAGGAGCCGGTCGCCTACCCGCACCCGATCCTCGAGCGCGCGCTGGCCGAGACCCACGGCGTGATCGTGTTCCACGAACAGGTGATGCGCTGCGTCGCGGCGGTCACCGGCTGCGACCTGGCGGTGGCCGACCTGGTGCGGCGACGGCTGTCCGACGTCGAGCAGCTCGACGACATCCGCGATTGGATCCTCGCGTCCGCGCGTGAACGCGGGATGGACGACGGCACCGCGATGAAGTTGTGGCGCGCGCTGGAGCAATTCGCCTCGTTCGGTTTCTGCAAGGCGCACGCCGCCGCATTCGCCGTGCCGACCTGGCGCTCGGCCTGGCTGAAGCGGCACTACCTGCCCGAGTTCGTCGCGGGCCTTTTGACCCACGATCCCGGCATGTACCCGCGGCGGTTGATCCTGGAGGACGCGCGCCAGCTCGGTGTGCTCGTCCTGCCGGTCGACGTCAACGCGTCCGGGCGCGACTACCGCGTCGAACCCTTGGGGGCAGAAGGCTCGTCCTCCGCCTCCGGAAAACCCTCTTTAGTCGGCTGCGGACGAGCCTCTGCCCCCAATACTGATGGCCCCGCGCCGCTCGGTCGCGTACGGCCGGGGTTCGATCTTGGGGTCGACCCGCAGGACTCGTCGGTGCGCTATGCGATCCGGTTGGCGCTGAAAGACGTAAGCGGTATCGATGGGGGGATGGTCGAGTCGGTGCTGGCGGGGCGGCCGTTCACGTCGATCGAGGATCTGCGCGACCGCTCGGTGCTGTCCGCGCCGGTCGCGGGCGCGCTGGCGCACGTCGGAGCGATGGATTCGCTGGCGCCAGACCGCTCGCGCCGCGACATCGTGCTCGAGGTCCAGGAACGATGGGAGGCGGCGCGCACCCGTGCCGCCGCGTGCAGGCCGGTGCAGGGGGAGCTCGTGTCCGAGGGGGCGGCCGGGTTGGCGGACTACACGCTGAGCGAACGGGTGCGCGCCGAGCTCGAGGTGCTCGGCATGGACGTGAGCGCGCACGTCATCGACTTCTACCGGCCGCTCCTGGCTGAGCTGGGCGTGACCCCGGCGGCCGCGCTCTTGGACCAGTCCGACGGCCGCCGCGTGCGCGTGGCCGGGGTCAAGGTCGCGACCCAGACGCCGCCGATCCGCTCGGGCCAGCGGGTGGTGTTCCTGTCGCTGGACGACGGCAGCGGCGTCGGCGATCTCGCCTTCTTCGAACACGTGCTGGACCGCTGCGCGCAGACGGTGTTCCACGCCTGGCTGCTGGTGGCCGAGGGGCGCGTGCGGCGCAGCGGCGGGCGGGGTGTGTCGGTCAACGCCGACAGCGCGTGGGACCTGCGCGACCTGCTCGACGGCTGGCGTGAGGGGCGCCTCGACGACGTGCTGCGCCGCGGGCGTCGCGAGGGCATGCCGCCGCGCACCGATGACGGCCGCCCACAGCCGTCCTTGTGGCACCGCTCCGGCGGCTCCGCCGGATGAGCGCCTTGGTGAACCCGGGGTGTGTCGACCGGTGTACCGCAATGGGTCAGGAGCCAACACACCCCGGGGGGAGGGGGCGGGCGTACGCTCGGCGGGTGAGCGTCGACGAGCCGATCCTGCACGTGGACATGGACGCGTTCTACGCGTCCGTCGAGGTCCGCAAGGACCCCTCGCTCGCCGGGCGCCCTGTGCTCGTCGGCGGCATGGGCGGCCGTGGCGTGGTGGCGAGCGCCTCGTACGAGGCGCGGACCTTCGGGGTGCGCTCGGCGATGCCGATGGCCAAGGCCTTGCGCCTGTGCCCGCAGGCGGCGATCCTGCCGCCCGACTTCGACATGTACCAGCAGGTCTCCGCCGACCTGCGCGAGATCTTCCTGTCCGTCACGCCGCTGGTCGAGCCGCTCGCGCTCGACGAGGCATTCCTGGACATCAGCGGCAGCGTGCGGCTGTTCGGCCCGCCCGAGGCGATCGGCGCCCTGTTGCGGCGCCGCGTGCGCGAGGAACTCGGCCTGCCGTGCAGCGTCGGGGTGGCGCCGAACAAGTTCCTCGCCAAGCTGTGCAGCGGCAAGGCGAAGCCCGACGGCCTACTGCACCTGCGCCGCGCGGAGGTGGACGGCTTTCTCGCGCCGCTGCCGGTGCGCGACCTGTGGGGGGTGGGGGAGCAGACCGCCGCCAAGCTCGACCGCTACGCCATCCGCACCGTCGCCGACGTGCGCGCCACCTCCGCGCAGACGCTCATACGGCTGGTCGGTCCGGCTTCCGCGCGCCAGATCGGCAGCCTCGCCATCGGTCGCGACGAGCGGGCCGTCGTGCCGCACGAGGCCGCGAAGGGCATGAGCGCCGAGGAGACCTTCGAGCACGACGTCGACGACCTCGACCTGTTGCGGCGCGAGCTGCTGCGCCTGGCCGAGAAGGTCGCCCGTCGTCTGCGCAAGGGCAAGGTCGCCGGTCGTACCGTGACGCTCAAGCTGCGCTACGCGAACTTCGAGACAGTGACGCGCTCGCGCACCCTGCTCGCTCCGGTCGCCGACGCGACCGAACTGCACCGCGAGGCGGTCGCGCTGTTCGACGCGCTGCGCCTCGAGCGGGTGCGCGTGCGACTGATCGGCGTCGGCATGACCAACCTTGTGCCCGACAGCGCCAGCCGCCAGCTGTCGCTGACCACGGACGACCGCTGGTCGCGGCTGGAGCGCGCCGCGGATGTCGCCCGGGACCGTTTCGGCGGCGCAGCCGTGACGCGCGGCGCCCTGCTGGACGGGGCTGCGCCCACCAGCGGCGACGAGGCTGCGCGCCGTGAGGACTGGCGCCCTGTCGAGGATTGAACCGTTCGGCCCGCATGCGGGCCGAACGGTTCAGATTGGGAGGAGGTAGCCTGCGTTCATGAGTGATCGTGTGACGTTCGAGGTCGGCGGCGACAAGGTGGGCGTGGTCACGCTCAACCGCCCCGACAAGCTCAACGCGCTGGACCGCGGCGTGTTCGAGGGCCTGCACGACGCGGCCGCGCAGGTGCGCGCCGCCGCCGAGGAGGGCACGGTCAAGGCCGTGCTGCTGCGGGGCGAAGGGCGCGCGTTCTCCTCCGGCCTGGACGTGTCGCTGTTCGGTGAGATGGCCGCCGGCGACGCCTCGCTCGCGGAGGCGGGCGGCGGCACCCAGGACGGCATGATCGCCTGGCTGCAGCAGGCGTTCACCGTGTGGGAGGACCTGCCGGTGCCGACGATCGCGGCCGTGCGCGGTGTCGCGCTTGGCGGCGGCTGCCAGCTCGCCGCCGCCTGCCACCTGCGCGTCGCGGCGCCAGACGCCTCGCTGGGCATCCTCGAGGTCAAGTGGGGGATCATCCCCGACCTCGGCGGCACGTACCGCTTGCCCCGCTTGATCGGCCTGTCACGCGCGATCGACCTGGCCATGTCCGGCCGCCGCGTCGACGCTCAGACGGCGCTGCACTGGGGGCTCGTCGACGCGGTGCTGGACGAGGAGGACTTCGACGCGGCCGCCCGCGCCTACGCCGCACAGCTCGCCGAGGGCCCGACGCTCGCGCAGGCGAGCGCCGCGCGGCTGTGCCGTGAGAACCTCGACCGCACGCGCGACGAGGCGCTGGCCGCCGAGCGCGCGACGCAGGCGGGCTGCCTGTCCTCGCAGGACTTCGGCGAGGCGGTCATGGCCGCGATGCAGGGACGCAAGCCGGCCTTCACCGGGAAGTGATCCCGGCGGCGTGAACGACGTCCGCATCGTCCCGCTCGATCGCGGCGACCTCGGGCAGGTGGCCGAGGTCTCGGTCCGGGCGTTCGACGACTACCCGCTCATGGCCGAGCTGTTCCCCGGCCCGCCGGGCGACCCGCGCCGCGCGGCGGTCGCCCGCTGCTTCTACACGCCCGCCGTCGCCGACTGCCTCGAGTTCGGCGTGGTCGACGCGGCCATGGACGGCGAGCGCCTCGCCGGGTACTGCGCGTGGATCGAGCCCGGTGCCTATCCGCTGTCGCTGCGTCGCAACCTCGCCTTCTTGCCCATGGCGCGCGAGACCCTGCGCCGCTACCCGCGGCGCGCCCGGCGGGGGATCCAGAGCCTGGTCCGGCTGGAGAAGCACCATCCGAACACACCGGAACACTGGTACCTCGCGGCCATCGCCGTCGATCCCGACTACCAGGGCCGCGGCGTCGGGCAGCAGTTGATCGCGCCTGGCCTGGCCCGTGCGGACGCGCACGGCCAGCCGGCCTTCCTTGAGACCACGCGCCCCACCGCTCGCGACTGGTACGAGCGCCTGGGTTTCGCGGTCCGCACGGAGGTCGCAGCCTTCTCCGGGGGACCGCCAGAATGGTTCCAGTGGCGTGACCCGGCCTGAATTCGGCGGCGAAAACCGCGCAAGTGGGCGGTCAGGTGTGCCGACGAGGTAGTCGGTGCAGACTTGTTGCGGCACACTGGTGCCGAGCACGCTCGCGCCGCATGATGCTTTCAGCAGCAGGAGCAGCGAATGTCCCTGTCCGACCGCGAACAGCAGATCCTCGATGACATCGAGGCGCGGCTGCGCGCCGAGGACCCCAAGTTCGCCCGCACCGTGGCGACCGTCTCGGTCTCGGCCCACCTACGGCGGCGGATCAAGCTCGGCATCGCCGCGTTCGTGGTCGGCTTCGTGGTGATGCTCATGCTGATCCTCAACATGGGCTTCGGCATTGCGGGTTTCGCCCTGATGCTGGGCGGTGCGGTTACCGCGGCGAATGCCTTGAAGAAGCTGGGTCAAGCCGAGGGCGGCCTCTCGGATCAGCTCCGCGGCGGCCTCGAGCGCTACCGCCAGGACCGCCGCGAGAACGACGAGCGCTAGCCGCGGGCGCGTCCAGGCCGCCACCACACGCGGCGGGGGAGGCGGGCGGCGGCGGCGTCGCGCAGCCCGAACAGTGACGCCTTCGCCCTGATGCGGGCGCGTTCCCTCCGGCCCAGTGGTTCCAGCAGCCGGTCGATCAGCCGTCCGGCGAGGTCCTCTGCCTCGCGGATCGTCTCCAGCGGCAGTTTGGGCGCGTAGCGGGCACGTTCGGCGTGGGCGGCCAGGGCCGGAGCGAACTCGGCGCGGGTCAGGCGGCCGACGAACTCGCGGTCGGTCTCGCTGGGCGTTCGCGCACGGCCGAGGGCACGGGCGACCAGTTCCACGCGTGCGACCGCGTGCACGACCCGCTGGGCCGGACCCAGCGCATCCACATCCACACGCAGCATGCGGGCGGCCAGTGCCGCGGCGCCGAGACACACGGCCAGCGCGAGCGCGATCCACGCGGCGGCGCGTGCCCCGCCCCCGCGCCCGCCTCCGGACGTTCCGGATTCCGGCGCCGTCGTCGGCGCGGCCGACGGCGTCGGTTGCGCGTCGGTGGCCTGCGTGGACGGCGTGGCCGTCGGCGCGGGCTGGGCGGGACCTTGCGCGACCGTGCTGGCCGGCGCGACGTTTGTGGCGCTGGGCACCAGCACGTTGCCGTCACTGCGCGGCGTGGGCTCGAACACGATCCAGCCCTCGCCGGGGAACAGCACCTCGACCCAGGCGTGGGCGTTGGAAGCGCGGACGAGGTACTCCCCGGCGGCAGGATCGGTCAGCTCCCCGGGGCTGAACCCGACCCCCACGCGCGCGGGGATGCCTAAAGTCCGCAGCATGACCGCCATGGTCCCGGCGAACTGCTCGCAGTAGCCGGTGCGGTTGCGCAGGAACGTCCGCATCGCCTCGCCGCTGTGGCCCGATGGTGGATCCAGCGAGTACGTCCAGGAGCGCAGTTCGTCCTGGATCGCCAGCGCCTGGCGGAACGGCGTCGCCGCGCCCGCCGAACCCACGATGGTGTGCGCCAGCTCGGCGACCTCGGCCGGGACGGCGGAAGGCAGGTCGAGCAGCGGCCCGCGATACCAGCCGGCGGGGATCGCATCGAGCTGCGCAGCGGCCGGCGACGGCAGGGCGGCCTGCACCGCGTAGGCGTCGTCCTGCGCCAGGCGTACGCCGCTGTCCAGCGTGAAGGTCGACAGGCGCCGGTCGTACTGGAGCACCTCGGCGAGCGGCCCCTCGACACGTTCCGGCTGGTAGGGCATCGGGACCAGGACGCTGTTGGCCAGGGCGCCGATGCGCACGTCCGCGGGGATGCGGACCGGGTTGGCGATCCCCACCTCGAACGGCACGGCGCGCCCTCGTCGCAGCGGCAGGCCGCGGATTCCCGTGTTGGTCCATTCCTCCCGGTCGCTGTAGCGGTCGAGCGACGTGGCGCGCAGGTACACCGGCCGGGGGACGCGCACGGTCAGCATCGGCCGGGGATCAGGGGACAGCAGGCTGGCGCGGATGTTCACGATCGGGTTGCTGGTCAGCGTGCTGCCACCGAGGTCGCGCAGCTCGTACAGCGCCGGGTCGGTCCAGCCCGGCAGCAGCGGCGCGGCCACGGCGCCGAGCACGATCGCCGCCGCGCCCATGGCCCAGGCCAGGGGGCGGCGCAGGCCGCGCGGGCCGTGGCGGTCGGGGGTGATCCAGCGGCCCCAGCGTGCCGCCTCGGCCTCGCTCGATCCGAGCAGGAGCAGCGTCGCCGCCGCCACATACGGCACCGCCCACGGCCAGGCCCGTGCGGTCTTCGGCGCCAGCCCGAGCGGAACGATCCACAGCAGCAGCGTCATGAGGACCGCGCGCAGGGCGGCGTGCGCGCGGAACACCAACTCGTGCACCGCGTGCGCGATCACCCACACGCCGGTCACGGTGAGCAGCACGAGGCCCGTCTCGGGCAGCGCCGGCGTGGGCCGGATGCGCAACAGCTCCACGCCGTGCGCCCACGCGTCGGCCGCGGCCTCCAGCGTCGCCGGGGTCGGCAGGATGCCGCCCGCGAGCGTGGCGGGCAGCAGCGTGAACCCGGCGAACAGCAGCAGCCCGATCTGACTGCCGGCCAGCGCGAGCACCGGACCCGCCCCTGCACGCCGCAGGAGCCACGCCACGCCGAAGGCGACCAGTACCGCGGCGAACACGGGTCCGGTCCAGCCGCGCTCGGCGAACACGCGGTCCAGCGGCAGCACGGCGCCGATCAGCATGCCGACGCAGCCGATCGCGGCGCCGGCGCCTGGGCGCGGGCTCGCGGACGCAGCCACTTCCCGTTCGGCTGCCGGTCGCGGCGCCAGCGTGGTCATCAGGCGCCTCCCGCGGCCAGCGCGACCGAGCCCGCGACGCGGCGCCACGAGCCGGCCAGCGGCGTGCCGGGCCGGTGCACGACCGTCCGCCAGCCGCCCGCGTGCAGCGCGGCGGCCATCGCGGCGGCAGGCTCTCCGGCGCGCGGGTGCGCGGCGGTGTCGACGATCACGGCGATCCGCACGCTGTAGCCGCGTCCGGCGGCCAGCAGCGCCAGGGTGTCGGGATGCACGCCCTTGCCGGCGCCCGCGGGCGGCGCGAGGACCGCCACGAGGAGGCCGCCGCCCGCGCGGCCGGACAACAGCGCGAGGGCGCCCGACAACGACGGCCGCTGCGAGGGCGCCGCCTCTGCCAGGCGGTCCATGATGCGCTGCGGTTCGGCCGGATCGAGCTCGGCGTCGTCGGGCAGCAGGAGCCGGAGGCGGTGCCCGTATCGTCCCAGCAGCTCGCTGATGCTCGCGGTCGCGCTGATGGCGGTCTCGACGGTGGAGTCCGGGCCGGCGCCGCGGTGCACCGCCGAGCGGGTGTCGCACAGCAGTGTCGCCTGGGGCTCGTAGGGCTGTTCGAACTGGCGCACCATCAGCCGGGCGCGGTGCGCCGACGAGGGCCAGTGCACGAGCCGGATGTCGTCACCCGCGTGCCATTCGCGGATGGTCGAGAACTCGTCGCCGCTGTGCAGCAGCGTGCGCCGACGCCGGCCTCCCTCGCCCTGGCGTGGTGCGGCCGGCACGCCGTGGCCGAGGTGTTCCAGGCGCGGGTACACCACCAGCTCGCTGCGTTCGCCGACGCTGCGCGTGCGCTCGGCGAGCCCGAACGGGTCACGCAGCCGCACGTTGGCCGGGCCGAGCAGGTAGCGCCCGCGTGCCGCGCCGCCGATCTCGTAGCCCACGGCGGCGGTGCCGCCGCGGGCCAGGCCCCCGAGCACGAAGCGGGGGCCGTCGGCGAGCGTGAACGGCACCTCGTCGACGACCAGCAGCAGGCCGGTGGCCAGCCGTCCGCGGTTGCGCAGGGACAGCGTGACCTGCGCGGGGCGGCCCCAGGCGACGCGCACCGGCGCAACCGTGCGGTCCGCCTCGATGCGGCCGGCCGACAGCCACACGGCGGCCACGGACAGGCCGGTCAGGACGAGGGCCCCGGTCGACAGCACGTACAGCTCCGGCACGCCGAGGAAGCGGCCGAGGAGCCACGCGAACGCGGCGCCGATGAGCACCCCGGCACCTCGTTCGGTGATCATCAGCGCGCGGCGGGGATGGGGATGCGCCCGAGGAGTTCGTCGATGACGTCTTCGGCGCCGTGGCGCGACAGGCGGGCGTCGGGCGCCAGGATCAGCCGGTGGGCGAGCACGGGCTGCGCCAAGAGCTTCACGTCGTCGGGGATCACGTAGTCGCGGCCGTTCACGGCGGCCAGGGCGCGGGCCGCGCGCAGCAGCGCCAGCGACGCGCGCGGCGACGCGCCCAGCTCGACGGCCGGGTGCTCGCGCGACGAGCGCACCAGTTCCACGATGTAGCGCTTGAGGGCGTCGGCGGCGTGGATCTCGCGGCAGGCGTCGATCATCGCTGCGACCGCGCGCGTGTCGACCACGGCCTCCAGCGATTCGAGCCGGTCGGCCTTGCCGTGCACCTCGAGAATGTCGAGCTCGGCCTCGACCGACGGGTAGCCGATGTCCAGGCGCATCAGGAAGCGGTCGCGCTGCGCCTCGGGCAGGGGATAGGTGCCCTCCAGCTCGACGGGGTTCTGCGTCGCGATGACCATGAAGGGCACGCCCAGCTCGTGGGTCGTGCCGTCGACGGTGACGGTGCGCTCCTCCATCGCCTCGAGCATGGCGGACTGCGTCTTGGGGCCCGCCCGGTTGATCTCGTCGCCGAGCACGATGTTCGCGAACAGCGGGCCCGGCTTGAACTCCCAGTCCGCGCGATCCTGGTTGTAGACCGTGACGCCGGTGATGTCGCTGGGCAGCAGGTCGGGGGTGAACTGCACGCGGCGGACACTGCACGCGATCGAGCGCGCGATCGCCTTGGCGAGCAGCGTCTTGCCCACCCCGGGGACATCCTCGATCAGGACGTGCCCCTCGGCGAGCAGCGCCACCAGCGCCAGGCGGACGACCTCCGGCTTGCCCTCGACGACGGTATCGACGTTGGCCTCGACGCGTGCGAACAGCGCGGCCAGCTGTCCCACGTCGACAGCGGCGCGCCGCCCGGCGGGTTTCCGTGCAGCCACGGGCGGCATCCTCGGGTCGGCGGGGGACGGGGCGCGGCCAGTGTAGCGAGCGACCTGTGGCGATCAGGGGGCAGGCATGCGTGCCGAGGGCGCCGCGGGGGAAGGACTGGTCCGGTCGGCTCAAGCGGTGCTTCGCCTTCGCTGGAGTCGCCAGACCGAATATCGGTGTGACGCGTTCAGACGCGGCGCGCCGACCGCACGACTGGGAGGATCCCGATGCGACAGCGCTCGATCATCCGCTTGCTCGCCATGCTGGCGGCGGCAGCCCTCGTGGCCACCGGCTGCACCGGCGGCGACGGCGACACCGAAGCCGAAGGCGACCGCACCGAACAGGCGGACGGCGGCGACAACGACCTGGTCGTGGTCGGCGCGCTCGAGAAGCCCAGCGGGCTCGACCCCGCGAAGATCTACGAGAAGCTCGCCTCGGACGTGCTGTTCAACACCACCAATCGCCTGGTCGAGTTCCCCGCGGGCGAGACCGAGGTCGGTCCCGGGCTGGCGGAGCGCTGGGAGATCTCCGACGACGGCCTGACCTACACGTTCACGCTGCGCGAGGGCGTCACGTTCCACGACGGTTCGGAGTTCGACAGCGCCGACGTGAAGTTCTCGCTCGACCGTGCGATGAACATCGCGCATCCCGACAGCGCGTCGTTCCTGCTCGATCCGATCGCCTCGGTCGAGGCTCCCGACCCGCAGACGGTCGTGATCACGCTCAAGGAGCCGAACACCACGTTCCTGTCGCGCCTCAACTACACGGTCGCGTCGATCCTGCCGAGCGACGGCGACACGTACACGGCGCCGACGGCCAAGATCGAGGGCAACGCGGACGAGTCGAACACCTACATCAACGACGAGACCATCGTCGGCACCGGGCCGTACGAGCTGACCGACTACCAGCCCGGCCAGTCCATCACGCTCGAGGCGTTCGACGACTACTGGGGCGAGGACAAGGCCGCGATCCAGACGGTCAAGATTCAGTTCTTCGAGGACTCGGCCCAGCTCAAGAACGCGCTCGCCGCCGGCGAGGTCGACCTGAACATCAACGAGCTCGCCCCGGCTGAGCGCTCCGCCCTGGAGAACGAGGACGGCATCGCGATCACCGAGGGCAAGGGTGCGCGCATCCGCTACATCGTCCTCGACGTGAACCAGAAGCCCTTCGACGACCCGAAGGTGCGCCGCGCGATCGCCGCGACCGTCGACCGCCAGCGCGTCATCGACGAGGTCTTCGAGGGGGCGGGCACCCCGCTGTACTCGATGATCCCGACCGGGTTCGAATGGGCCTACGCCGACGAGATGAGCGACATCGAGGAAGAGCTGACCGGCCCGCCGGTGAAGTTCGACCTGTGGTACCCGCTCAACAAGTACGGCGACACCGAGCCGGACCTCGCCGAGACGATCGCGCGCTCGCTCAACGAGTCCGAGATGTTCGACGTGACGACGCGCAGCGCGGACTGGGCGTCGGAGTACTCCAGCAACCTCAACACCGGCACCTACGCGGCGTACCTGCTGGCGTGGTACCCGGACTACTTCGACCCGGACGACTACATCGAGCCGTTCTACTCCGACGAGGGCTTCGTCGGCTTCTACAAGTCCGACAAGATGAACGAGCTCATCCGAGCCGAGCAGACCGAGACCGACGAGGACGCGCGCGCGGCGATCTTCGCCGAGATCCAGGAGCTCGCGGCCGAGGACATGCCGTTCATCCCGCTGTTCGAAGAGACGCCGTTCGCCTACCACGCCGACGATCTGCAGGGCGTGGAGCACCTCGTGGATCCCGTGCAGCAGGCCCGTTTCTGGATGCTCACTCGCTAGATGGTGTTCCAGGGCGAGGAGCACCCGCCGGCACTCCGCAGAAAACCCTTTGACGCTGCGTGCCGACGGGGCTCCTCGCCCTTGCTCCATCCCTGCTCGTTCTCTGCTGACCGGCGGCACCCCTCGCTTTTCCTTCTCTGCGTTTTTGTCCTCCAGCGGCGGCACCGCTCGCGTGCATCCAACTCGGTCGACGCTGCCGCGATCGTCGGTGGGTAGGCGAAGCTGATGAGGCGGTATGTGCTGGGGCGGGTGGCGGTGGCGCCGGTGTTCCTGTTCGTCATCCTGACCACGCTGTTCGTGTTGTTGCGGGTGCTGCCCGGCGACCCGGTGACGGTGGCGCTGGGTGGGCGGCTGTCGCCGGCGCAGATCGCGTCGCGCCGGGCGGCGGCGGGCCTCGACCAGCCGCTGTGGGTCCAGTACTGGGAGTACCTGTCGGGCGTCGTGCGGGGCGACTTCGGGCGCGCCGTCACCGACCCCCGCCCGGTCGGGCGGATCGTGGCCGACCTGTTCCCCGCGACGTTCGAGCTGGTGCTGTTCGGCATGGTCGTCGCGGTCGCGATCGGCTTCGTGTTCGGCGCGCTGGGCGCGCGCTACCGCGACACCCCGCTCGACGCGGGCAGCCGCCTGCTCGGCATCGTCCTGTACGCGGCGCCGGTGTTCTGGACCGGCATCCTCGCCCAGCTGTTCTTCGCCAACCGGCTCGGCTGGCTGCCGACCGGCAACCGCATCGGCGCGCGCATGCCAGTCGGCCAGGTGAAGCTCACCGGCTTCTACCTGCTCGACGGGGTGCTGCGCGGCAACTGGACGTTCTTCTGGGACGCGCTGCGCCATCTGCTGCTGCCCGGCCTCACCTTGGGGCTGGTCATCGCCGGGGTGTTCATCCGCATGGTGCGCGTCAACATGCTCCAGACCCTGCGTGCCGACTACGTCGAAGCGGCGCGGGCGCGCGGCGTCAGCGAGCGGCGCGTGGTGTTCCGCCACGCCCTCCGCAACGCGCTGGTCCCCGTGGTCACGATGATCGGGCTGCAGCTGGCGGTGCTGCTCGCCGGGGCGATCCTCACCGAGACGACGTTCTCGTGGCCGGGCCTCAGCAGCGCGCTCGTGCGCTTCCTGAACAACCGCGACTACGCCGCGGTGCAGGGCATCGTCACCTTCATCGCGGTGCTCGTCGTCGGGATCAGCCTGCTGATCGACCTCGTCAACGCGCTCATCGACCCGCGGGTGCGCTACTGATGGCCGCCCTGCGCAACCGCATGCGGCGCGCCCTGAAGCCGTGGCGCCAGGCAAACCGCATGGCGCGCTGGTTGGTGATCAGCGGGCTGGTGATCACCACGATGTTCGGGCTGCTCGCCGTGTTCGCAGACCAGGTCGCGCCCTACGGTGAGGACCAGTACCGCGCCGAGACCGTCGGAGAGGACGGCGAGACCACGTTCATCTCGCTGCCGCGCCGCCAGGCGCCCGGCGAGGGCTTTCCGTTCGGCACGACCTCGGCGCGGCTGGACGTGTTCTCGCGCGTCGTGCACGGCACGCGGGTGGCGTTCGGCGTGGTGGTGCTGTCGACCCTGGTGGCCATGGGCATCGGCGTGCCGCTCGGGCTCGTCTCGGGCTACCGCGGCGGGCGGATCGACCGCGTGCTCGTGCTGGTCATGGACGCGGTGTACGTGTTCCCGCCGCTGCTGCTCGCGATCATCGCGGCGTTCGTGCTGAAGCGCTGGATCGATCCCGGCCTGCCGTCCGCCGCCGTCGCGGTCGGCGCCGTCTATATCCCCCAGTACTACCGGGTCATCCGCAACCACACCCTGTCGGTCAAACAGGAGCCGTTCGTCGAGGCGGCGCGTTCCCTGGGCGCCAAGCCCCGCACGATCATCGGCCGCTACGTCTTCTTCAACGTCGTGCAGAGCGTGCCGGTGATCTTCACGCTCAACGCCGCCGACGCGGTGCTGACCCTGGCGGGCCTGGGCTTCCTGGGCTTCGGGGTGCCCTACCCCCAGGCGGAGTGGGGCCTCGACGTGTCGCGCGCGGTGTCCGACTCGGTGTCGGGCTTCTGGTGGACCGCGCTGTTCCCCGGCTTGGCCATCACGCTGCTGGTGACCGGCCTGACCCTGGTCGGCGAGGGCCTCAACGACATCGTGAACCCGCTGCTGCGAGCGCGGGGCTATCGCGGGCCGCTGCGCGGAGGCGCGGCCGGGTTGACCGCGGCGCCGGTCCAGCCCGTCGCCGGTGCGCACGAGGAGGCGGTGTGATCAGCCTGGAGCCGGTGCTGCGCATCCGCGAACTGGTCGCGAGCTACGCCACGCCCGCCGGCATGCTCGACGCGGTCGACGGCGTCAGCCTCGACCTGCACCCCGGCGAATCGCTCGGCCTGGTGGGCGAGTCCGGCTGTGGCAAGTCGACGCTCGGCCGCGCGCTGCTGGGACTCATGCCGCCGGGCGGCACGGTGCGCGGCAGCGTGAGGATCGGCACGCAGGAACTGGTCGGCGCGAGCGAGGCGACGCTGCGCCGGGTGCGCGGGCGCGACATCGCGCTGGTGTTCCAGGAGCCGATGACGCGCCTGAACCCCCTGCTGAAGGTGTCCGACCATTTCGTCGAGGCGATCCGCGCGCACCGGCCCGAGGTGCACAAGGGCGAGGCGCGCGAGCTGGCGGCCGGGTCACTGCGCCAGATGGGTATTCCGGCTTCGCGCCTGGACCACTACCCCGGACAGTTCTCCGGCGGCATGCGCCAGCGAATCATGATCGCGCTGGGCATCGTGCTGCGCCCCAAGGTGGTGATCGCCGACGAGCCGACGACCGCGCTCGACGTCATCGTCGAGGCCCAGATCCTCGACATCCTGCGGAGCCTGCGGGCGGACCAGCATGTCGGCCTGATCCTCGTCACGCACAACCTCGGCATCGTCGCCGAGACGTGCGACCGCGTGGCCGTCATGTACGCGGGCAAGATCGTGGAGGCGGGTCCCGTCGAGCGCATCTTCGCCGAGCCGCTGCACCCCTACACCCAGGGACTGCTCGCCTCGACGATCTCGCTCGACACCACCGTGCTGCACTCGATCGACGGTGTGCCGCCGGATTTGTTGCACCCCCCGCCCGGCTGTCGTTTCGCCCCGCGCTGCCCGTACCGGATGCCGGTGTGCGACGACGCCGTGCCGTCCTTCGCGGAGCCCGCGCCGGGTCATCTCGCGGCGTGCTACCTGCACGCGGGGGCCGCGCCGCCGGGGCAGGAGACGGTCGCGCGATGAGTGAGCCGCTGCTGCAGGTGCGCGCGCTGTCGACGCATTTCGCCGTGCGCGGGCGGGGGCCCGCGGTGCGGGCCGTCGACGGGGTGAGCTTCGACGTGCGCCCCGGCGAGGTGTTCGGGCTGGTGGGGGAGAGCGGCTCGGGCAAGACCACGCTCGGCCGCAGCCTGCTCAAGCTGGTCCAGCCGACCGCCGGCGCAATCCTGTACCGGGGCCGCGACCTCATGCCGCTGCGCGAGCGGGAACTGCGGCCGCTGCGCCGTGAGCTGTCCCTGATCTTCCAGGACCCCAACGCGTCGTTGAATCCCGCGATGACGATCGCGCAGGGCGTCGGCCACCCGCTGCGCATTCATGGATTGGTGCGTGGCCGTGACGAACTGCGTGCGCGCGTCGCAGAGATGCTCGAGCGGGTCGGGCTCTCACCGGCCGGGCAGTTCCTTGACCGCTACCCCGACGACGTGTCCGGGGGGCAGAAGCAGCGTCTGGTGATCGCCCGGGCGCTGATCACCCACCCGTCCTTTGTCGTGGCCGACGAGCCGGTCGCTGCCCTGGACATGTCCGTGCGCGCCCGGGTGCTCGAGCTGATGCTCGACCTGCGGCGCGAACTCGGCCTCACGTACCTGTTCATCACCCACGACTTGGCGACGGCGCGCTTCGTCTGCGACCGCATCGGCATCCTGTACCTGGGCAATCTCGTCGAATGGGGGCCAACGGAAGAGGTCTTCGGCGACCCCAAGCATCCCTACACGCGCGCCTTGCTGGACGCGATCCCCCGGCCTGACCCGGCTCGGCGCAACCGCGCCAAGCGCCTGCCCGCCGGCGAGATGCCCGACGCCTCCCGGCCACCGCTGGGCTGCCGGTTCCACCCGCGCTGCCCGGCGGCTTTCGCGCCCTGCGGGTGGCAGGGGCGCGACCTCGTCGAGTGGTTCGAGCGGCGCTGGACGACCATGGATCCCCAGGCGTGGGCTCGCGAGGAGGCCGTGACGGGTCCGCTGCACACCGTGGAGGCGGGCGTGTCGGAGGTGCGCTTCCCCAAGGCGGACGTCCCGGCGCTCGTGGCGCTGCTGCGCGCCCGGATGGAGACGGCCGCGGGCGAGGGCATCTTCGCGGCGGTGCGCGCCGTCGACGGCGACGGGGGCGGGGTCATCGTCCGCTTCGGGGAAGGTCCCGAGCCGGCCCTGCAGCCGGTGGGCGGGGTGCAGGTGGCCTGCCACCTGCACGGGGGGACCGCCCGGGACCGGGACGAGGGCGTGCCGGGGTCCTGAGCCGCCCGGACCGCCCCGGGGGCCCGGAAAACCCGCGAAACGGGTACAGTGGCGCGGCCGTCGGCGGCTCGGGGGATGCTGGGCGGCAGGAGGCCCACCGCGTGGACATCGGCGCACCAGCCACGCGGGCGCCGGAAGACGCGCGCCCGCACCATGAACTGCTCGCCTCAGGGGCGGGCGGGATGGCTGGACTCGTGCCTGATGCGGGCAAAGGACTCGATCTTTCCGCGGAGTTGCCGGAGGAATTGGGCCTCGATTTCGACCCCCGCGGCTGGCAGGGCAAGGCATCCCGGCCCGCTCGCCAGGGGGGTACGCACAAGGCCCTCGTCCTCAACGCCTCGATGGAGCCACTGTGCGTGGTTCCGGCGCGGCGGGCGATCGTGCTGGTCCTCAGCGACAAGGCCGATGTCGTCAAGAGCAACGGCCATCGTTACCGGTCGGAGTCCCTGGACATCCAGGCCCCTTCGGTCGTGCGCCTCCGGCGCTTCGTTCATGTGCCGTACCGACGCCGCGCCGCGCTCAGCAGGCGCGGCGTCTTCATTCGGGACAACTACGCCTGCCAGTACTGCAACCGCCCGGCCGAGAACGTCGACCATGTGACCCCGCGCAGCCGCGGCGGCCAGCACGAGTGGGAGAACGTCGTCGCGGCCTGCCGCCGCTGCAACTCCAAGAAGCGCGACCTCACCTTGGCCGAGTCGGGGATGAGCCTGCACCGCGCCCCGTTCGCGCCGCGCGCGGCCTTTTGGCTGGTGGTGGCCGTTGGCGGCTGGCAGGCCGACTGGCAGGACTACCTCGGCGACGCCCTCTCCACCGCCTAACCCCCCCTCGCGGCACCCATGCACCCAAACGACTGGGTGCATCTGCGCCCGCATGTGGGCGTCATTGCACCCGGTCGATTGGGTGCAGACGGAGCTGGGTGCACCTGCGCTCGTATGTGATTGCGAACACACCCAGTCAAGTGGGTGCATGGGTCCTCCACTTCGCACCACCCACACCGGCTCACTCCCTTGCGGCGCCCCCGAAAAGGGCCCGTCACGGGGCTGAGGGGCTTGGAGGGTGGGTGGGTTCGCGCCCCTCAGCCCCGTTGACGGGCCCTGCACTCGCTGGGCGCTCCACTCGCCACCACCGGCGCTGACCTGCGCGTTTGCGTGCCCGGCCAGGCAAGAAACCAGAAAAAGTGGCGCCTTGGTATTGACAGGTGGGGGAAAGTGGTGGAGAGTGGCGCGGATTGGTGGGCCCAGGAGTATGAGCCGAAGTGTGCACGTCGTGCGCTCGGGGCTCCGGACGGATGAGGGGAGGGCGCGATGTTCCTCGGGGAGTTCCAGCACACGCTGGACCCGAAGGGGCGCGTGATCCTGCCGTCGGCGTTCCGGGAGCAGCTCAAGGGCGGGCTCGTGATGACCGTGGGCCTGGACAACTGCTTGACCATCCACCCCACGGACGACTGGCGGCGGGTGCTCGAGAGCCTGCGGAACCTGCGCACCACCGATCGGCGCGAGCGGATGTTCGCCCGCGTCATGACCTCCTCCGCCCACGCGGAGGACATCGACAAGCAGGGGCGCGTGACCATCCCGGCGCGCCTGCGCGAGTACGCCTCGCTGACCAAGGACGTGACCGTGGTCGGCGCGGACATGCGCATCGAGCTGTGGGACGCCGCGCGCTGGGAGACCTACCGCGACGGGGCCATGGCGGACTTCGCGAACACCGAGCAGCCGTTCGACCTTGGAGGGATCTTCTGATGGATGTGCTGACTGTCTCCGCCGACCACGCGCCGGCCTTCGCCCACGACGTCACCGGCGACCTCGGCCGCGAACTGGTCGCGTCCGCATTGCTCATGCTGCTGGTGCTGACCTCGACCGGCGTCGTGCTCGGCAGCGTCCTGGGCGCCCTGTGGCTGTTCGCCTAGCCGCCCGTCCCTGCTCGCCGGCCACGCCGCGCAGAGTCATGGACGACACACCGGAGATCCTGGGAGGGCCGCACCTGCCGGTGATGGTCGACCGGATCACGGCGCTGCTCACCGAGGGCCTCACGGCCGCGCCGGTCCTGCTGGTCGACGCCACCCTGGGCGCGGGCGGTCACGCCGCGGCTCTGTTGGCCGCGCTGCCCGACGCGCACCTGGTCGGCTTCGACCGCGACCCGGACGCCCTCGATCTGGCGCGCCGCCGGCTGTCTGTCTACGAGGAGCGTTTGACCCTGGTTCATGCGGGATATGATGAGTTCAACCACCACCTGGCGCCAGTCGTAGAGCGCACCGGAAATCCCCCAGCCGGTGTGCTCTACGACCTCGGCGTGTCCTCCATGCAGCTCGATCGCGCCGAGCGGGGCTTTTCGTTCCGCACCGACGCGCCGCTCGACATGCGCATGGACCCCACCGAGGGGCCGACCGCGGCGGATCTGGTCAACGAGCTCACGGTCGGAGCGCTCGTTGACCTGATCCGCCGCTTCGGCGAGGAGCGCAACGCCCGCCGCATCGCCGAGGCGATCGTCGCGGCGCGTCCGCTGCGCACCACGCGCGACCTGGCCGACGCCGTGCTGGCGGTCACGCCGGCTGCCGTCCGCCGCCAGTCGGCGACGCACCCCGCCACGCGCACGTTCCAGGCGCTGCGCATCGCGGTGAACCGAGAACTCGAGCGCTTCGAGGCCTCCCTTCCCCAGGCCTTGGAGTCGCTGGCTCAGGGCGGCCGTATCGCCGTCCTGAGCTACCACTCCTTGGAGGACCGCATCACCAAGCGGTTCTTCACCGACGCGGCCACCGGCTGCATCTGCCCACCGGATCTTCCGGTGTGCGGCTGTGGCCGCGTCCCATCTGTCCGCGCCCTGACCCGAGGCACGGTCCAGCCCGCCGAGGACGAGATCGCGGCGAACCCGCGCGCTCGCTCGGCGAAGTTCCGCGCGGTCGAGCGCATTGCGCCTCATGCCGCGTACCCGGTGGTCCGTGAAACGGAGACCGCATGAGCACCGCAGCCGCCACGGTCCGCGGCGTCCCCCGCCGCGCGGGCGCGCCCGCCGCCGGACGCCCGCACCTGCGCGTCGTCGCCGAGCCCCGCCGCGGCGGCCGCTACCTGCTGGCGGCGGTGCTCGCCGGAGGCGTCGGGCTGTTCGGCGTCGTCGGGCTGCACGCGCTGGCGGCCGAGCAGTCGTTCCAGGTGCGCAATCTCGAATCCGAGGTGCAGGAACTGTCGCTGCGCTACGACGAGCTGACTGCAGAGATTGCCGGCCTGGAGTCCCCCGAACGCGTGCGCCAGGTAGCCACGCTGCAACTCGGCATGGTCCCGGCGCGCGAGCCGGGTTTCCTGGTCGCGGACACGTCCGGATCCGGTGACAGCGATTTTGTGGCGCGACGCGGCACACTGCGCCCGTCGGCCGGATCCCAGACCGGATCCCGGGCCGGCGACGACGTGGCCGACCCGGTGAAGCAGGTGCTCGCCGCCGGCCGCTGAGCCGGGACGATCGTTCGAAAGGGCCGCAGGTCGATGTCGGGCACGCTCACGCGACAGCGCTCCGAGCGCCCCGTCGCGCCGGTGCCGCGCGGCCCGCAATGGCCCCCGCCGTCGTGGGGCCCCGCCGCCCAGGAGCTGTGGGAGCGGCTGTCGCTGGCCATGACCCGTGCGCGCAGCGGCCGGAGGCTGTCGGCCATGCTCGCGGCGTTCCTGGTCCTGACGCTGTTGATGGGCTGGCGCCTGGTCAGCGTGCAGGTGCTGCACGCGGCGGAGTACCGCGGGCTGGCGGCACGCCAGACGCAGCGCGAGATCACGCTGCCCGCCCGCCGGGGCCTGCTGTACGCGCGGGGCGGGGAACCGCTGGCGATGTCGCTCGAGTCGGCCACGATCTACGCGAACCCGCGCGTGTATCGCCGCAACGACATCGACCCCAGCTTCATCGCCGCGAAGCTGGCGCCGCTGGTGGACCGCCCGCTCATGGACGTGATGCGCGCGCTGACGCGCGATTCGGCGTTCGCCTACGTCGCCCGCCAGGTGCCGCGCGCGGTCGGCAGCCAGATCGCCGAGCTGAAACTCCCCGGCATCGGCGTGCTCGACGAGCCGCGCCGCGTGTACCCCTCCAACGGGCTGGCCGCGCAGACCATCGGCTTCGCCGGGGTGGACAACACGGGCCTCAGCGGCCTGGAGGCCGCGTACGAGAAGGTGCTGGCGGGCAAGCCGGGCAAGCTCTCGCTCGAACGGGCGCCCGGCGGGCTGACGATCGACATGGGCGCCCGCGAGGTCCTGCCCCCGGTCGCCGGGACCGACCTTGTGCTGACGCTCGACCGCGAGATCCAGTACGCCACCGAGCGCGCGCTGCTCGAGGCGGTGGCGCAGCACGGCGCCGTCGGCGGGTCGGCCGTGGTGCTCGACGCACGCACCGGCGAGATCCTCGCCATGGCGTCCGCGCCGACCTTCGATCCCGCACACATCAACGACTCGGACGACTACGCCCGGCGCAATCGGGTCGTCACCGACGTGTTCGAGCCCGGCAGCGTGAACAAGGTCATCACCGCCGCCGCGGCGCTCGAGGGCGGGTTCGTGCGTCCCGACGAGGTGTTCACCGTGCCCGCGACGTTCCCGGTGGCCGGCAAGCGCTTCAAGGACTCGACGCCGCACCCGACCAAGCCCATGACGTTCGCCCAGATCATCGAGGAGTCCTCGAACGTCGGGACGATCCAGGTCGCCCTGCGCCTGGGCAAGGAGCGCTTGTACAAGGCGGTGCGGGCGTTCGGCTACGGCGAGCGCACGGGGCTGGCGTTCCCCGGCGAATCGGCGGGCCTGCTGTGGCCGACGTCGGAATGGTCGGGCACCAGCCTGCCGACCATCGCGATCGGCCAGGGCGTGTCGGCGACCCTGCTCCAGGTGGCGCAGGTCTTCGGCGTCATCGCCAGCGGCGGGGAGTGGGTGGAGCCGCTCTTGGTGCGCGGCGAGGTCTCGCCCGACGGCGCGCTGCTGCCCGGCGAGATCCCCAAGCGCCGCCGCGTGATCTCGCGCGAGACCGCCACCCAGGTCGCCGCGATGCTCGCGCGCGTCATCGACGGCGAGCACGGCACCGGCAAGCGCGCGGCGGTCCCGGGCTACCGGGTCGCGGGCAAGACCGGGACGGCGCAGAAGCCCTCGACGACCCGCCGCGGGTACGAGGAGGGCAAGTACATCGCGAGTTTCGCGGGCTTCGCGCCCGCCGACGATCCTCGCCTGGTGGCCGCGGTCATGCTCGACGAGCCGGACACGATCTACGGCGGCGTGTCCGCCGCCCCGGTGTTCAGCGAGGTCATGGCGTTCGCGCTGGGCCATCGGCGCATCCCGCCGAGCGATCCTCGCGCCGCGGCGCGGGCCGCGCGGCCCGCCACCGTGCCCGCGGCGGCCACGCCGGCCCGGCCGGGCGGCGACGCGGGCCCCGGCCCGAGTTCTGGCCCGAGTCCTGGCCCGAGTCCTGGCGCGAGTTCTGGCGCGAAACCGCGGGATTGAGGGCCGTCCGGGCCGGGGGGACTGTCTGGCCGGCCGTGTCGGCTCCCGGGGATGTCCGCCCTGCCCCCGTATGCTCCCTTCACGTGTTGCCCCACGCCGAGGGCTCCCCGGCCAGGCATGCCGAGCGCGCCAGAACCGTGACCAACCCACCCGAACCCACGCCAGGCCCGCTGCCCGCGCTCGGGGGCGGCATTCGCCTTTCCGAGCTGCTGGAGGACTTGCCCGCCGCGCGCCTCGCGGGTCCGCGGCGGCCTGAGGATCCGCCCGAGGATCTGCCCGAGGACCTGATGGTCCACGACGTCACCCTCGACAGCCGCGAGGCCGCGCCCGGAGTCCTGTTCGCCTGCCGCCCCGGCGCGCGCACCGACGGGCACCTGCACGCACCTGCCGCGGTCCGCGCGGGTGCGGCGGCCCTGCTGGTCGAGCGGGTCCTCGACCTCGACGTGGCGCAGCTCGTGGTCCCGCGCGTGGCCGATGCGGTCGGCGACGCGGCGGCGGCGGTCCATGGCCATCCCGCGGCACGGCTCGCGCTGGCAGGGGTCACCGGGACGAACGGCAAGACCACCACGACCTACCTGATTGAGGCGGCGTTGCGCGGCGGCGGCCATCGCACCGGCCTGATCGGCACGATCCAGACGCTGGTGGACGGTGCGGCGGTGCCGGGCGTGCGGACCACGCCCGAATCGACGGACCTCCAGCGGCTGTTCGCGCACATGGTGGGCGCTGGCGTCACCGCCGCCGCGATGGAGGTGTCCAGCCACGGCCTCGCGCTGGGTCGGGTTCGCGGCACGCGCTTCGGCGTGGCGGCGTTCACGAACCTCACGCAGGATCACCTCGACTTCCACCGCGACCTCGAGGACTACTTCGCGGCCAAGGCCTCGCTGTTCGACCCGGTGTGCACGGCGCACGCGGTGATCAACGTCGACGACCCTTACGGCGAGCGCCTCGCGGTCATGGCGCGCGAGCGGGGGCTCGCCGTGGACACCGTGTCGAACCTGGGGCGCCCGCACGCGTCCGTCGCGGCGCAGGACGTCGTCCTCGCGCCCGGCGGCTCGACCTTCGCTGCCGTGATCGACGGCGAGCGCGTCGCGGTGCGCGTGACCCTGCCGGGCGTGTTCAACGTCGCCAACGCACTCCTGGCGCTGGTGGCGTCGGTGCGCCTGGGCGTCCCGGGCGAGGCCGCCGCGGCCGGGATCGCGGAGCTGGCGGGCGTCCCCGGGCGCATGGAGCGGGTCGAGGCCGGGCAGCCGTTCACGGTGCTGGTCGACTATGCGCACACCCCCGACTCGGTCGAGCAGGTGCTGCGGGCGGCGCGCGACCTGACCAGCGGGCGCGTGCTCGTCGTGATCGGCTGCGGCGGTGATCGTGACCGCGCCAAGCGCGCGCCGATGGGCGCCGCGGCGGTCACCTTCGCCGACCACGCCGTGTTCACCAGCGACAACCCGCGCAGCGAGGACCCGGCGCTGATCGTGCAGACCATGGTCGAGGGGGCGCGCGCGGCCGGTGGCTCGTGGTCGGTCGAGTCCGACCGAGAGGCCGCGATCGCCGCAGCGGTCGGCGCCGCCGCGCCAGGCGACGTCGTCGTGATCGCCGGCAAGGGTCACGAGGCCACGCAGTCCTTCGCCGACCGGATCGTGCCGTTCGACGACCGCGTGGTGGCGCGTGCGCTGCTCGCCGCCCGCTGGGGGACGTCGTGATCCCCTTGACGCTCGAAGCGGTGGCCGAGATCGTGGGCGGGCGGCTCCAGGACGGCGCCGACGCGGACCGCCGCATCGACCACGTCGTGATCGACTCGCGACTCGCCGGGCCCGGCGCGCTGTTCGTGGCGCTGCCCGGCGAGCACGCCGACGGGCACGACTTCATCGCACAGGCGGCGGCCAATGGCGCCGGGGGCTGCCTGGCCGACGAGCTCCGCGCCCCGGCGCACGCTTCCGGCGCGGTGCTCGTCGACGACCCTGCCGACGCGCTGCTGGGCCTGGGAATCTGGGTGCGCCAGACCGTGGCGCCGACCGTCGTCGCCGTCACGGGCTCCAGCGGCAAGACCACCACCAAGGACCTGATCGCCGCTGCGGCCGGCGGCGCGCGCCGGGTGGTGGCGAACGAAGGCTCCTTCAACAACGAGCTCGGCGTCCCGCTGACCTGCTGCCGCCTCGAGGCCGACAGCGAGGTGCTGGTCACCGAGATCGGCGCGCGCGGCATCGGCCACATCGCCCTGCTGGCAGGGCTCGTGGCGCCCGACATCGCCGTGGTCACCAACGTCGGCGCCGCCCACGCGCAGCTGTTCGGGGACCTCGACACGACCGCCCAGGCAAAGGGCGAACTGGTCGAGGCGCTCGCCGCCGACGGTGTCGCGGTGCTCAACGCCGACGACACGAGGGTGGCGGCGATGGCCGCGCGGGCGCCCGGACGCGTGGTGACCTACGGCATGGGCGACGGCGCGGGTTGGCGTGCCGAGGACGTGCGCCTCGACGAACTCGCCCGGCCGTCGTTCACGGTGCGCGGACATCGCGTGCAATTGCCGCTGCCGGGGGAGCACAACGTCGGCAACGCGCTGGCGGCGATCGCGGTGGCGGACCTGCTCGGTGTCGGGCTGGACGAGGCTGCGGACGGGATCGCGCGGGCGACCGTGTCGCACTGGCGCATGGAACTGCAGCGCGCCGCGAACGGCGCCCTGATCCTCAACGACGCGTACAACGCCAACCCCGCGTCCATGGAGGCCGCCTTGAAGACCCTTGCCGCGACCGCGGCCACCGGGCGGCGCTGGGCCGTGCTCGGCCACATGGCAGAACTCGGCGACCAGGCGGCCGAGGCGCACGACCGGATCGGCCGGCTGGTGATCCGGCTCGGCATCGACGCGCTGGTCGTGGTGGGCGCGGCGGCGCGCGGCATCCGTGACGCGGCGGACCTCGAAGGCTTCTACGGGCAAGGGCCGCTGCACCTGGTGGACACCCCCGAGGAGGCCGCTGCGCTCGTCCGGGCGGAACTCGCGCCACAGGACGTCGTGTTGGTCAAGGCGAGCCGGTCAGCAGGGCTCGAGCGCGTCGCCACGCTGCTGGGGGAGGCCGCCGCATGAGGGCCATCCTGGTCGCGGCGAGCGTGGCGCTGCTGTGCTCACTGGCGGGCACCCCGCTGGTCATCCGCTTCTTCCGCCGCCGCGGGTACGGGCAGCTCATCCGCGACGACGGGCCGCAGGCGCACCTGAGCAAGCGCGGGACCCCGACGATGGGGGGCACCGCGATCATCCTGGCGGCGCTGGCCGGGTATGCCGTCGCGAGCCTGACGTTCGGCCCGGAGCGCTCCGCCGGGGGACTGCTCGCCATGGGCGTGTTCGCCGCCATGGGCCTGGTCGGCTTCCTCGACGACTACATCAAGATCCGCCGCAATCGCAGCCTCGGCCTGACCAAGTCGGCGAAGTTCATCGGCCAGGCCCTGACGGCGATCGTGTTCGCGATCGGTGCGCAGTACGTCGCCGAGACGTCGACGCACCTGTCCTTCATCGGCGCGACGGAGCTGGACTTCGGCAAGTTCTTCGTGCTGTTCTGCTTCTTGATCCTGTCCGCCACGTCCAACGGCGTGAACCTCACCGATGGGCTGGACGGGCTGGCGGCGGGGACGAGTTCGCTGATCTTCGGCGCGTATACCGTCATCGCGTTCTGGATCTTCCGCCACCAGGCGGACTACTCGCTCGAGGCCTGGCTGCACGCTGACGCGCTGGCGATCGCGGCGGCGGCCGCGATGGGCGCCACGCTGGGCTTCCTGTGGTGGAACGCTCCGCCGGCCAAGATCTTCATGGGCGACACCGGCTCGCTCGCCATCGGCGGCCTGCTCGCCGCCTTGGCCGTGCTCACCGAGACGGAGCTCTTGCTGATCATCATCGGCGGGCTGTTCGTGGTCGAGACGACCAGCGTGATCGTGCAGGTCGCGAGCTTCCGGCTGTTCGGCAGACGGGTGTTCAAGATGGCGCCGCTGCACCATCACTTCGAGCTGGCGGGCTGGCAGGAGACCACGGTCATCGTGCGCTTCTGGATCATCGCCGGGCTGAGCGTCGCCTTCGCCCTCGGCCTTTTCTATGCGGACTTCCTCGCGCGCGGGGGGATCGGATGACCGGTTTGCGGCGCGCTCGTCAGGGGGCGGACTTCCCAACTCACGTCGCTGGGCGCGGGGGGATCGGGTGAGCCGCGTGCTGGTGCTCGGGCTTGGCGCGTCGGGCGCGGCGGTGGCACGCCTGCTCGCCGAGCGCGGGGAACACGTGACCGTGATGGACGATCGCGACGACGACGTGCTCGCCGCACGCGCGAGCGCCCTGCGCGGCCTCGGCGTGGCCGCGCGTCTCGGCGGCGGCGACGACGACCTGCTCGCCGGGCAGGACGCGATCGTCGTCAGTCCCGGCGTCCCACAGGCCCACCCGCTGATCGCCGCCGCGCAGGCGGCGGGCCTTGCGGTGTGGAGCGAGCCCGAACTCGCGGTCCGGCTGAACGCGGGCCGCACCCGCGTGGTCGCGGTGACCGGCACCAACGGCAAGACCACCACCACGGAACTGCTCGGCGCCTGCCTCGACGCGCCGACTGCCGGCAACATCGGCACCCCGCTGGCGGACGTGCTCGGCGGCGACGCGCCGCCGCCGCTGGTGGTCGCGGAACTGTCGAGCTTCCAGCTTCGTTTCACCGAGACGCTGCGCAGCGACGTCGGCGTCCTGCTCAACGTCGCGCCGGATCACCTCGACTGGCACGGCTCGCTGGCGGCCTATGGCGCTGCGAAGGCGCAGGTCTGGGCACGCCAGCGCCCGCAGGACTGGGCGGTCGTGAATCGCGACGATGCGGGCGCCCGCACCGTCGCCGAGGCGCATCCGCCCCCCGGCCGCACCGCCTGGTTCGGGCTGGGCGCCCCTGATGGCGGTGCGGTGGGCATCGAGTCCGGCTGGATCGTCCAGCGCGTGCGCGACGACGCGCCCGAGCGGGTCGTGGCGGTCGACGCGATGGCGCTGCGTGGTCCGCACAATGTGGCGAACGCCTGCGCGGCCGTCGCGGCCGCGCTGTGCGCAGGGGGTGACCCGGCGCGCATCGCGTCCACGGTCGCCGGGTTCGCGCCCGGCCCGCACCGCATGGAGCTGGTCGCGACGGTTCGCGGCGTGGACTGGGTCAACGACTCCAAGGCCACGAACCCCCACGCGGCCGCCGCCGCGCTGTCGGCCTACCCGAGCGTGATCTGGATCGCGGGCGGGCTGAACAAGGGACTGTCCTTCGACGAGCTCGCGAGCTTGCTGCGCGGCCGCGTCCGGCTGGCCCTGACGATCGGTGCGAGCGGGCCGGATCTCGCGGCGGTCGCGCGCGCGGCGGGGATCGAGGTGGCCGAGGCCGGGACGCTCGACGAGGCGGTGCGGCTGGCCGCCGAGGCCGCGCGGCCCGGCGACACCGTGCTGCTGTCCCCGGCGTGCGCGTCGATGGACCAGTTCCGCGACTACGCCGAGCGGGGTGAGCGCTTCCGCGCGCTGGCCGGCGCCGCGGCGGTCGCGAGCGGGACCGAGGCGGGCGCATGAGCGCGCCCGCCACGCGCCGCCGCCCGCCGCCGCGCAAGCCCGCCAGGGCCGCGCGTCCCGCCGCGCGCCCGGGCATGGGCCAGGCGTGGCGCGAGCTGTCGCGCAGCGGGGTGCCCACGCGCGAGTCGTTCCTGCTCACCGCGACGATCCTCGTGCTCACGGTGGTGGGGCTGGTGATGACCTTCTCGGCGTCGTTCGTCGCCTCGGCGGCCGAGACCGGCGGCGCGTTCGACATCTTCAAGCGCCAACTCACCTGGTGCATCCTCGGGGCCCCGCTGCTCGTCGGCGCCGCGCGCGCCGACTACCGCGTCTGGCGGCGGCTGGCGGGCCCGCTGCTCGCCGTGTCGCTGCTCGCGGCGGTCGTCGTCGTGATCCCGGGCGTCGGCGTGTCCGTGAACGGCGCGCGCCGCTGGATCGAGCTGGGGCCGATGCGCTTCCAGCCCACGGAACTGTTGAAGCTGTCGGTGCCGATGTACCTCGCCCACGTGCTCGCCGGCCGCTGGACGCGGCTGCGCGAGGGCGACCTCGCGGCGCTGTTGTTCCCCGCGCTGCCACTGCTCGCCGTCGTCGGCGTGCTCGTCATGCTCGAGCCGGACCTCGAGACGGCCGCGCTGATCGTGGCGATCGGCGGGATGGTCCTGTACCTCGCGGGACTGCCGGCGCGCATGCTGGGCGCCGGCCTGGGTGCCGGACTCGTGCTGGGCACCGCCGGCATCCTGATGGAGGACTTCCGCCGCCAGCGCTTCGCCGCATGGCTCAACCCGATGGGGCACGCCGACACGTTCGGCTTCCAGACCGTGCAGGGCTTCATCGCCCTTGGCAATGGCGGGCTCACCGGCGTCGGCCTGGGGCAGGGCCGCGGCAAGTGGCTGTACGTGCCGAACGCGCACACCGACTTCATCTTCGCCATCATCGGCGAGGAGCTCGGGCTGTTCGGCGCACTGTTCGTCCTGGCGCTGTTCGTCACCCTGGCGGTCGCCGGCGTGCGCGCTGCGCGGCAGGCCGCGGACCCGTTCGGGCGCCTGCTCGCGGGTGCGATCACCGGCTGGCTGATGCTGCAGGCGGGGATCAACATCGGCTCGGTGCTCGGCCTGTTGCCGGTGACCGGCGTCACGCTGCCGATGGTCAGCTTCGGCGGCTCGTCGCTGGTGTTCACGATGCTCGGCCTCGGCATCCTGCTGTCGATCGCGCGCCATCCGGCCGAACCGGCGGTCGTGCCCGTGGGCCGCCCATGAGTCAGGGCCGGGTGCTGATCGCCGGCGGCGGCACGGGCGGGCACGTGTTCCCCACGCTCGCCACCGCAGCGGCGCTGCGCGAACTGGCGCCCGCCGTGGGCGTCGAGTTCGTCGGGACCGAGCGCGGCCTCGAGTCGCGGCTCGTGCCCGCGGCCGGATGGACCCTGCACCGGGTGCAGGCGGCCCCGCTCGCCCGAACGGTGTCGCCGGCGACGCTGCGCCTGCCGGGGGTGCTGCTCGGGGCGGCGCGCGAGGTGGCGCGGCTGATCCGCGAGCGGGACGTGCGCGTGGCGGCCGTGTTCGGCGGCTACGTGGCCGTGCCCCTCGCCCTGGCGGCCTGGCGCACCGGTACGCCGCTGGTGGTCCACGAGCAGAACGCGATCCCGGGGGTGGCGAACCGTCTGGCCGCCCGATGGGCGCGCACGGTCGCCGTGAGTTTCCCGGGCGCCATGGCCCGCTTTCGCCACCGCGACGTCGTGCTGGTCGGCAACCCGGTGCGCCCCGAGCTTGCCGCGATCGATCGCGCGGCGCTGCGCGACGAGGCCATGGCGAGCTTCGGGTTGGATCCGTCCCGGCGGACGTTGCTGGTGTTCGGCGGCAGCCAGGGTGCGCGCCGCATCAACGACGCGGTGGTTGCCGCAGCGGGGATGTGGACGGGTCCCGCGCGGCTGCAGATCCTGCACGCCGCCGGCGGCGCCGAGCACGAGCGCGTGCGCGCCGCCTGGGACGCCTCAGGAGTCACCGGCTTGCTGGTGCGCTGCGAGGCGTTCATCGATCGCATGGACCTGGCGTACGCGGCCGCGGACCTTGTGCTGTGCCGCGCCGGTGCCTCCAGCATCGCCGAGCTGACTGTGCTGGGGCTGCCGGCCGTGCTGGTGCCGTACCCGCATGCGACGGCGGACCACCAAACCGCCAATGCGCTCGAGGTGGCGGCGGCCGGCGGCGCTGTGGTGATCGCCGACGCCGAACTGGACGCCGCCCGGCTGGTGGCCGCGGTGGAGCCGCTGTTCGCCCGCGACGAGGTGCTCGCCGAGATGGCGCGCGGCGCCCGGTCGTTCGGCCGGCCCGAAGCGGCGCGGGAGCTCGCCGAACTCATCCTGTCGGCGATCGCCCCGGATCGCCTCGACCCGGGAGCGCGCTCGTGACGGCACTGCGCAGCCCACTGCCCGGCCATGGCCGCGTGCACCTGATCGGCATCGGGGGATCCGGCATGAGCGGGCTCGCCCGCATCCTGCTCGAGCGCGGGCACCCGGTCAGTGGCAGCGACCTGCGCGGGGGCCGCGCGTGCGCGGAGCTCACAGCCATGGGCGCGACCGTGCACGTGGGCCACGACGCCGCGCACGTGGACGGCGCCGACGTGGTCGCCGTGTCCAGCGCCGTGCCTGCCGCCAACCCCGAGCTGGTTCGCGCCCGCGAGCTCGGACTGGAGGTGCTCCACCGTTCCGAGCTCCTGGCCGCGCTGATGACCGGCCGCCGGGCGCTGCTCGTCGCCGGGACCCACGGCAAGACCACGACGACGTCCATGGCCACGGTCTGTCTGCAGCACGCCGGACTCGACCCGTCGTTCGCCATCGGCGGGTCGCTCGAGTCGGGCGCGAGCGCACACGACGGCACGGGCGGCGTGTTCGTGGCCGAGGCGGACGAGTCGGACCGTTCGTTCCTGTCCTACACGCCCGACCTCGCGATCGTCACGAACGTCGAGCTGGACCACCACGACGCCTACGGCTCGCTGGACGAGACGCTGGACGCGTTCGCGGCGTTCCTCGCCCGCCGCGGCGCGGGGGCGCCGGCGGTGCTGTGCGCGGACGACGCCGGGGCCATGGCGCTGCGCGCGCGCGCGGCCGGGGTGGTCGTCACGTACGGGCTGGCCGCCGACGCGGACGCGCGCATCGAGGACGTGGCGCTCGACCCGGGCGGTAGCCGGTTCACGCTCGTGCACGAGGGCGTCCGCCTGGGCCCGATCGTCCTGCGCGTGCCGGGCCTGCACAACGTGCGCAACGCCGCGGCCGCGATCGTGGCGGCGCGCTGGGCGGGGGCGCCGGACGAGGGCCTGGGGGGCTCGCTGGCGGATTTCGCGGGGGCCGCGCGCCGGTTCCAGCGGCTGGGGGAGCGCGACGGCGTGCGCCTGATCGACGACTACGCGCATCACCCCACCGAGATCACCGCCACCTTGGCGGCTGCGCGCCAGGCCTATCCGGGCGCGCGCCTGGTGGCCGCCTTTCAGCCCCACCGCTACTCGCGCACCGCCGCGCTCGGCGCCGAGCTCGGCGCCGCGCTGGCCGACGCGGACGTCGTCGTGGTGACCGACGTGTACGCGGCCGGTGAGGCCGCGGTGCCCGGCGTGGACGGGCGCCTGGTCAGCGCCGCCGCGCGGGCGGCCGGCGCCGAGGCCCACGATGTGGCCTCGGCAGGGGACGTGCCGGCGGCGCTCGTGCGCCTCGTGCGCCCCGGCGACGTCGTCCTGACCCTCGGCGCGGGCGACATCACCGAGGCGGGACCAGTGTTCCTGCGGCTGCTGGAGGCGGGGTGAGCGGGCCCGGCGCGGACCTGGTCCGCAGGCTCCAGGCCGTCGACGGGGTGACCGTCGAGCCCGGCGCGTCGCTGCGCGCGCACACCACGCTGAAGGTCGGCGGTCCGGCGGCCGCGCTCGTCACCGCCGAGACGCTCGACGGGCTGGTGGAGGTCGCGCACGTCTGCGCGGCGCGGGCGACGCCGGTGCTCGTGCTGGGCAAGGGCAGCAACCTGCTCGTCGCCGACAGCGGGTTTCCCGGGATCGTGCTGACGCTCGGCCGCGCCTTTCGTTCCGTGGAGGTGGACGGAGAACAGGTGGTCGCGGGCGCGGCCGAGCCGATGCCGATCCTGGCGCGGGCCGTCGCCCGCGAAGGACTGGGCGGGCTGGCCTTCGGGGTGGCCGTTCCCGGGTCGCTCGGCGGGGCGGTGCGCATGAACGCCGGTGCGCACGGCGCCGAGCTGCGCGACGTGCTCGAGTGGGTCGAGGCGGTCCGCTTCGCCGACCACGGCAGGGTGCAGCGCTTCGCCGCCGGGGATCTCGCGATGAGCTACCGCCACACCGCCCTGCCACCGGATGCGGTCGTGATCCGGGCTGGGCTGCGCCTGCGTCGGGCCGACGCCGCCGAACTCGCCGGGGAGATGGCCGAGATGAAGCGGTGGCGCCGCGAGCATCAGCCGGTCAACGAGCCGTCGTGCGGCAGCGTGTTCCGCAACCCCCCCGGCGATTCCGCCGGCCGGCTCGTGGAGGCCGCCGGGCTGAAGGGCCACCGCGTGGGCGGGGCGGCCATCAGCTCGCGCCACGCGAACTTCATCACCACCGAGCCCGGCGCCACGGCGGCCGATGTCTGGCGCCTGATCCAGGACGCGCGGACCGCGGTCCAGGCCGCGTTCGGCGTGGACCTGCAGACCGAGGTCGTGCTGGTGGGCTTCGAGGACCCCGCATGAGCCCGCCCCGCCGCCCCGCCGCCCCGGCGCGCAAGCCCGCCGCACGCGGTCGTCCCCCTGCGGCGAAGCAGGCCCGGCCGCCCACGCGGCCGGCGGTGGATCCGCGTATCCGCGCGCGCCGGCGGCAGGTGGCGCAGGAGCAGGTGCGCCGCCGTCGGCGCGTGACCCTCAGCGCGCTGGGGCTGGTGCTGCTGCTCGCCGGCGCCTACGGCGTCAGCCGCACGCCGCTGTTCCTGGTGGACGAGGTCCGGGTGTCGGGCGTGTCGGGCGTGCGCGCCGAGGAGGTGCGCGAGGTCGCTGCGATCGGTCGCGGGACCAATCTGCTCGACATCGACATCGACGCGGTGACCACGCGCGTGGAGGACTTGCCGTGGGTGAAGGACGCGGTGGTCCGCCGCCTGCCCACCGCCGTGGAACTGCGCGTGGTCCCGCGCACCGCGGCGGCGGTGGTGCGCCTGGCACGCGCCGCCTGGGTGGTGGATCCCGACGGGTGGATGCTCGCCGGTGGCAGCCCGGCCGAGCTGGTGCGGATCGATGCGCCCAATGCCGTCCTGCCCTCGGTGGGGGAGCGCATCGCCGACCGGGGGGTGCGCAACGCCCTGCGCGTGCACGCCGCGCTGCCGGACGCGCTGCGTCGCACGGTCGATCGCTACGAGGCACCCAGTGACCGCGGGCTGCGGCTGCACCTGCGCGCGCCGGCGGCGGCCGGTGCGACGGACGCCGCCGAACGCGGCGTGTGGGTCCGCTTCGGCCTGGCGCAGCGCGTCGAGGCGAAGGCGCGCGTCATCGGCCTGCTCCTGGACCAGGCGCGCGAGCAGGCGGCGACGGAGGGCGTGGCGGTCGGCGCCGGAGAGCTGCCGCCGGGCATCGCCGAACTCGACGTGCGCGCTCCCGACAACCCGGTGCTCGTCCCGGACGGCCCGCGGTCATGACGGACCCGGTCGGTCGGGTGGACAAGGGCGCGTGCTTGACTCGTCGGAACGGCCCGCGTATGTTCGACCGCAACAAGAGGTTTACATAACTATTACCCTGAGGTAGAGGGTGAGAGTTCGCGTGCGTCCCCCAAACGCACGCCGCCGCGGGTGCATGTGGGTCCCGCAGGCATCCGCAGAGCAAGAAGGAGAGAGCCGTGGCTGCACCGCAGAACTATCTCGCGGTCATCAAGGTGGTCGGCATCGGCGGTGGCGGTGTCAACGCCGTCAACCGCATGATCGAAGCAGGGCTGAAGGGCGTCGAGTTCATCGCGGTCAACACCGACGCGCAGGCGCTGTTGATGTCGGACGCGGACGTGAAGCTCGACGTCGGCCGCGAACTGACGCGCGGCCTCGGCGCGGGCAGCGACCCCGAGGTCGGGCGTCGCGCCGCCGAGGAGCACCGCGACGAGATCGAAGAGGTGCTCAAGGGCGCCGACATGGTGTTCGTCACCGCGGGCGAGGGCGGCGGCACCGGCACCGGCGGCGCGCCGGTCGTGGCGGAGATCGCCAAAGGCCTCGGTGCGCTGACCATCGGCGTGGTCACCCGGCCGTTCGCCTTCGAGGGCCGACGCCGCAGCGTCCAGGCCGAGAAGGGCATCGAGGGGCTGCGCGAGGAAGTCGACACGCTCATCGTCATCCCCAACGACCGGCTGCTGGAGATCTCCGACGCGGAGACCTCGGTGCTGTCGGCGTTCCGCCTGGCCGACGACGTGCTGCTGCAGGGCGTGCAGGGCATCACCGACCTGATCACCACCCCCGGCCTGATCAACACCGACTTCGCCGACGTGTCGACGGTCATGCGCGACGCGGGCAGCGCGCTCATGGGCATCGGCAAGGCGCGCGGCGAGAACCGTGCGCTGGAGGCGGCCCGCATGGCGATCAGCTCGCCGCTGCTCGAGGCGTCCATCGACGGCGCCCGCGGCGTCCTGCTGACCATCGCCGGCCCGAGCGATCTCGGCCTGTACGAGGTGAACGAGGCCGCGGAGATCATCGCCGAGTCCGCCGATCCCGACGCCAACATCATCTTCGGCGCCGTCATCGACGACTCGCTGGGCGACGAGGTCAAGGTCACGGTCATCGCTGCCGGGTTCTCCGACCTGCCGTCGGCTTCCGCGGGCCTCCGCCCGGTGGACCGCCGCGATGTGGCCAGCGAGGCGGCTGCCACCGCCGCGCAGGCCGCGCCGCCCGCGTCGGCGCAGCCGGCGGCGGGCTTGGGCCTGGAGGACGAGGACGACGAGGACGAGGTCTTCCGCCGCCCCGCCGACCGCCCGCCCGTGGTCATGGGCGGCGACGACGACGACCTGGACATCCCCTCGTTCCTGAAGCGCTGATGCGCGCCACCGCACCCCCGGCGCCGCGGCTCGCGCCGCGCGCCGGGGTGCGTGCGGCGTTCACCGGACGCAGCCACGGCAATGTCTCCCTGCTGGTCGGTGACGGGGACGCCCTGGCGGCCCGCCGCGGCCTCGGCGACCTGGTGGGCGTCGCGGCCGATCGGACGGTGTTCATGGAGCAGGTCCACGGCACCGCGGTGGGCCTGGCCGTCGCCACTGACGCAGGGCGAGGCCTCACCGCGCACGCCGACGCCATCGCCGGCGTCGACGCGCTCGTGACCGCCGAGCCCGAGCTCGCGCTCGTGGTGCTGACCGCGGACTGCGTGCCGGTGCTGCTCGCGGGGGAGCGTGCGGTCGGTGCGGCGCACGCGGGCCGCCGCGGCCTGCTGGATGGGGTGGTGGAGGCGACCGTCGCCGCGCTGTGCGCCATGGGTGAACAGCCTGAGCACCTGGTCGCGCTGATCGGGCCGGCCGTCGGCGGGTGCTGCTACGAACTTCCGGGGAACGAGGTGGACGCCGCTGCGGCGGCTTTGCCGCAGGTGCGTGCGTGCACGCGCTGGGGGACCCCCTCGATCGACTTGACCGCGGGCGTCGACGCGGCGCTGCGCCGGGCAGGCGTGCGGCGGCGGGCCGCGGCGGAGGTCTGCACGCGCTGTGGTGCCGCCGACTGGTTCAGCCACCGGGCGGCCACGGACCGGCGCGAGCCGCAAGCGGAACCCGGCCGCCAGGCCTCGGTGATCGCCTTGAGCGCCGCGGAGCCCGGCGCCGACCCGCAGGGCCTCCCGCCCGGCCTGCACTGGCTTGCCTAGACTCATGGACACTGTGGCAACCGCAGCGAGCAATCCGAGCCCTCACCCGGCGCCAGAGTCGGCGGCGGGTGGCCGTGGCACGGCCGAGCGCCTGCTGGCGGTGCGGCGGCGCGCCGCCGCCGCGGCCGAGCGCGCGGGCCGCTCGCCCGGGTCGGTGACGATCGTGGCGGTCAGCAAGGGCGTCGCGGCCGAGGAGATCAGCGCCGCGCGCGACGCGGGACAGGTCGACTTCGGCGAGAACCGCGTGCAGGAGCTCACCGCCAAGCGCGACGCGCTCGGTCCGGGCGTGCGCTGGCACTTCGTCGGCCGCCTGCAGCGCAACAAGGCGCGCGAGGTCGTGGGCCTGGCCACGCTGATCCACTCGGTGGACCGCTGGGAGCTCGCCGAGCCGATCGCCCGGCACGCCTGCCAGGCGGGGCGCGTGCAGCGGGTCCTGGTGCAGGTGAACCAGGGCGGCGACCCGGCCAAGGGCGGCTGCGCCCCCGAGGACGCTGGCGAACTGGTGTCGCGGATCCGCGAGCTGGCCGGCATCGCCTGCGAGGGGCTGATGACGGTGCCGCCACTGGGCCGCGACCCGCGTCCGGTGTTTCGCGGGCTGTGCCGCCTGCGCGACGAGCTGCGCGGCCGGTTCCCCGAACTGCAGCACCTGTCCATGGGCATGAGCGGCGACTACGAGGCGGCGATCGAGGAAGGCGCCACCATCGTGCGCGTCGGCAGTGCGATCTTCGGGCCGCGGCCCACGACCCCACCGCAGCACCCTTCTCAGGAGATTTCTTAGGCGGTAACCGTCCCTGCGGGCGCGGAGCCGGCCGGACAGAAAGCGAGCACGACCATGGCGACTGTGTGGAGGAAGACGCTGGCCTATCTCGGCCTCGTGGAGGACTACGAGGACGAGTACGCCGACCTGCCCGAGGAGCCGCCCATGCGCGCGCAGCGGCCGATGGCGCCGCCGATGCACGTGGAGCCGGCGCCGCGCACCGACCCGACGAACGTCCGGCGGATCTCGCCGGCCCGGCATGAGCCGCCACCGTCGTTCAGCGAGCCGTCCCGCACTGTGCACACGATGTCGAGCGGGAAGGTGCACGTCACCGAGCCGAGCACGTTCAACGACATCGAGGAGGTCGGTGACCGCTTCCGCAACGGCATCCCCGTGATCATGAACCTGGCCGGGGCGAGCGAGAGCGTTGCCAAGCGCCTGCTCGACTTCGCGTCCGGGCTGATCTACGGGCTTGACGGCCGGATCGAGCGGGTGGGCGACCGGGTGTTCCTGCTGACGCCGAGCGGCGTCGAGGTGTCCACGGAGGAGCGCCGCAAGCTGTCCGAGCGCGGCTTCTTCAACCAGGCCTGATCATGCGCAACCCGATCTGCCTACTGCTCACCCTGGCCTACGTGGTGCTGATCGTGCGCATCATTCTGTCGTGGGTGCCCTCGCTGCCCGAACCGGTGGAGCCGCTGGCGCGCGTGGTCCGGTCGCTGACCGATCCGCTGCTGATCCCGCTGCGGCGCATGATCCCCCCGGTGCGGATCGGCGCGGGCGCGCTCGACTTGTCTCCGCTGGTGCTGTTCTTCGGCATCTCCATCCTCCAGAGTCTGTTCTGCTGAGATCACAGGGGCCCGGCATGACCATCGGACCGGAAGACCTCGAACGCGCCGTCTTCAAGGAGCGTTTCCGCGGGTACGACCAGGACGAGGTCGACCGTTTCCTCGACGACGTCGCGGCGGGCATCGCGGCCTTGCGCGAGGAGCGTGACGCGCTCGTGGCCGAGGTCGAGGCGCTGCGCGGTGGTGCTCCGGCGGCGCTGGGCGACGTGGACCACGTCCTCAAGCGGACCATCGGCGCGGCGCAGCGTACCGCCGAGGACCTCGTGGGCGACGCCCGCCGCCAGGCCGCCGAGCTCCTCGACGAGGCGCGGCGCACGGCGGCCCGCGAGCGCGAGCACCTGCGCACCGAGGCCGAACTGGTCCGGCGCGCCGTCACCGAGCTGCGCGCTTTCCGCGACGAGTACCGGGCCCGCCTGCACGGCGTCGTGTCGGAGCAGTTGAGCGCGCTCGACCGCGCAGGCGAGCTGCCGCGCCTGCCCCAAGCGGTCGAGCAGGCGGTCGAGCAGGCCCGGGAGGCGGGACTCGCTCCCGAGCCTGCCGAGCCGACGCCGGCGCAGTCCTGGGCCGCCGCCGCGGCGGCCGAGCCCGACGACGAGGCGCCCGCCGCCGACGGTGATGCCGCGCCCTGGGACGACGTGTGGGGTGGCGAGGCATGGGGGCCGCGCGAGGGGCGCGCCGAGGACCTGGAGCCGTCGCGCCCGTGGGTGCCCGGCGACGCCGAGGGCGTCGAGGGCGCCGCCTCGGCCGTGCCCGCCTGGGCCGACCCGGCCGAGGACGACTGAGCCCGGCGCTGGCGAGGCCACAGGGCCGACGCTAGAGTGCGAGCCCCTGTGCTCTGTCCGCGCGCATTCGCGTGGAGAGCGGGAAGGAAGCGAGAAATGGTGGTGAGCCAGTGATCCCCGTCAGCATGCTGCTCGTGGTGATCGGAGCGGTGACCCTGGTCATCGGGGTCTTCTTCGGTGACGACAGCAACCTCACGTGGGTCTATGTCTCCATCGCCTCCTGCTTGCTCGCGGGACTGTTCCTCGTGGCGGGGATCCTCAAGAACCGCCCGAGCCGCAAGCCGGTGCTCGGATCCGACGGCGGCGACGCCACCTGGTCGGGCGCGAGCGCCTGGCCGGGAGCGGGTAGCGGGGAGCAGCCGGCCGCGGCTACGCCGGCCGTGCTCGACCGCGACGACGAAGTCGTGCAGCCCAAGGTCGAGATCGTGACGCCGCGCGCGGCGGAGCCCGAACCCGAAGCCGCGGACGACGACGACATCGTGGTGGTGCCCAAGCGCGCCGCCGCCGCGCGTCCCGCTGCGAAGAAGGCGCCGGTGAAGAAGGCCGCGCCCGCGAAGAAGGCGGCCGCTGCCCCCGCGAAGAAGGCGACGGCTGCCCCCGCGAAGAAGGCGACGGCTGCCCCCGCGAAGAAGGCGACGGCTGCCCCCGCGAAGAAGGCGACGGCTGCCCCCGCGAAGAAGGCGACGGCTGCCC
>Ga0299913_10000048_pt1 | contig 50178 bp, 52 predicted proteins | sample RVTome_9_FD_201360 | JGI IMG/M metagenome (GOLD analysis project Ga0299913, IMG submission 201360) | Soil microbial communities from uranium-contaminated site in the Upper Colorado River Basin, Wyoming, United States - RVT155D38 (version 2) ... | reverse complement strand
GTCAGCTCGCCCTCGGTGTCCGTGAGCGACTCGGACCCGCTTCGGTTGTGTTGATCGGCTCGGCGCAACGGGGCAAGGGCTCTCTGGTCGGCGTCCTGAGCAAGGATCTGGTCGAATCCGGCGTCTCGGCCGCCGAGATGATCCAGGGGGCTGCAGCAGAGCTGGGTGGTGGCGGCTCCCGGGACCCGGAATTGGCCCAGGCCGGCGGGCCTCACGGTGAGAAGCTCGAAGCCGCCCTTGCCCTGGCCCGGGAAGGCGCCGAAGCCGTGCTCGGGAGTCTGTGAGCCGCTCGCTCGGCATCGACTACGGGACGAAGCGGGTCGGTCTGGCCCTCTCCGACACCCTCGGCTTGACCGCGAACCCCCTGGCTGTCGTGCCCAGGTCCTCGATTGTCGACGAGGTGATCAGGCTCGTGAAAGAGCAGGATGTCGGTACCATCGTCGTCGGCCTCCCCACCGGGTTGGGTGGGGATGAAGGGATTTCCGCCTCCGAAGCCAGGGAACTAGCAGATGAGCTCGCCACGGCGACCGGCGTCGATGTGGTCCTGCGAGACGAGCGGTACACGACCCGGATCGCAGAGACCGCCCTACTCGAATCGGGGATGAAGCGCCGAAAGCGCCGGGAGAGCGTGGACAAGGTGGCCGCCGCAATCATCCTTCAGGATTATCTGGACAGCAATCGATGACCTACGAACCGGTGCCGGAACCTTCCTCCCCGTGGGTGCGCGCGGGCAAGATCGTCGCAGTTGTCGCCATCGTGGCCCTGGGTGGGATCGCCGTGGTCGGCGGAGGTTCCTATCTGGGCCGGTTGGTCGGGTCGACCTTCGGCCCCGACGACACCCCCTCGGGCCCGGTCTCGGTGGTGCCCGGCCAGGACGTGAGCGTCGAGATCCCTTCGGGGTCGACGGCCGAGGACATCGCCGCGATCCTCGCCGCCCAAGGTGTCGTTCGCTCGGCGCTCGAATTCGAGGTGGCGGTCCGCAACAACGAGGCTGCTGCCCGGCTCCAGGCGGGCACGTATGCGTTGCAGACCCTCATGGACCCCGCCGAGGTCGTGGCCGTGCTGGTGGTCGGCCCGGTTGCCGACGTCTACCGGGTCACCGTTATCGAAGGCCTGCGTGTGACCGAGATCCTGACCAGGCTGGCAGAGGCTTCGGGGAAACCGTATTCGGAGTTCGAGGCGTCCCTGGTCAACGGCGAGGTGGACACTTCGCTCCGCGAGATCCCTGCAGACCCGGTGCTTTCCGACTGGGAGGGGCTCCTGTTCCCCGACACCTACGAGTTCACCGCTTCCGCCGAGCCCGCCGACATCCTGCAACGTCTCGCCTCGACCATGGAGCAGCGGGTGGGGAGCATCGATTGGTCCGGGGTGGAGGAAGCCGGAATGTCCGTATACGACGGTCTGATCATTGCCTCACTGATCGAGACCGAGGTCCTCCTCGACGAGGAGCGGCCCACCGTATCCAGCGTGATCCACAACCGTCTCGGGTTGGGGATGAAACTCGACATCGACGCCACCGTGCTCTACGCCTTGGGCACCCGGGATGCGTCGCTGTTCAACAACGAGGTGGACTCCCCTTACAACACCTACCTGGTCAACGGACTGCCTCCTACCCCGATCGCGTCCCCGGGTCGGGCCTCGCTCGAGGCAGCCGCCGCTCCGGAGCAGACCGAGTTCCTCTTCTACGTCCTGTCGGACCTGGAGGGGCATCACGCCTTTGCCGCGACTCTCGAGGAGCACAACGCCAACGTCGCCCAGGCCCGGGAAGACGGCGTCCTGCCTTAGACCACCATCGAGGAGGGTGGCACACTTAGGTGGATGGAGGACACTCTCCAACTCGCCGTCCTCGGCGACCCGATAGATCATTCCCGCTCACCGGCGATTCACAACGGCGCCATGTTGCACCTGGGCATAGAGGGGCACTACGAAGCGAGACGGGCCGGGCCGGAGGAGTTGGGCCGTGCGGTGGCCGAGATGAGGGCGGGGTCACTGCAGGGGATCAACGTGACCATGCCCTTGAAGGAGGAGGCAGCCCGCCTGTCCGACTTGCTCACTCCTGAGGCGGCGACAAGTGGATCCGTGAACACCATGCGCCCCGGTGTAGGAGCGATCGAAGGTCACAGCACCGATGTGATCGCGGTGCGTGCCGCCGTCTCGGACAGCCGATTCGAGTCTTCGGCCCCGATCCTCATCCTCGGCTCCGGCGGTGCGGCTTCGGCCGCGCTGGTGGGTTCTGCCGGCCGTGTTGTCTACCTGTCTTCCCGCAATCTCGAGCGAGCAGCGTCCATGCTGGACCGGGTCGGTGCCGAAGCCGGGTTGGTCCGTTTCGGCACCGGCGTTACCGGGGCGCTGCTGGTGAACGCCACGCCGCTCGGCATGAGGGGAGAGTCCTTGCCCGCAGAGGTGCTGCGCCCAGCTTCCGGGCTGATCGATCTCGTCTATGGCGACGGGCCGACACCGGCCCAAACCGCGGCCGAAGAGTCGGCGATGCCGGTGATGGACGGGATCGAATTCCTGGTGCTGCAGGCGGCTGCGTCATTCGAATGGTGGACGGGGCGCACTGCCCCGATCGAAGTCATGATGCAGGCAGCCAGAAAGCACTAAAGCGGCACCGGGCAACCGCCGATCTGAGATCGTGGAGTCGTAGGCAAGGAGTGTTCTGACGTGACTCTTTCGGGAAACCTGGGATTCGTCCCATTGGACGAGGTGTTGCGCCTGTTGATGCGGTCCGATCAGCGTGGGTCGGTCGAGGTTCGCGGCGAGGACATCCGTGGTCGCGTCTACGTGGGCAAGAAGGGCATCTCCCTCGCCACCACCGCCGAGGACCGTGATCTCCACAAGCACCTGGTCAACTCGGGCTATGTGGACGATGGCTTCCTGCGCAAGGTCGCCGTCGGCGAGTCGAGCTTCACCGAGTTGACTGATCGCGAAACCGCGATCATCGACCTCCTCCGCGAGATAACGGTCGAGAGTCTCTATCACCTGACCGACAAGGGAGCCACCTTCGAAGTCACCGAGGGAGCAGCTTCCCCCTATGGCAGCCCGCGGCCATTCGAACTGGAGGCCGCCCTCGACGACGCCCGTCGTCGAGCCATGGAGTGGGAGAGCGTCCATGAAGTGATCGCCGACCTCGACGCCAGCATCAAGATGAACCGCGAGGCCGGCGACCAGGAGGAGATCAAGCTCAACCGTGAGGCGTGGCGACTCCTCTGCGAGTTGGGCTCGGGAGCCTCCGTCTCGATGATCGCCGAGCGTCTGGGGACCACCGAGTTCTGGATCGCCAAGGTTGCCGCAGAGCTGACGGAGCGCCAGTTGTTGGTCCTCAGCGACCATTGGGTCGAGGACGAGGTGGCGCAGCCGGCCGCGGTGGTGCCGAATTTCACCGACGAGAGGGTCGGCCCGGACCAGTCGTGGTGGGTCGAGCCCGAGCCCGAGGAGCAGGCACCCCCGGCGGACACGGTCTCGTCTGCCCGAGAGGAGCGGGTCGCGCAACCAGCCGCCGTACAGTCGGCTGAGGCCACTGACGAAGAGGACGAAGGCAAAGAGAGCCGTTTCGGCCACTTCGTCCGGTCGGTCCGGTCGGAGAGCGTTTTCGCCCAAGGCGACGATGCCACCGCCGAGGCGGCCGAGGACAGTGCCGCCGGCACAGAGGAGAGTCCATACGCCGCAATCGGGGAAACCGAGCCCGAGACCCAGGACCAGGCTGTGGATCAGCAGCCGCCGTCTTTGCATGAGGACATCGAGTCGGGCGTCGTCGAGGAAGACACCGAAGCCTTCCTGGAGAAGGTGTTCTCCCAACTCGACGCCAACGGCCAGGCCGATGTCGAGGAAGAAGGGCATGGCCTTCTTCGCAGACGGCGCATGGGATCCGTCCTCAAAGAAATCGACGAAGACTGATCCGCCCGGTCGCCTCGACGACCACCGCGGATCGAAATCCCGGATCGGGAACTCACGAGCAGAGCACTAGCTTGCTGCGACGGTGATCCAAATTCTCGCCGGAGCATTCGGCTTTCTCGGAGCCCTGCTGGCCCATGACCTGGCGGTGCAGGCACTGGCCGACGCTCCCCTCCGCCCCTTGGCGGGAAGTTGCCCCCGATGTGCTTTCAGCCGGGGATGGCAGCGGCTCCGCTGCCCGGAATGTGGAAGACATGTCGGCAGAGAGCTCTTCTTGGTGCCGATCGGCGTGGCCCTCGGTCTGGGCTTTGCCAACACCGTCGGTACGCGATGGGCGTTATTGCCCTTTCTCGGCTTCCTCTGCCTGTCCCTCGCCCTCGCCGTCACCGATGTCGACGCCTTCCGGATAGTCGACCGGCTCAACCTTCGGGGAACACTTCTGTTGGTGGGTCTGCTCGCAGTTGCCGCTCTCGCCGACGGGACCGTTCAAGCCCTCCTCCGCGGGCTGCTCGGTGGCATCGCCTACTTTGCCGCCACCAACTTGATCTTTCTCATGGTGAGGGGCCGCGGCTTCGGGTATGGCGATGTCAAGCTGTCGGTCCAGCTCGGGGTATTCACCACGTACATCTCCTGGGGAGCGCTGGGCTGGAGCGTGTTCCTGACCGCCTTCTTCGGCGGGGTCATCTCCATCGGCGTTCTAGTGGCTGGGTTGATGACTCATGCGAGAGAGAGGCGACACGGGGGGCCCGACACGTCGATTCGCGACGCGATGAGGAAAGAGCTGCCCTATGGCCCGGCCATGATCGCCGGCTCGTGGGTAGCCATCGTCCTGGCCGGGCTCGGAGCTTTCCCGATCCCGACGTAGCATCAAGCCATGCTCCGCTTCATGACCGCCGGCGAGTCGCACGGCCCCGGCCTGGTGACAATCGTGGAGGGACTTCCCCGCGGTCTCCCGGTCTCGGCCGTGCAGATCAGCGACGAGCTGGCTCGGCGCCGGATGGGCTATGGCCGGGGAAAGCGCATGACGATCGAGCGGGATGAAGTGGAGATCATGGGCGGGATCAGGCACGGCTCCACCCTGGGCTCGCCGGTCGCCGTTCTCATCCGCAACACCGAGTGGCCGAGGTGGTCCGAGGAGATGAGCCCCGAGCCGGCCGTTTCGAGAAAGCAGGTCACACGTCCCCGCCCCGGCCATGCCGACCTGTCGGGCATGCTCAAGTACGGGACAGACGACGCCAGGGACATCCTGGAGCGCGCCTCGGCCCGGGAGACCGCGGCGCGCACCGTCGCCGGGATCCTGGCCAAGACCTTCCTCGCCACGGCCGGGGCACGAGTGCTGAGCCATGTGGTTGCCATCGGGCCCGCCACCAGTGAGGCGCCGACGCCGGGGCCTGACGACCAGGACAGGATCGACGACAGTCCCGTCCGCTGCCTCGACGCTGCCGCCCAGACGGCGATGATTGCCGCGATCGAGGACGCGAAGACGCAGCGGGACACCTTGGGCGGCGTGTTCGAGGTACTGGGATTCGGGGTCCCACCCGGAATCGGTTCGCACGTGCACTACGACCGCAGACTCGACGCATTGCTCGCCGCTGCCATCATGTCGATACCTGCGATCAAAGGTGTCGAGATCGGCGATGGCTTCGCCACCGCCGCCTTACCCGGATCGAAATCCCATGACGAGATCCTGCTCGAGGATGGCAGTCTGCAACGACCGACGAATCGCGCCGGCGGCACCGAGGGTGGGATGAGCAACGGGGAGACGATTCGGGTTCGGGGGGCGATGAAGCCGATTTCGACGCTGATGCGCCCGCTACGCACGGTCGACATGTCCACCGGGGAGCCGGCAGACGCGGTCAGGGAACGTTCCGACGTGTGCGCGGTGCCCGCCGCCGGTGTGGTCGGCGAGCAGATGGTGGCGTGGGTCCTCGCCGCGGAGTTCCAGAGGAAATTCGGAGGCGACACCGTTGACGAGTTCGTGGCCGCCGTCGATCGATACCGGTCGGGGCTCTCCAACCGGCCGGGCAGATGACATTGTGGTTGGTCGGGATGATGGGCTCGGGGAAGAGCAGCGCTGGGGCGTTGGCGGCGCAGCACCTCGGGGTGCCCTTCGTCGACATCGACCAGGAAATCGTGGCCGATCTGGGGTCTTCCATCCCGAAGTTGTGGGCCGACTCGGGGGAGAGGGCTTTTCGTGAGATGGAGACTGCCACCATCGGACGCGTCGCCGGCACCCGGGCAATCGTCTCCACTGGGGGCGGGGCAGTGCTCGATCCTTCCAATCGGTATCGGATGAGGACCACTGGCACCGTGGTCTGGCTGAGAGCACGGCCGGAAGTGCTCGCCGCCCGGCTGGCCGAGGGGGGCGAAGGCCGCCCGATGCTCGACCACCATCCCGACCGGGGCGCCCGGATCGCCCAGTTGCTCGAGGCGCGTACGGCGGCCTATGACAACGCGGCAGACTACGCGCTCGACACGTCCGAGTTGTCGGTGAAAGAGGTGGCGATGAGGATCGAGGAGCTTTGGCGTCGCTGACCGTGGCCGGGGCCACGGAGATGGTGGTGGGACGCGGGCTACCCGACGTGATTCTCCCGCCGCGCTCCGACCGGCAACGGGTGGCGATCCTGACCCAGCCGGGAGCCACCCACGTCGCCCTGGAAGTGGCAGGACGGATACGTGAGGAGGAGGTCCAGGTCGAGGTGATCGGGCTTCCCGACCGAGAAGAAGCGAAGACCCTCGTCGTGGCCGAATCGGTGTACGAGGCGCTGGCCAGGTTCGGTCTCGGCCGCCATGACACGGTCGTCGGGGTGGGTGGGGGGTCGGTGTCCGACCTGGCTGGTTTCGTCGCCGGCACCTGGCTGCGCGGGGTGGAGGTGGTGCATGTTCCCACCACACTGCTGGCCGCGGTCGACGCCTCTATCGGGGGCAAGACGGGCGTGAACCTGGCGGGGAAGAACCTGGTCGGTGTGTTCTGGCACCCGACCAGGGTCATCGTCGACGTAGGGACCCTGGAGGGGCTCCCGACCTCGCTGCGCCGGGAGGGGCTCGCCGAAGCGCTGAAGACCGGCCTGGTCGGTGATACCGATCTCTTCGACCTGCTCGCCCGGGAGGGCGAGGGAGCGGATCTGCAAGATGTCGTGACTCGAGCAGCGGAGGTGAAGGCTCGGGTGGTCGGCGAAGACGAACGCGAGTCCGGGCTTCGGGCGATCCTCAACTTCGGTCACACCATCGGCCACGCCATCGAGTACGCCTCGCCGCTGTCACACGGGGAGTCCGTAGCCGTCGGCATGGTCGCGGCCGGGAGGATCTCCGAGCACCGTCTCCGCTTTCCGGGGATGGATCGTCTGGTCGAGGCCATCGCCGGTCTCGGTTTGCCCACACGGGTCGAGGGGCTGGAGCGGGCACGGGTCGAGGATCTCCTCCGGCACGACAAGAAGCGCGACTCGTCGGGTATGCGGATGGTCCTCGTCCGCGCCGTCGGCGATCCAGTGGTCGAGCATGTCGATGCCGAGGATCTCGAGATCGGGCTCGACGCCGCCGGGCTCTGACCGGTTTATCGTCCCTCCCTCCTCCAACCACACTGCGACCCAACATGATCAGCACCAATGACGTCAAGCCGGGTATGGCCCTGCAACTGAGCGACGGGCTCTTCGCCATCGTGGAGTACCAGCACGTGAAACCGGGTAAGGGCAAGGCGTTCGTGCGCATGAAGCTCAAGAACTTGGAGACCGGTCAGGTCCTGGATCGGACCTTCCGCGCCGACGAGAACGTCGATCAGGCGATCATCGATCGCCGGGATCATCAGTTCCTGTACCGCGACGACCTCGGGTTCCACTTCATGAACCTGGATGACTTCGGTCAGCTGGCCCTGAGCGACGACGACGTGGGTGATGCTGCCGGGTACCTGGTTGAGGGAATGACTGCGAGCCTGTCCATGTACAAAGGCACACCCATCTCCGTCGAATTGCCCGCCGCGGTGGAGTTGGAAGTGACCTACGCCGAGCCGGCGGTCAAAGGCGACACCAGAACCGGCGCCACCAAGCCGGTCACCCTGCAGACCGGGATCCAGATCCAGGTGCCTCTCTTCGTAGAGCAGGGTGATCGGGTCAAGGTCGACACCCGCTCGGGGGAGTACCTGACCCGGGTATGAGCAGTGACGAGCCGAGGGACCAAGTCCTGGAGACGCTCTACCAAGTGGAGGTCGGCGGTGACACCTCCGAGGTCGAGGGGCTGACCGGGCGGGTGGGCTCGCTGGTTCGTGGCGTCCTCGAGAACAGGGAGGACCTGGACCACGAGATCGAGATCGCCTCCGAGCACTGGAGCGTGGCCCGGATGCCGGTGATCGATCGTTCCATACTCCGGCTCGGTCTCTACGAGTTGCGCCATAGCGAGACTCCGACCGCCGTGGTGGTGTCCGAGGCGGTGCGTCTGGCCAAGACCTACTCAACGGAACGGTCGGGCGCCTTCGTCAACGGCGTGCTCGCCTCCCTGGCCCGGTCGACCAGGCCTTGAAGCCGCTATGGCCGCCCGTGGTTGGGTTCGAGTCATGCTCCGGCTAAGGTCGGCTCACCTTTAAACACGGTCCGGTGAGGCCGGGAAGGAGCGAGATGGGGTCGATCCCATCGGTGTCGGAGACCCTCCGATGCCTCAGGTGATGAACGGCGAGGACATAAGCCGGGCCGTCCGCCGCATCGCCCACGAGATCCTCGAGCGGCATCGCGGGGCCGAATCCGTGGTCATAGTTGGAATCCACACCCGCGGAGTGCATCTCGCCCGTGTCCTCGGTGAGCTGATCGCCGATTTCGAGGATGTCGCCGTCCCCGTCGGCGAGCTCGACATTGGCCGGTACCGGGACGACAGGGACCTGCGCCCGGTGAACGGCTCTGGGATCACCTCCATCCCCACCGACATATCCGACCGCAGTGTCATCGTGGTCGACGACGTCCTCTATACCGGGCGCACCGTCCGCGCCGCCCTCGACGCCCTCTCCGACCTGGGCCGGGCGCGGCAAACCGAGCTGGCGGTGTTGGTCGATCGTGGGCATCGTGAGCTCCCGATCCGGGCCGACTACGTCGGCAAGAACCTCCCCACCAGTCACGAGGAGGTGGTTCGGGTCCGAATCCCGCCAACCGACGCCGAGGAAGGTGTCTGGGTGGAGAGGACCGGGGCGGTATGAGCGGGCTCCTCACCCTCCGTGGGGCGAGCCGGGCGGAGCTCGAAGAGCTCCTCGACTTCGCCCAGAGTTTCGTGGGGGGATCGGTCATCCATCGGGGAGGGGCGGGTGGCACCGTCACCACGGTCTTCTTCGAGCCATCGACCCGGACCAGGCTCTCCTTCGAGAAGGCGGCCCACCATCTCGGTGCGCACGTGATGAGCTTCGACGCGCCGAAGTCGTCCACTGCCAAGGACGAGTCGTTCCGGGACACCATCCTCACACTGACCGCGATGGGAACCGACGTCTTCGTCATCCGGCATTGGCTGGCCGACGCCGCCGAGCTCACCGCCGCCTGGTCGGGTCGCCCGGTGGTCAACGCAGGGGTGGGAAAGCGAGAGCATCCGACCCAGACTCTCACCGATGCCCTCACCCTCCGGCAGCGTTTCGGGCACCTCGACGGGCTGCGCGTCGCCATCGTCGGCGATGTGGGCAATAGCCGCGTCGCCCGGGGACATCTCGCCGCTCTGCCCACCCTCGGGGTCGAGTTGACCCTGGTCGGTCCCACGCCCTTCTTCCCGGCGGTCGACCCTTGGGGTGTGCGGAAGTCCACCGACCTCGACTCCGAGCTCGGAGACATGGATGTGATCTACCTGCTCCGGATCCAGAAGGAGCGGGGCTCGTCGGCGGGGATTCCGTCCGAGCGCGGCTATGCCCGTCGCTACGGGATGAACGAGGAGCGGCTCTCCATGCTCAAACCGACATCGGTGATCATGCACCCGGGCCCGATCAATCGGGGTCTCGAGATCGACGGCGTCGTCGCAGAGGGAGAGCGCTCCCTCATCCTGGAGCAGGTGGCCAACGGCGTCCCGGTGCGGATGGCTGTCCTCTCTCTGGCGTTGGGGGAGCGACGATGATCGTCATTCGCAACGCCCGTGTTCTCCGTTCGGATCGGATCGAGCAGTCCACGGTCGTCATCGAAGGCGACACGATCCAGACCGTCGGAGAGGAGCCCGCGGTCAACGGAGCCAGAGTCATCGACGCCGACGGCGCCTGGCTCGGGCCGGGTCTGGTCGATCTCCACGTCCATTTCCGCGACCCGGGCCAGACCTGGAAGGAAGACATCGAGACGGGATCGCGGGCCGCGGCGGCGGGTGGGTATACCGCGGTCGTGGCAATGCCCAACACCCAGCCCCCGATCGACGACGGAGAGCGGGCCCGGGCGGTCATGGAGAGGGCGACGGCGATCGGCACGCTGGATCTCCGCGCAGCCGGATGCCTGACCCGGGACCGCGCCGGCACGGAGATGGCCGACTTCGACTCCATGTATTCGGCGGGAGTCAGGATCTTCAGCGACGATGGCGATGCCGTGCCCGATGCGGGGTTGCTGCGGAGGATCATGATGTATCTGGGCGATCTGCCCGGCGCCGTCGTCGCCGACCACGCCGAGGATCGCTCACTGGCCGGCAACGGCCATCTCCACGACGGCGTCACCGCGGCCCGGCACGGGATCGAGGGCCTGCCTGCCGTTGCCGAGGACGTGATCGTGGCCCGGGACCTGGAATTGGCCAATGCCACCGGATCCCGAATCCATGTCCAGCATGTGTCGACCGCCAACGTGGTCGGGTTGATCCGCCAGGCCCGGGAGCGGGGAGTGAAAGTGACCGCCGAGGTGACCCCGCATCATCTGGCACTGGAGGAGTCGGCATTGGAGAGTCTCGATCCCAATCTCAAGATGTACCCCCCGTTGCGCGATGCCGAGGATCGGGAGGCGTTGGCCGAGGCGCTCGCGAGCGGCCTCATCGACGCCGTGGCCACCGACCACGCCCCCCATGCCACGGCCGAGAAGGACGTGCCCTTCGAGGAAGCTCCCCGGGGTGTGATCGGCTTGGAGACATCCGCCGCCGTCGTTTCCTCGGCCCTGGGCCGCGACCAGGCCCTCTTCTTCGATCGGATGAGCGTGGCCCCCGCTCGGATAGCCGGGCTCGACCGACAGGGGATTGCGGTCGAACCTGGCTCACCTGCCAATCTCGTGTTGTTCGCCCCGGAGCGGCGTTGGACGCCGGGTGCGTTTGCATCGAAGTCTCAGAACAGCCCGTTCCGGGGTCTGGAGTTGACTGGAAAGGTGATGACAACGATCTACGAGGGTCGGATCTCCCACGAGGACGGTTCGGGATGAGCATCGGTCAGCAGGCGATCCTGTGCACCGCCGACGGGGAGACGTTCCGGGGGCATTCGGTCGGGGCCGGAGGTGTCACCACGGGCGAGGCCGTGTTCAACACCTCGATGACCGGGTACCAGGAGATCCTCACCGATCCTTCCTACGCCGGCCAGGTGGTGGTCATGACCACAGCCCACGTCGGCAACTACGGCGTGTTCGAAGGCGACGAGCAATCCACGCACCCTGCGGTCTCGGGTTTCGTCGTCCGCAGCATGGCGAGAAGAGACTCCAACTGGAGATCCCAGGGATCGATCGGCGACTACCTGCGCGAGCACGGAGTGGTGGCCATTGCCGACGTCGACACCCGACGACTCACCCGGCACCTCAGGGACCGGGGGGCGATGCCTGTCGCGGTAGGGGTGGATGTCGAGGAGTCCGAGCTCAAGGAGTTGGCGGCCTCAGCTCCCTCGATGGTCGGCCTCGACCTGGCCTCGGGGGTGAGCACCCCCCACCCTTACACGCTCGAGGCGAACGGGGAGCGGAAGGGGCGGGTGGTGGCGATAGACCTCGGCATGAAACGGGACATCCTGTCGCACCTCACCGGACGTGGCTTCGACGTGGAGGTGGTGCCGTGCGGGATCGACGCCGGAGAGGTTCTCGATCTCGACCCCGACGGGGTGTTCGTCTCCAACGGGCCTGGCGATCCCGAGCCGCTGACCACGACTACGGAGACCCTCCGTGGTCTCCTGGGAAAGATCCCGGTGTTCGGGATCTGTCTCGGGCATCAGGTACTCGGCCTGGCGGTGGGCGCAACTACCTACAAGCTCACGTTCGGGCATCACGGTGGCAACCACCCGGTGCGCCGGCTTGCCGATGGCAGGATCGAGATCACCGCCCAGAATCACGGTTTTGCGGTCGACCTGTGGTCGTTGACCGGTGACGAGGCTCCAGAGCGGTCGGGCCTCGTCGGCCCCGAGTTGCTCCCCGGGACCGTCGACACCCGGTTCGGGCCTGTGGTCCCCACCCATCAGAATCTCAACGACGGGACTCTGGAGGGGATGGAGCTGGCCGAAGTGGCCGCGTTCTCGGTGCAGTACCACCCGGAGTCGGCCCCGGGGCCACGTGACGCTCGCGGTCTCTTCGACCGGTTCACTGAGATGATCGGCGGGGCCGGCTGATGCCAGGAAGACGCGACATCAGGTCGATCCTCCTCATCGGATCGGGACCGATCGTCATCGGTCAGGGCTGTGAGTTCGACTACTCGGGTACGCAGGCGGCAAAAGTGCTGAAAGCCGAGGGCTATCGGGTGATCCTGGTGAACTCGAACCCGGCGACGATCATGACCGATCCCGAGTTCGCCGACGCCACCTATATCGAGCCGATCACCCCGGAGGTCGTGACCGAGATCATCGCCCGGGAGCAGCCTGACGCCCTGCTTCCCACCCTCGGAGGCCAGACCGCGCTCAACGTGGCCGCAGAGCTGGCCCGTCACGGGGTGCTGGAGCGTCACGGTGTCGAGATGATCGGTGCCGGCCTCGAGGTGATCGAGCGGGCCGAGGATCGAGGCAAGTTCAAGGAGACCATGGAGAGCGTCGGGCTCGAGGTTCCCCGGGCCGGTTATGCCCGATCCATGACCGAGGCGGTGAAGATCGCCCACGAGATCGGCTTCCCCGTCATGGTTCGTCCCTCGTTCATCCTCGGAGGGGGCGGGACCGGCATCGCCTCCGACGAGGAGGAGCTGATCGAGGTCGCCCGCAATGGTCTGACCGCCTCCCCGGTGTCAGAGATCCTGGTCGAGGAGTCGGTGCGGGGCTGGAAGGAATTCGAGCTGGAGGTGATGCGCGACCACCACGACAACGCAGTGATCGTCTGCTCCATCGAGAACCTGGACCCGATGGGGGTTCACACCGGCGACTCGATCACCGTGGCCCCGATCCAGACCCTCTCCGATCGCGAGTACCAGGAGATGCGTGACGACGGGATCGCGGTGCTGAGGGCGATCGGGGTGGAGACCGGGGGCTCCAACGTCCAGTTCGCGGTCGACCCCAAGACCGGCCGGCGGCTCGTCATCGAGATGAACCCGAGGGTGAGCCGCTCCTCGGCCCTGGCCTCCAAGGCCACCGGTTTCCCCATCGCCAAGATCGCCGCCCTGCTCGCCGTCGGCTACACGCTGGACGAGATCGCCAACGACATCACCGGAGCCACCCCGGCCTCGTTCGAGCCGGCCCTCGACTACGTCGTGGTCAAGGTGCCCCGGTTCGATTTCGCCAAGTTCCCCTCCGCCTCGCCCCGGCTCACCACATCGATGCGCAGCGTGGGCGAGGCCATGTCCATCGGGCGAGCTTTCCCCGAGGCCCTGCAGAAAGCTCTGCGCAGCATGGAGAACGGGCGCTCCGGCCTCAACGCCGACCCCGGAGAGCAGAGCCTGCTTGCGATGGAAGACGAGGAGTTGCGGGTGGCCATCGCCGTTCCCACGCCGAACCGCATCTTCGCAGTGGGGGAGGGTTTGCGACGCGGCTGGGGAGTCGAGGAGGTCGCCACCCTCAGTGACATCGACCCCTGGTTCGTCGACCAGATGGCGGAGATCGTGGAGATGCGCTCCCGGTGCGAGGGCGCCGGGCCGGGCGACCCGGACCTGCTCGTCGAGGCGAAACGGCTCGGCTTCTCCGACCGCCAGCTCGCGCACCTCTGGCACCAGGCCGAATCCGAGGTTCGAGAGGAGCGGCGCCGGCTCGGTGTGAGACGGGTCTACAAGACCGTCGACACCTGTGCCGCCGAGTTCGAGGCATTCACCCCGTACATGTACGGGACTTTTGAAGAGGAATCCGAAGTGCCGCCGGCGGTCCGCCCCAGGGTGGTCGTCCTCGGGTCGGGCCCGAATCGCATCGGCCAGGGGATCGAGTTCGACTACTGCTGTGTCCACGCCTCCTTCGCGCTGCGCGATGCCGGCTACGAGACGGTGATGGTCAACTGCAACCCCGAGACCGTCTCCACCGACTACGACACCTCCGATCGCCTCTACTTCGAGCCGCTCACCATCGAGGACGTCCTCGACGTGATCGAAGCCGAGCAACCGGAGGGTGTCGTGGTGCAACTCGGTGGGCAGACCCCGCTCAACCTGGCACAGGCGCTTCACGACACCGGTGTGCCGATAGCCGGCACCTCCCCGGCCTCGATCGCCCTTGCCGAGGATCGGGAGCAATTCGCCGAGCTCTGCCGCAGCCTGGGCCTTCGACAGCCACCGGCGGGCACGGCTACTTCGGCCCGTGAAGCCGAGGACGTCGTCGACCAGATCGGGCTCCCGGTGATGGTCCGGCCATCGTTCGTCCTCGGCGGGCGGAAAATGCGAGTGGTGTACAGCGTCGAGGAGCTGGCCGACTACGTGCGCGAGATGTATGGGGAGGAGGACCCGGAGCTGACCGGCTCTCCTATCCTCATCGACCGCTTCCTCGAAGGCGCCGTGGAGATCGACGTCGACGCCGTGTACGACGGATCCGAGCTGCTCCTCGGGGGTGTCATGGAGCACGTGGAAGAGGCCGGTGTCCACTCCGGTGACTCCGACTGTGTGACTCCACCCCCCACCACCTCCGACGAGGCGCACAAGGAGATACTGCGCGCCACTCTCGAGTTGGCCCACGCCCTCGAAGTGAGAGGGCTCATCAACCTCCAGTTCGCGGTGAAGGGCGACGATGTCTACGTGTTGGAGGCGAACCCACGCGGCTCGAGAACGGTCCCGTTCATCTCCAAGGCGACCGCCGTCCCCCTTGCCCGCATCGCGGCCCGGGTGATGATGGGCACCTCCATCGAGGAGCTGCGCCGGGAGGGGATGGTGCCGCTGTCGAGTCAACGCCCCTCCTTCGTTGCGGTCAAGAACGCCGTCCTCCCCTGGGACCGTTTCCCCGAAGAGGACTCGGTGCTGGGGCCGGAGATGCGGGCCACCGGTGAGGTGATGGGGATAGGCGAGGACGTCGGAGTCGCCTTTGCCAAGGCTCTGCTCGCCGCGGGACACATCCTTCCCACCCGGGGAAGGGTCTTTCTCTCCTTTGCCGACCGGGACAAACCGATGGGTCTCGCCGTGGCGCAGGCCTTCACCATGCTGGGCTTCGTACTGGTGGCCACACATGGCACCGCCCGGTATCTGCGGCATCACGCCATCGACGCCGAGCCGGTGCACAAGGTGGGTGAGGGGCCGAGGGACATCGGCCAGCGTCTGCAAGACGGCGAGGTCCAGCTCGTGATCAACACTCCGCGCGGCGGGAAAGCGCGTTCGGACGGCAGGACGATCCGGATTGCGGCCCGCTCCCACTCCATCCCCTGCGTCACCACCATCCAGGGCGGTCTCGCCGTGGCGCGCAGCCTCCGGGCCGGGCCGGGGGCGATCAACCGCCCGAGGAGCCTCCAGGAATGGCATCGAACAATCTGAGGGCGAAACTCGGCCCGATCGAGCTCCGCAGCCCGCTGATCGCCGCCTCGGGCACGGTCGGCTCGGTCTGGGAGTGGGCAGACGTCGCCGACCTATCACCGTACGGGGCGGCAGTGGCCAAGTCGGTGGCCCCGGTGGAGTGGGTGGGCCGGCCCGCCCCGCGTCTCGCCCCGGCCGGTGCCGGGATGCTCAACGGCATCGGGATCCAGAACCCGGGGATCGGAGCCTGGGTCGACATGATGGCGGACCGGATCCCCACTCTCGACGTACCGGTATGGGGGTCCGCAGTGGGTGAGACGCCCGATGAGTTCGCAATGGTGGCCAAGGGCCTCGTTTCCGCGGGTGTCCCCGTGGTCGAGGTCAATCTGTCCTGCCCCAACCTCGAAGACGGGCGCATGTTCTCACTCGACCCCTCCAGGGCCTCGAGGGTGATCGAAACCGTCGTCTCCGCCTGTGATGCTCCGATAGGGGCCAAGCTGTCTCCCAACGCCGAGGAGCTCGTCTCCGTCTCAGCCGCCTGTATCGAGGCCGGAGCGGCATTCGTGACTCTGACCAACACCGCCTTGGGCTTCGGGGTGGACCCGATTACCCGCCGCCCGCTTCTGAGCGGTGGGGTTGGCGGTTACAGCGGGCCAGGGCTCAAGGCCATGTCGCTTCGCTGCGTCTACGAAGTGGCTCGGGCCATCCCCGGCGTCCCCATCATCGGGTGCGGCGGCGTCATGACCGGGCTCGACGTGATCGAGTATCTCCTGGCCGGGGCGTCGGCGGTGGCATTGGGCACCGTTCACCTGGCCGAGCCGCGGGCGGGCAAGCGAATCGCCCGGGAACTGGCGCGCGAGCTCGAGCGAAGAGGGGAAACGGTGTTGGGTATGGTCGGAGGGGTGGTGCCGTGGTGACCCCATTGATCGTCGCCCTGGATGTCCGCACCGCGGTGGAGGCCGAGGAGCTGGCCACTCGGCTCCGGCTACATGTGGGCGGATTCAAGGTGGGGCTCGAGCTGCTCATGGGCGAGGGACCGTCCGTGGTCGCCCGGCTGGTCGAGCTCGGCTCACCAGTCTTCGTCGACGCCAAACTCCACGACATACCCAATACCGTGGCTCGAGCGGCGCGGAGATTGGGTGTTCTCGGGGCTCGATGGGTGACGGTCCACGCCTCGGGTGGAGAGGAGATGGTGCGGGTCGCAGCGGAGGCTTTGGCCGACAGCTCGGAGGGCAAGGCAGGCGCCCTGGCCGTGACGGTTCTCACCTCTCTCGACGAGCATGGCCTCAACGCCGTCGGGGTTGACCGCCCCTTGGGTGACCATGTCGCAGCTATGGCGCAAATCGGGGCCAAGGCCGGCGCAGAGGGCGTGGTGTGTGCCGTTACCGAGGCGGCTCGGGTGAAAGAGCTGGGCTTGGATCTGATCGTGGTCACCCCCGGGATCCGCCCTGCCGGAGCGGAGAGCTCGGATCAGAGGAGGGTGGCGACTCCTGGTGCTGCGATCACGTCAGGGGCCGACCTCCTGGTCGTCGGCCGCCCGATCACATCGGCACCAGATCCGGTGGCGGCGGCGATCGCGATCGTCGACGAGATCGCCTCGGCGCTTTCGACCGCTTAGGTCGGCTTTTTGTGGCTATGGTCGGGTTGTCGACCGAGATGAGGACATGGCGCAACCACCCCAATTGACCGATGAACAGAGAGCAGCGGCATTGGCCAAAGCAGCCGAGGCGAGAAGAGTGCGTGCCGAAGTCAAGGAGCTGCTCAAGACAGGGTCCCTTCGTCTCTCCGAACTGATCGAGCGTGCCGGCAACGACGACATCCTGGCCGGGATCAAAGTGGAGCGCGTGATCGCTTCGATGCCGGGCACGGGGAAGATCAAGGCCAAGCGTTTGATGGAGTCGCTCGGCATCGCGGAAAACCGCCGGATCAGGGGTTTGGGCGACAAGCAGAAAGAGGCGCTCCTAGCCGAGTTCTCCTGAAGTGGCGGGACGTCTCTTGGTGGTGTCGGGGCCGTCGGGCTCGGGGAAGTCGACCATCGTCAAGGAGCTGCTCGATAGGCTCGATGTCGAGTTCTCGGTGTCGGTGACCACGCGCCTGCCCCGGCCGGGAGAGAGGCACGGCCAGCATTACAACTTCATCTCGCGTCGTGACTTCGAGAAGATGATCGAGAATGACGAGCTCCTCGAGTGGGCGATCTACAACAACCGTTTCTACGGCACGCCGGCGGCCCCGATCGACGAGGCGCTCGCCGCAGGCCGGGACATCCTGCTCGAGATCGAGATCCAGGGAGCACGCCAAGTGAGGGAGCACAAACCGGATGCGGTGATGTTCTTCATCAGCCCCCCGTCTCTCGATGAGCTCGAGGTCAGGCTGCGACGTCGGGGCGATACATCGGAGGAGGACATCGAAGACAGGCTCCAGATAGCCGAGTCCGAGATCGCCGAGGCGCCGGAGCTGTTCGATCATGTGGTGGTCAACGAGAACCTGGATCAGGCCATCTCCGACATGATGGGGCTGATTACAGCCGGCTGATCGGGTACGCTGTGCCTGTCCCACCACCCCTTCCATGAGGATCACATGAAGATCGAACAGGTCATCGACCAGATCGGCAACCGGTTCGCGACCGTTGTCGTCGCCGCCCGCCGGGCCCGCCAGATCAACGGCTACTTCCACCAACTCGGGGTCGGCTTCGGCGAGTTCGTGCCTCCCCAGGTCCATTCGTTGTCGCGTAAGCCACTCACGATCGCCATGGAAGAGATCGCCGAAGGCAAGGTCTCGGTCGACACCAGCGAAGAGTGATGCTGCAGGGCCGGCGCGTCCTCCTCTGCGTCACCGGCGGCGTAGCCGCCTACAAGTCGGCGCATCTGGCCCGTCGTCTACTCGAGTCGGGCGCGACAGTCCGGGTCGAAATGACCGAGTCGGCGCTCGAGTTCATCGGTGCGCAGACGTTCGCCGCCATCACCGGTGAGCGCCCGGTCACATCGCTCTTCGCCGGGGATCTCGTCTCACCCCATACGGAGTTGGCCCGCTGGGCCGATCTCGTGATCGTCGCCCCCGCCACCGCGGCCACGCTGGGTCGCATCGCCAACGGCATCTCCGAGGACCTGGTCAGCTCGACGGTGATCGCAACCACCGCCCCTGTGCTGCTCGCCCCGGCGATGCACACCGAGATGTGGGAGCACCCGGCCACGGCGCGCAACCTGGAGACGCTGAGTGGCTTCGGCTATCACACCGTGGGGCCGGAGAGCGGTGCCTTGGCCGGCGGGGATAGCGGCATGGGTCGCGTCGCCGAGCCAGAGGACATCGTGGCGGCAGCCAATGACATCCTCGGCGGGGAAGGCCGAGGGAAAGCCCTTCTCGTCACCGCCGGAGGGACCCGGGAGCCGGTCGACCCGGTTCGCTTCCTGGGCAATCGGTCCTCGGGGAGAATGGGCCATGCCATCGCCGAAGCCGCCGTCAGGCGCGGTTACGACGTGACCCTGGTCACCACCGCCGACCTCGACGTCCACCCCGCGGCGAAAGTGGTCCGGGTCGAGACTGCGGAGGAGATGCTCGGCGCCGTGTCCGGTGCCGAGGCCGACGTAGCGATCATGGCGGCTGCAGTCGCCGATTTCAGACCGGTGACCGCGGCGAGCTCGAAGATCCCCCGCGCCGACGGGCTCTCCTCGATCGAGCTTGCTGAGACGCCGGATGTCCTCGCCTCCGTCGTGGCCCGTTCCGACCGGCCCTTCACAGTCGGCTTTGCCGCCGAGACCGGGGGCATCGAGCGGGCGGTGGAAAAGGCAGGACGGAAGAAGGTCGATCTCCTCGTCTACAACGATGTGACCGAGCCCGGCTCGGGTTTCGGGACCGAGACCAATCGGGTCGTCTTCATCGATCCGGACGGGTCCACCGAGGAGCTTCCCCTCCTCGCCAAGAGCGAGGTGGCCGAACGACTGTTGGATCGGATCGGCGCCGCCATCGCCGAACGGAGTTAACCTCGCCCGCCATGAGGAGCTGGTACTTCACTTCGGAATCGGTCACCGAGGGTCATCCCGACAAGGTGGCCGACGCGATCTCGGATTCGGTCCTCGACTCGGCCCTGGCCAAGGACGAGATGGCCCGTGTCGCCTGCGAGGTGTTCGTCACCACCCGCTTGGCACTGGTCGGCGGTGAGATCTCCGAGGGCGCCAAGCCGGACGTGGAGTTCATCGTGAACGACACGTTGAATCGGATCGGATACGACGGGTTCGACCCCGGGTTCGCCGCCGGGGACCTCGAGATCCAGGACCGGGTCCAGCTGCAGAGCCCCGACATCGCCCAAGGCGTCGACCGCGAGCTCGGGGCCGGAGACCAGGGCCTGATGTTCGGCTTTGCCGTCGACGAGACCAGCGAGCTCATGCCCCTTCCCATCCAGCTGGCCCACCGGATGGCGGAGCGGCTGTCCGAAGTCCGCAAGACCGGAAAGCTCGACTATCTAAGACCGGATGGCAAGACCCAGGTGATGGTTCGCTACGAGGGGGACCGGCCGGTCGCCGTGGAGAAGGTCCTCATCTCGGCTCATCATGCCCGTGACAAAGACCAGGCCGAGATGCGACAAGAGGTCTTCGACGCCGTGGTGGCAGCTGTGATCCCCGAGGACATGCTCGACCCGGGGGTCGAGTTCATCTTCAACCCCTCAGGGCGGTTCGAGGTCGGGGGGCCGGTGGCGGACACCGGGTTGACCGGCCGCAAGATCATCGTCGACACCTACGGCGGATATGCCAGGCACGGTGGCGGGGCATTCTCCGGGAAGGACGCGACCAAAGTCGACCGGTCCGCCGCCTACGCGGCCCGATGGGCGGCGAAGAACCTGGTGGCCGCGGGCCTGGCCCGGAGGCTGGAGATACAGCTCGCCTACGCCATTGGTCATGCCGAGCCTTTCTCGATCCATGTCGAGACCTTCGGCACCGAGCAAATCGCTCCCGAGAGCATCGAGAACGTGGTCCGAGAAGTCTTCGACTTCCGACCGGCATCCATCATCACCCGGTTGGCCCTGAGGTCCCCGGTGTTCGCCGGCACCGCCGCCTACGGGCACTTCGGTCGCCCCGGGTTTGCCTGGGAGCATCTCGACATGGTCGACGCGATCAAAGGGGCGGCCGCTCTCTGAGTCGACCCACGGCTCGCGTCGTCCCCGGCGTCCCGACCTTCGCGGTCGACAACGGGTTTTGGTACACCATCCCCGACCAGCTTCAGGACTCGGTGCGGGTGGGCTCGATCGTACGGGTTCCCCTATCCGGGCGGAAGACCCGTGGTTTCGTGGTCGAGCTCGACGAGGAGCATGAGGGGAAGCTGAAGGACATTGCGGCCCTGTCTAGTCAGGTGCCTGTGTTCGACGTCGCTCTGCTCAAGACGATCACCTGGGCTGCGGGCCACTACGTCGCCCCGCTCTCGGTTCTTCTCGACCGCTCGGCGCCGCCAAACCTCCCTTCTCCTCCGGGAGACACATCGCCCAGCTCGCAGGCTCGCCACAATGGGGGCCAGCACCCCCTGCTCGGGATCACCCGGGAGATAGCGAGCGGCCGTCGCCGGCCCACCACAGCCATGGTGGGGCGATGGCAGGCCATGGACTGGCTCGACGCGGTGCTGCCCGTCCTCGACATCGGCTCGTCGGTGCTGGTGGTGACCGCCACCGGGACCGAGGCCAACACGGTGGGAGGCGAGGCACGGAAGAGAGGCATAGACACCGTGATGGTCGCCGGCGAGGTGGCCCGGGAGCTCACCGGGGCGTGGGTCGAGGCACAGACTCCGGGTCGTCTGGTCGTGGGCACCCCGAGGGCGGCGATGTGGCAGATCGCCGACCTGGGCCTGGCCATAGTCCTCGAGGAGGGGCGCCGGGCGATGAAGGACCGGCAGACGCCAACCGTCCACGTTCGCGAGGTCGTGACAACTCGTTCGAGGATCGAAGGATTCTCTCTCGTGTTCATCGGGCCGACCCCGACTGTCGAGGTGCTCGCTTCGGGCCCGGAGATCGTCCGCGCCGGAGCCCGGGCCTGGCCGTTGGTCGAGGTGGTCGATCGGCGCGAGGACCCACCCGGCTCGGGCCTCCTGGCCGAGCGGACGGTGGCCGCGATCAGGGCGACCGTCGCCGACCATCGGGGTTGTTTCGTCTTCACCCATCGGCGCGCCTCGGACGCGTCCATGCGCTGTGTCTCCTGTCGCCGGGTGAGGGCCTGCCCCGAATGCGGGTCGCGCATGGGCAGGCAGCCGGCATGCCCACGCTGCGGTCGCGCTGCCGGGGCATGTGCCGGTTGTGGTGGGACGGGCTTCGAGGAGATGGGCTCGGAGCCCGAGCGCATCGCCACCGAGATCAACCGGAAGCTGGGAGGGGACGTGGCGGGGGTCCACCCCACCGAGCGCCCGGTGGCGGTGGGCACCGAGCGGGACCTCCCTTCGGCGCGCGCCGTGCCACTCGCCGTCGCGGTAGACGTGGATGGTCTGATGCTGGGCCACAACTACCGGACCGCTGAGGAGGCGCTGCGGATCCTCGCCCGCCTGGCCAATCTGGTCGAGTCGGGACATGGGCGACGGATGATGGCCCAGACATCACTTCCCGACAGCTCCCTTCTCACCGCACTGAGGAGGGGAGACCCGGTTCCTTACCTCGAGGGTCTTCTCGGAGAGCGGGCTCGACTCGGGCTTCCCCCGGCCACCGACATGCTCGCCGTCGAGATCAGAGGAGTGGACGATCCCGGTCGGTTCGACCAGGACCTCAGGGGTCTGGAGCACGCGACCGTCCTCGGACCGGCGTCTGTGGCGGCCGGCTGGAGGTGGCTCCTTCAAGGCAAGCTGGGGCCGTACAAGCCGCGGCTGCGCTCACTGGTCCAGGCATGGCGGGAGTCGGGGGCCACGGTCCGCATCGACGCCGACCCGATAGATCTGTAGAGCGGCGCTTTAAGCTCCTCCTGCCATGGCCACGCATCCGATCCGCACATTCGGTGACCCCGTGCTCCGTCTCGAGACCAAGCCGGTAGTCGAGATCGACGACGTCGTGAGGTCTCTGGTCAGGGACATGATCGAGACGATGTACGAGGCGCCGGGGGTGGGGCTGGCCGCGAATCAGATCGGGATTCCGAGGAAGATCGCAGTGTTCGACGCCCAGGACGAGCTGGGGGCGAGGGTGATGATCAATCCCGAGGTCGTCGAGGTGAGCGGGGAATGGGAGTACGAGGAGGGTTGTCTTTCCGTCCCCGGCCACTGGTGGCTGATCAAACGTCCCGGGTTTGCCCGCGTGCGCGCCGTCGACCTCGAGGGCAACGAGGTGGAGTACGCCGGAGATGGTCTGGTCGGCCGCGTCCTCCAGCACGAGATCGACCACCTCGACCAGCGCCTGCTCATCGACCGTCTCGACAAGGCGGAGCGTAAGCGAGCACTGAGAGACTTGCGTGACGAGGCTCTGGGGCTGGCAACGTTCGAATGACCCGCGTCGCATTCCTGGGCACTCCGGGAGCCGCATTGCCCTCGCTCAGGGCCCTTTCCGAGCATCACGACATCCCACTGGTGATCACCAGGCCGGACAGGGCCTCGGGCCGGGGCCGAGCGCTCTCGGCGCCATCGGTCAAGGTCGAGGCCGAACGGCTCGGGATCGAGGTGGCACAGCCGGAGTCTTCGAGTGAGATCGTGGAAGCGCTCGGCTCCGTCGGCGGGCTCGACCTGGCCATCGTGGTTGCCTTCGGTCGCATCATCACGCCCGAGGCATTGGCGGTCCCGGCGCGGGGAATGCTCAACGTGCACTTCTCGCTCCTTCCCCGATGGCGTGGGGCAGCCCCGGTGGCCCGCGCCCTGATGGCCGGAGACCCGATGAGCGGGGTGACCATCATTCGGCTGGACGAAGGGCTCGACACCGGCCCGGTGCTCACCGCCCAGGCGGTCGACATCGGTGACGAGGAAGTGGCAGGGGAGCTCACCCAGAGGCTGGCCGGCCTCGGGGCGCGTCTCGTCCTGGACGTCATCCCCGAATACCTGACCGGGAAGCTCGAACCGGTTCCCCAGAGCGAGGAGGGGATGATCTACGCCGCCAAGATCGAGCCAGAAGAGCGGCCGATCCGGGTGGCAGGAGCCAGGAAGGCCGAGATCGACCGGGTACGCGCCCTATCCCCGGAGCCGGGTGCGGTCCTTTCCATCGACGACGTCCCGCACCAGGTCCTGCGGGCCCGGCCCCACCCGGCTGAGCCGGCGCGGGGCACCTGGCTGGCGGTGGGCGGTGTCCCGGTGGTGGGGCTTGCCGACGGAGGAGTGGAGCTGGTCGAGCTGCTACCACCGGGCAAGCGCCCGATGGGCGGGGGGGCCTGGGTCCGGGGACGGCGCCAGGACGGTGGCATGGTGGCCTGAGCGAAAGGGTGCCCCGACTTAGACTCGACCCATGGCCATGTCGAAGATCGCCCCGTCGCTGCTCGCTGCCGACTTCCGTTGTCTGGAGAGGCAGATCGAGGTGATCGAGACCGAGGCAGACTGGCTTCACATCGACGTGATGGACGGTCATTTCGTGCCCAACATCTCGTTCGGCATCCCGGTGGTGCGCAGCATCCGGCCCATGACCCGGCTCTATTTCGATTGTCACCTGATGACCACCAACCCGGACGCTTTCCTACCCGAGTTGGCCGAAGCGGGGGCCGATTTGGTCACGATGCACATAGAAGCGGTGCCCGACCCGACCGATCCCGCCAAGAAATCGCGGGAGAACGGGCTCGACTTCGGGCTGGTGTGCAACCCGGGAACCCCATTTGCCGCGGTGGAACCCTTCATGGAGCTGGCAGACGTGCTCTTGATCATGTCTGTCGAGCCCGGGTTCGGCGGCCAGGTATTCATGCCCGAGGTCCTGGGCAAGGTCGAAGAGGCCAGAGAATGGGTTGAGGAGCACGGGTTGGCTACCGATATTCAAATCGATGGCGGAATCACGCTCGAAACCGCACCCCTGGCCGCATCGGCCGGGGCGAATGTGTTCGTCGCCGGGACGACCATCTTCGGGGCGAGGGACCTGTCGACGGCAGCTGCCGAACTGAGAAGGGCAATACAAGGCAATGAGTGAACGAGTCCTCATCGCGGACGACGATCCGGACATACTCACCGTGGTCCAGGTCAACTTCGAGCTGGAAGGCTTCGAGGTGGAGACCGCCGTCGACGGCGAAGACGCCCTGCAGAAGGCGACGGCCAACCCCCCGCATGTGATCGTCCTCGACATCATGATGCCGCGCATGGACGGTCTGACTGCTCTGCATCGGCTGCGCAGCCAGGCATCCACCGGCAACATCCCGATCATCCTCCTCACCGCCCGCGGTCTTCCCGAGGACCGGGTGCGTGGTCTCGAGCTCGGTGCCGACGATTACATCACCAAGCCATTCGACATCAACGAGCTGGTGGCCAGAGTTCGGGCGGTGGTGCGACGCACCCAGGCGGCCCGGGACCTCTCGCCTCTCACCGGTCTGCCCGGCAACTTCAAGATCACCGGCGAGGTCGAGGAGCGGATCACATCGGGTCGCGACTTCGCCCTGGTTCACGGGGACCTGGACAACTTCAAGGCATTCAACGACCACTACGGTTTCATGCGTGGCGACGAGGTGATCCGCTTCTGCGCCAAGTGCTTCAACGACGCCTCCGACAGTCTGGGAATCCCCGGGGCCTTCGTCGGCCACATCGGGGGAGACGACTTCGTCGCCATCATTCCTCCCGAGGTGTCCGAGCCATTCTGCAAGGAGGTCATCGAGCGTTTCGACGATGGCATCCTCGACCTCTACGACACCGCCGACGCCCTGCGCGGGTACATCGAGGTCATCGACCGGCGCGGCGAGAGGTTTGCCTTCCCGGTGGTGTCCCTTTCGCTGGGTGTAGCGTCCACCGACGTGCGCGAGATATCCACACAGTGGGAAGCGTCGGCGATAGCGGTGGAAATGAAGGAATTCGCCAAGAAGCAGCAGGGCTCCACCTACCGCATCGATCGACGCTCGACGTAGTGACGGATCGCCAATCGAGGGACTCCCGTCACATGCGGCGAGCCATCGAGCTGGCCGCATGGCACCGGACCCATCCCAACCCACGTGTGGGCGCCGTTGTCGTCGACCCTTCCGGCGAGGTGATTGGAGAAGGCGCACACGAGGGTTTCGGTCTCACCCACGCCGAAGTCAACGCCCTCGCCCAGGCCGGGGAGGGGGCCGCTGGCTCGACACTCTATGTGACGCTCGAGCCCTGCAGCCACGAGGGGAAAACCCCTCCCTGCGCCAAGGCGGTGGTCGAATCCCGTGTGTCCCGCGTCGTGATCGGGGCGATCGACCCGGACCCACGGGTCTCGGGATCGGGTGTCACCCAGCTCACGACGGCGGGGATCGCCGTGGAAACGGGGGTCCTGGCCGACGAGGCCGAGGCTGTCGACGCGGCTTACTTCCGTCACCGGCGCACCGGTCTCCCTCTGGTCACACTGAAAATGGCCATGACCGTCGACGGCGCGGTGGCGGCGCTCGACGACTCTTCGCAGTGGATCACCTCCGCCGAGGCGAGAAGAGACACCCACCAACTCCGTTCGGCTATGGACGCGGTCGTGATCGGGGCCGGGACACTTCGCAAGGACGACCCCCTCCTCACCGCCCGTCACGACGAGGGTGCGCATCAGCCGGTCCCGGTGATCGTCACCGGCCGTCAAACACTTCCGGTCGAGAGCCGGATCTGGCAGAGGTCCCCGCTGGTGATCAGCACCCGATCGCTGGGCGTGCCCTCGGGCGAGGTCGTCGTGGTCGAAGGCCACGACGATTGGCCCGACCCGGAAGCCACTGCCCGCGGTCTCGCCGAGCGAGGTCTGCTCGACGTCCTGCTCGAAGGAGGCCCGGCCCTGGCCGGCGCCTGGTGGCGCTCCGGGATCGTCACCCGGGGTGTGACCTATGTCGGGGCCCGTGTCGGGGGAGGGCAGGGCGTCTCCCCTTTGGGAGGAGACTTCGCCACCATGGCAGAATCGAGACCCGTGAGTATCCGGGATGTGCGCATGATCGGGCCCGACATCAGAATCGAGTTCGAGTAGATGTTCACCGGAATCGTCGAGCACCGGGGCATCGTGACTCGGGCGGAGAAGCGCAACGACGGGATGAGGTTGGTACTCGACATCGGACCGCTTCCCGATGTCGGGCTCGGAGGCTCGATCTCGGTCAACGGCGTGTGTCTCACCGCGGTCGAGGCCGCCCCGGGCCGAGCAACGGTCGAGGTGGTCAAGGAGACGCTGGACCGGTCGACGCTCGACTCCCTGGATGCCGGTCACGCGGTCAACCTCGAGTTGCCGATGCGGGCAGACGGCCGATTCGGCGGACACATCGTCCAGGGCCATGTCGACGGTGTCGGCGAGATCCTGGGCATCGAGTCCGAGGGAGACGGGAAGCGAATGCAGCTCGGGGTCCCGGAGCGGTTGACCCGCTATATGGTGGAGAAGGGATCGATCACCGTAGACGGGGTGAGTCTGACCATCGCCGCGTTGGACGGCGTCGAAATCGAGATCGCATTGATACCACATTCCCTGGAAATGACGACGCTGGGCTTGCGATCGGTGGGGGAGAAGGTCAACCTTGAGGTAGACGTGTTGGCCAAATACGTCGAGAGCCTGTTGAAGGCAGACCGATGAGTTTCGCAGCCATTGAAGAGATCATCGCCGCGGTCGGCCGCGGGGAGATGGTGATCATGGTCGACGACGAGGATCGCGAGAACGAGGGCGATCTGATCGTCGCCGCCGATGCGGCGTCTCCGCAACAGGTCGGGTTCATGCTTCGCCACACCAGCGGCATCATCTGCCTCCCCGTGATCGGGGAGCGTCTGGACGAGTTGGACCTCCCAATGATGGTCGCCCGGAACACCGACGTCAGACGCACTGCCTTCACGGTGTCCATAGACGTGCGCGATGGGACCACCACCGGCATCTCGGCCTCGGACCGGTGGAAGACGATCCGCGCCGTCCTCGATCCCGCCACCAAACCCCATGACCTGGCCCGGCCCGGACACATGTACCCTCTCCGCTACGAGCCGGGGGGAGTGCTGAAACGCGCCGGGCATACCGAGGCCGCGGTGGATCTGGCCCGGATCGCCGGTCGCTTCCCAGCGGGCGTCCTCGCCGAGGTGATGAACGACGACGGATCGGTGGCCAGAGTGCCCGAGCTCATCGAGTTCGCCAGGGAGCACGACCTGCTGATCGGGACGATCGCCGACCTGATCGCCTATCGCCGTCGCGAGGAGAAGCTGGTCGAACGGGTGGTCGAGGCCAGAATCCCCACCGAGCACGGAACGTTCACCGCGGTGGGTTACCGCTCCCTGGTCGACGACCGCCAGCACATCGCTCTGGTCATCGGGGAGATGGGCGACGGGGAGTCGGTGTTGACCAGGGTTCATTCCGAGTGCCTCACGGGCGACGTGTTCGGCAGCCTGCGTTGTGACTGCGGCGACCAGCTCGACCAGGCGATGGCCCGGGTGGCCGAGGAGGGCAGGGGCGTGGTCCTCTACATCCGTGGGCACGAAGGCAGGGGGATCGGTCTGCTCCACAAGCTGGCGGCATACAAGCTGCAGGACGAGGGCTTCGACACCGTCGACGCCAATGTCAATCTCGGGTTGCCCGTCGACGCCCGTGACTACGGCGTCGGGGCGCAGATCCTCTACGACCTCGGCGTGCGATCGATGCGGATAATGACCAACAACCCGACCAAGCGCGCAGGCATCGAAGGCTATGGGCTGTCCATCCTCGAGCAGGTCCCGCTGTTCATCGACGCCAACGATGAGAACCGTGGCTATCTGCTGGCAAAGGCAACCCGTCTCGGGCACCAGATGGATCTGGGCCAAGGGGCATGATCCGGACTTTCGAAGGCGAGCTCGACGGCTCCGGTCTCCAAATCGGTGTCGCCGTCGCCACCTGGAACCGATCGGTCACCGATCGGCTCCTCGAAGCGGCCCTGGCCCGCCTCGAGGAGTTGGGAGCGGCGGTGACCGTGCTCCGTGTCCCCGGAGCCCTGGAATTGCCCCTCGCCAGCCGAGCCCTCATCGATGCCGGTTGCGATGCGATCGTGGCGATCGGCACCATCGTCCGCGGCGACACCGACCACTATGAGATCGTGGTCCGGGAATCGACTGCCGGCATCGCCAGGGTCGCTTTGGACACTGGCATACCCGTGGCCAACGCAATACTGGCCGTCAACGAGTTCGCCCACGCAGTGGAGCGTGCCGGGGCCGGACCTGCCAACAAGGGTTTCGAGGCGGCTGAGGCCGCCGTTTCCACCGCTGTTGCCCTGAGGGGGCTACATGCCGGCTGAGAGGCGACTACCGCTTGCCGGGGCCTCGCTGGTATCCTGCAGGTCACGAACGACGGCAAGAGCGGAGGCGCTGCTTCCCCACCCGGCCGCCACACGAGGCGAGCCGCGGTCCGATCACCGGTCAGGTCCCACTGGGGCCGGGCCGGTGTTTATGGCAGCAGGCGCTCCGCCTGTTGCCTTTTTCTTTCCCGGAAATGGTTGACCAAGCAGGAGGTAAGAGCATCAACGAGCTCCGTGTGAACGGCGCGATCAGAGCCAAGGAAGTTCTGGTCATCGCACCAGATGGCGAACAGATCGGGGTGAAGAAGTTGAACGAGGCGATGTGGCTCGCCGAGCAACTCGATTTGGATCTCGTGGAAGTGGCACCCAACGCCAAGCCGCCGGTTTGCCGACTGATGGACTACGGCAAGTACAAGTACGAGCAGTCGGTGAAAGCACGTGAGGCTCGAAAGAAGCAGACTCGCACCACCATCAAAGAGCTCCGCATGAAGGTGCGGATCGGAGATCACGACTTCGACATCACCCGTCGCAAAGCCCAGGAGTTCCTCGAGGAAGGGGACAAGGTCAAGGTGACCATTCGCTTCCGGGGGCGTGAGCAGGAGCGTCCCGCCTTCGGGAAGGAGCTGCTCGACAAGCTGGCCGAGGAGTTGTCGGATGTCGCCGTCTCCGAGCAGAGCCCGAAGCTCGAAGGAAGAAGCATGACCATGGTCCTGGCGCCCTCACGCCGGGCGAGGACGGCCGTCGAGCCCGCCGAGGACGAGCAGTAGGACCAACAGGAGGTAGCCGTGCCCAAGATGAAGACCCACAGTGGGGCCAAGAAGCGGATCAAGGTCACCGGATCGGGCAAGTACATGAGACGTCAGTCTGGTCGCGGGCACTATCGCCTGGCCAAGGGGAAGAACACCTACCGGCGCAGGACCGGTGAGGTCCAGCTCGCCCCCGGCGACGCCAAGGTCGCCAACAAGCTGCTCGGTCGTTGAGGACGCAGGAGGTATGAAATGGCACGTGTGAAACGGGCTGTCCACGCCAAGAAATCGCACAAGAAGGTCCTCGATCGCGCCAAGGGCTACAAGGGTGCCCGCAGCCGCCGCTACAAGACGGCGAACGAGCAGGTCATGCATGCGATGCAGGATGCCTATCGGGACCGGCGCGCACGCAAGGGCGAGTTCCGGCGTCTCTGGATCGCCCGGATCAATGCCGCCGCCCGCCAGAACGGGACCACCTACTCCCAGCTGATCGCCGGGCTCAAAGCCGCCGAGATCGAGGTCGACCGCAAGATGCTGGCAGAGATGGCGGTAAACGACCCCGGAGCGTTCGCCCAACTGGTCGAGGCCTCCCGCAAGACCTGACCGGGCGTCCCCAGCCAAATGGAACCGGTCCGGCCTCGGGGCCCCCGCAATCGGCGCGTGGTGTCCGCGGCCCGGCTCCATCACTCCCGAGAGCGCCATGACGCCGGGACGACCCTCCTCGAGGGCCCGAACCTCCTCCACGAGGCTCTCACCGCCGGGCTGATACCGGAGACGGTCTTCGCCCTTCCCGACGATCACGCCTCGGCCGCCCTGGCCGAGGAACATGGAGTCGAGCTGGTCGTGGTCGACGCGTTCGCCCTGAAGCGGCTGGCGGGCACCGAGACACCGCGCGGTCCCGTTGCCGTGATCGAGATCCCGGCGCCCTCACACTTCGAGGGGCGCAATCTGGTAGTGGCCTGGGGTCTGGGTGATCCGGGCAACGTGGGGACCTTGATCCGCATCGCCGCCGCCTTCGGCTGGGACTTCGGGCATACCCACGGCACCGCCGACCCTTGGTCACCAAAGGTCGTGCGCGCCGGTGCCGGGGGCCATTTTCGGGTCAACATCAGCCCGGTTGCCTCGGTGGAGGAGCTGGGCGAAGCCGGTCTCGTCACCGTCGCCACCGTGGTCGCCGGTGGGGAGCCTCCCGATCGGCCCGGTTCGGGACCGTATGCGGTGCTGGTGGGTGAGGAGTCGGCAGGGCTCCCCCCCGGTGTCGTCGACCAGGCGGCTCGGAAGGTGAGCGTCTCCATGCCCGGCGGAACCGAGAGCCTCAACGCAGCCGTGGCCGCGGCCATCGTTGTCTACGAGCTCTCCAAACGATGACAGGCGACTGCCGACCGCTTGCGGCCGTACCGCTTCAAGACCGTCAAGTAGCCCCCTTTCTGGTATGGGGTCTATTCGGCCCTCGACACTCTCGGCCGCTATCCGGAACTGTGGCGGGTCGGTCCTCCGTGGGCCCGGCAGGCCTTGACCGAGATGTTGGCCTGCCTCGTCGCCTACAACATCTCCTCCGACGGCACAGTCACCCCGAAGTCGGTCTATCGGGGCTTCGAAGCCTTCTCCTACGGCCAGAAGAAGAGGCCATCGCCGTTGGCCACGGCGCTCACCGCCAAGGTGGTGTGCAGGTTGGCGGAATTGTCAGAGGAGGCAACGGGTGTGGATCCGCGCCGCCTGACCAGTTCCAAGGGCGGGAGTGGCACCCCGGTCCTTCCCCGGTGACTGCCGAATACGGCGAGCGCCCGCGAGCGTCCTAACCTGCCGCCGACATGAACCCCGGAACGGTGCTCGACGATGTGCTGGCTGCGGCTCCGCATGCGATCGATGGTGCCGACTCGCTCGATGATCTCGACCGCGTCGAGAGCGGCCTCCTGGGCAAGGCCTCGAAGATCGCCGAGGTGCGCAGGTCTATGGGGAGCTTGGACAGTGCGGAGCGGCCACGGGTCGGGGCCAGGCTGAGCGAGGTGACCGAGCAGATCCAGACCATGCTCGCTGCCCGACGCTCCACTCTCGAGATCGAGGACGAGGCACGCCGGCTGGGCGAAGAGAGGATCGACGTCACTCTCGAGTCTTACGTCTTCCCGAGAGGCTCCCTGCATCTCATCCAACAGACCATCGACGAGATCGTGGACATCTTCGTCGGACTCGGCTACCTGGTGGCCGACGGCCCCGAAGCCGAGCTCGGCTGGTACAACTTCGACGCACTCAACACTCCGCCCACGCACCCCAGCAGGCTGGAGTCGGACACGATGTACCTCGACTACGGCGATCCGGATGATGAGCTCTTACTGCGCACGCAGACCTCACCGGTCCAGGTCCGCTGGATGGAGCAGCACCAGCCACCGGTCTACGTGGTGGTGCCGGGCAAGGTATATCGCCAGGAGACCACCGACGCCACCCATCTCCCTGTGTTCCACCAGATCGAAGGGCTGACCGTCGACGAGGCGATCAGGTTCTCCGACCTCAAAGGGACGCTGGCCCACTTCTCCCGCGCCTTCTTCGGGCCCCGCACCGAGGTGCGGCTGCGACCGCATTTCTTCCCGTTCACCGAGCCGAGCGCCGAGCTCGACGTCTCCTGTTTCAGCTGTGACGGCGGTGTGGCCGGCTGCCGGGTGTGTGGCGGCGCGGGTTGGCTGGAGATGCTCGGGTGCGGGATGGTCGACCCGAACGTCCTCGCGGCCGTCGGATACGATCCGGAGACGCTCTCAGGATTCGCCTTCGGCATGGGCGTGGAGCGCATGGCGATGGTGCGTCACGGGATCAACGACATCCGCCATCTCGTCGACAACGACCTCCGCTTCCTGAGGCAATTCTGATGAAGCTCCCGTTGCGTTGGCTGCAGGAGTACATCGACCTGCCGGTCACCGACCCGGCCGAGTTGGCTCTGGTGATCGACATGCTCGGCCACGAGGTCGAGGGGTACGAAGTGCTCGAGCCGGGCTGGTCCGAGGTGGTTGTGGGGCGGGTCGAGCAAGTAGAAGCGCATCCTGATGCCGACAAGGTCCGCGTGTGCCAGGTCGATGTCGGATCGGGGCCCGAGCAGATCATCTGCGGCGCCTGGAACTTCGGCGAAGGGGCTCTGGTGGCTGTGGCCCGGCCCGGTGCCGTCCTCCCCGGTGGCTTCGAGATCGGGCGCAGAACGATAAGGGGGGTGGATTCCAACGGGATGATCTGCTCGGAGAAGGAGCTGGGCCTGGGTGAGGACCATGCCGGCATCCTCGTGCTCGACGGGGAGCCCGAGATCGGGACCGACTTCACCGAGCTACTCGAGCTGCCCGACGTGGTCTTCGACCTGGCCATAACCCCCAACCGCCCCGACGCGATGTCACTGGTCGGCCTGGCCCGTGACCTTGCTGCCCTGTACGCGATCGAATACCGGGTGCCATCCCGCCCGCTGCACACGGTGCCCGGTTCGGAGTCGATCAAGGTGGAGATCGGTGACCCGGTCGGCTGCCGTCGCTTCACCGCCCGGGAGATCCGGGGAGTGACGGTGGGGAGATCGCCCCTCTGGGTTCGTCACCGTCTGCAGAAGGCGGGGATACGGGCTATCTCCAACGTGGTCGACGTGACCAACTACGTCATGCTCGAGCTGGGGCACCCGCTTCACGCGTTCGATGCGGACTCGATAGTCGACGATCGTCTCATCGTGAAACGAGCCCAACCCGGGGAGACCCTGGTCACTCTGGACGGGGAAGAGCGGCAACTCGGTTCAGAAGACCTGATCATCTATGACGGCGCCGGGCCGACCTCCATGTCGGGGACGATGGGTGGAGCGCGTTCCGAGGTGTCGGAGGGCACGGTCAACGTCCTCATGGAGGCTGCTTCGTGGGACCCGCCGACGATCATGTACATGGCCCGGCGTCATGGGCTTCGCTCCGAGGCGTCGACTCGCTTCGAGCGCGGTGTCGACCCTGACCTCACCGACGCGGCCAACGCCAGGGCGGCGGCGATGATCGTCGAGTTGGCCGGGGGCGAGGTGCCCGAAGGGGTGATCGACGAGATCGGCACCCCTGTCGTGCCGGTGACAGTGAGTCTGGCGCCGGTCGACGTGGAGCGCCTGCTCGGGCCGGGGTTCACCACCGACGAGGTGAGCGGAATCCTGACCAGATTGGGCATGACGGTCGAAGGTGAAGACACCTTGTCAGTGACCGTGCCCACCTTCCGCCCCGACGTGAGCCGTCCCGCCGATCTCGTCGAAGAGGTGGCCCGGATCCATGGATACGAGCGCTTCGACGCCACGGTCCCCACCGGTCCGGCAGGAGGGCTCACCCGGTCGCAGACCCGTTTGCGCGTTCTCCACCGGGCCCTGGCCGGTGCCGGGCTGAGTCAGGCGGTGACGCTTCCCTTCGTCAATGTCGACGATCTCGGCGTCTTATGGCCCGGCGGGGGCGAATCGCTGCTCCGTGTGGTAAACCCGCTGCGCGAGGAGGAGGCGACCTTGCGCCCGTCCCTTCTCCCCGGGCTTCTGGCTGCGTTGAGATTCAACATCTCACACGGCGCCCAATCGGTGGCATTGTTCGAGACGGCTCGGGTCTTCGCGGCCCGTCCCGGGCACGATGACCCCCGTCTACCGGAACAGGTCGATCGTCTCGCCTGGGTCATGGTCGGGTCGGTTGGCCCCGCCATCCTGGGCGCCGAGCCGCATTTCGCCGATGCCGGCGCCTCGCTCGCCCTTGCCCGTCATATCCTTGCCCTGCTCGGCCACAGCGAGCATGTGATCAGCCCCGCTGAGGCCCCCGGGTACCACTCGAGCCGCGCCGCGGTGGTGGCGCTTGGGGGAGTGCCGATCGGGCACGTCGGGGAGCTCAGCCCCCGCGCCGGCCGGGTCCTGGGTCTCCAGGCGCGGGTGGCTGTCGCCGAGATGGATCTAGCCCCGCTCCTCGCTCCGGTGGAGCCGGTTCAGGCCATCTCACCCTCGATGTTCCCTCACGTCGACTTCGATCTGTCCTTTCTCGTCCCGTCTGATCTCGTGGTCGGTGATCTGATTCAGGCGACGGTGGGGGCCGGGGAGGGCTTGGTCGAGTCGGCTCGAGTCTTCGACGTGTTCCGTGGCCGAGGTGTTGCCGAGGGGAACCAGGCGATAGCGATCACCTACCGGCTTCGATCCGACGATCACACTCTGAGCAATGAGGAGGTCCAACCGGTTCGGCAGGGGATGATCGCAGCAGCGGAGACGCTGGGAGCCAGATTGCGAGGGATGTGAGGTGGACCTGATCTCGTCGCTCTCCGGCAGCCCGGAGCAGGTCGCACCATTGCTCCTCGGGTCGGGCCTCGTCTCGGAGTTGGGGGGCAGCAAGGTCACGGTGAGGATCACCGAGGTCGAGGCTTACAAGGGCTCCGATGACCCGGCCTCCCACGCATATCGGGGTCGGACCCGCCGCAACGGCTCGATGTTCGAGCGCCCCGGGACCCTGTACGTGTACCGCTCCTACGGGATCCACTGGTGCGCCAACGTCGCTGCAGGGCCTGAAGGCGTCGGCTGGGGGATCTTGTTCCGCGGTGGTGAGGTCGTCGAAGGTCTCGACACGGCGCGGCTGAGACGCGGGCGTGAGGACCATTTGGCCAACGGGCCCGGGAAGCTGGCCCAAGCGCTCGGCATCGACCAGACGCACAACGGGAGCTACCTGCTCGACGAGTCTTCGCCACTCCATCTCCAGCCCGGCCCGGCACCGGATCTGGTGATGGCCACGCCGAGGGTCGGGATAAGCAACGCGAAGGACCGGCCGTGGCGGTTCGTAGCGGTGGCCTCGGCGACAGGTCCGGCGCGGGGAGGAGGCAAACCCCGTTTACCCTCCCCTCGGCGATGAGCACGGACGAACAACTTTCTCTCTTGCTCCGTTACACCGACCGGGTGGTGCCCCGGGAGGACCTCGTGGCCAAGCTGGGGGAAGGTCGCCCGCTGCGGGTCAAGCTCGGGCTCGACCCCACCGCACCCTCGGTCACGCTGGGTTGGGCGGTGGTGCTCCGCAAGCTTCGCCACTTCCAGGAGATGGGTCACATCGCGGTCCTGATCGTGGGCGACTTCACGGCCCGGGTCGGTGATCCGTCGGAACGGGCCGAGACCCGCAAACGCCTGACCGCCGATGAGGTGAATGGGTACGCCGAGAACGTGCTGGGACAATTCCGCAAGATCCTCCTCCCCGAAAACCTGGAGATAAGACGGAATTCGGAGTGGTTGGCGTCTCTCGACATGGCCGGGATCCTCGAGCTGACCGCGGCGGCCACGGTGGCTCAGATGTTGGAACGTTCCGACTTCGCCAATCGGTACCAAGAGGGGACGCCGATCTCGATCATGGAGTTCCTCTACCCGCTCCTCCAGGGTTACGACTCGGTGGCGGTGAAGGCCGACATCGAGCTCGGGGGTAGCGACCAATTGTGGAACCTGATGATGGGCCGAGTCGTCCAGGAGCGTTACGGCATGCAGCCTCAGGTTGCTCTGACGATGCCGATCCTGGTCGGCGTCGACGGCACCCGCAGGATGGGCCAATCACTGGCCAATTACATCGGCGTCGACGAGGCCCCGGACGAGATGTTCGGCAAGACGATGAGCATCCCCGACGATGCCATGCCGCAATGGTTGCGTCTCGCGGCGGACCTCGAGCCCGACGAGGTGGCCCGGATCGAGGCCGGCCTCGCCTCCGGCGATCTCCATCCTGGCGAGACCAAGCGCCGGCTTGCTCGTGCCGTGACCGCCCTGTACTGGGGCGACGAGCAGGCGACTGCTGCGGAGCAGGCATTCGACCAGGTGTTCAAGATGGGCGGAATTCCCGACGACATCGAAGCGTTTTCACTAACGGAGGAAGACCCGGTCACAGTCCCCGGTCTCATCCGAGACGCTTTCGGCCTTTCTGGGTCGGAGGCGAGGAGGTTGTTGACCCAGGGGGCGGTGAAGGTCGACGGGGAGATCCTGGAGGCCCAGGAGGCTCCCAGAGTCGATCTCGTGGGCCGGGTCCTGCAGGTGGGAAAACGACGGTTCGTGAGACTCGTCGGTTGACTTGACTAACTCCGGGGTGTCGTTACTATTCGAGACCCGGCTGGAGAACACATCTCCGGCCACCCACTAGAGAACCGGGACGGCGCCTCTTTCGCGTCGCCTCGGATTCACTTTGTATCGGGGCCACGGTGACATCTCGATGTCACGGTCGGTCCGCCTGACATCAGTAGTGGGAGCTTTGGGCTCCTTGACAACTGAACAATGTGCCAAAAGCCAGCATGCACACCCACTTCCCGGCCCTGTCCGCAAGGGCATCGCCGATGGGGTGAGTGAGCATTCTGTATACAGCAATCAAGCTCTAGGGCCCCTCACGGGCCCTGGACCCAATTGCAAACTCAAACTGACATGATCGGCCGGAGCCCTCGGGCACCGTGCCTTGAATGTACGTTGGAGAGTTTGATCCTGGCTCAGGACGAACGCTGGCGGCGTGCCTAATGCATGCAAGTCGAGCGACGCACATCGGAGGGGTAACCCACCGATATGACGGAGCGGCGAACGGGTGAGTAACACGTGAGCAACCTGCCCCACAGACCGGGATAGCCCAGGGAAACCTGGATTAATACCGGATACCCTCGAAGAACCACATGGCTCCTCGAGGAAATGCCTTTGTGCTGTGGGATGGGCTCGCGGCTTATCAGCTAGTTGGTGGGGTAACGGCCTACCAAGGCATCGACGAGTAGCTGGTCTGAGAGGACGATCAGCCACACTGGGACTGAGACACGGCCCAGACTCCTACGGGAGGCAGCAGCAGGGAATCTTGCGCAATGGGCGAAAGCCTGACGCAGCAACGCCGCGTGGGGGATGAAGGCCTTCGGGTTGTAAACCCCTTTCAGGAGGGAAGAAATTGACGGTACCTCCAAAAGAAGCCCCGGCCAACTACGTGCCAGCAGCCGCGGTAATACGTAGGGGGCGAGCGTTGTCCGGAATCATTGGGCGTAAAGAGCTCGTAGGCGGTTCAGCAAGTCGGCTGTGAAAGTCCGAGGCTCAACCTCGGAACTGCAGTCGATACTGCTGTGACTAGAGTCCGGAAGAGGAGAATGGAATTCCCGGTGTAGCGGTGAAATGCGCAGATATCGGGAGGAACACCAGTAGCGAAGGCGGTTCTCTGGGCCGGTACTGACGCTGAGGAGCGAAAGCGTGGGGAGCAAACAGGATTAGATACCCTGGTAGTCCACGCTGTAAACGTTGGACACTAGGTGTGGCGGTCTGATCAACGACTGCCGTGCCGAAGCTAACGCATTAAGTGTCCCGCCTGGGGAGTACGGCCGCAAGGCTAAAACTCAAAGGAATTGACGGGTCCCCGCACAAGCGGCGGAGCATGCGGCTTAATTCGATGCAACCCGAAGAACCTTACCTGGGTTTGACATCATGGGAAAAGCTGTGGAAACACGGTGTCCGTAAGGGCCCATGACAGGTGGTGCATGGCTGTCGTCAGCTCGTGTCGTGAGATGTTGGGTTAAGTCCCGCAACGAGCGCAACCCTTGTCCTATGTTGCCAGCGGTTCGGCCGGGGACTCATAGGAGACTGCCGGGGATAACTCGGAGGAAGGTGAGGACGATGTCAAGTCATCATGCCCCTTATATCCAGGGCTGCACGCATGCTACAATGGCCGGTACAACGGGCTGCGATCCTGCGAAGGTGAGCGAATCCCATAAAGCCGGCCTCAGTTCGGATTGGAGTCTGCAACTCGACTCCATGAAGTCGGAGTCGCTAGTAATCGCGGATCAGCAAAGCCGCGGTGAATGCGTTCTCGGGGATTGTACACACCGCCCGTCACGTCACGAAAGTCGGCAACACCCGAAGTCAGTGGCCCAACCCTTTTAGGGAGGGAGCTGCCGAAGGTGGGGTCGGTAATTGGGACGAAGTCGTAACAAGGTAGCCGTACGGGAACGTGCGGCTGGATCACCTCCTTTCTAAGGAGCACCAACGAAACCGGCTAGTCCGGTTTCCAGCTTCTAGTTGATCTGCTGGCTATTCGATCTATTCGATGAACTCGTTGGGTGGAACAAGCAAGCTCGAGTCGCCACGGTGACATGGGAAGCTTGGATGAGCCCGGCGGAGGAGCCGGACAGGTGGGGCACATTGTTCAGTTGTGAAGGAGTTCAGCGCCGACGATCCGATATCGTCACGGTTGGACCCTTCAGGCTACTTGAGAACTGCATAGCGAGCACAAAATGTCTTGGATTCTCTATATTCCAAGCTACTAAGAGTTAACGGTGGATGCCTTGGCGCTAGAAGCCGATGAAGGACGTGGCAGGCTGCGATAAGCCTCGGGAAGCTGTCAAGCAAGCATTGATCCGAGGATTTCCGAATGGGGAAACCCGGCTGGGGTCACGCCCAGCCACACCGGTCTGAACACATAGGGCCGGTTGAGGTAACCAGGGGAACTGAAACATCTCAGTACTCTGAGGAAAAGAAAGCAAATGCGACTCCCTGAGTAGTGGCGAGCGAAACGGGATGAGCCTAAACCTATGCAGTGTGATAGCCCGGTGGCGTTGCTGTGTGGGTGTCGTGGGACCCAATGTCTCGGTACACCGGTACCGAGCTGAAGTTACAAATGAGGCGGTTAGTCGAACACAGCTGGAAAGCTGGGCCACAGCGGGTAACAGCCCCGTAGGCGAAAGTCGACCTCACTTCAGGTTTGGAGTTCCCAAGTAGCACGGAGGATATTCCGTGTGAATCTGCGAGGACCACCTCGTAAGGCTAAGTACTTCCTAGCGACCGATAGCGGACTAGTACCGTGAGGGAAAGGTGAAAAGAACCCCGGCGAGGGGAGTGAAATAGTACCTGAAACCGTTGACTTACAAGCAGTGGGAGGGATCTTCGGATCCTGACCGCCTGCCTTTTGAAGAATGAGCCGGCGAGTTACCGGTATGTGGCAAGATTAAGGTGTGAGCCGTAGTCGAAGCGAAAGCGAGTCTTAATAGGGCGCCTAGTCGCATGCCGTAGACCCGAAGCCGAGTGATCTATCCATGGGCAGGGTGAAGCGAGGGTAAGACCTCGTGGAGGCCCGAACCCACCAAGGTTGAAAACTTGGGGGATGACCTGTGGATAGGGGTGAAAGGCCAAACAAACTCGGCGATAGCTGGTTCTCCCCGAAATAGCTTTAGGGCTAGCGTCGTGTATTCCGTATTGGGGGTAGAGCACTGATTGGACTAGGGGGCCTACAAGCTTACCGAATTCAGTCAAACTCCGAATCTCAATACGCCAAGTGCGGCAGTCAGACTACGTGGGATGAGCTTCGTGGTCGAAAGGGAAACAGCCCAGATCGTCAGCTAAGGCCCCCAAGTGTGTACTAAGTGGGAAACGATGTGGAGTTGCTCAAACAGCCAGGATGTTGGCTTAGAAGCAGCCACCATTTAAAGAGTGCGTAACAGCTCACTGGTCGAGTGACTCTGCGCGGAAAATGTAACGGGGCTCAAGTACACCGCCGAAGCTACGGGATTCAGCATCAGCTGGATCGGTAGGGGAGCGTCGTGTTGCCAGCGAAGCGGCGGCGGAAGCCAGTCGTGGAGGCTTCACGAGTGCGAATGCCGGCATGAGTAGCGAATGAAGAGTGAGAATCTCTTCCGCCGAATGTCCAAGGGTTCCTGGGGAAGGTTCGTCCGCCCAGGGTAAGTCGGGACCTAAGGTGAGGCCGAGAGGCGTAGTCGATGGACAACCGGTTGATATTCCGGTACCACTCTGCGTGCGCCCAGGCCGAATCTGATTTGCTAAGGAAAGCCCTTCGGGGCCTACCGACCCAGTCAGTACTAGGTCAGCGATGGAGTGACGGGGAAGGCTAAACGGACCCGGGCGATGGTTGTTCCCGGGGTAAGCGTGTGGGGCGAGGTCCAGGTAAATCCGGACCTCATCAAGCCTGAGACGTGATGCCGAGCCGCTTTAGGTGAAGCCGTTGAAGCCATGCCTCCGAGAAAAACTTCTAGCGAGCACACAGGGTGCCCGTACCCCAAACCGACACAGGTGGACAGGTAGAGAATACCAAGGCGAGCGAGTTAACTCTGGTTAAGGAATTCGGCAAAATAGCTCCGTAACTTCGGGAGAAGGAGCGCCCCGGTAAGGTGAAGGACATACGTCCGGAGCTTGAGGGGGCCGCAGTGACCAGACCCAAGCGACTGTTTACCAAAAACACAGCAGCGTGCTAAGTCGCAAGACGACGTATACGCTGTGACGCCTGCCCGGTGCTGGAAGGTTAAGTGGATGGGTTAGCTTCGGCGAAGCTCTGAAATCAAGCCCCAGTAAACGGCGGCCGTAAAAGAGTTGCGGCTCCGAGAAGGTAACTTCTCGGATCAAACCTTGCTATATGCTGGAAACCCCGTGTATCTAGCGGTACTCGTTCGTGTCACACCCTATTCGTAGGGTGGCGACATGGGCAGTGACAAACCGTCTAGTGCGGACAATCAGCAGGAAAGGCCCTCTCCTTTGAGTTGGCTGGACCGAATCCCCGATGATCTCGGCCACTATGTGGCGGGGTTCGTCGACGGAGAGGGAAGCTTCAATGTCCCTATCCGTCGAGAACGAGATCGCACGATGCCATTGAGAGTTGGTCTCTCTTTCAACGTTTCGCAGATCGGACGTGAGCTCCCGGAACTACTCCAGGGAGTGTTCGGTTGCGGAACCGTCAGAGAGCGCCGAGATGGTGTGGTGTACTTCGAGGTCACACGACCTTGCGACCTACTGGAACGGGTCTTCCCGTTCTTTGAGCGGTTTCCGCTGAGAGGTCCAAAGGACGAAGACCTCGCTGTGTTCAAGACGATCACAGCCCTCGTCCAGTCAGGCGACCATCTGTCGCCGGCCGGTCTCAGAAGCATCGTTGAGCTTCGGAGCCCCATGAATAGGGGGTGGAAAGCGGAGACGAACCGATGCTGAGATCGGGCACCTACTCGAGGTGTGGGAATCCTCAGAGGCCATACGCAAGGCTCCCTGGTGAAGTACAGGGATGAAGATATGGTCCATGCCCCATGGCGACATGGGGAATTGCATGAACTATAACGGTCCTAAGGTAGCGAAATTCCTTGTCGGGTAAGTTCCGACCTGCACGAATGGCGTAACGACTTGGGTACTGTCTCAACCAGAGACTCGGCGAAATTGCAGTGTGAGTAAAGATGCTCACTACCTGCGGCAGGACGGAAAGACCCCGGAACCTTTACTGTAGCTTGACATTGGTGTCTGGCATGTGATGTGCAGGATAGGTGGGAGGCTGAGAAGCGGAGGCGCTAGCTTTCGTGGAGCCAACGTTGAAATACCACCCTTCATATGACGGCCATCTAACCTCGGTCCGTTATCCGGATCAGGAACAGTGTCTGGCAGGCAGTTTCACTGGGGCGGTGGCCTCCTAAAGTGTAACGGAGGCGCCCAAAGGTTCCCTCAGTCTGGTCGGCAATCAGACGTCGAGTGTAAATGCACAAGGGAGCTTGACTGCGAGACCTACAAGTCGAGCAGGGACGAAAGTCGGGATTAGTGAACCCATGGTGGCACGTGGGTGTGCCATGGTTCATCGGCTAAAAGGTACTCCGGGGATAACAGGCTTATACCCCCCAAGAGTCCATATCGACGGGGGTGTTTGGCACCTCGATGTCGGCTCGTCGCATCCTGGGGCTGTAGCAGGTCCCAAGGGTCGGGCTGTTCGCCCGTTAAAGCGGCACGCGAGCTGGGTTCAGAACGTCGTGAGACAGTGGACATAATTGCTGTCTTAAAATTCGGCTATATGCTGGAAAACCCGAGAATCCGACGGTACTAGTTCTCGTCACACCCTATTCGTAGGGTGGAGACATGAGCAGTGACAAACCGATCGGTGCGGATGATCAGCAGGGAAGGCTGGAGTCCTACCTCAGTGGATTCGCCGACGGAGAAGGTTCGTTCTCGGTTGGAGTCACGCGACGACTCGACCTGGTGAACGGATACCAACTCGTTCCAGAATTCCGAGTGAGCCAGAACGGTGAGCGGGCAACGGTGTTGTCCCTCTACCGGGAGGTACTCGGATGCGGTTCGATTCGGCAGAACGATCGGAATCGGCTGTCAGATCGAACACTCGTCTACGTCGTGCGACGAAGACGAGAGCTCCTGGAACGGGTGATTCCCCTTCTTCAGACGCAATCCACTTCTCTCCGAGAAGAAGGACACCTTCGAGATATTCGCCACCATCGTTCATCAGATGGAGGCCGGCACCCACCACTCCCGCTCGGGTTTCGAGCGTTTGGTGCAGATGGCCTTCGAGATGAACGGGGGAGGGCGGTATCGGAAGTGGTCCCTTGGAGAGGTGATAGGAAACCAGAACCCTCAGAGACTGTACGCCGGACATCCCGGGCAAACGGGATGAAGATACAGTCCGAGCTGCATGGCGACATGCAGAGTCAGGCAGAAATGACCTGGCCGTCGCCCACCCGAAGTGGGCGGAAGTAACAAAACTGTCGGTCCCTATCCGCCGCAGGCGCAGGAAGTTTGAGAGGAGCTGCCCCTAGTACGAGAGGACCGGGGTGGACGTACCTCTGGTGTGCGAGTTGTACTGCCAAGTGCACGGCTCGTTGGCTATGTACGGACGGGATAAGCGCTGAAGGCATCTAAGTGCGAAGCCCACCTCGAGATGAGACTTCCCACCGGATTAACCGGTTAAGGCCCCTGGTAGAAGACCAGGTTGATAGGCCGGACGTGTAAGCACAGCAATGTGTTCAGCGGACCGGTACTAATAGGCCGAGGGCTTGGAATGAATCCTCGATATTTGTGCTCGCTATGGAGTCCTCGGGTTTGCCGGGACTCAAAGCTTTGTCCGGTGGCTACAGCGGCGGGGAACCACCCGTTCCCATTCCGAACACGGAAGTGAAACCCGCCAGCGCCGATGGTACTTGGGGGGCAACCCCCTGGGAGAGTAGGTCACCGCCGGGCATAAACGTCGAAGGGCCGCCGACTACCGTTGGCGGCCCTTCATCGATTCTGGAGCCATCCATGCCTCGTCTGTTCACGACCCGACCGGCCCACCATTGAGCGATCGATCCCGGAGACACCAACCCAAGGGCAAAGGGGGCGGCGACCGGGGACGTCGTGACGCCCGTGGGGGCCCCCAGCGCGAGCACCGCACCGTCACCTCGGTCAGCTCCGGCCAGCTCCCGAAATGGGTGAGGGAGGAGATACTCCGCTCCACCCCAAAGGCGCGCCGCGACCCGGCGCTCAACCATCTGGCCAAGGCGCTCAACCAGTTCGCCGACGAGCGCTATGCCGCGGCATTGCCCGAGCTGCGCAAGGCCAAGGGCCTCGCCCCTCGGTCGTCGACGGTTCGGGAGATGCTGGGTCTCTCCGCCTATCACACCGGCCAGTGGGAGGAGGCGCTTCGTGAGCTGCGGACGTTTCGACGACTCACCGGCGACGTGATCCACATGCCGGTCGAGATGGACTGTCTGCGCGCCCTGGGCCGCAAGGGCGACGTGACCAAGACCTGGGACCTGCTCCAAGAGCTCGACATCTCGGCCACTGTCGGTCACGAGGCCAGGGTGGTCTACGCCTCATTCCTCGTCGACGAGGGCAGGGCCCGCGAGGCATGGCAGGTCATCAAGCCGGGCCGTCTCGTCGCCGCCCCGTCACCCGGGGAGCTTCGCCGCTGGTTCGTCGCTGCGCGTGTAGCGCTGGCGGCGGGGGACAAAGATGCGGCTCGTCGTCTCCTCGCCGCACTCGACGAACAAGAGCCCGACTTCGAGGGCGTCGACGAGTTGCGCGCCGCCCTGCTCTGAATCTGTCCCTGGCGCCGGGGACACTGTCCCCATCTGCACTTCCCCGACCATGAGAGAGGGGAGTGTCATGGATCTCAATCTGATAGTGCTCTGTGGGCGGCTTGCCGTGGAGCCGGAGCTCAAGGAGTTCGACAGCGGTAGCCGTCTGGTCAGGCTACTGGTGACGGTGCGAAGCGACGAGCCGAGGCGACGTGTCGACGTGGTGCCGGTGACTCTCTGGGACCCGCCTCAGGATCTGCTCGAGGACATGCCGGAGAAGGGTCGGCGGATCTGGGTCTGCGGATCGGTGCAAAGACGCTTCTGGGAGTCATCCGAGGGTCGCAAGTCGCGTCTCGAGGTGGTGGCCGAGCAGGTCCACCTCAAGGACGTTGGGGATTTGGAGCCGATCGCGGTATAGGCCCGGTTTCATTGACGATTTCGGGTGTTGACATCGGGGGTACAGTGGCCAGGTCCCTGTCCCTCGACGTCACTCCCGGAGGTTGCTCGTGCCCTGGTACTGGACCGACGACATCGCCCAAGCGCTCATCGAGACCGGTCGGATCGACCCCGACGCGGCGGCCGCGATGCTGTCCGTCCCAACCGCCATCCGGCGGGACGAGCCGAACATCGAGACGGCCGCTGAAGCGCTCCTCGACGACGAAGACATCCCGTTAGCGGCGTGATGCACCCGCGGTGAGATGGTTGCTGACTCCACGTTGGCTGATCGCCCACGTGGTGGTGCTCATCCTTGCCGTCGTCTTCGTCAACCTCGGGTTCTGGCAGCTGCGGCGGCTCGAGGAACGGCGTGTGGCCAACACCGTGGGGGAGTCGAGGTTCGAGGCCGAGCCCGTCGACATCGGAACACTCATCGAGGCGGCCGGGGACGACGAGGAGAGCCTCGAGTATCGGCGAGCCACGGCCACCGGCGTGTTCCGACCCGAGGACGAAGTGCTGATCAGGAGCCAGGTCCACCAGGGGGCTGCCGGGTTCCACGTGATCACCCCGTTAGTGGGCGAGGACGGTTCGGCAACCCTGATCGATCGGGGATGGATACCCCTGGTCCTCGACCAGGTCCCGGTGACCGAGGCGCCGCCCCCCACGGGCACTGTCACCGTGGAAGGGTGGGTTCGTCCCACCCAGCTGCGCGGGTCGTTGGGCCCGACCGACCCGACTGAGGGCCGTCTGGTTGCGATGAGCAGAGTGGACATCGAGCGGATCGAACAACAGGTCGCCTACGATCTCGACCCGGTTTATCTCTCCACCATCGGCGCTCAGGCCGATGAGCTCCCGGTGCCTGCTCCGCAGCCCACATTCGACGATGAGGGATCGCACCTCCCTTACGCCATCCAGTGGTTCAGCTTCGCCCTGATCGGCCTGATCGGTTACTTCTTCCTGATCCGACGGAGCGCCCGCCGCTCACATTGACGGCTCCTGGGCCAGGTCGGGGACCACCTCGAACCCCTCGAGCCCGGCCAGCTGGGTCGGGTCGAGGCGGATCTTGGCGCTGCGAGTCCCGGCGCCGATGACGATCCACTCGTTGTCGAGGACACGCGAATCGACCCAGATCGGCACGTCTTTCGGGAGGCCGAAGATGGTGACTCCGCCGATCTCCATCCCGGTCAGCTCCTTGGTCTGCTCGGCATTTGCGAAACTCGCCTTCTTCACACCCATGCGACGCCGCACCAAGCCATTCACGTCGAGACGGGTGGTGGCCAGCACCAGACAGGCCACGACATGTCCCTCCGGACGCCTCGATGCGACCAGGATCGTGTTGGCCGACCTGTGCAGAGGGACCCCATAGGCTTCGCAGAACTGGGCGGTGTCGGCGAGGGCCGGGTCGCAGGCCATCTCCTCGTACCCGATCCCCAGCGATCGGATCGACTCCAGGACCGATTGGTCTGCCGGCATGTGGGGAGAGTAGGTATTTGGCGGGAGAATTCCGACCTGGCATGCGAAAGTGGGAGACATGAGCGAGTACGACATCGAGACCTACGGGGCCATCTGGGCCCCGTTCTACGACGAGCTCTTCGACGGCTCCGAATCCGAGGTCAGGTTCCTGAAGGCACTGGCCGGGGACCCGCCTCGGGCCCTGGAGCTCGCCATCGGGTCCGGTAGGGTCGCCCTTCCCCTCAGTGCGGCCGGAGTCGAGATGACCGGGATCGACATCTCCGCCGACATGATCGGGCTGCTGCGGGCAAAACCTGGCGGCGATGGGATCCAGATCATCGAGGGCGACTTTGCCGACGTCGCCGTGGACGACACTTATCCGCTCGTCTACCTGCCCTTCAACACCCTCTTCGCCCTCCTCGACCAGGACCGCCAGGTCGACTGCTTCGTCAACACCGCACGAGCTCTCGAGCCGGGGGGGCGTTTCGTCCTCGACGCTTTCGTTCCCGACATGACCCGCTTCGATCGTTACCAGACACGGATGGCGGTGGAGAGCATCACTTCGAACCAGGCCCACGCCTACGAGTTGTCGATCCACGACCCGGTTGGGCAAAGGGTGGTCTCACATCATGTTCGACGGCAGGAGGACGGCTCGACAGTGGTCCTCCCGGTCACCATCCGATATGCCTGGCCGGCGGAGATCGATCTGATGGCCAAGTTGGCGGGCCTCGAGTTGGAGGACAGGTTCGGTTGGTACGACCGCCGTCGTTTCAGCGAGCAATCGGGTCAGCATGTCTCCGTCTACCGCAAACCTGGCTGACGGGGAGATGCCGATGCGATCACCACGGATGCCGGCCAGCCTCCTGGCGGTCACTGCAGCGGGTTTTGCGGTGTGGGCGGTGGTTCTGGTGGCGTCACCGGGTGGCCCGATCGTCTTCGAGTGGTTCATCCTCGGCGTGGCCGCAGCTCTGTCGGTGTTGGGTCTCGTCTCGTTGAAGAGCGCAGACCCGCACCGGGTTGCGTTGATCAGGTGGCTCCTCACCGGATTCGCCGTCTACGGCGCAGTGGTGGTGATCGGGCTGTCGGCCGATGACACCTCCTCCAGGACCTGGTTTAGGCTCGGCTGGGCGGCCCTCGTCATCGGTCTCATCGCCTCACTGTGGGCGTGGTGGACCTTGCCTCGGGTCGACCTTCGCCTCCTCGTCGGCGGGGGAGTGGTGGGTGTCATCGTCATCGCGGCGGGGGCCGGGATCACGCTCAATTGCGACAAGACGTTGCAGCGGTCCTGGTGTGACCCCGTCTACGAGCAAGAGGAGGCCTTGGCCGCCCGGATCGAGGTCGAGGGTGTGGAGGACCGCGGCGGACGTGCCGGAGGTGACACCGGGGCTTACCTGCGTGCTTTCCTCGTCCCCGGAACGGACATCGAGGCGGTCACCACCGTCCCCGAGCCGTTCGTCTTCGAAGAGCGCCCCGTCCAGTCCATCGAGGTGGCGAGGGGGCGTTACACGGCCACGTCGGGGCCTGATTCGAACTGTCAGGTGGATGTCAAGGTGGAAGAAGTGCCGGCGGGCAGTCTGCAGACACTCATCGTGTCATGCATCTCGGAGGGCTAGACAGCCCACTCAGTGGGCGTGCTCGTGATCGCCTTCGTGGGAATGGCCCGAGTGGTCGTGATCGCCGTCATCAACGTGTTCGTGGTCCTGCTCCTGGGCGGCGATCTGGGCCCTCACCTGCTCCATGTCTAGCTCGTTGACCTGGGTGATCAGACCCTCCAGCATGTTGCCGGGGATCGCTCCTGGCTGGGCGTAGAGGACGATCTGGTCCCGAAACACCATCAGGGTCGGGATCGAGCGTATGCCGAAGGCTCCCGCCAACTCCGGCTGGTCCTCGGTGTCGACCTTGCCGAACACGATGTCCGGGTACTTCTCCGACGTGCTCTCGTAAGTGGGGGCAAAGGAGCGGCAGGGGCCGCACCATTCCGCCCAGAAGTCGATGAAGACCGTTTCGTTGTCCTGGATGGTCTGGTCGAAATTCTCTTTGGTGAGGGCCACTGTGGCCATGTTGAAAACCTTTCCTGGAAGAGTGTGCGTAAGGGGTCAACGTCTGTCTGGGGGAGTTTGTTCCGTACCCACAGCGACGTTGGAGCAAACGCCCATAATCCACGTTATGTCAAGTTGATGACCCTGCTTCCCAACCCCGGGGCGCGTCCGCCGGCAGGCGGCTTATGTCAAGTTGACGACCGAACGGGGGCAGCCGGCCGCCTGGATCCCTGCCTCCCAACCCGGGGCGCGTCCTCCGCCAGGTGGCTTGATCTCCCCCACCGGCAGCCCGTTGCATGCAAGCAGCCAGGAGACGGTCGAGTTCGAGTTCCACATGTCCCCGACGCCCAGCTGGTCGCGACCCCAGAGCAGTGGCGGCACCTCGGCCACCGAGTCGAGAAGTCTCCTTGCCACTATTGGATCCTCGCTCAAGGTCTGCGGGCTATCCACCGCCTCGGCGGCATCCGGGATGACGCCGTCACGCCAGCAGCGCACTTCATACCTGAAGGCGCGGAATCGGGCCATGCGGTGGCTGCCGACCGAGCCCTCGACGACCACTCCTCGGGATGCAGTGTCGAGGTCAGGGATGGGCCAGGCGTTCTCTATGGTGAAACGTCCCTCCGGGAGCCGTACCTCGAGGGCGGTGTGATAGAGGTCTAGTGCCTGCCTTCGCTCGACCCGAGCCCGGATGCCCTCGTAAACCCATCCGTTGAAACGGACGAAGCCGACCCCTCCGGCGCCAAGAGGAATCCAGTAGAGGTCGATGCCGGTGGAGGTAGTCATGACGCCCCCACCTCAATGCTCGACATAGACGCGCACATCGATCAGCTCGGTTCCGTTGAGATCATCCGAGTCCATCGGGAGCTCCTGATCGGCAATGAACAAGGGTCGATAGAGAAGGGCGGCGCCGGCGGTGAAGACCACAGCGGCCACGACGAACAACGTCATCCTGCCGGAGTCGGCATTTGGGTCATCGTTGATCCACATGGTGATGCTCATCGCCGCCACCGAAGCCGGGACCAGGGCGAACCAGCCGATCACGGCATAAGCGCCGGTCCTTGCCCATTGCGCTCCCCGTCCCAGCCCCACGGCGACGACGATCGCCGCTGGGACGACGAGGCCGAGGTCGAGGATTCCGATGAGAAGAAAGGCGGTTGGGTTCTCCAGGAAGTCGGGATTGGTAGGTTGCCCACTCGTGAGATCGAGCACCGCGGGAAGCCATCGCCCAAGGGCGATGAACCCGGCCACGCCCAGCATCACCCAGATGCGCTTTCGGTCAGAAACGCGGCTCTGCGGCGCCAGCCACTCCCTGTCCACCGCGGACCAGGCCGCCAGGATCACCCCCAGACCGAGTACGAACAGCCCCAGATGGAGGAGGAAGAATCTCTCGTTGTTGCCGGGTAGTCCCAGATAGTCGGGGCCAATCACGTACTGCGGACTCATGTAGGCGGTGAAGGCGCCCGGGATCAAGGCGAGGACCGGCCCGGCTCGATGTCCACGCTTCACCAGGAATGCCGCCACGACTGCGATGACCGCACCAGCAAGAGCGACCGCGTCCACCGCGATCCCCTGGTTGATCAAGCTTTCCGAGTAGTGGTACCCGATGGTTCCCGTGAACAACGGGCCCAGCACTGTATTGGCGACAAGTCCTCCCGCCAGACCGAATAGCGCATAGGCGAGCCAGTACTGACGGCGCACGACTCCCGAATCGAACATGAGATCCTCCCGTGAGTGAACACATCCAACGCTACGGCCTGGGGGTGTTCGCCCACCAGGGACCAAAGTCCCTAGTCGAGGTCGGGGTTGATGCAGACACTGCCCCCGATCCCGGGCTGTGGGTTGAACACCCTGGGCTCGGCGACGAAGCCCGCACCCGGG
>Ga0299913_10000047_pt1 | contig 50556 bp, 57 predicted proteins | sample RVTome_9_FD_201360 | JGI IMG/M metagenome (GOLD analysis project Ga0299913, IMG submission 201360) | Soil microbial communities from uranium-contaminated site in the Upper Colorado River Basin, Wyoming, United States - RVT155D38 (version 2) ... | reverse complement strand
ACGGCGCGCCGTACCCCCGGAGGAGCTCGACACGCTCGGCGGGGCCCGTCCGGTGGTAGGCGGCGAGGCCCCGGCGCGTGAAGAGCTCGCGCGGGAGGTTGAGCGGGCGACGCTGGGGCTCGCGGCGGCGCACCGAGACGACCGCCGAGCCGGCGGCGAGCGCGTTCAGCCACTCGGTCGCGGCGGCCATTCCGGCCCCGACGACCTCGACGCGGTCGGCGTACTCGTGCGGCTCGTAGGCGTGCACGGCGCGCGAGTCGCCCTCGAGCTCCGCCGGGAAGGCGAGCCCCGGGTGCCCGGGCGCCAGCAGAACGTGGCGGAAGACGCCGTGCCCGTCGAGCTCGAAGCCGTCGTCGACCGGGCGCACCCTCCGGATGCGGGCCGCCCGGAAGCTCTCGTTCCAGCCCGTGGCCGCGCGCAACTCCTCGACGTGCTCGAGGAACTCGGCCACGGTCGGGTGGAACCGGTCGCACGCGGTCTGGACGAGCGGCAGGAGGCTCCGCCGCCGGCGCGCGGCCCGCACGGCCAGCCCGGGGAAGCTCGTCGGGGCGCAGTGCCCGTCGCTCTCGGAGCGCATGCGCCGCTGCCGGATCGCCGCCGCCCGGCCGCGCCACACGGCCGCCGGGTCCGGGTCCGCTCCGAACACGGCTATTTCGGCCGGGGAGAGGCCCCCTTTCCGGAGCGTCGCATGCGCGACGAAGCCGGCGAGGCCGCCGCCGACGATTGCGCACGGTTCCGGCACGGTCCCGACGCTACTTGACGGAGCCCGCGAGCAGCCCCTGCACGAAGTAGCGCTGGAAGGCGAAGAAGACGAGGAGCGGGATCGCCAGGGAGACGAACGACGCGGGCGCGATCAGCTCGATGTTCGCCCCGAACTGGCGGAGCTGCGAGAAGATCGCCACCGTGATCGGCTGCGTCTCCCGGCCGAAGGTCAGGGCCACCAGCAGGTCGTTCCAGGCCCACAGGAACTGGAAGATGGCGAGCGAGGCGATCGCCGGCAGCCCGAGCGGCAGGATCAGGCGCAGGAAGATGCGAATCTCCGAGGCCCCGTCGATCCGGGCCGCCTCGAGCAGCTCCTTTGGGATCCCGATGAAGAAGTTGCGGAGGAGGAAGATGGCGAACGGAAGCCCGAACGCGGTGTGGAAGAGGACGATCGAGAGGATCGTGTCGAAGATCCCCAGGTCGTTGTAGAGCGAGAACATGGGGATGAGCGCCATCTGCAGCGGCACGACGAGCAGGGCGATGACCAGGATGAACAGCCAGTCGCGGCCGGGGAACTCCAGCCACGCGAACGCGTAGCCGGCGAGCGCGGCGACGAAGATCGGCAGGATCGTCCCCCCGATCGCGATCCAGACCGTCGTCCAGAGCGACGAGGTGATGGCGTTGTTATCGAAGAGCGCCCGGTAGTTGTCGAGCGTCAGCTCACTCGGCTTCGTCAGGAAGGTCCACCAGCCGTTCGACGCGAGGTCGGCCGGGTTCATGAGCGAGATGACGAAGAGGCCGATCGTCGGGACGAGCCAGAAGAGCCCGACGATGACGAGGAGGACGTGGATCGGCGCCTTTCCGAGGACGCGCAGGATCCTTGCCGAGAGCTTCTCCTCGATGACGGGGGCCGGGCGGGCCTCGGCGGCGGCTGTCGCCATCGCGCCTACACCTCCCTCTTGAAGCGGCGGACGTTAAGGAGCAAGACCGGGATCACGAGGACGAACAGGAAGACGGCGATCGCCGAGCCGAACCCGAAGTTCGACGCGGCAGTGAAGGACTGGCGCCACATCTCGAGCGCGATCACCGTCGCGTCGGACTGCACCGACCCCGGCGCGACCGAGAGCACGATGTCGAACACCTTGAGGACGTTGATCAGCATCGTGATGAAGACGACGGTGAGGACCGGCGCGAGGAGGGGCACCGTCACCCGGCGGAAGACCTGCCACTCGCTGCCGCCGTCCGTGCGGGCCGCCTCGAGGACGTCCCGCGGGATCGAGGCGAGCCCCGCCGCGATCACCACCATGGCGAACCCGGCCCAGATCCAGATGTAGGAGATGATCATCGAGGTCGTGATCAGCTGGGCGCCGAGCCAGGAGGCGCCCTCGGCCGGCGCGGCGAAGGTGTCGGAGCTGACGGCGACCAGGTACTCGCCGTCCTCGACGTCCTCGAAGGCGAACGTGCCGTCGTCGGCGCTCGTGGTCGTGGCCACCGAGCCGCCGCCGGCCTCGCGCAGCTCCATGGTGACCCCGGGGAGGCCGAGCTCGTCCGGCTCGACCTCGCCGGGCGTGCCGCCGCCGGGCCTGAAGTCCCGCCAGACGACGCCGACGATCCCGCCCTGGAGCGGCTCCGGGACGACCGCCTGCACGGCGTCGGAGGGCACCTCCTCCGCACGGATGCCGGTCAGGCCGAGCAGACCGGCGTCACCGCCCGGCGAGAGCGGCTCGTCGAGGACGAGCCCGGTCTGCGTCGTGCCGCCGATGTCGTCGGTCGCCGGCTCGGCCTGCGTGAGGACGCCGGAGGGGCTGAACGTGTCCTTGACCGCCGCGATCACCGCGTTCAGCGCGCCGACGTCGGGACTCTGCGGGTACATCGCGGAGCGCCAGATGATCCCGGCCGCGAAGAGCGAGATCGCCATCGGCATGAAGACGACCGTCTTGAAGGCGACCGACCAGCTCACCCGCTCGGTCATGACGGCGAAGATGAGCCCGATCGCGGTCACGAGCGCCGGGACGACGCCGACCCAGATCGCGTTGTTCTTGATCGCGGTCAGCGTGTTGTCGTCGGTGAACAGCTGCTGGTAGTTGTCGAACCAGATGAAGTTGTCGCCGGAGCGGTCGTAGAAGCTCCGGATGACCGTCCGGATCGCCGGGTAGATGACCCAGAGGCCGAGGAAGATCGCCGCGGGCGCGAGAAAGACCAGGGTGATGAGGTGGTGGCTCGCCCACCGCGCTCGCCCCCCGGGCTCGGGCGGAGCCTCCGCGACCGGAGGCTCCGCCGATACGCTCGCGCCGCTCATCGCCCCGGGCTACTCCCCGTAGGCGGCGGCCGCGCCGTCTTCCATCTGCTGGGTGATGCCGTCGATGTCCGTCGGGTTGGCCAGGAAGTCCTGGAAGTCCTTGAACAGACCCTGCCCGACCGTCCCGCCGAACTCGGCCGGCTGGAGGTCGGAGAGGTCGAAGCGGAAGACCTCGGCCTCGCCGAGGGCGCCCGCCGTCGTCTGCACGATCTCGTCGGCGTAGACGCTCGGGTCGAGATTTCGGTTCAGGGACGCGAAGCCGCCGCGCTCGGCCCAGATCGTGGCCGCCTCGGGCGTCGTCAGGTACTGGATGAACGCCTGCCCGGCCGGGGAGTCGTTGAACATCACGACGGTGTCGCCGCCGCCGACGACGACGGCTCCCGAGTCCCCGATCGCGGGGAACGGAAAGACGTCGTAGCCCTCGCCGGCCGCCGCGTCGGTCGAGTCGCTGATGACGCCGGCGACGAAGTCGCCTTCCATCACCTGGCCCGCGGCGGGCGGGTCGGCGTAGACCTGGGTCACCGAGGTCGGGAAGTCCGTCTGCAGGGCGCCCTGCGTCCCGCCGGCGACGTTGTCGGGATTCCCCACGATCTCGGCCATCTCCGTGAGGGCGTCCTTCACGGACTGGTCCGTCCAGGGGATCTCGTGCGCCGCGAGCTGGTCGTACATCTCCGGGCCCGCCGTGCGCAGGTAGATGTTCTCGAAGAGGTCGGTGAGCGTCCAGCCGTCCGCGCCGCCGATCGAGTAGGCCGGAACGCCGGACGCGAGCAGCGTCTCACCGTTCGTGATCCACGTGTCCCAGTCCTCGGCAGGCTCGACACCGGCGTCCGAATAGGCGCCGACGTTGTACCAGACGAGGGACTTGTTGGCCGCCTTGTAGAGGAAGCCGTAGAGGGTCCCGTCGACGGTCCCGAGATCGATCACGGACTCGCCGAAGTTCTCCTCGATGTCCGCCGCTGCGAAGTCGAGGGACACGAGGGCCCCCTGCCCCGCGAAGTCGCGCATGAGGCCGGGCTGGGGCAGCACGGCAACGTCGGGTGGGTTCCCGCCCTCCACGGCGGTCGAGAGCTGCGTCGGCAGCTGGTCGCCGGCGGAGGTGTAGCTCACGTCGACGTCCGGGTACTGCTCCGTGAAGCCGTCGATGACCGCCTGGAAGGACTCCTGCTCGGGACCGGTCCAGACCGCCATGACCGAGATCGAGCCGGAAACGTCGCCGCCGGTGGCCTCGGTCTCGCCGGCGTCAGTGGCGGCCTCTTCGCCTCCGTCGTCGTCGTCGCCCCCGCAGCCGGTCGCGGCGACGGGAACGAGGATCAGGACCAGCAGGCCCAGTAGCAGTAGTACGCGACGACTCATCAGTCTCCCTTCGTTGTGCCTTCGTCGTAGATCGCGAGCCCTGACTCGGGATCGAAGAAGTGCAGCGAGTTGGTGTCGACCACAACGTCGGCGTTCTCGCCCTCGCGCACGCCGGAGCGCGCGCCGAAGCGCCCGACCATCATGGTCTCGGCCGGAGTCTCGTCGCCCCGGCCGATCCGCTCGTTGCCGAGGTCCTGGGCGAGCTCCCGAACGTCTTCGGTGAGCGCCGGCGGCGCGTCCACCACGAAGTGCGCCATGATCTCCGCGCCGAGCGCCTCCCGGAGCTGCACCTTGCCGCGGAGGCGCCGGTCGGCCGGCGCGTCGGGGTCGAGGGCGGCGTCTTCCAGATCCTCCGGCCGAATGCCGAGGATGACCTGGCGGTCGACGTAGGCGTCGAGCCCCGACCGCGTGGCGAGCGTTTCCTCGCCGAGCGCGAGACGCTGGCTGCCGAGCTGCACCGCCAGGCCGCCGTTTGCCCGCTCGAGGAGGGCCTCCACCATGTTCATCGCCGGGCTGCCGATGAAGCCGCCGACGAAGAGGTTGACGGGGCGGTCGTACAGCGTCTGCGGGGCGTCGACCTGCTGGAGCTCGCCCTTGCGCATCACGGCGACGCGGTCGCCCATGGTCATGGCCTCGATCTGGTCGTGCGTCACGTAGATCGTCGTCGTCCCCAGGTCGTTCTGGATGCTCGCGATCTCCGCCCGCATCTGCACCCGCAGCTTCGCGTCCAGGTTGGAGAGCGGCTCGTCCATGAGGAAGGCCTGCGGCTGCCGGACGATCGCCCGGCCCATCGCAACCCGCTGGCGCTGGCCGCCCGAGAGCGCCCGCGGCTTCCGCTTCAGGAACGGCTCGAGCCCGAGGATCCGGGCAGCCTCCTGGACGCGCTGGTCGATGACGTCCTTCTTCTCGCGCCGCAGCTTGAGGCCGAACGCGATGTTGTCGTAGACCGAGAGGTGCGGGTAGAGCGCGTAGCTCTGAAAGACCATGGCGATGTCGCGGTCGCGCGAGGGGACGTGGTTCACGACCCGCTCGCCGATCCTGACGACGCCCTCCGAGATCTCCTCGAGCCCGGCGACCATCCGCAGCGCGGTGGTCTTCCCGCACCCGGACGGCCCCACGAGCACCATGAACTCGCCGTCCTGAATCTCGATCCCGAGCTCCGAGACGGCCTTCGTTCCGTCCGGATAGATCTTGCTGACGCGGTCGAACGTGACTGCTGCCATCGGCTCCCTCCCACCGTCCGCCCGGAAGGGCCACCGACTCTACCACACGAGGCAGGCTCCTGTGGTAACCCCGGCGGAGTCGCTCAGCGCCCGGTGCGGAGCTGGGCGATGCGCTGGTCGGCCTTGCGGAGCGCCGCGCGCAGCTCCTCACGCTCGCGCTGGGCGCGCTCGATCTCGGCGCGCAGCAGCTCGTCGTCGTGCCGCGATTCGTCCACGAAGGTGTCGAGACGCGTGCGGAGCTCGTGGAGCTCGACGCTCTGCCGAACGAGCGTCTCGACGATCTCTCGGGCCACCGCCCCAGGATCCATACGGTTTTGCGCCCACAAGGGCGGAGCCCCGGTCGCGAGGTTGAGGAGGCCTGCGTCGGCCAGGGAGCGCGCCTCGACACGCCGGAGGCCGGCTTCCTTGCTCGCCGGGAGCTGCCCGCGCTCGATCCGCCGTGCGAGGGCACGCTTCGAGAGCCCCGTCAGCTCACTGGCTTCCGCGATCGTCAGCTTCGTGTCCGGCGAGAGCAGAGTGCGGGCTGGGATCTCGGGCGAAGAGCTACCCATCTGTCGCTGCCTCCTGTGGCAATTCTATGCAGATCCGGACGCCGGGTACACTCGCTCGGCCCATGAAGACGCGGACGATCGTGGTGCTGGAGGGCGACGACACCGGCCAGGAGCTGCTCGAGCAGGCCCTGCGGATCCTCTCCCCGGACGTGATCGGCTTGGAGCTCGACCTGCCCCGCTACGACCTCTCGCTCGAGTCGCGCCGGGCCACCGCGAACGCCGTCGTGCACGAGGCGGCTCGGGCGGTCCGCGAGCACGGGGTCGGCCTGAAGGCGGCCACGATCACTCCCGAGGGCGCCGGCGACGTCGGCAGCCCGAACCGGATCCTGCGCGAGGAGATCGGCGGCCACGTGATCGTCCGGACCGGGCGTCGCATCCCCGGTGTCGTCCCGATCGGCGGCGCGCACTTCCCCATCTCGGTCGTGCGGATGGCGGTCGGCGACGCCTACGGCGCGCAGGAGTGGCGCGAGGGCGAGGGGGAGGACGAGGTCGCCTTCCGCACGGAGCGCATCGAGCGCCGGATCTGCCGCGCGGTCGCCGAGTTCTCCTTCCGGCACGCCGAGCGCACGAAGGCGAAGGTGTTCGGCGGGCCGAAGTACACGGTCTCCCCCGTCTACGAGGGCATGCTGAAGGAGGAGATGGACGCTGCCGCCGCGCGCCATCCCGAGGTCGAGTACGAGCCCCAGCTGATCGACGCGACCTTCGCGCTCCTGATCGGCGCCGCCGGCGACCCGCTCGTCATCCCGGCGCTCAACCGCGACGGCGACATCCTCTCCGACCTCGTCCTCCCGCTCTTCGGCTCCATCGCCGGCTCCGAGTCCCTGCTCGTGGCCTTCAACGAGGACTACACGCCGCGGGCGCTCATGGCCGAGGCCGCCCACGGGACGGCGCCCGCGCTCAAGGGCAAGGACGTGGCGAACTCGATGGCGATGATCCTCGCCGGCGCCGCGCTCCTCTCCCACATCGACGACGACGAGGCGCGCACCGCAGGCCGGGCGATCCGCGAGGCGGCGCTCGAGACGGTCTCCGCGGGCATCCGCACCGCCGACCTCGCGGGCCATGCCACGACGACCGAGTTCACCGACGAGGTCGGCTCTCGCATCCGCTCCAAGCTGGAGGTCTGGGCGACGCTCGGAGACGGTTGAGGATCCTGAGCTACCTCGGGAGCCTCGACCCGAGGCTGCCCCGGCCCGTCTGGATCCTCAACCTGGGCGGGCTGGCGAACGCCGTCGGCAACGGGCTCGCCTTCCCGTTCCTCGTCATCTACCTCCACAACGTCCGCGGGTTCACGCTCGGGATCGCGGGCCTCGTGCTGGCGACGACCGGCGCGGTCAGCCTGCTCGCGGGACCCGGGGTCGGCGTCGTGATCGACCGCATCGGCGGCCGCGCGACGCTCGCGGCCGCTCTCGTCCTCCTCGCGGTCGGCTTCGGGAGCTTCCCGCTCATCCACGAGCCGTGGCACGCCTTCCTCGCCGCCGCGGTCGCGGGCCTCGGGAACGCCGGCTTCTGGCCGAGCCAGTCGGCGCTCCTGGCCGGCCTGACGCCGTCGGACCGGCGGCACGGGGCGTTCGCGCTCCAGCGAGTGACGCGGAACCTCGGCATCGGGCTCGGCGGCGTCGCCGGCGGGCTGATCGCCACGACGGCGAACCCGACGAGCTTCACCGTGCTCTTCCTGCTCGACGCCGCGACGTTCCTCGTCTTCGTGGCCATGCTCGCCTTCGTCCCGGAGCCGGTGCTGCCGGAGGAGGACGGCGAGGAACCGGCACCCGGCCGCTACGCGGACGTGCTGCGCGACCGGGCGCTCCTCGGCCTCGTCGTCCTGAACGTCCTCTTCGTCGCCGCCGGCTACGCGCAGTTCGAGCTGCTGCCGGTCTTCGCGAAGAACGAGGCGGGCGTGACGGAGACGGGCATCGGGCTCATCTTCTTCGTCAACACTCTCGTCGTCGTCCTCGCGCAGCTCCCGCTCTCGAAGGCGCTCGAGGGCCGCCGCCGGATGCAGGCGCTCGCCCTCATGTGCGTCTTCTGGGCGACCGCCTGGATCGTCGTCTTCCTGGGCGGGCTCTGGCTCGCAGCCGTGGCCGCCGCGGTCGCCTTCGGCGTCGCGGCCGTCGTCTTCGCCTTCGGCGAGTGCTTCCAGGGGCCGGTCCAGGGCGCGCTCGTCGCCGACCTCGCTCCCCCGCGCCTCCGCGGGCGCTACATGGCCGTGTCCACGATCTCCTGGGACGTCGGCTTCATCGTCGGCCCCGCGATCGGCGGGTTCGTCCTCCAGGCCGAGCCGCTCGCGCTCTGGCCGCTCGCGGCCGCCGTCTGCCTCGTCGCCGGTATCGGCGCGATCTCCCTCGAGCGCTCGATCCCGCGCCACCTCCGCCTGACCCCGGCCTGACCGAAGCCCGGGCTTGTGCTCCACCGGCACAAGCGCCTGGTTCCGCCCCACCCGCGTTCGCGCCCCCCAGGACTCGGCTGGAAGGGCCGCGCTCGAGCTTGTGCGCGTGGAACACAAGCGCCGGGCTCCGCGAGGGCCTCGGCCGGGCGCCTCCGTCGGGATCGGCCTCAGCGGTGCAGGCGGTAGAAGCGGAAGACCTCGTGCTCGATCGGGAGCACCTCGACCTCCGCGAAGCCGGCCTCGGAGGCGTAGCCGCGCAGCGTGTCCGCGCGCATCACCGTGCCCGTTCCGGCCGAGGGCGTGTCCGCCAGGCCGACCGGCAGGCAGCAGAGGACGCTGTAGGTGTACATGAGGCGCTCGACCTCGTCCCCGGGGGCGGTGAACGTGTCGGCGACGCGCTCGTCCATGACGACGACGGCGCCGTCGTCGGCCGCGAGGTCGCGCAGCGCGCGCAGAACCTCGACGGGACGGGACAAGTCGTGGATGGCTTCGAAGACGGTGACGAGGTGGTAGGAGCCGGCCAGCTCCGGGTCGCCCGCGTCGCGGAGGTGGATGGAGACGCGGTCGGCCACCTCGGTCCCGGCGACGTTCTCGCGGGCGAGCTCGACGGAGGCCTCGTCGAGGTCGTAGCCGTCGACGGTGACGTTCGGATAGGCGCGCGCGAGGGCGATGGCCGACCAGCCGGCGCCGCAGGCGATGTCCGCGACGCGGGCGGGTGGATCCGCGAGGAGGCGCTCGTGGACGTCGGCGATCGCCGGGAGCCACTCGGAGCCGAGCAGGTTGGCGAAGAGCGGCCGGTTCGCGTCGCCCTGCGCGTGGCGGCCGAGCTCGCCGAACTCCTCCCAGGGGACGCCGCCGCCGTTGCGGAAGGCCTCCTCGATCGCGGGCAGGGTCTGCGCGAACGACATGCCGAAGCGCGCCATCGGGGTCACGTGGGCGAGCGAGTCCTTCTCGACGAGCACCTCGGCGTGCGCGTCCGGGAGCGAGTAGCGCCGCTCCCCGGGCGCCGCCCCGACGTCGTCGACCTCGAGGATCCCGGCGACCGCCTGCTGCTCCAGCCACTCCCGGGCGTAGCGCTCCTCGGTGCCGCTCGCCTCGGCGAGCTCCGCGGAAGTGAGCCCGTCGCTCTCCCCGAGCGTGCGGTAGTAGCCCAGGCGGTCGCCCAGGTGGACGGTCATGATCTCGTAAGCGCCGAGCGCGGCTCCGAAGAGACGCTCGGCGAAGGCGTCGCGCTGCGCTTCGTCGGCCGGTGTGGCCATCGCTCCTCCCTCGATGTCTAGCGCTCGTCGAGCGGGGGGTTCTGGACGTTGTGCTCGGTGGCGTAGGCCTCGGCGAGCTGGTTGACGACGTCCATGCCGTCGCCGTAGGCGTAGTTGATCTTCACGAACGGCTCCCACTTCTCCGGGAGCGCGTCCTCGGGGAAGATGGCCTCGACCGGGCATTCGGGCTCGCACGCGCCGCAGTCGATGCACTCCTCGGGGTCGATCACGAGCATGCGATCGGCCTCGTGAATGCAGTCGACCGGACAGACGTCCACACACGATTTGTCGAGGATGTCGATGCACGGCTCCGCGATGATGTACGTCACGCGGCCAGTCTACGCAACGAGCTCGTCGACCAGCTGCGGGGCCCGCTCGGAGAGCGCGGAGCGCGCGACGACCTTGTCCAGCCCGGCCGCCTGGCCGGCCCGGAGGCCCGCCGTGTCGGTGTGGTTCGTGAACCCGAGGATGGGGACGTCCGGGTAGGTGTCGGCCACCTCGTCGGCGTCGATCCGGGCGAGGTCGCAGATCACGAGGTCGGGTGGGTCGACGCTGTCGGTCGTCGTCAGGCGATGGCTCTCGCCGAGGAGCACGTCGAGCTTCCCTCGAAAGAAGAGATCGACCCCAACGAGCAGGATCGTCGCCACGGGCGGGAGCGTACCAGCCCGAAACGGCATTGCCAAAGGGGTTTGCTAGCGTTGCCGCGTGCCTGTCGGCCAGCTCCACACCGTGGCCCGCGTCGAGGACCTGCCGCCGGGGAGCGCCCGCGTCGTGCAGGCGGGGGAGCGGGAGGTCGCCCTCTTCCACTGCGACGACGGCTTCTACGCGACCCAGGCCGAGTGCCTGCACATGGGCGGCCCCGTCGGGCGCGGGAAGCTGAACGGCTGCGTGGTCGCCTGCCCCTGGCACGGCTGGCAGTACGACGTCCGCACCGGCGAGAACGAGTTCGACCGCGCGCTCAGGCTGGAGACCTACGAGGTCGTCGTCGAGGACGGCGAGGTGAAGGTCGTCGTCTGAGGCCGCTGGACGTACACTTCCGCACGTGCGCTCGTTGCGCTTCCTGGCACTGGCCGCGCTGATCGTCGGGGCCGCCGCGACGGCCTGGTCGGCGACGGAGCTGCAGGGCGGGCCGGCAGAGCTGCCGAACCACTGGTGGAGCGGGGCCGCACTCGTCGTCCTCGGCCTCGGCGCGGCGGCGAGCCTCCTCGCCTGGCGGGTCCCGCGAACGATCACCCGCGCGCCTCGCTGAGTCCCGCGCCCCCGGCGAGGTGAAGGTCGTCCTCTGACCCGCTGAGCGCTGAGCTTGCACGCGGGCTCGAGCTGACCCGCGCGGGGCGCTTCTACGACGCGCACGAGGTGCTTGAGGATGCCTGGCGGGCCGCTCCGCCTGCCGAGCGCGACTTCTTCCAGGGCCTGGTGCACGTCGCCGTGGCCTGGTACCAGGCAGGCCGCCGGAAGGAGGTCGGCTGTGAGCGCCAGCTGGAGAAGGCGCTCCGCCGCCTCGGCCCGTACGCCCCCGCGCATCGCGGCCTCGATGTGACGGCGCTGCTGGAGTCGGTGGAGGCGGCGCGGGGCCGCTTCCCTGACCTCCCGCCTCCGGTCATCAGAGCTCCCTGAGGTACCGCCGGGACACCTGCTCCAGGCCAGGGCCTCGTAGAAGCGGTGCGCGGGTTCACGGCTCGCGCGTTCGCCGCTCGTCACCTCGAGGTACCGGCAGCGGGCTGCCCGAGCCCGCTCCTCCACCGCGGAGACCAGCGACCGCCCGACGCCGCCTCGACGGCTGCCCTCGGCCACGACGAGCGCCGAGAGCCGGCACCAGCTCCCGTCCTCGTGGAGCAGGGGGATCACGGTTGCCGAGGCCAGGCCGACGAGCCGACCGCCTCGCTCGACCACGAGCAGGAACGACGAGTCAGCGAGGGCGAAGACGCGGGCGCGCTCGCGGATCCGCTCGACGGCGTCCGGATACCCGAGCTCCGCCACGAGCGCCGCCAGCCCGGGCGCGTCCTCGGGACGGGCGTCGCGGATGGTCACGTCAGTCGAACCCGAAGAGCTCGAACACCCGGTTCACGGCGACGTTCAGCCACCAGAAGCGGTCGAAGAAGAGCAGGAGGCCGAGCGCGACGAGCATGGCGCCCGCGACGACGCGAAACACCGGATAGTGGTCGCGGAGCCAGCGGAACGCGCCGAGGGCGCGGTCGAAGCCGACGCCGATCGCCAGGAACGGGAGCGCGAGGCCAGCGGAGTAGACGAGCAGGAGGAGCGTTCCCTGCGCGACGGTCTGGCCCTCGCCGGCGAGCGCGAGGATCCCGGCGAGCACCGGGCCGATGCAGGGCGCGGCGCAGAGGCCGAACGCCCCGCCGAGGAGCGCGGCCGAGCCGGTGCTGCGCGCGCCCTCCACCAGGCCGGGCGCGACGAGCCGGTCGAGAAAGGGAAGCGGCAGGAGGCCCATCATGGCGAAGCCGAGCACGACGACCACGAGGCCTGCGACGCCCAGGAGGAGCTCGCGGTTCTCGCCGAAGAGGCTTCCGGCGGCCGCCACCGCCGCGCCCAGCGCGACGAAGATCGCCGTGAAGCCCGCGACGAACGGGATGCTGGCGACGAGGACACGGCGCCCTCCCACTCCCACCGGCTGGCCGGAGACGACGGCGAGATAGCCGGGGACGAGGGGAAGCACGCAGGGCGTGGCGAAGGACACGAGCCCTGCCGCGAACGCCAGCGGGATCTTGGCTTCCACCGGCGTCCCGCCTAGCCCTCGAAGCGGGCGAGCTCCTCGTCGACCCGGCGCTCGAGCTCGGGGTCGAGGGGCTCCGCGCCGGCCGGGGCAGGGCCGGCGGCGGGACGCGACCGGCTCCAGCGCCGGAGCGCGACCGCGACGGCGGCCACCGCGACGGCGCCGCCCGCAAGGGGCAGCACCCAGGCGAGCAGGTTGAATCCCTCCTTCGGCGGCGAGGCGAGCACGGCCTCGCCGAACTGCGCGACGAGCGCTTCCTCGATCTCCTCCTCCGAGTCGCCCGCCGCGAGCCGCTGCCGGATGAAGTCCCGCATGCGGTCGGCGACCGGTGCGTTCGAGAGCTCGAGCGTCGTCTGGCAGGTCGGGCAGATGAACTTCTTCTCCAGCGCCGCGAGCGTCGGCTGCTCGTCGCCGTCGCCCCCGCACCCGGCGGCCAGGAGCGCCGCGGCGGCGGTCGCGATCGCGAGCCGGCGGATCATCGCGCCGGGGTGTCGAGCGCGGCGCGGACGTTCTCCTCGAGCTGCTCCCGCGTGAAGGGCCCGACGAAGTGATCGCCGACGAGCCGCCCGTCGCGGCCGACGAACCAGGTCTCCGGGAAGCCGGTGTTGCCGAACTTCCCCAGGGAGGAGCCGTGGCCGTCGAACGCGATCGGGTAGGTGAGGCCGAAGCGGTCGACGAAGCGCTGCGCGTCGCTGCGGAAGTCCTGTGCGTCGATGCCGAGGACGACGAGTCCCTCGTCGCGGTAGCGCTGCCAGACGTCCTCGAGGAGCGGCGCCTCGTCCTTGCACGGCTCGCACCACGATGCCCAGAAGTTGAGGACGACCGCCTTGCCCCGGAAGTCTGCGAGCCGGATCTCGCCCTCTCCGTCCAGCGAGTCGAGGGTGAGCTGCGGAGCCGCGGGGCGCTCGCCGCGCTCGAGAGCGGCGTCGAGGCCGCGACCCTCCGCCACGTCGGTCACCTTCCAGCCGAGGAGCGCGACGAGGAGGACGACCACGAAGACGGCCGCCGCCTGCAGGATGAGCTTGACGCGGCGTGCCATGAGACGCCACCGAGTCTACCGGCGCGCCGGCGCCGAGCCCTCCCCTACGAGGCGACGATGAAGACCGGCGTGCCGAGCCGGACGCGCTCGAAGAGCCACTCGGCATCCGGAATGCGCATGCGGATGCAGCCGTGCGAGGCCGAGTAGCCGATCGAGGCGGCGTCGGGAGTGCCGTGGATCCCGACTCCGCCCGCGCTCAGGCCCATCCAGCGGGTGCCGAGCGGGTTACCCGGCCCGGGCGGGATCGGCTTCGCGCCCTTGGCCCAGTCGCTCTTGGGCGGGTACCACCACGGGTTCCGCGCCAGCCGGCGGATGGTGAAGCGGCCGAGCGGCGTCGGATAGGCGGCCATCCCGGTGGCGATCGGGAACGACCGCACGAAGCGCATCGCCCCCGGGCCGGCGGCACGGAAGAGGGTGAGCCGCTTCGAGCCGCGGCGGATGACGATCGCCGTGCCGAACCGGTTCGCCGAGAGCGCCGGCTTCAGGGTGCGGACGGGCATGATCACGGTGTCGCGCCGGTGTCTCTGCAGCGCCAGCCGGAGGCGGATGCGCGCGTGCCGCCGCACGAGCGCGCGTCCCGGCCTGGCCGCCGAGAGGCGCGGGACGAGCCCGACGAGCCGGGCGCGCGCGGAGACGGCGTCGCGGTCGAAGATCTTCGCTCGGCGCTTGAGCCACAGCTTGAGCTTCCAGTCGAGGATGGCGACCTGGAGCGTCAGCTCCGTCCCCGGCGCGGCCGCGAGAGCGGCCTCGACGGCGCGCGGGACGCGCGCGCGGGCGCCAAGCCGGTCGGCGTGGACGCGGAGCGTGCCCGCGCCCAGCGCGAGCGTCAACGGCTGGTTGAAGAACGCCTGCAGCGCCTGCGTCGCCTCCGCCTCGGTGAGGCCGCCGACGTCCACCCCGGCGACGGTGACCCCGAGCGGAATCGTCGGCTCCTGCGCCCACGCGGACGGCGCCGCCACGAGCAGGACGACGAGGGCTCCCAGGATTCCGACTGCCCGACCCACCGGTTCGGGATGTTAGACGAAGCCGCGGCTGCGATCCTACCCTGGTGATCGTCTCGCTCCACGTGGCCACCGGCGGGCTGGTCGGCGCGCTCGCCGGCTCGCGCGGCCGCGCCGTACTCCTCGGGCTGGCCGCGCACGCCGCCGGGGACGCCGTTCCCCACCAGGACGTCGCCTCGCGCCGGTTCGAGACGCTGACCGGCATCGGCGGGCTTGCGCTGCTCGCCGTGGCCCGGGGGCCGCTCGACCCGGCGGTCGTCGGCGCCGCCGCCGCCTCGGTGCCGGACGTCGAGCACGTGCTGCCGCTGCCGCGCCCGGGAGGGCGCAAGCTCTTCCCCAGCCACCGCGTCCGCGGCTGGCACAGGGCCGGCGGCCTGCCCGCCTGGGCGCAGCTCCTCGCCGCCGGCGCGCTCCTCGGCGCGCTCGCCGCCGGGCCGCTCTACGGGCGCGTCGGCAGGTAGTCCTCGTCGAGCTCGCCGCCGCGGGCGACGAAGTCGATGATCATCCGGTCGGTGAGCCACTCGACCGGCGCCCGGTCGTCCGTGAGCGGTCGCTCGACCGCCTCGACCGGTCGGAGCCCCTGCTGGAAGAGGGGAACGAGCGGCTCGACCTCGGCCGGAGCGGCCTCGACCCGCTCCACGAGCGCGTCCCGCCCGACCTCGCGGTCGAAGCCGAGCATGAGCTCGTTGAAGCGCAGCGGCCGCCAGCGCCAGGCCTCGGGGAACTCGGCGAGGAGCGTGCTCCCGATCGCCTCCGAGAGGCGCTCGTCGCCGGGGACGCCGGCCACGTTCAGCGCGACGACCCCGCCGGGCCGGAGGTGGTCGCGCACCGCCGCGAAGAACTCCTGCGTCGCCAGGTAGAAGGGGATGTAGGGCTGGTGGTAGGCATCGACGAGGATGAGGTCGTACGTCTCGTCGGTCAGCTCGAGGAACGGCCGCCCGTCGTCGGTGACGACGTTCAGCCGCGGGTTGTCGTCGAGCCCCAGCCACTCCCTGGCGGCCTCGCTCACCTCCGGGTCGATCTCGACGCCGTCGATCTCCACGTCCGGATAGAGCTCCCCGAAGGCGCGCGCGACCGTGCCGCCGGCGTTCCCGATCACGAGCATCTTCTCGACGGGCCGGTCGAGGAGCGGCGGGACGAGCAGGAACGTGTCCCAGACGCCGCCGGTGAGCACCGAGTCCTCGTGCCAGACGGAGTGCACGGCCACACCCTCGTTCAGGCGGAGCGCCCGCGAGCCGTCCGAGCGCTCGACGATCTGGATGTACTGGTACGACGACTCCGTCTCGAAGAGAAGGCCGGAGCTCGCCTTGATCGTCCCGGCCGGGACGAAGAGGAGACCCGCCGCGGCAACCGTCAGGACCTGCCAGCGCGTGCCCAGGAGGAGCGCGGCCGCGAGCGCGAGCAGCACGGCGGAGCCGAGCATCGTGCGCTGCGTCCCCAGGAGAGGGATCGTGACGATCGCCGACAGGAACGTCCCGACGATGCTGCCGACCGTCGAGAGGGCGTAGAGGCGGCCCGCGACGGCGCCCGCCTCGGCCACGTCGACCAGCGCGAGCCGGATGGCGAACGGGGCGACGGCGCCGAGGAGGGTGATCGGGATGGCGAAGAGCGCGAGGGCCGCGAAGAAGGAGCCGACGACCGCCCCCACCGAGACGGCGTCGAGGCCGCGCAGGGCGACGTCGAGGATCGGCCGCGCGATGAACGGCGTCACCGCGACCGCCCCGGCCGCGCCCATGATCATCCAGCCGAGGAGCCGGGGGTCCGGCCGGCGGTCGGCCACCTTCCCCCCGAGCCAGTAGCCGATCGAGAGATACAGGAGGATCAGCCCGATGATGTTCGCCCAGACGATCGTCGAGCTCCCGAAGTAGGGCGCGAGGAGCCGTGAGGCGGCGATCTCGGTGGCGAGCGTGGCGGCGCCGGCGGTGAAGACGACGACGCCGAGACGCGCCCGCCCGACGGACGCGTAGACCAGGGGGGGCGCTGCGGCGTCCGAGGCGGTCGTCACCCGCTCAGCGTGCCAGCTTCAGGCACACGATGGCGCAGTCGTCGGCGAGCTCGCCGCCGGCGAACGCCCGGCAGTCCCTGAGGATCTCCGCGGCCAGCTCCTGCGGCGGGAGCGCCCGCCCCTCGGCGACGAGACGGTCGAGCCGCTCGACGCCGTAGAGCTCGGAGCTTCGCCGCGCCTCGACGACGCCGTCCGTGTAGAGCACCACCACCGACCCGGGCTCGAGGCGCGCCCGCTGCTCCGGGTAGGACTGGCCCGGCTCGATCCCGAGCGGGAGCCCGGTGGCGCCGAGCGAGGTGACGTGCCCGCGGGGGTCGACGACCCGCGCGGGGTGGTGGCCGGCGCTCGCCGCCGCGACCTCGCGCCCGGCCGGGTCGAGGAGGACGGCGAGCAGCGTGACGAACTTCCCCGGCTCGATCTCCTCGCACGCGACGTCGTTGGCGCTGCGGAGGAACGCCGCCGGGCCCTGGCCGCCCCGGGCGAGCACGCGGAAGACGTACTTCGCCATGGCCATGTCGGCCGCCGCCGAGATCCCCTTGCCGAGGACGTCGCCGATCGCGACGGCGAGCCGCCCGTCCTCGAGCACGACGAAGTCGTAGAGGTCGCCGCCGACGTCGACCCGCGCCGAGGACTGGTAGACGTGGCCGATCTCCAGCCCGGGAACCTGCGGGAGGTCGCGCGGGAGCAGCGAGCGCTGCATCGTCTCGGCGAAGTCCTTCTGCTGCTGGTAGAGGCGCGCGTTGTCGATGGCGAGAGCGGCCTGGGCGGCGGCGGCCGCCGCCGCGTCGATCCCGGCCCGGTCGACGGGCCGCGCCGGATCGAAGGCGACGATCGTGAGCGTCCCGAGGACCTCCCCAGGAGTCGCCAGCGGGAGGACCGCCGCCGTGGCCCCCTGGCGCAGGAAGGGCTCGAGGACGCGATGGGCGTCCTCGGGCGCCACCTCGCCCGGCCGGAGCTCCACCGGCTGCTTCGAACGGAGCAGCCGCCGGGCGAGCGGGGCCGAGAGCGGCTGCGGGCGAGCGACCAGGGCGGCGACAACCTCCGCCCGCGCCGGGTCGGCGACGTGGACGGCCCGGGCGCTCAGGGTCTCGCCCCGCGGGTCCGGCATGCGGATGACGGCGGCGTCGACGTCGAGCAGCTCGACCATGGCGCGGGCGACGCCGTCCAGGGTGGCGTCCAGCGAGAGGCCCTCGGCGAAGGACTGCGAGACGGCGTACAGGCCCCGGAGCTGACGGGCGGCCAGCCGCTCGGACTCGAGCGTCCGCTCGAGGACGGCCGAGAGCTCCTTCGTCCGCTCGTGGAGGCGGGCGTTCTGCACGGCGACGGCGAGCTGGCGGGCGATCGCCAGGAGGAGGCCCTCCTCCCCCTCCCGGTACGGGCGCGGGCGGCGGCGGTAGACGGCGAGGGCGCCGATCGCCTCGTCGTGGACGAGCAGCGGGATGAAGAGCGCCCGCCGGACGCCGCTCTCCTCGACCGCCCGCTCGAGGCCGGCCAGGCGCGGGTCGGCCCGCAGGTCCTCGACGAAGAGGAAGCCGCGGCTGCGGAACGGCCCCAGGGCGAGCTCGAGCAGCCGCTCGGCCAGCTCGGCGTGCGGCCCGCGCAGGCCGCGCGAGGCCGGGGAGACGAGCCCGCCCTCCTCGCGGAGGTAGACGGCCACCTGCCGGCTCGAGGCGAGCTCCGCGACGCGCTCGACGGCGGTCTCGAGCGTGTGGGTCAGCGAGAGCTCGGCGATGGCCTGGCCGACGACCGCGGTCAGGGTCTGCGAGCGCGTGAGCGCGAGCTCGACGTCGGCCGCGTGGCGGCTGCGCCGGAGCGCCAGGGCGGCGCCGACGTCGAACGGCGACAGCCGGTCGAGCCCCGGGTCGGCCTCTTCGCCGGCGTCGAAGGAGAGCCTCAGGGCGGCCGCCGGCGGGTCGCCGAGCGGGAGCGTGTAGAGGAGCCACGAGCCGCTCCGCACGGGATCGCGGTCTCCCTCCTCGAGCGCCTGCCTGACGCTCTCGGCGGCTTCGATCAGGTCGGGCGCAGCGGCGCCGAACCCGCGCGCGGCGAGGAGCGTCGGCGACCCCTCGGGGTCGAGGCGCCAGAGCGTTGCCCCGGAGGCCTCCACCGCCTCGGCAGCGAGCCAAACGATCTGCCGCGCCGCCTCCTCCTCGTCCGCCCCGGCAGCGAGCGCCTCGCCGAGGCGCCCGAGCTGCTCCCGCGACTGCGCCGCGTGGCCGTTCGCCCCGTTCGCGGCCTCCCGGTCGAGCCTCACGGCGAGCGCGAGGTGGGCCGCAGCCGCCCGGGCGAGCGCTGCTTCCTCCGGACCGAAGGCGAGGCCGGAGCGGTAGAGCTCGAGCAGCGCCGCCACCTCACCGTCGGCCCGTACGGGGAAGAGCTGCACGATCGGCAGGCCGGCGCGAGCGGCCGCCCGGCGGACGGCGGCGGGGGCGGCGGGGTCGCCCGGCGCGTCCTCCAGCACGAGCTCCCGCGGCGGAGCGTCGGCGGCGGGGAGGCGGGTCCCCTCGAGCTCGGCCGCCAGGGCGGCCGACCCGGAGTGCACGGACCGCGCGACGAGGCTCCCGTCCTCTCCGGCGAGCCGCGCGACGACGAGCTCGGCCCCCGTGCCGAGCGCGACGGCGCGGAGGAGCTCCTCGAGGCCGCGGGAGTGCGACCCGCCCTCGACCAGGTCGAGCGCCGCGAGCGCGAAAGCCGAGAGCGCGCTCCCGGCCGCCTCGGTCGGCGCAGCCCCGCCCGCAGGCGAGGAACGGCCTCCCTCGAGCTCGTCCAGCCAGTCCATCCGACCATTATCGCGTCGCCCGGAATGCGCGCACGGGGGGCGCTAGGAGTTGCAGCGTCCGCTGGGAGCCGCAAGAATCCAGGATCGTGGCAGCGCCCGCCCCCCGTCGCGCCCGGTGGGAGGACGTACCGGCGACGGACGTCCCGGCCGACGACCCTCCGCTCGACCCGCATGCGGTGCGACGCCGCCTGCGCCGGGAGCGGGCCAAGCGCCACGCCCTCCACGAGCACCAGCGCGAGCGGCACCTCGCCGGGATCCGCTTCCTCGCGCTCATCGGCGTTCTCGTCTTCCTGACCCTCTTCCTGAGCCTGTCGATCTGGGACACGATCGGCTCCGTGTTCGGCCTGTAGGTGGAGGGCCCGGGCGGGAGTCGAACCGGGCCCGCTCCGGCGCGCCCTCCGGCCGGCCCGGTGGGCGGAGGCGGAGGCGGCCTGTGGCGCACCGGCGAGCTCCTCGCCTGGCTCGGCGGGCTCGTGCTCACCCTCGGGTCCTTCATGGGCTGGTACTCGATCTCCGGCGACCCGCGCGGCACCCTGTCCGTGCTCGGCTGGAACACGGGGACGATCGGGAAGCTCGTGTTCGTCGTCGGCGTCGTCGTCCTCCTCCTTCTCGCGCTCCGCGCCTTCGGCATCGAGCTGCCGCCGAGCGTGCCGGACGGCATCGTCATCGCCGCCCTCGGCCTCGTCGCGACCATCCTCGTCCTCGTGCGCCTTATCGACATCCCGGAGACCTTCCAGCCGTCCGTCGGCCGGGGGATCGGGATCTGGCTCAGCCTCCTGGCGGCTCTGCTCCTGATCGTGGCGGGGCTCCTGAAGTCCGGCGAAGACGCCTGACGGAGAGGACGGCTGCGAAGCCGACCGCGAGCCCGACCGCCGCGCCGGCGAGGACGTCGAGCGGATAGTGGACGCCGACGTACACGCGCGAGAACGCGACCGCGGCCGCGAGCAGGCCGAGCCAGAGACCGCCGCGCCCGAGCAGGTGCGCGAGGATCACGGCGCCGGCGGCGCTCGTCGCCGCGTGCCCGGAGGGAAACGACGCGCCCACGTCCCAGCTCACGAGCGGGTCGGGCACCGGCACGGCCTCGTAGGGCCGCTCCCGGCCGACGGCGCCCTTCAGCCCGAGGCCCACGAGGTCGGCCGTCCAGACCGTCGCGGCGGTGACGGCGGTCGTGAAGAGCACCGGCTTCCCCGCCGGGCGCGCCAGGACGAGGGCGAGGGCGATCCAGAGGAGGCCCGCGTGGCCGACGACGGAGAGCGCGACGAAGAGCCAGTCGAACGGGACCGCGCGATGCTCGACGACCCAGGAGTAGACGTCGCGGTCGAGCCCGGCGGGGGCGAAGGCCGCCATGGCCTCACCAAGTATCAGGAGCCGAGCAGCTGCCGGGTCGCATCGAGGAGCTTGCCCGGGTCGAACGGCTTGCCGATGAACGCCTGCGCGCCGCGCTCCTCCACCTTCCCCGCCTCCTCGAGCTTGCCGCTGTACATGATCACCTGGATCGCGTCGACCCCGTGGCGCTCCTGGACGCGGCGGAGCATCTCCCAGCCGTCCATCTGCGGCATCATCACGTCGAGCAGGATCAGGTCGGGCGCGCCCTCATCGAGGGCCGCGAGGCCCTCGGCAGCGCTCCCCGCCTCCCGCACCGTGTATCCCTCCGCCTCGAGGTTGGCGCGGATGAACTCACGGAGCCCCGGGTCGTCGTCGACGACGAGCACGGTGGGTGCTGCCGGCCGGCTCGAGCGCCGAGGCGTGCGCGGCTCGGCGAGGAACGCCTCCAGGTCGGCGCGCCGGAAGCGGCGGTGGCCGCCGGGCGTGTAAAAGGTCGGCAGGCGCCCTCCGTCCGCCCATTTGCGCACGGTGCTCTGCGCCGCTCCGAGGAAAGCGGCAGCCTGGCCGAGAGTCAGCCACTCCCGACCACCGTCCGCCTCCCGACCTGCGCCGGCGGACTCGCGCTGTCGGTCGTTTTGCATGGGCCGCAGCCAAAAAAGCTACCAAATCCTCACCTTTCTTTTCCCTGGCCAGGCGGCCAGTTCTGCCGTTCAGCCGCCCGAGGTCGTGACGGTCACCGTGCGCTCCGACGGCTCGACGGTCAGCGGCTCCAGGGTGCGGACGATCGTCTGCGTGCCGCCCGGCGCGGGGGCGTCCTCCAGCGCCCGGCCGACGGCGAGGCCGGCCACGAAGACGGCCGCGACGACGGCCAGCCGGAGGGTCCAGAGGAGGATTCGGCGGGCGGGCGAGGCGCGGCGGCGCCGCTCGCGCGTCCGCGAGGAGACGGGGGCACCCGAGCTCACGGGCGGTAGTCGCTCGCTCCGCGGGCGTAGTGGGCGAAGGCGGCGTCCTGGACCAGGGCGACGTCCCTGATCCCGGCTCGGGCCTTCGGCGGCGCCGACTCGAGGACGACGTCGCGGACCCAGTCCTCGGCGCCGTCGTAGGCCCGCGCCAGCTCCGCGAGGGTGAAGGTCTGGCCCACGCGGCGCCGCAGCTCGGCGACGACCGCCTCGACGAGGAGCCACAGGTGCCTCCCCCGGGCCGTCTCCGCGCCGACGTCGTCGAGGCGGCGCAGGCCCTCGTCCCACTGCTGGCGGGCGGTCTCGAGCATCACCGGGCCACCGCCTCGGCCGCCCGCTCGCAGCGCGCGTCCGGGCACCAGCGCTCGCCGGCCTCCGCGAGCACCCGCTCGCCGAGCTCGTAGCCCGGGCGGGCGAGCGCGAACGCCGCGTGGGCGTGCAGGCACTTGAGGTTCTCCGGCGACCGCGTGCCGCCGATCCCCACGTCGAGCTCCGGCCGAAGCGCCCGCTGCTCCTCGTCGGCCCCGGCGAGGCTCCTGCCGAGGAGCGGGTCGTCCGCGGCGGCCCGTGACCAGCGCTCGACGCCGCCCGCCGCCTCGAGGCGCGAGATCGCCGCGACGAGCCAGGGGCAGGTCAGGTAGAAGGTGGTCGGGAAGGGCTCGCCGTCCGGCCCGTACGGCGCCTGCTCGGTAACCGCGGGAAAGCCGTACGGACAGCGGACCGCCACCCGCCGAAACGTGCGGGCAGGGCGCCCGAGCTGCCACGAGACCACCGACCGGTCGTCCACCAGATCATCGTAGCCCGGCCTTCGCCCTTGCCCGGGCGCGGCGCTCGTGCTTCCACTCGTCGATCCCGGTGACGATGAAGAGGCGCTCGCCCGGCTTCACGAGGCTGAGTTTCCTCGCCTCGCGCTCGACGAACTCGGGCGTGCCCGACTCCTCGATGCGCCGCTCGAGCTCGGCGTTCGTCCGCTCCACCCGCTCGATCTGCGCCTGGCGCGCCGCCACGTCGGTCGTCGCGTCGCGGTAGGCGCGCAACGGCTGGACGTAGCCGACGGCCGCCGCCAGGAGGACGACGAGGGCGATCCAGCGCAGCGCGCGCTTCGAGCGCGAGGAGCGACGCGCCTTCGCGCCGGCGCGCCGTGCGGGTCGGCGAGGCTCCCGGGAGGCCATGGGCGTGCAAACTTCGACCGCAGGCCACACCCTCCTCCTCCGGGCTCCGCGAAGGCTAGCGAGGCCGTCGGACGGAGCCCCCTGCGCGGCTACGCCGTCTCGACCTTGATCACGTTCGTCGTGCCGGGGACGTTCACCGCCGTGCCGGCGGTGAGGACGATGCGGTCGCCGGCGGCGACGAGGCCGGTCGCGCGCGCGGCCTCGATGGACCGCGACCAGAGATCCTCGACGTTCTCGGCCTCCTCGATCAGCGCGGCCACCACGCCCCACTCGAGGGCGAGCTGCTGCACCGAGTGGCGCCTGTGCGTCACGGCGATGATGGGGCGGCGCGGCCGGTGGCGCGCCACCGCGGAGGCGGTGCGGCCGCTGTAGGTAGGGACCAGGATGGCGGCGGCGCCGAGCACTTCGGCGATGTCGCAGGCGGCGTTGGACATCGCCTCGCCCACGGTCGGGAACGGGTGGTCGGCCGCCTGGGCCAGCTCGTGCCGGTGGCCGAGGCTCGGCTCCACCGCCCCGGCGATCTGATCCATGAACGCCACGCTCTCGACGGGGTAGGCCCCGACGGCGGTCTCCCCGGAGAGCATCACCGCCGAGGTCCCGTCGAGGATGGCGTTCGCGACGTCGCTCGCCTCGGCGCGCGTCGGCTCGGGCCTCGTGATCATGGACTCGAGCATCTGCGTGGCCGTGATCGCGGGCTTCCCGTGCTCGAGCGCGGAGATGATGATCCGCTTCTGGACGAGCGGCACCGCGGCCGGACCGATCTCCACGCCGAGGTCGCCGCGCGCGACCATGACCGCGTCGGACGCGCTCACGATCGCGTCGAGCTCGTCGAGCGCCTCGGCCTTCTCGACCTTGGCGATCACGTGCGCCTTGGCGTCGGCCGCGTTCAGGAGCTCGCGCAGCCCGCGGCAGTCCGCCGCCGAGCGCACGAACGACTGCGCGACGTAGTCCACCCCGATCGAGAGCGCGAACTCGAGGTCGCTCAGGTCCTTCTCCGTCACCGACGGGACCGGGATCGGCACGCCGGGCACGTTGACGCCCTTGTGGGAGCCGACCGCGCCGCCGACGAGGACGGTGGCCCGGGCGCGCTCGCCGTCCGTGTCCTCGACGACCAGGCGGACGAGCCCGTCGTCGATCAGCACCTCGTGGCCGGGCTGGAGCACCTCGGTGAGCACGGCGGGCATCACCGGCAGGTCGCCGTGGGCGCCCGCGCCCTCCCCGGAGATGTGAACGGTGTCCCCCTCGACGAGGATCCGCGGCGCGTCGAGGTCGCCGACGCGCACCTTCGGCCCCTGGAGATCGGCGATGAGGGCGAGGGGATGGTCGGCCCGCTCCTGCGCCTCCCTGACGAGCCGGGCACGCTCTCCGTGCTCCGCGTGGGTGCCGTGGGAGAAGTTGAGCCGGGCCGCGTCCATGCCGGCGGCCACCAGCCGGTCGAGCATCTCCGGGGATGCCGTCGCGGGCCCGATCGTGCAGACGATCTTCGTCTTGCGGAGGCCGTGTCTCACAGGGCGCACGTTAGCGCCTGGCGAGGCCTGACTTCCGCCGCCGCGCCTGCGTATCCGTGGTCAGCGTCCCGCGCGCGGGAAGGCCGACCAGCCCGGGTACACGGCCGCCTCGCCCAGGTCCTCCTCGATGCGGAGGAGCTGGTTGTACTTGGCAACGCGATCGCTGCGGGAGGGTGCCCCGGTCTTGATCTGCCCGACGCCCGTCGCCACGGCCAGGTCGGCGATCGTCGTGTCCTCGGTCTCGCCCGACCGGTGCGACATGACCGCCGCGTACCCGCTCGACCGGGCGAGCTCGATCGCTTCGAGCGTCTCGGTGAGCGTCCCGATCTGGTTGACCTTGACCAGGATCGCGTTCGCGACGCCGGCTTCGACCCCGCGCCGGAGGCGCTCGACGTTCGTGACGAACAGGTCGTCGCCGACGAGCTGCGTCCGCTCGCCCAGGCGCTCGGTCAGCACCTTCCAGCCGTCCCAGTCGTCCTCGGCGAGCCCGTCCTCGACGGAGACAATCGGGTAGCGGCCGCAGAGCTCCTCCCACCAGGACACCATCCCGTGCGCGTCGAGGTCGAGCCCCTCGCCCGGGAGCCGGTAGCGGCCTCCCTCGTAGAGCTCGGTCGCCGCGGGGTCGAGCGCGATCGCCACCCGCTCCGCGTGGCCCGCCCGCTCGGCAGCCTCGAGCACGACGGCGATCGCCTCCTCGCTCGAGGGCAGGTCCGGCGCGAAGCCGCCCTCGTCGCCGACGGCCGTGGCCAGGCCGCGCTCGTGCAGCAGCTCCCTCAGCCGGTGGAAGGTCTCGGCCCCGATCTGCAGCGCCTCCGAGAACGACCGCGCGCCGGCCGGCACGACCATGAACTCCTGCAGGTCGAGGGAGTTCTGGGCATGGACGCCGCCGTTGACGACGTTCATGAGAGGCACCGGGAGGACGCGGGCGGACTCGCCGCCAAGGTAGCGGTACAGCGCCACGCCGGCCTCGGCCGCGGCCGCCTTGGCCACCGCGAGGGAGACGCCGAGGACGGCGTTCGCGCCCAGGCGCGACTTGTTCGGGGTGCCGTCGAGCTCGACCAGGAGCCGGTCGACGGCCTCCTGGTCGCCCGCGCCGGCGCCGGCCAGCGCGGGGCCGATCTCGCGCTCGACGTTGGCGACGGCGGTCAGCACGCCCTTCCCGAGGTAGGCCTCGCCGCCGTCGCGGAGCTCGACTGCCTCGAACTGCCCCGTCGAGGCGCCGGAGGGGACGGCCGCGCGGCCGACCGCGCCGGAGTCGAGCGCGACCTCGACCTCGACTGTCGGATTCCCGCGCGAGTCGAGGATCTGCCGGGCGTGGACGGTGTCGATCTTCACGCGAGTGCCTCCTTGGCCAGGGTGTAGAAGCGATCCTGCTCGTCGAGGCCGAGCGAGCGCCAGTCCAGCCCCGCCTCCGCGGCGAGAGCCGCGGCCCGCTCGACCCGCTCGACGAACCGCCCGCTGCTCGCCCTGAGGGCCAGCTCGGGGTCGACGTTCAGCGCGCGCGCGAGGTTCACCGCGGCGAGGAGGAGGTCCCCGACCTCCTCCGCGACCCGCGCGGGCGGCTCGGTCTCGGGCACTGGCGCCCCGGCCTCGCCGATCTCGGCCTCGAGCTCGTCGGCCTCCTCCCTGAGCTTCGCGAGCGGGCCGGTTGCGTCGGGCCAGTCGAAGCCGGCCGAGGCCGCCCGCCGCTGCACCTTCCGCGCCTGCAGGAGCGCCGGAAGCGTCTCCGGGACGTCGTGGAAGATCCCCTCCCGCTCCTCCTGCTCCCGCTTCAGCTCCTCCCAGCGACCCTTGACCGCTCCCGGGGTAGCCAGGTCGGCGTCGCCGAAGACGTGCGGGTGCCGGCGGACGAGCTTCGCGTGGATGCCGCGCGCGACCCCCGCGAGGTCGCCGGCGCCCCGCTCATCGAGGAGCAGCGCGAGGAAGACGGTCTGGAAGAGGAGGTCCCCGAGCTCGTCGGCGAGCTTGGCGTCGTCGCCGGCGAGCGCGGCGTCGGCGACCTCGTAGGCCTCCTCGACGGTGTGCGGGACGATCGTCCGCTCCGTCTGGGCCCGGTCCCACGGGCAGTCGCGGCGAAGCCGCTCGGCCAGCTCCTGCAGGTCGACGAGCGCGCTCTCGAGCCCGTCCCCGCCCCCCACGGACCTACTCCGTGGCGGTGTCGGTCGCGCCGGAGGTGGTCTCGGGCTCGGCCGGAGGCTCGAAGCCGGGTGCGTACACGATGAGGTCGACGAACCGCGCCTGCAGCTCCTGCACCCAGGTGTTGATCCGCTCGTTCTTCCTCTCCTCGAGCAGCGTGGTCGAGATCTGCTCCTCGACGTCGCTGAGAGGCTGGGTGGCGGCCTCCTCGACGTCACCGACGGCCTCGATGATGTGCCAGCCGAACTGGGTCTTCACCGGCTCGGAGAGCTCGCCGGTCTCGAGCTCGAAGGCGACCTTGTCGAACGGCGCGACGGTGGCGCCCTTCTGCGCCGTGAAGTTACCGCCTTCGTCCTTCGAGGCCGGGTCTTGCGAGAACTGCTTGGCGAGCTTGGCGAAGTCGCCGCCGTTCCCGAGCTGCGCGTGGATCTCGTCGGCCCGGGCCTTGTTCTTCACGAGGATGTGCCGCACCTCGCGCGACGCGGGCTGCTCGAACTGCGTCTTGTTCTCCTCGTAGTACGCCTCGATGTCGGGGTCCTCGACGGTGACCTCGCTGGTGACCTCCTCGAAGATCTTCTCGGAGAGCATCCGCGTGCGCAGGTCCTTGAGCACCTGCTCCTGGGTTAGGCCCTGCTTCTCGAGCTCCTCCTGGTACTGCGCGTCGTCGCCCTCGAAGAACTGCTCCTTGAGCTCCTCGAGGCGCGTGTCCAGCTCCTCGTCGGTCACGGTGATCCCGAGCTCCTCGGCGGCGATCTCGAACTGCGCCTGCTCGACGAGGCTGCGCACCAGGGCGTTCCGGAGCTGCGCGAACTCGGGCGTCCCCGCGGCGGGGAACTCCTGCTCGCGCGCCTCGTACGTCGCCTCCGCCTGGCTCAGCAGCCGGTCGTACTCGGACTTGGGGATGGCGCGGTCGCCGACGAGGGCGATCGCGTCGGGCGGCACGTCGCCGGACGCCTTGTCGTCGTCGTCGCCGCCGCCGCAGCCGGCGGCCGCGACGCCGAGAGCGAGCGCGGCAAGGAGAGCGATGAGACGAGTCCAAAGAGGCATGGGCGTGCTGGCTAGGCCGAAAGCCGTAGGTCGAGGATAGCATCGACCAGGCCGACCGCTCCGGGGAACCCGTCGACCCGCTGCGCGAGCTCGCGCTTCGCGCTCGAGTAGACGGCGATCGGCGCCGTCGCGCGCAGGTCCCGGAGCTCGGCGGAGCCGAGGACGAGCGGTCCCACGACCGCCTTCCCGCCGCGGAAGACGAGGTAGTCCGCCCCGACGCGCGCGAGCTTCAGCTTGGCCTCCTGGATGGCGAAGAGGCTCTCGACCGGCTCGGGCGGCGGGCCGAAGCGGTCCTCGGTGGCGGCGCGGAGCTCGCGCAGCTCGTCTTCGGACTCGGAGAGCGCGAGCCGCCGGTGCAGGTCGATCTTCTGCGCCTCCGCCGGCATGTAGTCGACCGGCACGTAGGCGTCGAGCTGGGCGTCGACCCGCACCGGGCGCGCCGCTGCCCGGCGGGCACCGCCGAGCTCGGCCACGGCCTCGCCGAGCAGCTCGACGTAGAGCTCGAAGCCGATGGCGGCGACGTGCCCCGACTGCTCGGCGCCGAGGAGGTCCCCGGCGCCGCGTATCTCGAGGTCGCGCATGGCGATCGCGAAGCCGCTCCCCAGCTCCGTATGGTCGGCGAGCGTCGCGAGGCGGGCGCGCGCCTCAGGGGACAGCTCACGGCCGTCGGGGTAGAACATGTACGCGTGGGCGGCGACGTCGCTGCGGCCCACGCGGCCGCGGATCTGGTAGAGCTGCGCGAGGCCGAGCATGTCGGCCCGCTCGACGACGAGCGTGTTCGCCTGCGGGATGTCGAGGCCGGACTCGATGATCGTCGTCGAGACGAGCACGTCGGCGTCGCCCGCGAGGAACGTGAGCATATGCCCCTCGAGCTCCCGCTCCGGCATCTGGCCGTGCGCGACGAGGAAGCGGAGCTCCGGGCAGAGCTGGCGCAGGTGCTCGGCCGCCTCCTCGATCGTCTCGACGCGGTTGTGGAGGTAGAAGGACTGGCCGCCGCGCTCGTGCTCGCGCAGAAGCGCGTCGCGCACGAGCTCCTCGTCGTACTCGCCCACATGGGTGCGGATCGGCCGGCGGCCCTGCGGCGGCGTCTCGATCACGCTGATGTCCCTGAGGCCGGCGAGCGACATGTGCAGCGTCCGCGGGATCGGCGTGGCCGAGAGCGCGAGCACGTCCACCTCGAGCCGGAGCTGACGCAGCAGCTCCTTCTGCGCGACGCCGAAGCGCTGCTCCTCGTCGACGATGACGAGGCCGAGGTTCTTGGAGACGACGTCCCGGGAGAGCACGCGGTGCGTGCCGATGAGAACGTCGACCTTGCCGGCGGCGAAGTCGGCGAGCACGCGCTTCACGTCGGCGGGTCGCCGGAACCTGCTCACCATCTCGACGGTCACCGGCAGGTCGCGGTAGCGCTCGCGGAACGTGTTCCAGTGCTGCTGCGCGAGGATCGTCGTGGGCGCGAGCACGAGCGCCTGCGCGCCGTTGGCAACCGCGACGAACGCCGCCCGCACCGCCACCTCCGTCTTGCCGTAGCCGACGTCGCCGCAGACGAGCCGGTCCATCGGCCGCGGCGCCTCGAGGTCCTCCTTGACCGCCTCGATCGCCTGCCGCTGGTCCGGCGTCTCCTCGTGCTCGAACCCGGCCTCGAGCCGCTCGACGAGCTCGTCGTCGGCCTCGAACGCGATCCCCTCGGCCCGCTGGCGCTGGGCGTAGAGGACGAGCAGCTCACCGGCGAGCGCCTGCGCCCCGGCCCGGGCGCGATTCTTGATCGTCTGCCAGGCCTTTCCCCCGAGCTTCGAGAGCGCCGGCACGTGCCCGTCGGCGCCCACGTAGCGCGACACCTTGGCGATCTGCTCGTGCGGGACGTAGAGCCGGTCGTCGCCCTTGAAGGCGAGGAAGAGGTAGTCGCGCGTGACGCCCGCGACCGTCTTCGTCTCGAACCCGAGGAGCTTCCCGACCCCGTGGTCCTCGTGCACGACGTGGTCGCCGGTCCGCAGGTCGGCGAAGCTCTGGAGGGCACGCCCGACGCGGACGTCGGTCCGCGGTGGCCGCTTGCGGAAGACCTGCGTGTCCGGGAGGAGGATGAGGTCGACCTCGCGCAGCACGAACCCGCGGCGCGCGGGCGAGACCACGAAGACGAGGCCCGGCCCGTCCGGTAGCTCCTCTCCCTCGTCGGGCACGACGGCGTCCAAACGGCGGAGGAGCCCTCGGGTCCGGAGCGCCTCGCCCCGGTGGACGAAGGTCACGACGACCCGGTTTCCGCCCTTGACGTACGCGAGCAGGTCGCGCTCGGCCTCGGCCAGCCCGCGCGCCGCGACCGCCGGGCGCTGCGCCTCGAACGCGTGCGGCTGCCCCGCGGGGAGCGGAGAGAGCCGCACGGCTCCGGCCAGGTCGAGCTCGACGCCGAGCTCCTCGCGAACCGCCTCCGCGGCGTCCTCCGCGTGCCAGACGAGATCCGGAGGCGGCAGCGGCGGGACGAGGTCGGCCGGAGCCCCCGCCGCCTCGCCGTCCTCGACCCCGGCGGGCTCGACCAGCTCGAGGCGGCGCTCGGCCGCCGGATAGACGACGGCTTCGTCGAGCCCGTGCAGCGTTCGCTGCGTGAACGGCGAGAACGCGCGGAGCGACTCGATCTCGTCCCCGAACAGTTCGATCCGGACCGGCTCGCGCCCCGTCGAGGGGAAGACGTCGACGATCCCGCCGCGGGCCGCGAACTGCCCGCGCTCCTCCGCCTGCGGGACGCGCTCGTAGCCGGCCAGGGCGAAGCGCTCGGCCAGCGCCTCGACGCCGGGATCCTCGCCCGCCCGCAGGACGATCGGCTCCGGGCGCGCCTGCTCCGGCGGGACTCCCTCCGCGGCCCCGACCGCCGACGCGCACACGAGCCCGCCGCCGGCCAGCACCTCGAGCGCGCGGGCGCGCTCGCCCACGAGGTGCGGCGGCGGCTCGAGGCCGCTCCCCCAGCGCACTCCGCGCGAGGCGAAGAGGCCCACCTGCTCCTCGCCCAGGTACCAGCCGGCCGCCTCGGCGGCGTCGCGCGCCTGGGAGTCGTCGGGCAGGACGCAGACGAGCGGGCTGCCCTGGGCGTGATGGAGCGCGGCGAGAAAGAGCGGGAGCACCGGCTCCGAGACGCGCGCCGGACCGGGCTCCTCGACGAAGCGGAGCAGTCGCTCGCCGCCCGCGAGCTCGCGGGCGAGCGGGGCGAGCGCCGGGGCGGCTGTGCTTGTCGACCGGTCCATGACGAGCGGCGGAACCGGCGGTTCCGCGGGGTCATCGTAGCCACGCGTGCCGGCGTCAGGAACCGCTCTTGCCGGGTCGCCGTGCAGGGCTGTGGACCGGGCCGCATCAGGAGGCCTGCGTCGTCCCCGCGAGAGGCGAAAGGCTAAGGTCGGGCCCTCTTTCTGCCGAAGGATGGAGGAGCACCGGCGTCGGGCCGCTACGGCGCGCGGAGCATCTGCGGCGGGTCGTCCTCCACCAGGGCGGCCCGCCCTCTTTGCTTCGAGGCGGACCCTCGGACGCCCGCTGCCCGGCCACCCTGGACGCCCGACCCCCGGGTTCGCCTGAATCCCCGGGCAGGGGGGCTGCGAGCCCCCCTGCATGAACGCTATCGAGTCGCGGCGCGCGGCTCACGCGCAGGATCGCGCCGAGAGCGTGCCGATCCCGGGAGGGACTACGGCCGCTCGTTGAACCGCTGCTGGGCCTCCTCCAGCCCCTCCCGGACGACAACCTCCACCGCGTCGGCGGCTCGGGCGACGAGCCCGTCCACGTCGACCTCGGGCGCGAAGGGCGTCAGGACCCAGTCGGCCACCGGGCGTGGGTCGCCGCGCTTGGGGCGGCCGATGCCGACCCGGAGGCGCATGAACTCGGGGGTGCCGAGCTGCTGCGCGACCGAGCGCAGGCCGTTGTGGCCGGCGAGGCCGCCTCCGAGCCTGGCCTGGAGCCGCCCGAGCTCGAGGTCGACCTCGTCGTGGACGACCAGCAGACGCTCGGGCGGGGGCTTGAAGAACCGGACGGCCGCGCTCACCGACCGCCCCGACTCGTTCATGTAGGTCTGGGGCTTGAGGAGCGCCACGCGCGCCCCGTCGAGGCGGGCCTCGGCCAGGTCGCCGGAGAACTTGGATCGGTACGAAGCGGCGAGCCGGCGGGCGAGCTCGTCGCAGACCATGTGCCCGACGTTGTGGCGGGTGGACGCGTACTCGCGCCCAGGATTGCCCAGTCCCGCGACGAGGACGTCGAGCGTCGAGGCCGGCGCGCCCCGACGGAGGAGGCGCACCGGAGCGGCCTAGCTCTCGGCGGGCTCTTCGCCGCCGCTCTCGGCCTCGGCTTCGGGAGCCTCCTCGGCCTCGCCCTCGACCTCCTCCTCGCCCTCGAGGCCCTCCTCGACCTCCTCCTCGGGCTCCTCCACCCGGGTCGGCGGCGTCACCGTGACCACGACGGCTTCGGGGTCGTCGAGGAGCCTGACCCCTTCTGGCACCGTCACGTCGGCGATCCGGAGGCTGTCTCCGATGGTCATGCTGGAGATGTCCAGCTCGAGCCGATCGGGAACTTCCATCGGCAGCGCCTCGACGTTGAGCTCGCGCAGGACGAGCGTGAGGACGCCGCCCTCCTTGACGCCGGGCGACTCGCCTGCGGGCTCGACGGCGACCTGTGTCTGGATCACCTGGTCGAGCCGCACCTCGTGCAGGTCGATGTGGAGCAGCCGCGGCCGGACGGGGTCGAGCTGGTAGTCCTTCAACACCGCGTGATGGGCCGTCTTCTGCCCCTCGAAGACGACGTCGAGGATCGCGTGGAGGCCGTGGTCGCCCGTGAGCACGCGCCGCAGCTCACGCTCCTCGACCGCGAACGGATGCGCGTTCTTGCCCGCACCGTAGAGGACGCCCGGGATCATCCCGTTCGCACGCAGGCGCCGCGAGACTGCGCTGCCCGCCTCCTCGCGCTCCTTGACGTCGAGCTTGATCCGCTGACCGGCCATGTCGGCGGGCAAGTCTAGCTGAGCGGGCTGGTTATCCGGCTGCCAGGTGCGGCTCGATCCGGCCCTGGATCTGCGAGACGTACAGCCCGAGCTCGCGCTGGCGGTCGGCGAGGCGCTCCTCACGGATGCCGACGAGGTCCTCGCGCCGCTCGACCTCCTCCTCGCGCAACTCGAGATCGGCCTCGAGGACGGCTTTCCGCGCTTCGAGGTCGTTCTCGCGCTCCTCGAGCTCGTGGCTCCGTTCGCGCAGACGGCGCTCCAGCTCGGCCGTGCGCTGCTCGCGCCGCTCGAGGCTCTCGCGCGACTCGATCAGCGCCGCCTCGGGCCCGATCCTGGCCTCCAGCTCCTCGAGCCGCCTGAAGCGGTCGGCAAGGTCGACCTCGCCCGCGGCGAGCTGCTCTTCCCGCTCGTCCAGGCTGCGCTCGCGACGCGCGAGCGCCTCGGCCCGGCCGTCGTCGGGCACGGCGCGGCCGCTGACGTCGAGGTTCTGGATCTCGACCTTGATGACGGGAGGGAGGAGGCCCGCGGACGGCGCCTGCACGCGAGCCGCCTCGACCGACCGGCGCCTACGCCGGCGGCGCCGTCTGCGCCGCACCGGCTCCGGCTGCTCCGCCGGCCGGGGATTCGAAGGGTCAGTCACGTCCGCAACGGCATGCACCAGGGACGATGACCGGAGCCGGGCGCGCTGGGCATCCCCCACTTTGGCCATCTCGTGCCCGATCCCACGTTTCAGGGATGCCGCCTGCGCGCCCCGCGCCGAAAAAGAGGGTGCGTTCCCTCGCTGCGACACACGAAAGGCGGCTTCGTATGTCCAAGGATCTCGTCCGGATCAAGCTCCGGAACTTCCCCCAGGCCCATCTCGGACGGCGGCTCCTCCTCGCCGGCACGAAGTAGGCGATGAGGGCGTGTCGTTCGTCCGAGCGGCCCGGTCGCCCGGGCCGCTCGCCCCCCCCGGCCTTGATCGAGATCGCAACACCTGAGACGCCGTGGGAGCAGGGCAACCCCGGGAGGGAAGACTCATGAAGAGAAGGACCTGCGCGATCCTCGCGCTCGCGGCGGCGACCGCGCTCACCCTGGCCGCGCCGGCGTCCGCCAACCACACGCTCGCCCACAAGGTGCAGACCCTGACGGCGAAGCTGAACTGCCTGCAGCGCTACCCGGTCTTCGCGTTCGGGGACTACGCGTACTACGACCTCTCCGACCCGAGCGTCCCGGTCATGACCTCCGAGGAGACGCCCCAGGAGGCCGAGGTGCTCCGCGACAACCAGGAGATCACTGCGCTCGACTTCAACTACGGCCCGACGATCGGCCAGAGCGACGCGTTCCTGCTCGGCGTCAAGAACACGAGCACGTGCCGCGCGAAGTTCCCGCTGGCGCCCAACCCCGTGTCGTTCGCGCGCGTCGCCACGACGGCGAAGATGCTGCGCCTCCAGTAGCGGCCTGCGGCCGGGGGCCTGCCCGCGCGAGCTCTCGGCTACTCCACGATCTCGCCGGGGCACTCCGGATGGAGCAGCTCCCAGACGAGCAGGTGCGCCTCGACCTCCCGCCGGCCCTGCTCCTCGCTCGGCGCGTCGGGCCGCTCGACCCCGAGCTCACCTTCGCCGAGGGCGCGCACGGCGAAGCCCGACCGCAGGTAGTGGGCGCTGAGCTCCTCGCGCAGCGAGGGATCGGGGATTCGGAGTCGTACTGGCCGCAGTTCTCCAGCGTCCATCGGCCCGGGGGCCGGCCGCGCCACCCCTCGACCGAGGGCTTTCCCCGGGACACCGCGCGCGGCGGGCCTGCTAGAAGAGCTGGTTTTCCCCTGCGAAGATGGCCGAGACCGACTCGTCCGAGAAGACGTTCTCGATCGTCTCGGCGAGGATGCCGGAGATCGTCAGCACCGTCAGCTTGTCCGGCCGGTTCAGCTCGGGGATCGGCACGGTGTCCGCGACGGCCAGGCCGGCGAGCTCCGACTCGGCCAGCTTCTCGAGCGCGTCCTCGGGGAAGAGGCCGTGCGTCGCGCACGCGTAGACCTTGGTCGCGCCCGCGTCGAGGAGCGCCTGCGCGCCGGCGACCAGCGTCCCCCCGGTGACGATGATGTCGTCGCTCATGATCGCGATCTTGCCGCGGACGTCGCCGACCACCTCGGTCACCGCGGCGACGTCGTGAGCGGGCCGCTGCTTGTTCATGAGCGCGAAGTCGGCGTCGAGCATCTGCGCGAACTTCGTCGCCATCTTGGCGCGGCCCGGGTCGGGCGAGACCGCGACGACGCTCTCGCCGTACAGCCCGAGCGTCTCGCGGTAGTAGCGCGCGAAGAGCGGCAGCGCCGTCATGTGGTCGACCGGGATGCGGAAGAAGCCCTGGATCTGCCCGGCGTGGAGGTCCATCGTGAGCACCCGGTCCGCGCCCGCGGCGTCGAGCACGTCGGCGAGGAGCTTCGCGGTGATCGGCTCGCGCGGCGCGGACTTCTTGTCCTGCCGCGAGTACGGGAACCAGGGCATGATCGCCGTGATCCGGTTGGCGGACGCGAGCTTGGCCGCCTGGATCATGATCTGGAGCTCCCAGAGGTAGTCGTTCGTCGCCCGGCCGTGGCAGGTCTGGACGATGAAGACGTCGGCGCCGCGGATCGATTCCTTGTAGCGGACGTAGGTCTCGCCGTTGGCGAACGTCTTCAGCTTGACGTCGCCGAGCTCGATGTTGAGCTGGTCGGCGATCCTCTGCGCGAGGACGGGGTGCGATCGCCCGGCGAACAGCATCAGCTTTCCGGACGGACCGCGCTCGATCCAGCGACCGCGCTCGCCCTGCGGCTGGGTGACGGGCTCGGGCGTCACGTCGAGGCCCGGAAGCGAGAGCTCAGTCGTTCCGCTTTCCACGCAGGTAGCCCTCCTTGGTGACCTGTCGCGCCCGCGCGATTGCGAGCGACTCGGGCGGGACGTCCTCGGTGATGTACGAGCCGCCGCCGATCCATGCGTCGTCTCCGATAGTCACGGGAGCCTCGAGCCCATTGTGAATCCCGGTCCTGACGTTCCTGCCGATCGTCGTCCGGCCCTTCTCCCGCCCCGGCTCGTGCGGGAAGTTCGCGGTGATCGTCCCGGCGCCGACGTTCGTGCCCTCCCCCACCTCGGCATCCCCGAGGTAGGAGAGATGGGGCACCTTCGTGCCCTCGCCGATCCGGGAGTTCTTCAGCTCCACGAAGGTTCCGGCCTTGGCGCGCGCGGCGAGCACGGTTCCGGGCCGAAGGTAACAGAACGGGCCGACGAACGCGCCCTCCCCGATCTCCGCGTCGACGACCACCGCGTGCGGGCCGACCTCGGCGCCGCGGCGGACGACCGTCCGGCCGCGGAGGACGGTGAAGGGATGGATGACGGTGTCGGGCTCGAGCTCGACGTCGGGCTCGATCCAAGTGGTCGACGGGTCGACGACGGTCACCCCCGCTTCGAGGTGACCGGCAATGATCTGGTCGCGGAGCTCGCCCGCGGCCGCCGCAAGATCGGCCCTGGTGTTCACGCCTTCGCCGACACGAGGATTCTCCGCACGGTACACCGCCACCGGCCGTCCGTCATCCACCAGGTGGCACACGGCGTCGGTGAGGTAGAGCTCACCCTGGACGTTGTCGGTGTCGAGGTGGGCGAGCCCCTCCCAGAGCCCGAGGGCGTCGAAGGCGTAGACGGAGGAGTTCACCTCGCGGACGGCCAGCTGCTCCGGCGTCGCGTCGCGCGCCTCGACGATCGCCCGCAGGCGGCCCGCCTCGTCTCGGATCACCCGCCCGTACGAACCGGGGTCGTCCGGCTCGAATGAGAGCACGGTCGCTGCCGCCCCCTCGGCGCGGTGGACCTCGAGGAGCCGGCGGAGGTCGGCCGCGGCGAGGAGGGGAGCATCGCCGGCCAGCACGAGCACGTCGCCGCTGAAGCCGGCGAGCGCGGGGTGCGCTGAGGCGGCCGCGTCGCCGGTGCCACGCGGCGTCTCCTGGACGGCGAGCACGACACCCGGCGGCAGCGTGCCTTCGAGCTCGGCCAGCGTGCCCGGAGAGGTCACGACGACGAGCGGCTCGGGCTCGAGCTCGTGTGCGGCGGCGATCGCCCAGTCGACGAGCCTGCGTCCCAGGAGCTCGTGCAGGTGCTTGGGCCGGCTGGAGCGCATCCGCGTGCCCAGACCCGCGGCCATCACGACCGCTGCGAGAGGCGTGTCCGTCACGGGAGCGTCATGGCTGGGGCGGGAGGATTCGAACCTCCGGTCACGGGACCAAAACCCGTTGCCTTACCACTTGGCTACGCCCCACCGGACGTCGAGTATAGGCAGGGCCCGTGCACGGACGGCTAGCGGCGGTCCATGAGCAGCATCACGAGCAGGAGCGCCGCCATCACCACGAGGATGATGATGGCGAAGAACTTCGCGACCTCCCACAGGACCGGGACGATGACGGCGATCAGCTGCGACGCCGCGAGGATCCACGCGACCTCGCGCAGCGCGTGGTAGCGGACCCCGCGGGCGGCGAAGACATAGAGCGCCACGGCCGCGGCGGCCACCGCCAGCACCACGAACCACCCCAGTCCGCCCCAGAGGACGAAGACGGTCTCGACGAGGCCGATGAGGAGCGCCAGGCGAAGCCTGCGCTCGCGCACCCAGTGGCCTCGACCGCTCTCGCCGGCCTCGATGACGGGCGACGTCGTCACGCGCCGACGTTACCAAACGGGTGCGACCACCCAGGACCGCGCGTGGCGGCCGAGCGAAGCCGCTGCGGCGGCCGCCTCGCGGCGGATCGCGAACAGCCCGTAGACGGCCGGACCGGCCCCGCTCACGTCGGCCCGGAAGGCACCGGCTGAACGCAGCTCGGCCGCGAGGGCGGCGGCCCCGGATGCGACGGCGAGATCGTTGCCGGGAAGCTCCGCGAGGTCCTCGGGCCGGCGCAGCTTCCGCAGCCTGCGGACGAGATCGTCCCGCCGTTCCTCGAAGCCCGCGCCACCGCCGAGCTCGTCGAAGCGGCCGTACACCTCGGCGGTCGAGGATTTGCGAACGTCGCCCGGCAGCGCCAGGACGACCCAGAAGTCCTGCGGCAGATCGACGGGGGTCAGCCGCTCTCCCGCTCCCTCCGCGAGCTTCGGCCCCGGGGCGAGGAAGAACGGGACGTCCGCGCCGAGCGTCGCCGCGAGTGCGTGGAGCCGCTCGTCCGGAAGAGGATCGGTGAGAAGCTCGTTGCCGAGGCGGAGCGCGGCAGCCGCGTCGGCGCTGCCGCCGCCGAGGCCGGCCGCGACCGGAATCTCCTTCGTCAGCCGGATGCGCCAGGCCGGCTCGAGGCCGGCCTCGTTCGCCAACAGAGTGAGCGCCCGGGTGACGAGCGTGTCCTCCGGGAACCCCTCGACCGCGAGCCCCTCGCCAGGCCGAAGCTCGACCCGGTCGCAGAGGTCGATCCGCTGGAGGACGGTGGCCACCTCGTGCAGGCCGTCCTCCCGGCGATACCCGACGACGAGCGCGAGGTTTACCTTCGCGGCGGCGACGGCCCTGAGCGGCCTCACGCGAGGAGCTCCGCGAGACGGAGGAACTCGGCGGGCGCGAGCGCCTCGGCGCGGACGTCCGGCGCCCGGCCGAGCGCGCGGAGCGCGGCTGCCGCGTGCCCCCGGTCGGCGACGCCGGCGAGCTCGAGCGAGTTGGGCAGCGTCTTCCGGCGGTGGGCGAACGCCGCCTGCGCGACGCGCCGGACGCCTTCGAGCACGGGATCCCATGCACGCACGCGCCGGAACGCGACGAGCGCGGAGTCGACGTTAGGGGGCGGGCGGAAGCACGTCCGCGCGACCGGATGGAAGCCGGTCCGCTCCGCGCTGAGCTGGAGGACGACCGAGACGGCCCCGTACTCCTTCGTCCCGGGAAGGGCGAAGAAGCGGTCGGCCACCTCGCGCTGCACCATCACGCACCAGAGCCCGACCGACGGGACCTGCGCGAGGCTCTCGACCACGATCGGGGTCGCCACGTTGTACGGCAGGTTGGCGACGAGCTTCGTGGGCGCCGGGTCCAGCTCGCTGCCCAGCAGGGGGAGCGCGTCACCGAAGAGGAGACGAACGTTGTCGGCGCCGGCCAGTCGCTCGCGGAGGACGGGCTCGAGCGCGCGGTCGACCTCGACGGCGTGCACCCAGCGGACGCGCGCGGCCAGGTACCGCGTCAGGACGCCCAGGCCGGGGCCGACCTCGAGGATCACGTCCTCGTCCTGCAGCTCGGCGAGCCTGCCGATGACGCCGAGAATGTTCTCGTCGACGAGCCAGTGCTGGCCGAGCTCTCGTTTGGGCTGCACGCTCACGGCAGGGAGAAGAGCGTGGAGGCGTTCTCCTCGATCTGCAGCGCGAGGGCCTCGGGCTCGACGTTCCGGGCCACGGCCAGGGCGGCAACGGTGTGCGCGACGAAAGCGGGCTCGTTCCGCTTCCCCCGCACCGGCTGGGGCGAGAGGTAGGGGCTGTCCGTCTCGGCGAGGAGGCGGTCGGCGGGCACGCGCGCGGCCGCCCAGCGCAGCTCGCCGGCCTTCGGGTAGGTCACGTTTCCGGCGAAGGAGACGTACCAGCCGCGCTCGAGCGCCGGGTCGAGCAGGGAGACGGACGAGAAGCAGTGCAGCACGACCGGCACCTCCGGCGGGAGACTCCACAGCACGGCGGCCGTGTCCTCGTCGGCAGCCCGGGTGTGGACGACGAGCGGCTTGCCGAGCTCACCCGCGAGCGCGGCTTGCTGCCGGAAGGACCAGGCCTGGCGATCTCGGGGAGCGAAGTCGCGGTAGTAGTCGAGGCCCGCCTCGCCGACCGCCACGGCCTGCGGGTGGCCGAGCAGGTTCCGCAGCTCCTCGAGCTCGGCCTCGCCGACCGCGCCCGCCCCGTGCGGGTGGAGCCCGAGCGCCGCGAAGACGCCGGGCTCCCGCTCGCAGAGGGCAAGCGTCGCCCGGCACGACGCGACGTCGGTGCCCACGCTGATGACGCGCTCGACGCCGGCTGCGCGGGCGCGGCCGAGGACGGCGCCCGCATCCTCGAGCGCGTCGAGGTGTGCGTGCGTGTCGATCATGTGCCTCCGGCCCGCGGTCGGCGGCCCGGCCTCACACAGCCGCCGCCGGAGCGTCCACCCTGGGAAAGAGCGGGGGCGCGGCCTCGATCCCGCCGGTCGCGGCGGTCTCTCCGGCAGTGGCCCGCTCCCACGTCACGTCCTGCGGCTGGCCGAGCGCGGCGAGGATCCGCGCGGACGTCTCGGGGACGAACGCCGCGAGGGCAATCGCAAGTGCCCGGAGCCCGTCCGCGAGCTCGTAGAGGACCCGGTCCAGGTCCGCCGCCCGTCCATCGTCCTTCGCCAGCTCCCACGGTGCTGTCTGCTCGACGTGGCGGTTGAGGCGGCGCACGAGCTCCCAGATGACCTCGAGGGCACCCGTGACGTCGAACTCGTCGAGCCTGGCCGCCGCGTCCGCACGAACGCGCGCGACGCTCTCCGCGAGCTCGGGCGACGGGTCCGCGGGCGCGAGCCGCCCCCCGCGGTACCGGGCGATCATCGCCGTCGTCCGCGAGAGGAGGTTGCCGAGCTCGTTTCCGAGCTCGCGCTCGTAGCGCTCGTGCAGACCGTCCACCGAGATGCTCCCGTCCTGCCCGAACGTGGCCACGCGGAAGAGGTAGAAGCGAAGCGGGTCGGCTCCGTAGACGTCGATGAGGTCGAGCGGGTCGATCACGTTGCCGACTGACTTCGACATCTTCCGCTCGTCCATGAGGAGGTAGCCGTGCACGAACAGCTGCCTGGGGACATCGAGGCCTGCAGCGAGCAGGAGCGCCGGCCAGATGACGCAGTGGAACTTGAGGATGTCCTTGGCGAGGAGGTGGCGAACCTCCGGCCAGAACCGGGGCCGGAGGTCCTCGCCCGGGCGGGCGAAGGCGAGCGCGCTCCAGTAGTTGATGAGAGCGTCGACCCAGACGTAGACGACCTGGCTCGTGTCCCACGGAACGGGAACGCCCCACCGTTGCGAGGCCCGGCTGACGCTGATGTCGTCGAGGCCCCGCTCGATGAAGCTCCGGGCCTCGTTGTAGCGGAAGCGCGGGAGCACGATGTCCGGCCGCTCGTCGTAGAGCCGGAGCAGCGGCTCTCGGTAGGCGGACAGGCGGAAGAAGTAGTTCTTCTCCTCCACGTACTCCGGCCGGATCCCGTGCTGCGGGCAGAGCCCGTCTACGAGCTCGTCCTCGCCGTAGAACGCCTCGCAGCGCGTGCAGTAGAGCCCCGCGTACGTGCCCTCGAAGATGTCTCCCCGATCGTGGATCCGCTGCAGGAACTCCTGGACCCGGGCCTTGTGCCGCTCGTCGGTCGTCCGGACGAAGAAGTCGTTCGACGCGTTCACGCGAACGGTCATCTCCTCGAAGGCTGCGGCATTCCGATCGACGAACTCTTGGAGGTCGAGGCCCGCCTCCTGTGCGACCCGTGGGATGTTCGAGCCATGCTCGTCCGTGCCCGTCAGGAAGAACGTCTCCTCGCCACGCTGGCGCCGATGGCGGACGAGGATGTCGGCGGCAATCGTCGTGTAGGCGTGCCCGATGTGCGGGGTCGAGTTGACGTAGTAGATCGGCGTCGTCACGTAGAAGCGCATCGGCGCCCATCATACGGTCGGGCCTTTCCGCTTCGACCTCCGGTTTCAACGAGACGAGAGCGGGAACTGAGGTCTGGATACCACGCACGGGGTCAGCGGACCGAGACCGTCTCGGCCCGCCCGCAACGCGAGGGAACGCGAGGACGAGCCTGATGGAAACGACCAGACGCAGCCGGGGCGCACAGACGACGACAGGCATCATCCGCCACCTGGATGAGCTCGGCCGGATCGTCATCCCGATCGAGATCCGCAAGCGCTTCGGACTCACCGAGCGGGACGCGCTCGAGATCTCTGTCAAGAACCAGACCATCCTCCTCAGCCGGCCGCGCAACGCCTGTGTCTTCTGCGGCGCGACCCGCACGCTCGTCGAGCACATGGGCAGGGGCGTGTGCGGCCCCTGCGTCGCCGAGCTGACGTCGACGGATCGCTAGCGCCGCGACCACGCCGGCGAGAGCAAGGAACGCGGCGGCGACGGCGGAGAGAGCCGCGACGAGACCCGCTCCGGCGCGGGTGGACCGCGGCGCCGGCGATTCGGCGGACAGCGCCTGCCGGGCCGGCGCGCGCGGCTCCGACGCGATCTCGAAGGAGCGAGGCGCCGTCCGAGGCTGACGGCCCGCCGGGACCTCGCCGGACGGCGCGACCAGCGAGGCCGGCTCTCCCGCGCCGTCGGTGGTCCGGGCTTCCCCGGCAGAGGGGGCTCCCGCCTCGACGGCCCGCTGGACGGCGGGGAGCGCGGCGGGGCCGGCGGCGGCAGGCGGCGGCGGCGCGGTTTCCGACACGGGGGCGGGCTCCGCGACGGGCTCCGGGATCGGCGCGACCGGATTCGCCGGAGCGGGCGGGGCCGGCGCGGCGGGCGGGGCGGGCGGCGGCGGAGGTGGGACCACCTCGCGGACCGGCAGGAACGTGAGCGGGTCGAGATACCCGTTCGGGTCGGACGTGACTCTGACGCCGAGGTGGACGTAGGGCTCGGGGTGCTCGACGTCTCCGGTCGGGCCGATCGTGCCGAGCGGCGCCCCCTCGGCGACGGCCACTCCGCGCCCGACCGAGATCGCCCCTAGGTGCACGAGCGTCACCGAGTAGCCGTCGGGGGTTCGGACCGTAACGGCCCGCCCGCGGCCGGGGACGGTCCCGGCAAAGCTGACGACGCCGGCCGAGGGCGCGCGGACCGGCGCGTCCGCCAATCCGGCGACGTCGATCCCGCGGTGCTGCCCTCCCGCGTAGGGGTCGTCTCCGAATACGAACGGTCGTAGCACCGGCCCGTCGGCGGGCCAGGTCCAGGCGAGTGCGGGCGGCGCGCCGGCCTGGAACGCGATCAGGACCGGAAGCAGGGCAAGCGCACGTCTCATTCTCCCGCCTCCCGTTGTCCTCTATGTCAACGCCACAGAGGACGGTAGCAAGGCCGGCGGACGTTGTCAAAGGCGGCTACAGCGAGCCGCGGTAGAGCCGGTTTCGGGCCACGCCGGTGAGGCTGGACACGACATCGGACGCCGCGCGGCGCGGCGCGCCGGCGGCGACGAGCTTCGCGACGGCAGCGAGCGCGGCGTCGGCGCCCTCCTCGCTCGCGCCACCGGCACCGCCGCCGACGACGAGCGTCACCTCGCCCTTCGGCGGGAGCCGGAAACGCTCGGCGACGTCGGCCGCGCTTCCTCGCACGACCTCCTCGAAGCGCTTCGTCAGCTCGCGGCAGACGGCGACCTGCCGGTCGGGGAGCGCCGCCGCGAGGCCGGCAAGCGAGGCCGGCAGGCGGCGGGGCGACTCGAAGGCGACGGCGGGCCAGGTCCACCCTGACAGCTCCTCCCAGAGCCGGTCGCGTCCCGCCTGCGACCGCGGCAGGTAGCCCAGGAAGGTGTAGCGCGATCCGACCAGGCCGCTGGCGACCAGCGCCGTCTCCACCGCGGACGGGCCCGGGAGCACCGTCACCTCCAGGCCGGCGGCAAGGGCGGCGGCGACGAGCCGCGCGCCCGGGTCGTTCATCCCGGGCAGCCCCGCGTCGCTCGCGAGCGCGATCCGCTCGCCCGCCTCGAGCCGCGGCAGGATCTCGTCCGTCCGGCGCGCCTCGGTGTGGCGGTGGAGGGAGAGGAGCTTCGCCTGGATCCCGTGGCGGTCGAGGAGGATCCTCGTCCGGCGGGTGTCCTCGCAGAGGACGAGGTCGGCCTCGGCGAGCTCGCGCAGCACCCGCAGCGTCACGTCCTCCAGGTTGCCGATCGGCGTCGGGCAGACGACGAGCGGCATGCCCGTCAGCCCTCGTCGAGCGCCGTGAAGGCCACCAGCGCGGCGCCGATCAGGCCGGCGTCGGGCCCCAGCTCGGCCTCGACGATCCTGACGACGTCGCGGGCCGGCAGGAGCGCCCGCTCGGCGACCACTTTCCGGGCAGGGGCGAGGAGGAGCTCGCCGGCCTCGGCGAAGCCGCCGCCGACGACGACGACCTCGGGATTGAAGACGTTCACGAGGTCGGAGATGCCGACGCCGAGGTGGAAGCCGACGTGCTCGAGCACGTCGCGGGCGTCGCCGGGGCCTGCCGACGCGAGCTCGACGAGCAGGCGCGAGTCGACCTCCCTGCCCGCGGCTGCGGCGCGCCCGATGTCGCCGTCGGGCCGAGCGGCCGCCGCCTCGTGGGCGAGCTTGTCGGCCGCGTGGCCCGACGCCATGGCCTCGAGGTGACCCCGCCCGGGACAGGTTCCCTGGCAAGGCGGGCCGTTGAGGTCGAGCGTGATGTGTCCGAGCTCCGCGGCGGCGCCGACGGCACCACGGTAGAGCCGGTCGTCCAGGATCAGGCCGCCTCCCACGCCCGTGCCCAGCGTGAGCATGACGACGTGCCTGGCGCCGCGGCCGGCGCCGAGCCGGTGCTCCGCCACCGCGGCGGCGTTGCCGTCGTTCTCGATCAAGACCGGCACCCCGAACCGGCGGTGGAGCCGCTCGCGGAGGTCGACGCCCGCCAGCGGGATGTTGACCGAGGCGACCGCGCGTCCGGAGCGCTGGTCGATCGTCGACGGCACCCCTACGCCCAGCGCCCCGAGACCGTTGTCGACGAGACCGCCGATGACGCGCTCGAGCTGCGCGAGGAGCGCGTCCTCCCCCGTCAGGTCGGTCGGCTCGACGGCGCGGCGGCCGACCGCCCCCTCGGGATCGACGAGCCCGGCGGCCAGCTTCGTGCCGCCCAAGTCGACCGCGATCACCTGGGGAGCGCTCATCCTGGGGTGGCTACGATAACCGGTCGCCGTGGCGTCCAAGAACAAGCCGTACCGCGTCTACCGCGGCGGGCGGGTCAAGGGGCCCGTTCCGACCGAGGCGAGAAGAGGGCAGGAAAAGGCCTCGGCCGCAGGCGACGGCCGGGACGCCTACTCGCGCCCGAAGCCGAGCCGCCGGCGGCGCGGCAGGCGCTGGCTGCGCATCGGGATCGCCGTCTTCCTCGTCGCCGTGCTCGCGGTCGGCGTCTGGTCGGTGCTGGGCTATCTGGCGTTCCGCAGCGGAGTGAAGGAGGCAAACGCACGGCTCGACTCGCGCGCCTACGCAGCGCTCGCACCCCAGGACGGGCTCATGCTGACGAACCCGTCGACGATCCTCGTGCTGGGCACGGACGAAGGGCCGAAGCGCGAGGGACCGTTCCGCTCGGACGCGATCATGCTCGTCCGGACCGACCCCGACGAGCACCGGATCGCGCTGCTCTCGATTCCGCGGGACCTCCGCGTCGAGATCCCGGGGCGCGGTCCCGACAAGGTGAACGCCGCGTATGCGTACGGAGGCCCCACCCTGGCGATCAGGACGGTCGAGGCGCTGACCGGCGTTCCCATCAACCACGTCCTCGTGGTCAACTTCGCGAAGTTCAAGGAGGTGATCCGCGCGCTCGACGGCATCACCGTCGACGTGCCGGCGCCGATCCTCTCGAACAAGTTCGCCTGCCCCTTCGAAACCCAGGCGAAGTGCGACCGCTGGCCCGGGTGGCGGTTCAAGCCGGGTGAGCAGACCATGAGCGGCCGCCGCGCGCTCGTGTATGCCCGCATCCGCATCAACCGGCTCGATCCGAGCGAGAACGACATCACCCGCGGCGAGCGCCAGCAGGCGGTCGTCCAGGCGGTGGCCGACGAGGTGACCAGCTTCGGGACGTTCCTGCGCATGCCGTTCATCGGCGACGAGCTCGCGGCGCCGCTCGCCACCGACCTCTCCGCGAATCAGTTCCTCCAGCTCGGCTGGGTGAAGCGCCGGACGCCGTCGAGCGGGATCCTCCGCTGCCGCCTCGGCGGCTCGCTCGCGGACATCGACGGACAGTCGTTCATCATCGGGAACGAGGACAACGCGTCCGTCGTCGCCATGGTCGAGGGCAAGGTCGCCCCCCAGCGACCGCGGCCGGGCAGCGGTACGTTCGGCCCGGGCTGCCGCGTGGGCCGGGGCGAGTGACAGGCAACGGCCGGTCGCGGCGGGCGGCTAGGACGAGTCGGCGGCCTTCGACTCGGACGGCTTCGAGTCGGTCTTGCCGTCCTCCTTCCCGCCGGAGTCGCCCGCGTCGCCGTCCTTCGCGGCCCCCCGCCGGCTCCCGCGGCCGTAGTCCGTCGAGTAGAACCCCGACCCCTTGAAGTGGATCGCCGCCGGATACAGCACCTTCGTCACCGGGCGCTCGCCGCAGACCTCGCAGGCCTCCGGCGCCGGATCCGTCATGCGCTGGAAGAGCTCGAAGGTGTGGCCGTTGGGGCAGCGATATTCGTAGATCGGCATCGTGAGAGGGCCGCGCCTTGCCCCGTGAGATGCTAGCAGGGGAGGCGGGGGCTCCCGGCACTCCCGAGGAGGGAGTGCCAACCCCGCGGGAGGCTTCTCGAGGCGTGCGCGACGCCGTCGACGGCTACGGGCTCGGGGTGGGCGCGATCACGGCCGGACTGGGCGCCTTCCTGCTCCTGCGCCTCCTGGCGCTTCCTCCCCACGAGGACGAGACGCTCGTCTTCTTCGTCACCAACACGTCCCTCGGAGACATGCTCGGGACGGTGCTGGGGGAACGGCGGGGCGCGCCGCTCCACTACCTGCTCGCCTACCTGGCGACCCTGGCCGATCCAGGGCTGGCCAGCCTCCGGCTGGTCTCGGTCGCGTTTGCGGTGGCGAGCATGCCGGTCGTCGCTGCGCTCGTCGCGCGCCTGTCCGACCGGCGCACGGCCCTGGTCGCCACCCTCCTGGCCGCCGCGAGCTGGATCACCCTCTACCACGCGATCTACGCCCGGATGTACAGCCTCTTTCTCTTCGCCGCGGTCCTGTCCCTCCTCCTGCTCCTGCGGGCGCTCGAGCGCGGCACCCGGGGCCGGTGGGCCGCCTGGGCGGCGGCCACGCTCGCCCTCGTCGCGACGCAGCCGTACGGCGTGCTCGTGCTCGGCGCCGAGGTCGTCTACGCCGGCGTCCTCCGGCTCCGGCAGTCGCTCCCGCTCCGGCTGCCGCTCGTCGCGCTCGCGGCCGTGCTCGTCCTCGCGACCCCCCTCTGGCGGACGTATTCGCTGCTCGCGTCGCGCTTCGACGTCGGCCTCGGCGAGGGCGGCTCCGAGCTCGGCTCGCCGCTCGACGTGGTCCGGTACCTGGGAGAGGCGTTCGGCGACTTCACCGCCGGGCGCCTGGTCGCGGGGATTCCTGCGGCGTTGCTCGCCGTTCTCGGCCTCGTGGTGCTCGCGCGCAGGCGGCCCGAGACGGCGATCCTGACCTGCGTCGTCGCCGGCGTGCCGGTCGTCGGGCTGCTCGCGGCCGGCTCAGGGCCGGGGGTCTCCCTCGAGAGCCGGCATCTCATCTTCCTCCTCCCGTTCGTGACCATGGCCGTCGCCACCGGGATCCTGCGCGTCGGCTCGGCGGCCGGGCGCGCGGGACCGGGCGTCGTCGCGGCGCTCCTCGGGTTCCTGCTCGCCTCGCAGGTCGTCTGGGGGCTCGACCGGACCCGCTGGCTGTACACCGGCGAGCCGGCGGCCCGGGCGGCGGGGCGGGAGGAGGCCGCCGCCTGGCTCGCGGCCCGGGGCCGGGCCGACGACGTCCTCTTCGGGTACGAGCCGACCTACCTCGACGCCTGGGAGGCGGGCGCACCCTACGGCGCGATCTTCATCCCCCGCGCGGACGCCCGGCTCGCGCTCGAGGAGCTCGAGGACGCGGGGACGCCGCTCGGCCACGGCGTGTGGGTGCTGGACGCCTCGGACTACGTCGACCAGGAGCACGCGCGCCTGACGATCGAGGAGTCCTCGCCCGGGCCGGAGTTCGAGACGGCCGCGTTCGGCCCGTTCCTCCTCGTCAGGACGGTCGAGCCGGTCCTGACGCCGGAGGCCTACCTGGAGGCGACCCTCCGGGTCCAGGAGCTCTCGGCCATGCTCGCCGTCGGCGACGCGGGCCGGAACGCCCTGACGGCCCAGCAGGCGCTCGAGGAGCTGCGGGGCGGCGGACGCTAGCGGACGCGCTCGCCGCGGGACTCCCGCTCGACGAGCTCCGCGTAGCACGGCGCTTCCTCGAAGGCCGCCAGCCCGGCCGGTGTCTCGCGCACCCGCCGTTGCGCGCGCATCTTCAGGCGCCCCGCCGCCGCCAGGCCGGCGACGCTCCCCACGAGCCCTCCCAGGAGGAAGGGGCGGAGCCGTCTGCGCCGGTCGCCGTCCACGGGAGCGATTGTAGGGTGCGACGCGTGATCTGCACGCTCGGCGACCTGCTCCTGGACGTCATCGTGCGCCTGGACGGCCCGATCGCGCGGGACACCGACACCTACGGCCGCACCCGCGTCGGCGCCGGCGGCCAGGCCGCGAACGTGGCCGCCTGGGTCGCCGCTCTGGGCGGGCGCGCGCGGTTCCTGGGAAAGCGCGCCCGCGACCCGGCGGGACGCATCCTGGCCGAGGAGCTCCGCGCGCACGGCGTCGAGCTGGCCGGCCCCGAGGTCGAGACCGGCACGGGCACGGTCGTGTCGGTGGCCACCCCGGACGGCGCGCGCACGATGCTGAGCGACCGGGGCGTCTCGACGGACTTCGGGCCGGAGGTGCTCGACCCCGCCTGGCTGGCCGGCTGCGACTGGCTGCACGTCCCCGGCTACAGCCTCGTCCGCTCGCCGCTCCGCGAGACGGCGCTCGCGGCGGCGGCGCGGGTGCCGCGGGTGAGCGTCGACCTGTCCTCGACCGCCGCGATCGAGGAGGCCGGGCTCGGACCGTTCCGCGAGACGCTCGCCGCGCTCCGGCCGCGGCTCGTCCTCGCCAACGAGGCTGAGGCGGCGCTCGTCGGCGGGCTCGACGTGGAGACCCTCGTGGTCAAGCGCGGCGCCCGCGGCTGCGTCGTCACGGACGGCCGCGGCACGCGCGAGCTGCCGGCCGCCGCGGCCGACGTCGTCGACTCGACGGGGGCGGGCGACGCCTTCGCGGCGGGCTTCCTGCTCGGCGGGCCGGAGCTCGCCCTCGACGCCGCGGCCCGCTGCGTTGCCAAGATGGGGGCGGGACCCTGATGCCAGACCTCGTCCGCATCCACCCCGAGGTTCGCGCCGCGCTCGAGGCGCGGCGCCCCGTGGTCGCGCTGGAAACGACCCTCGTCTCCCACGGCTTCCCGCAGGGAGAAGGCACGGCCGTCGCGGCCGAGGCCGAGCGCCGCGTCCGCGCAGCGTGGGCGGTTCCGGCCACGGTCGGCGTCGTCGACGGCGCCATCCACGTCGGCCTGAGCGAGGAGCAGCTGGAGCGCTTCGGGGCCTCGCCCGATGCGCGCAAGGTCGGCCCGCGCGACCTCGCCGCCTGTGCGGCGCAGGGCACGCTCGGCGCCACGACGGCCGGCGGGACGCTTGCCGTCTGCCGCGCGGTCGGCATCGGCTTCCTCGGCACCGGAGGCCTGGGCGGCGTCCACCGCGGCTGGACGGAGCGGCCGGACGTCTCGGCCGACCTCGGCGAGCTCGCCCGGACGGAGGCGCTCGTCGTGGCGTCCGGGGCGAAGTCGATCCTCGACGTCCGCGCGACGGCCGAGCTCCTGGAGACGATCGGGGTCCCCGTCCTCGGCTGGCGGACGGATACGATCCCGCTCTTCTACGCCCGCGAGGGCGGCCCGCCGGTCTCGGCGCGCGTCCTCACCGTGGAGGAGGCGGCCCGGATCGCCCAGTTCCACTGGCGGCTGGGGCGGCACTCGGCGCTCCTCCTCGCCCGCCCGCCCGACGAGAGCCTCGACGTGGAGGAGCTGATCGAGGAGGGGGTCGCCGAGGCCGGACGGCAGGGCGTGAGCGGCCAGGACGTGACCCCGTTCCTCCTCGCGTACCTCCACGAGGCGAGCGGCGGCGCGACCGTCGAGGTGAACAAGAGGCTGATCGTCGAGAACGCGGCGCTCGCCGCCGAGGTCGCGGTCGCCTTCGCCCGGCTCCAGTAACGCCTTAAGGCCGTCGTAAGGCGGAGGCGGTATCGTCGGTGTCCGTGAGGCGCCACCTGCTCCTCGCCGCGGTGCTCGCCCTGCTGGGGACGTCCGCGTGCGGCGGCGGCTCCGAGCCGGCCGCCGAGCCCGCGACCTCGACCGTCGCGACCACGGAGACGCAGCCCGAGACGACGACGGCGGAGCCCGAGCCGACGACGACCGAGGCGGCCACGACGGAGGAGACGACGACGGGGGCCGAGCCCCCGGCGCCGAAGGCGCCCCCGGGCGTTCCCGGCTTTGTCGCCGGCTACCGCAGCTGGACGAAGCTCAACGACGCGCCGATCCCGCCGCGGGACGCGGATCCGCACAACGGGACGAAGGACGTCTACGTCTCGCGCGAGCAGCTAGCCAACGGGCGCTATCCGCGCGGCACCGTCGTCGTGAAGGAAGCTTCCCGCCCGGGGGCCGACTTCATCGGCCTGATCGCCGTCATGCGCAAGGTGCCCGGCGCCGACCCGGCGCATAACAACTGGGTCTTCGTCGAGTTCACCCGCGACGCGCGGAACGAGCGCTTCCAGGAGATCGCAAGCGGCGCCGTCTGCTGGAGCTGCCACATGGGGGCGCTCGACAACGACTACGTCTTCACCGAGTAGCCCGAGCGCCGCTACGCGTCGATCCGCTCGATCGCGACGATGTCGTCGGCCTCGAAGTCCGCGGCGCCGGCCTGCCCCCAGCCGACGACGTCCCCGCTCGGGAGAACGGCGACCGGCTCGATCACGCGGCCGTCGCGAAGGAGGAGCCGTGTCTGGTGCGCGCCCCAGGCGTCCTGCGGCCAGGACGCGACCTCAGCCGCGATCCGGTCGGGCAGGCGGGCGGGATCCAACGACGCCTAGCCGCCGAGGAGCTTGATGAGGTCGTCGACCTCGAGCATCTCGTACGACTGCGTGTGCACGCTCCCGCGCGCGCCCAGCGAGATCGAGACCTCCGCGATCACGGCCGAGCTCTCGGCCTCGACGATGTTGACGAAGTCGTACGGGCCGAGCACGAACCACTGGTGCAGCACCTTCGCGCCGAGCTCCTCGACGTCCTTGTTCACCTCCCGCAGGCGCTCGGGGTTCGCACGGAGCGTCTGCAGGCCCTGCTCGCTCAGCGTCGACAGCATCAGGTACTTGGGCATGGCTCCTCCTCAAGAGCTCCGAACGCAATGAGGTGCTGTGCCGCCGGGCGACGAGACCTCATTTCGTCAGGAG